>OGQD01000224.1_pt1 | contig 47403 bp, 40 predicted proteins | sample 1553091 | NCBI WGS metagenome assembly OGQD01 (sample SAMEA2580290, study PRJEB22360) | human gut metagenome | biome: human gut; feature: human-associated habitat; material: faeces | place: Denmark | collected 2008/2010
CATCAGCGGGGGTTGGCCCCGCGCGCCCCCCCCCCGCCGCTGGACGAGATAGGCGAAATCCATCTGGGCGCGGACTGCCTGTGGAGCCGTGCCGGCGCCGATGGCCAACTGGGCTGGGCGGGTTTCCATATCATCGATATCGCCGAGGACCAGGCCGAACTGGTCGAGCAACTGCTCACCCTGCTCGGCGGTTCCCGCAAGACCATCTGATCGCCCCTCTGGCGGCAAGCCAAAAGCACAGGCGCAAGCGAAGGCCTTTTCCCCTGGCGCAGAAAAAAGCCCGCCGATGGGCGGGCTTTTTTCGTGGAGCGGTGATCAGGAGAAGACGATCTCGTCGTTCTCGACCTTGGCGTGAATCTTCGCGCCAGGGTTGAACCTGCCGGCCAGAATCAACTGCGCCAACGGGTTCTCGATCCAGCGCTGGATCGCACGCTTGAGCGGCCGCGCGCCGTACACCGGATCGAAGCCAACAGCGATCAGCTTGTCCATCGCCTCGTCGCTCAGCTCCAGGCTCAGCTCGCGCTCGGCCAGGCGCTTGCGCAAGCGGCCCATCTGAATTCGAGCGATGCCGGCGATCTGATCGCGGGCAAGCGGTTCGAAGACCACCACTTCGTCGATCCGGTTGATGAATTCCGGGCGGAAGTGCGCATTCACCGCGTCCATGACCGCAGCATGCTGAGCCTCACGGTCGCCGACCAGTTCCTGGATCTGCGCAGAGCCCAGATTCGAGGTCATCACCACCACGGTGTTGCGGAAGTCCACCGTACGGCCGTGGCTATCGGTCAGACGACCGTCTTCCAGCACCTGCAGCAGGACGTTGAAAACATCCGGATGGGCCTTCTCGACCTCGTCCAGCAGCACCACGGAGTAAGGCTTGCGGCGCACGGCTTCGGTCAGGTAGCCGCCCTCTTCATAGCCCACATAGCCCGGCGGTGCACCGATCAGGCGGGCCACGGAGTGTTTCTCCATGAACTCGGACATGTCGATACGCACCAGCGCTTCCTCGGTATCGAAGAGGAATTCGGCCAGGGCCTTGCACAGCTCGGTCTTGCCCACCCCGGTCGGGCCGAGGAAGAGGAACGAGCCGCTGGGGCGATTCGGATCCGCGAGGCCCGCACGGGAACGGCGCACGGCGTTGGAGACGGCCACCACAGCTTCGTGCTGGCCGATGACGCGTTTGTGCAGCTCGTCTTCCATGCGCAGCAGCTTCTCGCGCTCGCCTTCGAGCATCTTGGAGACCGGAATGCCGGTCCACTTGGCGACGACCTCGGCGATTTCCTCGTCGGTCACCTTGTTACGCAGCAGCTGCTTCTCGGTCTGGCCGTGCTGGTCGACCATCTGCAGGCTGCGTTCCAGGTCCGGAATGGTCTGGTACTGGATGCGCGCCATGGTTTCCAGGTCGCCCTTGCGCCGCGCGGTTTCCATTTCCTGCTTGGCCTGCTCGATCTTCTGCTGGATCTGCGCGGAACCCTGGACCTCGGCTTTCTCCGACTTCCAGATTTCCTCGAGGTCAGCGTACTCGCGCTCGAGCTTGGCGATGTCTTCTTCGAGCTTGGCGAGGCGCTTCTTGGTGGCCTCGTCATCCTCTTTTTTCAGTGCCTCGCGCTCGATCTTCAGCTGGATCAGGCGACGATCCAGGCGATCGAGTTCCTCCGGCTTGGAGTCGATCTCCATGCGGATGCGGCTCGCAGCCTCGTCGATCAGGTCGATGGCCTTGTCCGGCAGCTGACGGTCGGTGATGTAGCGGTGGCTCAGCTTGGCCGCGGCGATGATCGCGCCGTCGGTGATGGTGACGCCGTGGTGCACCTCGTAGCGCTCTTTCAGGCCACGCAGGATGGCGATGGTGTCTTCCTCGCTCGGCTCATCCACCAGCACTTTCTGGAAGCGGCGCTCCAGGGCGGCGTCCTTCTCGATGTACTGGCGGTACTCGTCCAGGGTGGTGGCGCCGACGCAATGCAACTCGCCACGGGCCAGGGCTGGCTTGAGCATGTTGCCGGCGTCCATGGCGCCCTCTGCCTTGCCGGCGCCGACCATGGTGTGCAGTTCGTCGATGAACAGGATGATCCGGCCTTCCTGCTTGGACAGCTCGTTGAGTACCGCCTTCAGGCGCTCCTCGAACTCACCGCGGAACTTGGCGCCGGCGATCAGCGCGCCCATGTCCAGCGCCAGCAGGCGCTTGTCCTTCAGGCCGTCGGGGACTTCACCGTTGACGATGCGCTGGGCCAGGCCTTCGACGATGGCGGTCTTGCCGACGCCGGGCTCACCAATCAGCACGGGGTTGTTCTTGGTGCGGCGCTGCAGGACCTGGATGGTCCGGCGGATTTCGTCGTCACGGCCGATCACCGGGTCGAGCTTGCCGTCCTCGGCGCGCTTGGTCATGTCGACGGTGTATTTGTCCAGCGCCTGGCGCGAGTCCTCGGCATTGGGGTCGTTCACCGCCTCGCCGCCGCGCAGGTTGACCACGGCGTTTTCCAGGGCCTTCTTGGAGACGCCCTGGCTGGTCAACAACTTGCCCAGCTTGGTGCTGTCGTCCATGGCGGCCAGCAGCACGAGCTCACTGGAGATAAACTGGTCGCCCTTCTGCTGGGCCAGGCGATCCGCCTGATTGAGCAGGCGCGCCAGGTCCTGCGACAGGTTCACGTCGCCGGTGGGATTCTGGATCTTCGGCAGCGTGTCCATCTCTTTATTGAGCGAGGCGCGCAGCGCGGGAATGTCGAAGCCTACCTGCATCAGCAGGGGCTTGATGGAGCCGCCCTGCTGCTCGATGAGCGCAGACAGCAGGTGCACCGGCTCGATGGCCGGGTGGTCATGTCCAACGGCCAGGGACTGGGCATCGGAGAGGGCAAGCTGGAGCTTGCTGGTCAAACGGTCGATTCGCATGAGGGTCGTCCTTCCTTTCTATAGCGGGCCGGAGCGATGAGTGCCCCTGATCACGACTAACCCGCCGGGATGCGAGATAGATAAGGACGATTTTGGTCGGTTCAAGCCATTTGGCCATGACACCCGTCAGTTCGTGCCTACAGAAAGGCCATAAGGAGCGGGTCTGCGAACCTGAACCACGGGAGAAACCTGTAGGAGCGGGCTTGCCTGCGAATCGCTTGTTGCCGTGTTGCCCGGCGACGTTCGCGAGCCAGCCCGCTCCTGCGAAAAGCAGATCAGCTCAGCCAGATCAGGCTCGCCAGGCGGCCGGTGCGGGAGCTGCGACGATAGGAATAGAACCGCTCGGTCTCGGTAAAGGTACAGAAATCACCACCGTAAACAGCCGTCACGCCTTTCGCCGCGAGGCGTATGCGCGCCAGCTCATAGATGTCCGCCATGAACTTGTCGGCCTTGGTGCCGAGCAGGAAGGCGCGCTCGGCCTCGGCATGCTCGGCCAGGAAGGCTTCGCGAACTTCCGCGCCGACTTCGAAGGCCTGCGGGCCGATGGAAGGACCGAGCCAGACGAGCAGTTCTGTCGGCGCGACGCCCATGGCGTTCACGGTCGCCTCCAGCACGCCACCAGCCAGCCCGCGCCAACCGGCGTGGGCAGCACCAACCCGGGTACCAGCGCGGTCACAGAATAGCGCCGGCAGGCAGTCGGCGGTCATGATGGTACAGGCGATGCCTGGCGCAGCACTCCAACTGGCATCCGCAATGGCGACGGCGGACGGATCGGCCTCGACCACCTCGATGCCATGCACCTGGCTCAGCCAGGCCGGCTGGCAACCCAGTTCGGCAGTCAGGCGACGGCGATTCTCGAAGACGGCCGCCGGCTCGTCACCGACATGGTCACCGAGGTTGAAGCTGTCGAAAGGCTCGACGCTGACGCCACCGGCACGGGTAGTCACGCAGGCGCGGACATTCTCCGGAGCCGGCCAGTCAGGCGTCAGCCAGGGCGTCATACGAAGGACTCGTTGTCCTGCCGCAGCAGGCTCAGCAGCCAGGTGAAATCGTCCGGCAGCGGCGATTCCCACTTCATGCGCACGCCGGTGGCCGGGTGGTCCAGCTCCAGGAAGCGCGCATGCAGGGCCTGGCGCGGGAAGTCGCGCAAGGACTCGACAAGGGTCGGGCTGGCACCCGGCGGAATGCGGAAGCGCCCGCCGTAGGTGGGATCGCCTACCAGCGGGTGGCCGATATGCGTCATATGGACGCGGATCTGGTGGGTACGGCCAGTTTCCAGCTTCACCCGGGTGTGGGTGTGCGCGCGGAAGCGCTCCAGCACGCGGTAATGGCTGATGGCGACCTTGCCAGTCTCGATCACCGCCATCTTCTGCCGTTGCACACCGTGACGACCGATGGGCGCGTCGACGGTGCCCCCGGCGACGATGACGCCGGTGACGATGGCTTCGTAGATGCGGCTGACCGAGCGCGCCTGCAACTGCGCGACGAGATTTGTGTGGGCCTCCAGGGTCTTGGCGACCACCATCAGGCCGGTAGTGTCCTTGTCCAGGCGGTGCACGATGCCGGCGCGCGGCACGTTGGCCAGGTGCGGCACGTGGTGCAGCAGCGCATTGAGCAAAGTGCCATCCTGGTGGCCCGCGGCGGGATGAACCACCAGGCCGGTCGGCTTGTCGATGACCAGGATGTGATCGTCTTCGTAGACGATGTCCAGCTCGATGTCCTGGGCGACCCATTCACCCTGGGCCTCCAACTCGACATCCAGTTCCAGGCGCGAGCCGGCATGGACAATGTCGCGCGGGCGCAGCACGGCGCCGTCGACCTTGAGACGGCCGTCCTTGATCCAGCCAGCCAGGCGGGAACGGGAGTGGTCGGAGAAGAGCTGGGCGGCGACCTGGTCGAGACGCTGACCACCGAGGTCGAACGGCACTTCTGCCGCGAGTTGGATCATATTGGACATGACTGGACACGAAGGGCGCGCGGCCTTTTGGTTCGGCTGTGCGCTGTGGTTAAATACGGGGCCTTTGTCCCAGGGGTATCCCTGGGGCGCCAATCATAACAGACGGTTGCGGCCGCGACAGCCGACCGTCCAGGGACGCAAGCCGCCATGCAAGTGAAACACCTGCTGCTGATCGCCACCCTCGCCTTCGTTACCGCCTGCTCCTCCAAGGGCGAGAAGGTGGATGAGAACCTGAGCGAAAGCCAGCTGTACCAGCAGGCCCAGGAAGACCTCAATAACAAGAGCTACACCAACGCCGTCGCCAAGCTGAAGGCGCTGGAGTCCCGCTATCCCTTCGGCCGCTATGCCGAGCAGGCCCAGTTGGAACTGATCTACGCCAACTACAAGAACATGGAGCCCGAGGCCGCTCGCGCTTCCGCCGAGCGCTTCATCCGCCTGCACCCGCAGCACCCGAACGTCGACTACGCCTACTACCTCAAGGGCCTCGCCTCCTTCGACCAGGACCGCGGCCTGCTGGCGCGCTTCCTGCCGCTGGACATGACCAAGCGCGACCCGGGCGCCGCCCGCGACTCGTTCAATGAGTTCGCCCAACTGGTCAGCCGCTACCCCAACAGCCGCTACGCCCCGGACGCCAAGGCGCGCATGATCTACCTGCGCAACCTGCTGGCTGCCTACGAAGTGCACGTCGGCCACTACTACCTCAAGCGCCAGGCCTACGTCGCCGCCGCCAACCGCGGCCGCTACGTGGTCGAGAACTTCCAGGAAACCCCGGCCGTCGGCGATGGCCTGGCGATCATGGTCGAGGCCTACCAGCGTCTGGGCCTGAACGACCTGGCCGATTCCAGCCTGGAAACCCTGAAGGCGAACTACCCGGACAATCCCAGTCTCAAGGATGGCCAGTTCGTTCCGCGTGAAGACGAAGCCGACAACCGTTCCTGGCTGGCCAAGGCCACCCTAGGCCTGATCGAAACCAACGATGCCCCGCCGCACATGGAAACCCAGGCATCCAAGGACGTGATCAAGCAGTACGAGGACGCCGAACAGCAGATCCCCGCCGAGCTCAAGCCCGAGAACCAGAGCGACGTGGAAGAGGAACAGCACGAGTCCGAAGGCAATTCCGGCAGCAGCAACCGTTCCTGGTTCAGCTACATGACCTTCGGTATCTTCGACTGATACCGTCGGGTTCGACGAAAAAGGGAGGCTTCGGCCTCCCTTTTTTCATCCTGAATAGATTCAAGGGTCTTTTACCCCTGATCGGCGGAGCGTACACGGGCTCACTGTGCGCCACCGCGAGGCTTGGATAAACTGCCGCTCTTTATGCACAAGGGATTGCCATGACCCGTCTGCTGTTCTGGATCGCCCTCTTCGCCTTCGGTTGGTGGCTGTGGCGCAAGGCCACCCGACCGGCGCGCCCCGTCGATAAGCCCAAGGGCGACGACCCCGCCGCGCCGATGGTCCGCTGCGCACAGTGCGGCGTGCACGTGCCGCAGAGCCACGCCCTGCAGGACGAGAGCAAGTGGTACTGCAGCCGCGCGCACCTCGAACAGGACCGCACCGACCGTGGTCGCTGAAGGGATCTCCCTCACGGGCCAGGGCCTGCGGGTCCTGCGCCTGTACCACCTGTATCGCCTGACCATCGGCCTGGTGCTGGTACTGCTGATCTCCAGCAGCCTGGATGACGAATTGCTCAAGCTGGCCCACCCCGAGCTTTTCCATGTCGGCTGCTGGGTCTACCTGATCCTCAACATCCTGATCGCCGTGCTGATGCCGACACCGCGCCAGTTGCTGCCGCTGTTCATTCTGGCAGCGCTGGACATACTCCTGCTCAGCGCGCTGTTCTATACCGCCGGCGGCATCCCCAGCGGCATCGGCAACCTGATGGTGGTCGCCGTGGCCATTGCCAACATCCTGCTGCGCGGGCGCATCGGCCTGCTGATCGCCGCCATCGCCGCCATCAACCTGATCTACCTGACTTTCTACCTGAGCCTCAGCCAGGTCACCGCCCTCAACCACTACGTGCAGGCCGGCGGCCTGGGCGCCCTGAGCTTCGCCTCGGCCCTGCTGATCCAGGCCCTGGCTCGGCGCCAGCAGGTCGTCGAGAGCATTGCCGAGCAACGTGCCACCACGGTCGCCAACCTCGAAGAGCTCAACGCACTGATCCTGCAGCGCATGCGCACCGGCATCCTGGTATTGGGCGATCGCCACCGCGTGCTGCTGGCCAACCAGAGCGCCACTACGCTGCTGGGTGGCCACGACCTGCCCGGCCACTCGCTGGCCGAGTACAGCCCGCAGCTCGTCTCCAGCCTGCAGCAATGGCAGCAGAATCCCGCCCTGCGCCCGCCAAGCCTGCAACCTGCGGAATCCGGCCCGACCGTACAGCCCAGCTTCATCCCCCTGCGCCGGGGCAGCGAACAGCATATCCTGATGTTCCTCGAGGACATCTCGCAGATCGCCCAGCAGGCCCAGCAGCTCAAGCTCGCGGCGCTTGGCCGACTGACCGCCGGCATTGCCCATGAGATCCGCAACCCACTGGGCGCGATCAGCCATGCGGCGCAGTTGCTGCTGGAGTCCGAAGAGCTGGACAAGCCCGACCGACGCCTGACGCAGATCATCCAGGACCAGTCGCGGCGCATGAACCTGGTCATCGAGAACGTCCTGCAGCTGTCGCGCCGACGCCAGTCCGAACCGCAACTGCTCGACCTGAAATACTGGCTGCACCGCTATGCCGGCGAAATGCGCGAGGGCCTGCGCGAGGGACAGCAGATCCACGTGGAAACCGGCCAGGGCACCGTGCAGACGCGCATGGACCCGCATCAGTTGACGCAGGTACTGACCAACCTCGTGCAGAATGGGTTACGGTACAGCACCCAGAAGAACGGCACCGGCCAGGTCTGGCTGCGCCTGTACCGCGACAGCGAGACCGACTTGCCCGTGCTGGAAGTGCTCGACGACGGCCCCGGCATCAGCGCCGAACAGCGGGGGAAACTGTTCGAGCCGTTCTTCACCACCGAAAGCAAGGGCACAGGCCTTGGCCTGTACATCTCCCGCGAGCTGTGCGAAAGCAATCAGGCTCGACTGGACTACAAGACGCGTGACGAAGGCGGCAGCTGCTTCCGCATCACCTTCGCCCACCCGCGCAAACAAAGCTAAGAAGACGCAAAGAACATGAGCCGTCAAAAAGCCCTGATCGTCGACGACGAACCCGACATTCGCGAGCTGCTGGAAATCACCCTCGGCCGCATGAAGCTGGACACCCGCAGCGCCCGCAACGTCAAGGAAGCCCGCGACTTCCTGGCCCGCGAGCCGTTCGACTTCTGCCTCACCGACATGCGCCTGCCCGACGGCACCGGCCTGGACCTGGTGCAATACATCCAGCAACGCCATCCTCAGATGCCGGTGGCGATGATCACCGCCTTCGGCAGCCTGGATACCGCGGTGCAGGCGCTCAAGGCCGGCGCCTTCGACTTCCTGACCAAGCCTGTGGACCTCGCCCGTCTGCGCGAGCTGGTGAACTCCGCCCTGCGCCTGCGCTCGCCGGAAGCCGAGGAAGCGCCGGTGGACAGCCGCCTGCTCGGCGACTCCCCCCCCATGCGCACCCTGCGCAACCAGGTGGCCAAGCTGGCCCGCAGCCAGGCGCCGGTTTATATCAGCGGCGAATCCGGCAGCGGCAAGGAACTGGTGGCCCGGCTGATCCACGAGCAGGGCCCGCGGGAGGTACAGACCTTCGTGCCGGTCAACTGCGGCGCCATCCCGTCGGAGCTGATGGAAAGCGAGTTCTTCGGCCACAAGAAAGGCAGCTTCACCGGCGCCGTAGAAGACAAGCTGGGCCTGTTCCAGGCGGCGAACGGCGGCACCCTGTTCCTCGACGAGGTGGCCGACCTGCCGCTGCCGATGCAGGTCAAGCTGCTGCGCGTCATCCAGGAAAAGGCCGTGCGCGCCGTGGGGGGCCAGCAGGAGGTCGCGGTGGACGTGCGCATCCTCTGTGCGACGCACAAGGACCTGGCCGCCGAAGTGGCCGCCGGGCGCTTCCGTCAGGACCTCTACTATCGCCTGAACGTCATCGAGTTGCGGGTTCCGCCCCTGCGCGAGCGTCGTGAAGACATCCCGCTGCTGACCGATCGCGTACTCAAGCGCCTGGCCGGCGACAGCGGGCTGACAGCCGCCTCGGTCAGCGCCGACGCCCTGGAGAAGCTCAAGAGCTACCGCTTCCCGGGCAACGTGCGGGAGCTGGAGAACATGCTCGAGCGCGCCTACACGCTTTGCGAAGACGACGTCATCCAGCCCCACGACCTGCGTCTGGCCGAGACAGGTACCGCGGACGGCGGTGGCGAAGCCAGCCTGGCGCAGATCGACAACCTCGAGGACTACCTCGAGGACATCGAACGCAAGCTGATCATGCAGGCCCTGGAAGAGACGCGCTGGAACCGCACCGCGGCGGCGCAGCGCCTGGGCCTGACCTTCCGCTCCATGCGCTACCGCCTGAAGAAGCTGGGGATCGACTGATCCCCCCTGCCGCCCCTAGACGATGGGCGTCGCCACCAGGCGCCCTTCCGGCGCGTAAGGCGCCGCTTCGATGATCGGCGAGCGTTTCTGCATCAGGTCCGCCAGCAACTGGCAGGACGCCGGCGCCAGCACCAGGCCATTGCGATAGTGACCAGTGTTCAGCCACAGGCCCTGATGGCCGGGCACCTCGCCAATAAAGGGAATGCCCTGTGGCGAGCCCGGGCGCAGCCCGGCCCAGTGATTCACCGGGTCCCTGCCCGCCAGCGCGGGGATCAGCTCCTCTGCCGAGGCACGCAGGCTGCTCAAGGCTTCACCCGTCGGCGTCTTGTCGAAACCGGCATGCTCCAGCGTGCTGCCTACCAGGATGTGCCCATCGCGGCGCGGAATCGCGTAGCGACCTTTGGCCAGCACCATGCTGGAGAGGAAGTCCGGGGCGCAGCGGTAAAGGATCATCTGCCCCTTCACCGGCTCGACCGGCAGCTGCAGGCCCAGCTTCGCCAACAACTCGCCGCTCCAGGCACCGGCCGTCAGCACCACTGAATCGGCAATGAAATCGCCCTGCTCAGTGCGCACGCCGTTCACGCGCTCGCCCTCGCGCAGGAAGCCGGTCACCTCGACCTGCTCGCGCACGCTGACATTTGGAAGTCGCAGCAGCGCCTCGCGCAGCGACTTGGCCAGGCGCGGATTGCGTACGTTGGCCACCCCGGACATGTACACGGCACGCTCGAAGCCCTGCCCCAGCACCGGAACGGCCTCATGCACAGCGCCGATGTCCACTTCCGCAAGTGGGCGGCCATGGGCCTTGGCCCAGGCCAGCGCCTCGGCCTGGTCATCGAGGTCCAGCCAGTAGAGGCCCGTGACATGTACCTCCGGGTCGAGCCCGGTGTCGGTGAGCAGTCGGTCACCCAGCCGCGGGTAGAAGTCCTGCGACCAGTGGGCCAGGTTGGCGACCGCCGCACTGTAGCGCCACGGATAAAGCGGCGAGACGATGCCACCGCCAGCCCAGGACGCTTCACGCCCGGTCTCGCCCTTCTCCAGCAGCACCACCTCGGCACCTGCCTGCCCCAGAGTCCAGGCAGTCAGCATCCCGACTACCCCACCGCCCACCACGATCATGTCCGGCATACCACGCCCCACATCACAGGAAAATCAACGGCCCATCGCCGGCTGCACACTATACCGGGCCTGGTTCGTTGACGGAGCACGACGGAAGTCGATGCGGCATCGGACCGCTCCTACATCCTTCATCCAACTCGACCACAAGCGCCCGCCCGTTCGCGACCAATACTTCCCGCACCTCAACTGCCCGGAAGCGAACCATGACCAGGGAACGTGGCCTCACCCTTGTCGAACTGCTGTTCACCCTCGCGATACTCGCCATCGTACTCTCCATCGCAGCGCCATCCTTCAACGAACTGCTGTGCAACCAGCGAACGAGCACCGCGACGCAGGACCTGCGCAACGCCCTGGACTTCGCCCGCGAATCGGCCGTGCACAACGGCCAGCCGATCAGCATCGTTGCAGTCAACGGCGAATGGACGAAGGGCTGGGATATCTTCGTAGACGCGGGCAATCGCGGCTCCCGTGATTCCAAACAGCCTCCGCTCGCCGCTCACGGCCCCCTGAACGGCATCAGCATCCGCACCGACAGCACCGCACGTCGCTATATCCACTTCACCGCGCGCGGCAATGCAATCCAGCCTAACGGCGCCTTCCACGCCAGCACCCTGACCGTCTGCGGCGAAGGAAGCACCAGTTATCGCGTCATTTTCAACAAACTCGGACGAATCCGCACGGAGTCCGGCGCCACCGAGGATGTCTGCCCTCGCTGACCGACTTCTCATCTCCACAGCGACACGATTCACATAATTCTGAATGGCGCGACCGAACATCGCCCTATCGCGAACGGTCATCCATAGAAAAAGGACATTTCCCACAATACAAGGCAGCATTTCCGCTATCTAAAAAGCGAGGAATGCGCCATGTCGCGCCCCAGGCATTCGGCGGGGTTTACCATTATCGAACTGATGATGGTGGTGTTTGTCGCGGCGATCTTCGTCGCTGTCGCCCTGCCTAGCTTCAGCACCGCCATCAACAACTCCCGTCTTCAATCGGCCAGCAACGAACTGGCAAGTCTGATTCAGTACGCGCGAAGCAGTGCGGTTCAGAACAACCAAAGCATGAACATCTGTGTCAGTAGCGGCGTCTGGAGCGTCCGCAAAAGCTGCACCGACTCCAGTGCAACTGTTTTGCGCTCATTCACACCGCCCACTGGCGTGACTGTGTCGGCATCGGTCACCAGCCTGACCTTCCGTTCGAATGGTACCGCCAGCAGTTCCGCGGACCTCATTGCTTGCACGAACAGCACCGCCTCGTCCGGCTACAAGCTGAGCATTCAGGCCAGCGGTTTTGTGAAACTCAACGCCCAGGGCAAGGACGGTAGCTCCACCCTGAGTTCTTGCACCCCGTCGTGAGAACCTCGATGAAGAATATTCGCGGCTTCAGCATGATTGAAGTACTCATCACGTTGGTGCTGGTCTGCATCGGCGTACTCGGCATGGTCGCCCTGCAGGGACGAACGGTGAGCTACACCCAGGATTCAATACAGCGCAATACTGCCGCTGCGCTGGCCAACGACCTGGTCGAAATGATTCGCGCCAACCCGACCGGCCTGCCGGCAAGTTCAGGATTCTACAAGGCAGCCAATAGTGCCTTTCCCGATGTACCTACCGGCGGCTGCGGCAGCACCAGCAACGTTCCATCGGAGCAACTGGCCTGCTGGGGAGAGAAAGCAGGAAAACTATTACCCGGTGCCAGTTCGTTGCTGACCAGCGACTTCTACGTTTGTCGATCACTGAACGCCAACAGCTGCGGCAATGGCTCCGCTGTGGAAATCCAACTGGCGTGGAGCGTCAAGGCCGGAGAGTGCATGGACAACACTACAGCAACCACCTGCTACTACCGCCTGCGCACAGAAATCTAGGAACTCGAGATGAACAACCGACATCTACAGCGCGGCCTCTCGATGATCGAACTGATGGTTGCTCTGGCCATCAGCAGCTTCCTCATCATCGGGGTAACCCAGATCTACGTCGACAACAAACGCACCTATACCTTCCAGCAAGGCCAGTCGGAAAACCAGGAAGGGTCACGCTATTCATTGATATTTCTGCAGCAGGAACTGGCAAAGGCAGGCTATCGACGCCGTCCGGACGAACCAATGGAGTCGGCATTCAAAGCCGAGAACCTATCGGGCTGCAATTTCACCGCAGGGCAGACGGTGATGCGCATCAGCGCAACCTCGGTTTGCATCCGCTATCAACCACGCGATAGCAATGATCGTGACTGTCAGGGCAATGCTGTCGCCACTGCAGCCAACTTCACTTCGCCCTACACCAAATCAACTGAAAACTTCGTAGAGCGAATCTGGTTCGACAGCGCCAACAACAATCTGGTGTGCACACGCCAAACAGGCACAACCACCAAAGACGCCATCATGATGAGCGGGCTAGCCGATTTGCGTTTCATCTACGGCGTCGGTAGCGCTGCCAGCCCACGTAACGTAACGCAGTACGTCGCGAGCCCCACAACAGTCCAACCAATCCTCACTGTGCGGTTCATTACTCTGACTCGCAGCAGCTCCAACTATATTCGGGACGCCAGTAACACCGATAACGCTTTGCAGAACTGGAAGGATTACAGCGGTGCCACAGCCGCTGAAGTAACTGCACTGAAAAACACCGACAAGAACCAGCTCTATCAGTTCAGCCAGAATACCGTGACCCTTAGGAATCTGACGCCATGATAACCGCCAAGCCCCTCAGCAAACTCTACGGCTCGCGGAACAAACAAACCGGCGCCTCGTTGTTCATCGCGCTGATTATCCTGGTGCTGGTCACCTTACTGGCACTCTCCAGCACTCGAGAAGTGGCACTGGAATCACGCATAACAGCCAACTTCATCGAACAACAGCGCCTGTCAAACAGTGCCGAAGCTGGTTTACGTGATGGCGAGTATTCAATGATCAACAGGCTGCGCCCGTTGGAGCCGAGTGCGTCTTGTGCAACGGCGGCCGCCGGCGCCGTGCCGGATCCGTGTCTACTCAAGCTGCGCAACAACACAGCGACCTATTCCCTGCTGTTCGCGACTACCAGCCTGACTCGCGCGTACTACCCCAAGGATGGAACGCAAGCTGATTCCAAAATGCCCGTCGTCTGGTACGCACTACCTGCGCCAGGCGGCGCGGAGTCCGGCGAAGCCGAAAACCCCGAGTACGGCAACATGATGAATCAGACAGGCACCTTCCGTTACGAAGTAAACGCAAAGGCTTCGACCACCACGACCAGTAACGCAACGTACCTGCGTTCGACCACCGCCAAACTCTTCGACAACGGTGACCGTTGATGAAAGCTAGGACCTTTTCCCGCAAGGCATCGCTTAGCCTGTTGCTTTGTTCGACGCTTATCGGCGCGATACAACATGCTCAAGCCACGCTTCTGAGTGTAGCGCAATCGCCTCTGATCCTCTCCGAATCGGTAGCGCCCAACCTGGTACTCACACTCGATGACTCCGGGAGTATGCGTTACGCCTTTGCACCAGACAGCATGGGAGACAACGGCGCCTATCGGCGTTTCAAGGCCGCCGTGTTCAATCCCATGTACTACAACCCGGCGGTCACCTACCTGATTCCGACCAAGGTCAACACTGACGGTACACGAGCCAATCCAGGCTACAGTACGGCATTCACAGCCGCTTACTCCAACGGATTCAAGACCAACACCGGCACTACTGATCTGAGCACCTCGTACTGGGTAACGCGCAACTCCGACCCAGCGAGCTCGCCTGGCACCAGCTTCACCTCCACCGATCCAGTCTACGGCTGGCGCCAGTACGTGCAAAATCCCGATGCCGATTTCGGCCCACGGGTAATCAGCCAAAACACGGCGACGAGCAATCCACAGACCGTCAACAATTACACCTACAGCACATCGTTGCGCAGTTGTCCGTCAAACAATGTTGTTGACCCGGACGCCAACTCCAACTCCAACTCCACGACGGGTAGCGATGGTAGCGTCACCAAGGTCGACACCACTACTACCACGACCTACGTATACGTCAGCTGTAAAAAGAACAGCAACAACAGCCGCTACACCTTGGTAACCAACGCCACTACCACTACCACTACCACCACGACAGTCACCAGCGCAGACAAGACGCAGGCCAAGGTACCGGCTTACTACTACCTGTATGACACGACTCTGACCGGCTGCACCTCTAGCACGGTCGATGACAACTGCTACAAACTCATCACCGTGTCAGCCACTTCCGGTGTCGGGAATACCGACGAGCGCCAGAACTTTGCGATCTGGTACTCGTTCTATCGCACCCGCGCGCTGGCGACATTGAGCGCCGCGAATCTGGCCTTCAACAGCCTGCCCAGCAGCATCCGACTGACCTGGCAGACACTGAACGACTGCACGACGCTTAACTCCGCCAACTGCGGTACCAACTACTTCCGCAAGTTTTCCGATCAGCATCGCGGTAACTTCTTCACTTGGCTGACCGGCGTGCCTTTCGTCAACGGCACCTCGCTGCGACTGGCCATGAGCCGCGCAGGCGAATTCCTGAAGAGCAACGACGCCTGGGCCTATGATCCGAACCCATTCACATCGGGTGGCGGCAAGGGCACCACCGTGCAGAACCCTGCATACGCCTGCCGTCCGAGCTATCAGATCATGATGACCGACGGTATGTGGAACGGTGATAACGGAACCACAAGTGTTTCCCTTAAGCCCGACCAGAACAACACCACGCTGCCCGACGGCAAGTCTTACAGCAAGCAGGCCCCATTCAACGACGCTACGCAGAGCACACTGGCAGATTTGGCCTTCCATTACTGGGCCACTGACGCCAACACGAACCTCGATAACGATGTAAAGCCACTACTGGTCGCCCCCAATACCAGCGACGCGACCGCCGAATATTGGGATCCGCGCAACGACCCCGCCACTTGGCAACACCTGGTGAACTACACCATCGGCCTTGGCCTGACCAGTGCCCTCGACAAGCCCGGTATTCCATGGAGTGGGGATACTTATGGCGGAGCAGGTTACACCGCGCTAAAGAATGGCACTGCTTGGCCAGCAGCAAGTGCGGACAGCGCCAACAACGTCTACGACCTCTGGCACACCGCGATAAACTCCCGTGGCGAGTTCTTCAGCGCTGATAGTCCCGACAAGATCGTCGAGGCCTTCCGTACCATTATCAACCGCATCAGCAACCGCACGGCTTCTGCAAGTGCTCCAGGTGTCACGGCTTCGGTTGTGGAAGACACCATCACCCGTGAGGTTTACGAAACTCAGTTCAACAGCGAAGACTGGTCCGGCAACCTGATCAAGTACGTCATCGACGGAAATGGCGCGCGCACCCAGTCTTGGGATCTGGCAACGACGCTCAACGGTGTGCAGGCATCCAGTCGTCGTATCAAAATGTTCAGTAGCACCGGCACCACGAAGCTGAAGGACTTCACTTGGGATAACTTGAGCGCAGCTCAGCAGACGTTACTCAACCGCGATTACGACACCACTAACTCCACCGCGGACACCAGAGGTTCTCAGCGCGTTGCATATATCCGTGGTGACCAGAGCAACGAAGGCAGCGCCAGCACCCAGTTTCGCGAGCGCAGCAGCGTCGTGGGCGATATTATCAACTCATCGCCAGTGCTGGTTGGCACACCGAAGTATCTTGCTTATCTTGCAGACGCAATCGATGGTGCAACGACAGATGGAACCAGCAAATATGCAGCCTTCCGCACCGCCAATAGCGCCGAGGGGCCCAATCCGGCCCGCCGCCCGATGGTCTATGTCGGCGGTAACGACGGCATGCTCCATGGCTTCGACACTCGTACCGGTGCCGAAGTATTTGCCTATGTGCCCTCGGCGGTAATCGAAAACCTCTACAAGCTACCAGCCAAGAAATACAAGGGTGGTGCCCACCAATTCTTCGTCGACGGCACGCCGGTTGTCTCGGACGTCTACTACGGCGACGCCTGGCACACCGTGCTGGTCGGTACGCTGCGCGCCGGCGGCCGCTCGATGTTCGCGCTGGACATCACCAATCCCGATGCCATCACCCTGCTCTGGGAGAAGAGTTTCGATACCAGCAGCACCTACGCCAACATGGGCTACACCTTTCCGACGCCGTCCATTGCTCGCCTCCACAACGGTAGATGGGCAGTAGTTACCGGCAATGGCTATGGTAACCAGAGCGGAACCGATGCCGACAAGGCCTCGCTGATGATCCTGGACGTACAGACCGGAGACATGATCAAAGAGCTGGTTGTTACCGGTGACAATACCAAGGCCAACGGAATGTCCAGCGTGAAGCTCGCGGACAACAATAGCGATGGTGTAGCAGATTACGCCTATGCAGGTGACTTGCAGGGCAACCTTTGGCGCTTCGACCTGTTCCCGTCCAGCGCGCGTGATGGCACCGGCACCGACCCCTTCAAGCGCGGCACTGGCGGTATCTCAGACTCTTCTAGCAACGCTAACGACTTTGCGGTTTCCTATGGTGGGAAACCGCTGTACACGGCCAAGGACAGCCGCAGCACCGGCGCAACAGTACAGACAATCATGGCCGCTCCGTCGCTGGTGCGGCACCCTACGACGCTGGGCTATCTGGTGATCTTCGGAACGGGCAAATACTTTGAAACGACTGACGGTAATGTCGACTCAACCCGCGCACAAAGTATTTACGGAATCTGGGATCGCAAGACTCGAGCCCAGAGCACATCTGCCCCTAATCCAGCGCTCGCTCGCAGCAACCTTGTTACCCAAACCATCACCGAGGAAGCATCCAGCAACCCCTTCAGCAGCAACACTAACGTCGGAGGCATTCGCACCATTAGTCAAAATGCTATCCAGTGGTACACCGCTGGAGCCACCGACACATCCGACAGCAGCGTGAACAAATGGGGCTGGGTGTTAGACCTGAAGATTGACGGATCGAGCACCTTGAGCGGAGAGATGATGATCAACCCAATGTCGACTCGTGGCAGCACGCTACTGGTTAACACGCTGACCCCCAATGCCGACCCCTGCAAGGAAGGCGTCGACTCATGGATCTATGGCCTCGACCCATATACAGGTGGCCGGACCAAGTACAACGTGTTTGACCTTAACAACGATAAGACCATCAATGATGGCGACACCTACGGGAGTAGCAACAACGTGGTTTCAGGCTACAAGAAACCCGGTGCAGGTGGCTTCACTACCAACAACGGTGAAATTTACACGTCTCCAGGTCTGGGCAGCGGCATGATGTACAGCTCTGGCCCGACCTCCACCGGGCGCCAGACTTGGCGAGTTATCCCAGAGGAAGCGCAATGAGAACCTCCGCAAGCTTGTCCGCGGGCTTTACCCTAATGGAACTGATGATAGTGGTAGCGGTTATCGGCGTCCTGGCCGGCATTGCCTACCCAAGCTATTCGAACTATGTGCTGCGAGCGAATCGTAGTGAGGCTCAGGCCATGCTCAATGATGCTGCTGCACGGCAGGAACGCTACTACGCGCAGAATTATGCCTATGTCGTCAGCACAGCCGATCTGGGCAAACTCGGCATGCGTAACACAACAGGCACGGGCAGTTCGACGGCAGTCAAGTCGGACACAGGAAAATACACCTTGAGTGCCGGCTCGGATAATAGCGGTTATATCCTGACCGCGACCCGTGCGGGCTCCCAGGTAGCTGATACAGCCTGCGGTAACCTGACCCTCAACGGCGCCGGAGTAAGAGGAATCAGTGCTACGGGGGCCAGCGTCACCGACTGTTGGAAGTAAGCGGCCCAACAAAAAGCCCGATCAAATGATCGGGCTTTTTGTTGTCCTTAATTAAGATGCGATTCAAACCGCCTTGACCCGCAACTCCTTGGGCATCGAGAACGTAATGTTCTCCTCCCGCCCATCCAACTCCACCTCGGCTTCCGCCCCCCAATCGCGCAATTGCTGGATCACGCCGCGCACCAGCACTTCCGGAGCCGAAGCGCCGGCGGTGATACCGATGCGCTGCACGCCATCGAACCACTCCTTCTGCATGTCCTCGGCGCCGTCGATCAGGTAACCAGGCGTGCCCATGCGCTCCGCCAGTTCGCGCAGGCGGTTGGAGTTGGAGCTGTTCGGGCTGCCAACCACCAGCACCAGGTCGCACTGGTCGGCCAGTTCCTTGACGGCATCCTGGCGGTTCTGGGTGGCGTAGCAGATGTCGTTCTTGCGCGGGCCCTGGATGTGCGGGAACTTGGCGCGCAGGGCGTCGATCACCTTCGAGGTATCGTCCATCGACAGGGTAGTCTGGGTGACGAAGTGCAGCGCCTCGGGGTTGCGCACTTCCAGCGCAGCGACGTCTTCTTCGTCTTCCACCAGATAGATGGCGCCGCCGTTGGAGGCGTCGTACTGCCCCATCGTGCCTTCCACTTCCGGATGCCCTTCGTGGCCGATCAGGATGCACTCGTGGCCGTCGCGGCTGTAGCGCACGACCTCCATGTGCACCTTGGTCACCAGCGGACAGGTGGCGTCGAAGACTTTCAGGCCGCGGCTCTCGGCTTCCTTGCGCACGGCCTGGGAAACGCCGTGGGCGCTGAAGATGACGATGGTGTCGTCCGGCACCTGGTCGAGCTCCTCGACGAACACGGCGCCGCGGTTGCGCAGGTTCTCCACTACGAACCTATTGTGTACCACTTCATGGCGCACGTAGATCGGCGGGCCGAAGACGTCGAGGGCGCGGTTGACGATCTCGATCGCACGGTCGACGCCGGCACAGAAGCCGCGGGGATTGGCGAGTTTGATTTGCATGGTGGCCTCGGGTGGACGCTAACGTCCCGGAAGCTTGAACGGGAAATCTGGCCGCGCGAGCTAGAGCCAGACTAGGCGGAGAAACTCGGGAAATGCGGAGTTTGCTCTAGCAAATGAGCAATTTCACGAGTTTCTCCAACGACGTATGGCCGACGCGCAGCCGGTCAGACTGGTTGTACGTCGATGATATCGACTTCGAAGGCCAGTGTTTTGCCGGCCAGCGGATGGTTGAAATCGATGGTGACGTGCTGCTCGTCGAATTCCTTGACGACGCCCGGCAGCTCGGTCTTGGCGGCATCATTGAAGATCACCAGCAGGCCTTCGGCCAACTCCATGCCCTGGAACTGATCGCGCGGCATCACCTGCACATTGGCCGGGTTCGGCTGGCCGAAACCATTCTCCGGCTCGATGGTCAGGGTGCGCTTGTCGCCAGCTTTCAGGCCAAACAGCGCCTGCTCGAAGCCCGGCAGCAGGTTGCCGTCGCCGACCTTGAAGGTGGCTGGCTGCTTGTCGAAGGTGCTGTCGACGACGTTGCCGTCTTCGAGCTTCAGGGCGAAATGCAGGGTGACCTGGGAATCACCACCAATACGGACATCAACCATTGGCGGTCTCTCCGGAATTTTTCGATTTGAACATGTCCAGCGCCAGCATGATGGCGCCGACGGTGATGGCGCTGTCGGCCAGGTTGAAGGCCGGGAAGCGCCAGCGGTCCTGCCAGTGCACGAGAATGAAGTCCACCACGTGGCCCAGGACCATACGATCGTACAGGTTGCCCAGCGCGCCGCCCAGCACCAGCGCCAGGGCGATGGCCAGCCAGGTCTCGCCGCGCTTCAAGCGCTTGAGCCAGACCAGCAGCACCACGCTGACCACGATGGCGATCAGGGCGAACAGCCAGCGCTGCCAGCCGGAACTGTCGGCCAGGAAGCTGAACGCGGCACCGGTGTTGTAGGCCAGGGTCCAGCTGAACAGGTCGGGGATAACCACGATCTGCTGGTACATGCTCAGCTCGGCCTGGAAGAAGGCCTTGGAGACCTGATCCAGGACGAACACCAGCACGGTAATCCACAGCCAGGGCAGGCGACCGAAGCGATCGGCGTTAGGCATAGTGACGAACCTCGCCGGCACCTTCGATGTTCTCGACGCAGCGGCCGCACAGTTCCGGGTGCGCGGCATTGCTGCCGACGTCCGCGCGGAAGTGCCAGCAACGGCCGCACTTGGCGTGGGAGGACTTCACGACCTGCAGTTTCAGGCCCGGCAGTTCACTCGCTACCGCATCGGCGGGCGCTGTGGACAGCGGCGCGACAGTGGCGGCGGAAGTGATGAGCACGAAGCGCAGCTCGTTACCCAGCTTCTCCAGGCGCTTGGCCAAGGAGTCTTCGGCGTAGAGGGTGATCTCGGCCTGCAGGTTGCCACCAATGGTCTTGGCGCTGCGCAGGTTCTCCAGTTCCTTGTTCACGGCGGCCTTGGCAGCCATGACCTCGTCCCAGTAGGCGCGATCCAGTTCGGCGTCGGCCGGCAGTTCCGAAAGGCCGTCGTACCAGGTGGTCAGCATCACCGACTCGGCGCGCTCGCCCGGCATGAAGCTCCAGATTTCCTCGGCGGTGAAGGCCATGATCGGCGCGATCCAGCGCACCAGGGCCTCGGCGATGTGGAACAGCGCGGTCTGGCAGGAACGGCGGGCAACGCTGTTCGCCTGGGTGGTGTACTGGCGGTCCTTGATGATGTCCAGGTAGAAGCCGCCCAGCTCCTGCACGCAGAAGTTGTGCACCTTGGAGTAGACGTTCCAGAAGCGGTAGTCGCGGTAGGCCTCTTCCAGCTCGCGTTGCAGCTGCAGCGCGCGGTCGATGGCCCAGCGGTCCAGGGCCAGCAGCTGGTCATTGGGCAGCAGATCCTTGGCCGGGTCGAAGCCGGACAGGTTGGACAGCAGGAAGCGCGTGGTATTGCGGATACGACGGTAGGCGTCGGCGCTGCGCTGGAGAATCTGCTGGGAAACGGCGATCTCGCCCGAGTAGTCGGTGGACGCGACCCACAGGCGCAGGATGTCGGCGCCCATGCTGTCGATCACGGTCTGCGGCACCACGGTGTTGCCCAGGGACTTGGACATCTTGCGGCCGGACTCGTCCACGGTGAAGCCGTGGGTCAGCAGCTGGCGGTACGGCGCATGGCCGTCGATGGCGCAACCGGTCAGCAGCGAGGAATGGAACCAGCCGCGGTGTTGGTCGGAGCCTTCCAGGTAGAGGTCGGCAGCCGGGCCACTGGCGTGGCCCAGTTCGGCGTGGGAGCCGCGCAGCACGTGCCAGTGGGTGGTGCCGGAGTCGAACCAGACGTCCAGGGTGTCGTTGATCTTGTCGTACTGCGCGGCCTCATCGCCCAGCAGTTCGGCGGCATCGAGTTTGAACCAGGCTTCGATGCCCTCTTTCTCCACGCGCAGGGCAACTTCTTCCATCAGCTCGACGGTGCGCGGGTGCAGCTCGCCGGTGGCCTTGTGCAGGAAGAACGGGATCGGTACGCCCCAGTTGCGCTGACGCGAGATGCACCAGTCCGGACGGCCGGCGATCATGCCGTGCAGGCGCGCCTGGCCCCAGGTGGGCACGAATTCGGTTTCGGTGATGGCTTCCAGCGCGCGCTCGCGCAGGGTGGCGCCGGTCTGCGGCTGCTTGTCCATGCCAACGAACCACTGTGCGGTGGCGCGGTAGATCAGCGGGGTCTTGTGGCGCCAGCAGTGCATGTAGCTGTGGTTGATGGCCGCGTGCTTGAGCAGCGCGCCCACTTCGTCGAGCTTGGCGACGATAGCCGGGTTGGCCTTCCAGATGAACTGGCCGCCGAAGAACGGCAGGTCGGCCACGTACACGCCATTGCTCTGCACAGGGCTGAGGATGTCGTCATTACTCATGCCGTACTGCTTGCAAGTACGGAAGTCGTCCTCACCGTAGGCCGGGGCGGAGTGAACCACGCCGGTGCCGGCGCCCAGTTCGACGTACTCGGCCAGGTAGACAGGCGAGAGGCGCTCGTAGAACGGGTGGCGGAAGCGGATCAGGTCCAGCGCTTCGCCTTGTGCGGTGGCGATGACCTTGCCTTCCAGGCCGTAGCGTTGCAGGCAGGACTCGACCAGCTCCTCGGCCAGCACCAGCAGGCGCTCGCCGGTATCGACCAGCGCGTAGGTGAATTCGGGGTGGACGTTCAGCGCCTGGTTGGCCGGGATGGTCCAGGGGGTGGTGGTCCAGATGACGATGGCGGCTGGCTTGGACAGGCTGGCCAGACCAAAGGCGGCGGCCAGTTTGCCTTCGTCTTCCACCGGGAAGGCGACGTCGATGGCGTCGGACTTCTTGTCGGCGTATTCAACCTCAGCTTCAGCCAGGGCGGAGCCGCAGTCGAAGCACCAGTTCACCGGCTTCAGGCCCTTGAACACGAAGCCCTGCTTGACCATCTCGGCGAGCGCGCGGATTTCACCGGCCTCGTTGGAGAAGTTCATGGTCTTGTAGGGATTGTCCCAATCACCCAGCACACCCAGGCGGATGAAGTCGGCCTTTTGCCCTTCGATCTGCTCGGCAGCATATTCGCGGCACAGCTCGCGGGTCTTGTCCGCCGGCAGGTTCTTGCCGTGGGTGGTCTCGACCTTGTGCTCGATCGGCAGGCCATGGCAGTCCCAGCCCGGCACGTAGGGGGCGTCGTAGCCGGCCAGGGTCTTGGAGCGGACGATGATGTCCTTGAGGATCTTGTTGACCGCGTGACCGATATGGATGCTGCCATTGGCGTAGGGCGGGCCATCGTGCAGGATGAATTTCGGGCGACCTTCGCCAATCTTCCGCAGCTGCTGGTACAGGCCAATGTCGTTCCAGAGCTTGAGAGTTTGCGGCTCGCGCTGCGGCAGGCCGGCTTTCATCGGGAAGTCGGTTTCGGGAAGGTTCAGAGTGGCTTTGTAATCGGTCATCTCAGGGCCTGTTCAGGATCTTCAATCAAGCGGTTGGCCCAGCCAGTAGGCTCGGGCGGCGGCGATGTCGGCGAGGATGGCCGCCTTGAGCGCCTCGAGCGAGGCGAAACGCTGCTCATCACGCAGCTTCTGGTGGAACGTAATATCCAGGTGCTGGCCGTACAGATCGCCGGCGAAATCCAGCAGATGCACTTCCAGATGGGGCCGACCGTCGCCATTCACGGACGGCCGGGTGCCGATGTTGGCAACCCCGTTGCGACGCTGGCCAGCCACGAGAGTGCTGACCAGGTAGACGCCATTGAGCGGCGCCTTGCGGCGCTTGAGCTGGATGTTCGCAGTGGGCGAGCCCAGGGTGCGCCCCAGCTTCTGCCCGTGCAGCACGCGGCCGCTCAGGCGATACGGGCGACCCAGCAGGCGTTCGACCATGTGCAGGTCGCCGTCGGCCAGGTCCTTGCGGATACGCGAACTGCTCACGCGCATGCCGTCGACTTCCACCGTGGTCGCGGCCTCGACCGTGAAGCCCTGCTCCGCGCTGGCGTTGACCAAGAAGGCGAAGTCGCCGGAACGGTCACAGCCGAAGCGGAAATCGTCGCCCACTTCCAGATGGCGGACCTGCAGGCCTTCCACCAGCACCTGGCGAACGAACTCGGCGGCCGACAGCTCGCGCAGGCGGCGATTGAAGGCCAGGCATAGCACGAAATCGACGCCGTACTGACGCAGCAATTCGAGCTTCTCGCGCAGGCGGCTCAGGCGTACCGGCGCGGCATCGGGTGCGAAGTACTCGCGCGGCTGCGGCTCGAAGATCACCACGCAGCTGGGTACGCCCAGCTCCAGCGAACGCTCGCGCAGACGCCCCAGGATCGCCTGGTGGCCAAGATGGACGCCGTCGAAGTTACCGATGGTGGCGACACAGCCCCCGGACAGGGGCCGCAGGTTGTGAAGGCCTCGAAGCAGCTGCATAGCGCGCGTATTGCTCAGAAAGTGGTCGATTATACCTGCACCCGTTGCCATGCGACAGGCAAAATGCCGTCGCCGCAAACCGATGCAATGCTTTGCCTGGCGAAGGTTACAGCACCGCGCGGCGGGAGAAGTCCCGCAGGCGGAAGCCCAGGAGCGCGAGCATACCGAAATAGGCGACCACACCGGCCACCACCAGCGCTCCCAGGCGCACCAGGCGAATCGGCATCCCCCCCTGATCCCAGGCCGGCATGAAGTGCATCATGCCCATCAGCACCGCACACATCACCAGTACAGATACGACTAATTTGGCGATGAACTTGCCCCAGCCCGCCTGCGGCTCGAACAGTTGCTGCTTGCGCAACTGCCAGAACAGCAACCCGGCATTCAGGCAGGCCGCGAGGCTGATCGCCAGCGCCAGCCCCGCATGTTTGAGCGGGCCGATAAACACCAGGTTCATCAACTGGGTGGACACCAGGGTGAACAATGCAATCTTCACCGGCGTCTTGATGTTCTGCCGCGCGTAGAAGCCCGGCGCCAGCACCTTCACCAGGATGATGCCGAGCAGACCGACCGCATAGGCGATCAGCGCACGCTGGGTCATCAGGGCATCGTGGGCGCTGAACTTGCCGTACTGGAACAGCGCGACGGTCAGCGGCTCGGCGATCACCGCCAGGGCCAGGGAGCACGGCAGCACCAACAGGAAGCACAGGCGCAGGCCCCAATCCATCAGCCGCGAATATTCATGACGATCGTCGCTGGCGTAGGTCTTGGCCAGCGACGGCAGCAGGATGGTGCCCAGCGCCACGCCGAGAACCCCGGACGGCAGCTCCATCAGGCGGTCCGCGTAGTACATCCAGGACACGGAGCCTGCGACCAGGAACGAGGCGAAGATGGTGTTGATGATCAGCGAAATCTGGCTGACCGAGACACCGAGGATCGCCGGGCCCATCTGCTTGAGCACACGCCAGACGCCGGAATCGCGCAGATTGATGCGCGGCAGCACGAGCATGCCGATCTTCTTCAGGTGCGGCAGCTGGTAGAGCAACTGCGCCAGGCCGCCGGCCAGCACCGCCCAACCCAGCGCCATGATCGGCGGGTCGAAGTAAGGCGTCAGGAACAGCGCGAACAGGATCATGCTGACGTTCAGCAGCGTCGGCACGAAAGCCGGCACCGAGAAGCGGTTCCAGGTATTGAGGATCGCCCCCGCCAGCGAGGCCAGCGAAATCAGCAGGATATAAGGAAAGGTCACCCGCAGCAGGGAACTGGTGAGCTCGAACTTCTCCGGCGAGTCGACGAAACCGGGCGCCGTCACCCAGATCACCCAGGGCGCAGCGAGCATGCCCAGCGCAGTGACCAGCGCGAGGATCAGGGTCAGCAGGCCGGATACATAGGCGATGAAGGTGCGCGTCGCCTCCTCGCCCTGCTGGGTTTTGTACTCCGCCAGGATCGGCACGAACGCCTGGGAGAACGCCCCTTCGGCGAAAATGCGGCGCAGCAGGTTGGGCAGCTTGAAGGCGACGAAGAAGGCGTCGGTGGCCATGCCGGCGCCGAACATGCGGGCGACGATCGTGTCGCGCACGAAGCCGAGCACCCGCGAGATCATGGTCATCGAGCTGACCGCGGCCAGCGACTTGAGTAGGTTCATAGCGTCCAGAACTGGTAGAATGACCGACCCTGCAGGGTGCAGCCCTGGCCTAGAGCGATTGCTCGACTGCCAGGCGAAGCGCAGCAGTGTAGGGCCGCGGGGCGAATAAATCACCCCATCCGCCGGAGAGCGTGCACCTGTCGCACCACTCGTCGGAGGCGGCTCATACCCTTGACAAGGCCTTGATGCAACGGCATTATTCGCGGCCTTAATTTATTCGCAACATCCCAAGTTTTTTTCGAGGAGCTCGACGGTGGCCAACACACCTTCCGCCAAAAAACGCGCCAAACAGGCTGAGAAGCGTCGCAGCCACAACGCCAGCCTGCGTTCCATGGTTCGTACCTACATCAAGAACGTAGTCAAAGCAGTCGACGCCAAGGACCTGCCGAAGGCCCAGGCCGCTCTGGTTGCTGCCGTACCGGTCATCGACCGCATGGCCGACAAAGGCATCATCCACAAGAACAAGGCCGCTCGCCACAAGAGCCGCCTGAACGCCCACGTGAAGGCCCTGGCCACCGCGTAAGCGTTCCGTTCTTGAAAAACCGGCCCCAGGGCCGGTTTTTTATTGCCTGCGATTTGCTTATTGGGAACTTACCCACAGGTGCACTTTCTGCGGGCAAAAAGAAAGGGCGGTCAATCCGCCCTTCTTCGCCTTACTTTTCAGGCCACGGCATAATCGGAATCGCCGTCACCGCATTCTGCGGACTGCCCTCGATGACGCGGTCGCTGTAGACCAGATAGACCAGCGCATTGCGCTTCTTGTCGAAGAAACGCACCACCTGCATGGTCTTGAACACCAGGGACGTGCGCTGCTGGAAGACCACCTCGCCATCCGTCAGCTCACCAGAGAATCGGATCGGCCCGACTTGACGACAGGAGATCGACGCTTCGGCGCGATCCTCCGCCAAACCCAGCCCACCCTTCACACCGCCGGTCTTGGCGCGCGACAGGTAACAGCTGACGCCTGCCACCTTCGGATCATCGAAAGCCTCGACGACTATCTTGTCGTTCGGCCCAACCCACTTGAAGACGGTGGACACTTCACCGATCACATCGGCCCGAGCCAATGCCGGCAACAACAGCAATGCAGCGATCAATCCCTTGCGCATGCGAGTACCCCTCAGACCAGAACCAGGTTGTCGCGGTGCACCAGCTCCGGCCCATCGACATAGCCCAGCAGGCCCTCGATGGCATCGGTCGGCTGGCCAATGATCTTCTGCGCCTCAAGTGCACTGTAGTTCGCCAGCCCGCGAGCGATTTCGCGCCCCTGCTGATCCACACAGACCACCATCTCGCCGCGACGGAAGCTGCCCTGCACAGCCTTCACACCGACCGGCAGCAGACTCTTGTGATCCTGAGCAACGGCCTTGACCGCACCATCATCTAGCACCAATGTGCCGCGCATCTGCAGGTGGCCGGCCAGCCACTGCTTGCGCGCCGCCTTGCGGCTCTGCTCGGGAGTCAGCAGCGTGCCGAGACGCTCGCCAACACGCAAGCGATCCAGCACACGCTCGATACGACCGCCAACGATGACGGTATGCGCGCCGGAACGCGCCGCCAGACGGGCCGCACGCAGCTTGGTCTGCATACCGCCACGCCCCAGCGCACCACCGGTGCCGCCAGCGACCGCATCCAGCGCCGAATCATCGGCACGCGCCTCGAAAATCAGCTGCGCGTCGGGATTATTGCGCGGGTCGGCATCGAACATACCGTCACGATCAGTGAGGATCACCAGCAGGTCAGCCTCGACCAGGTTGGCCACCAGCGCCGCCAGGGTATCGTTGTCGCCGAAACGGATTTCGTCGGTGACCACGGTGTCGTTCTCGTTGATCACCGGAATCACGCCGAGATCGACCAGCGTGCGCAGGGTATTACGGCCGTTCAGGTAGCGCTTGCGGTCGGATAGGTCGTCATGGGTCAGCAACACTTGCGCGGTCTGCAGGCCATGCACAGCGAAGCTGGACTCCCAGGCCTGCACCAGCCCCATCTGCCCCACGGCAGCGGCGGCCTGCAGCTCATGCATGTCGCTAGGTCGGGAAGCCCAACCCAGGCGACTCATGCCTGCCGCGACGGCGCCCGAGGACACCAGAACCAGCTCGACGCCCGCGCGATGCAGCGCGACCATCTGCTCGACCCAAACCGCCATGGCATCACAATCCAGACCGCGACCATCGGCGGTCAGCAACGCACTGCCAATCTTGACTACCCAGCGCTTGGCGCCAGTTACCTTCTCACGCATACCCTCAACCTTAGAACCTGTCCAATGTCTGCCTGCGCTTGCCCATACTGCGTTAAAGCAGGCTCAAAATGCTCATTTACCACTCGTAAACTGCGCTTTTTCACCTGCTTTTGCCTTGCCTGAGCTGCGCTCGGCGAGACGTTGAACAGGCTCTAGAAGTCAGGCTTCACACGTTTCATCCGGACCGGCGGGCACCGCTCCGATCAAGGCACGTAGAAGATTTCCGGCCCATCGCCGTCGTCTTCGTCATCCTCGAAATCATCGTCGTCCACATCGTCGACATTCTTCAGACCGGAACGGCGCAGAGCACGGGCGTCGTCCAGAGCCTGCAGACGAGCACGAGCCTCGTCTTCGATGCGCTGATCCAGGGCCGCCAGGGCTTCGCCATACGCCGGCTCTTCCTCGATGCGCAGGGTGCGCTCGTCGAGGTATTTCATGATGTCCTGGCTCAGCTTCTCGGTGCCTTCACGCTCCAGGGCGGAGATCACATAGACCGGACCTTCCCAACCCAGGCGCTCGACCACGGCCTGCTTGCGACGCTCCTGCTCCTCGGGCTCGAGGATCTGGTCCATCTTGTTCAGCACCAGCCAACGGTCGCGCTCGGTCAGCGCCGGGCTGAACTTCTCCAGCTCGTGGACAATGGTTTCCGCGGCATCGGCCGGATCGCTTTCATCCAGCGGCGCCATGTCGACGATATGCAGCAGCAGGCGGGTACGCGCCAGGTGCTTGAGGAAGCGGATCCCCAAGCCAGCGCCTTCGGCAGCACCTTCGATCAGGCCAGGAATGTCGGCGACCACGAAGCTCTTGAAGCGGCCGACACTGACCACGCCCAGGTTCGGAACCAGAGTGGTGAAGGGATAGTCGGCAACCTTCGGCTTGGCGGCGGAAACCGCGCGAATGAAGGTGCTCTTGCCGGCGTTCGGCAGGCCGAGCAGACCGACATCTGCCAGCACCTTCAACTCCAGCTTGAGGTCACGCGCGTCGCCGGGCTTGCCCGGAGTGGTCTGGCGCGGCGCGCGGTTGGTGCTGGACTTGAAACGGGTATTACCCAGGCCATGCCAGCCACCCTGGGCAACCATGATGCGCTGACCCGCAACGGTCAGGTCACCGATGATTTCCTGGGTATTGGCATCGATAATGGTGGTACCGACCGGCACGGGCAGGACGAGATCGTCACCCTTGGCACCAGTGCAGTCCTTGCTGCCGCCGTTCTCGCCACGCTGGGCGTCGAAACGACGGGTGTAGCGGTAGTCCACCAGGGTATTCAGGTTCTCGTCGGCCTCGAGATACACCGAGCCGCCGTCGCCACCGTCACCGCCGTTGGGACCGCCTTTCTCGATGAACTTCTCGCGGCGGAAGCTCATGAGGCCGTTGCCGCCGTCACCGGCTTTCACGTGGATGGATACTTCGTCGACGAATTTCATTGCGAACGCCTCCCGCCTAGCGGCGGGTTGAAAATAAGAAAAGGAGCATAGGATACAGCCAAGTCCACGCAAACGCCCGAACCGACGGCACCTCGCCTGGAAACGCCAGAAACAAAAAAGCCCCGTCGCGAGACAGGGCTTTTTCAGTGAGAGCTCGCTTAGGCAGCGACGACGCTTACATAGCGACGGCCAAAGGCGCCTTTCACTTCGAACTTGATCACGCCGTCGACTTTAGCGAACAGGGTGTGATCCTTGCCCATGCCAACGCCGTAGCCAGCGTGGAACTGGGTGCCGCGCTGACGCACGATGATGTTGCCTGCTTTCACAGCCTGGCTACCGAACAGCTTCACGCCAAGGCGTTTGCTTTCTGAGTCGCGGCCGTTGCGGGTACTACCGCCAGCTTTTTTGTGTGCCATGAGTCAATTCTCCTGAAGAGGAATTAGGCCTGGATGCCGGTGATCTTGATTTCAGTGAACCACTGGCGGTGGCCCTGACGCTTCATGTGGTGCTTGCGGCGGCGGAACTTGATGATGCGCACTTTGTCGTGACGGCCGTGGGAAACCACTTCCGCGGTCACTTTCGCGCCTTCTACCACCGGCAGGCCGATCTTGACGTCATCGCCGTTGGCGACCAGCAGGATGCGATCCAGGTTGATCGCTTCGCCGGTGGCAACGTCGAGTTTTTCGACCTTGAGGAATTCGCCTTCGGTGACTTTGTATTGCTTGCCACCAGTAACAATTACTGCGTACATCTGGATGTCTCCGTTAGACCTGCTCACCCGACGCTTTATAGAAAGAGGAATCGGTCGGCATGGCTGCATGGGGCCGGAAAGGACGCCCGTGCAATTGCGTAAGGCAGGATATGCCAGGGAAGTTCGGGGCCGCGATTCTACGCAAACGCTCGGCGCGGATCAAGCCCCATGGGGCCTCGCCTTGACAGGTCTTCCCCGCGGCACCTAGCATGCCGCGCAATCTACGAGGAGCGCTGTCTTTAATGCAACCCCAGGCTTTCTATCGCGTGGTGGCGGACGACTTCACCGCCGTCGACGGCATCATCCGTCGCCAACTCACTTCCCGCGTTCCCCTGGTGGAAAAGATCGGCGACTACATCATCTCCGCTGGCGGCAAGCGCCTGCGCCCGCTGCTGGTGCTCCTCTCGGGCAAGGCATTGGGCTATTCGGGCGACGACCTGAAGCTGCTGGCCGCCACCATCGAATTCCTGCACACCTCCACCCTGCTGCACGACGACGTGGTCGACGCCTCCGGCCTGCGCCGCGGTCGCGCCACCGCCAATGCCCAGTGGGGCAACGCGCCGAGCGTGCTGGTGGGCGATTTCCTGTATGCACGCTCCTTCGAAATGATGGTCGAACTGGGCTCGATGCCGGTGATGCGCATCATCTCCCAGGCTACCCGCGTGATCGCCGAAGGCGAAGTGCTGCAGCTGTCCAAGGTCCGCGACGCCAGCACCACCGAAGAAACCTACATGGAAGTCATTCGCGGCAAGACCGCGATGCTTTTCGAAGCCTCTACCCACAGCGCCGCCGCACTGGCCAACGCCCAGCCGGAGCAATCCGAGGCGCTGCGACTGTTCGGTGATGCCCTGGGTATCGCCTTCCAGCTGGTGGACGACCTGCTCGACTACCGCGGCGATGCCGCCAGCCTGGGCAAGAACGTCGGCGACGACCTCGCCGAAGGCAAGCCGACCCTGCCGCTGATCGCCACCATGCGCGATGGTACCCCGGAGCAGGCTGCGCTGGTGCGCAAGGCCATCCAACAGGGCGGCAGCCAGGACCTGGAAGGCATCCGCGCCGCCGTGGAAGCCGCCGGCGCGCTGGACTACACCGCCAAACTGGCGCGCGAGTATGCCGCCCGCGCCATCGAGCACCTCAAGGCGCTGCCGGACAATGAACACCGCGCCGCGCTGATCGAGCTCGCGGAATTCTCGGTCGCCCGCACGCACTGATGCGCCGTTTCACAAAGGCCCGCCCCGGTTCGCCGCGGCGGGCTTTTTGTTGCCTGCCCGTTGATCGGGAACAATAGATCGTCACCGGCGCGAAATTTTTTCCAATTCAGGCTTGCTATTGAGATAATAAGAATTATTCTCATTAAACGGTCTGCACGGAGGAACACGCCATGACCTACATGATCGACGCCTGGCTGGATCGCCCACACCCCTACCTGCGCATCCTGCATCGGGACACTGGGGAGGTCTGCGCAGTGCTGGAGGAAGAGGCCCTGGATGAACTGCGCGAACAGGGCGGCCTGGAGCTGTCCGAGCTCAGCACCAGCGAACCGCTGGTGCTCAAGGAACTGGTGCGCAACCTGTTCCTGTTCTGCTACGCCCGCGCACTGCGCTAGGCAAAAGCCTGTGAGAGCGAGCGTGCTCGCAAAGAGCTCCGCACCAACGTCACCAGGTTCGCGAGCAAGGTCGCTCCTACAAAAACGCGGGTGCACCTGAACGATTGTGGCGGCGCAGGACGCGTCGCCAGTGCTCCGTCGCCCGGGAGGCGGATGCACAAAGGGGCGCCGGAGCGCCCCTTTTCCTGCGGAGCGGCCAGGGATGGCACTCCGCAGTGAACCCTCGTGGGATCAGAGGATTTCCAGCAGCTCGACGTCGAACACCAGCACGCTGTGCGGCGGGATGCTGCCGACGGACTGGCCGCCATAGGCCAGCTCGCTCGGCACGTGCAGGCGCCATTTGCTGCCGGCGTTCATCAGTTGCAGGGCCTCGACCCAGCCGGCAATCACGCCGCCCACCGGGAATTCGGCCGGCTGGCCGCGCTCGTAGGAGCTGTCGAAGACGGTGCCATCGACCAGGGTGCCGTGGTAGTGGGTACGCACGGTGTCTTCGCGGGACGGCTTGGCGCCGTCGCCGCTGACCAGCACTTCGTACTGCAGGCCGGACGGCAGGACAGTGATGCCTTCGCGCTTGGCGTTTTCCACCAAGTAGTCGCGGCCGACGGCGGCGGCAGCTTCGGCTTTGGCCTGGGCTTCGGCCTGCATGCGCTCGCGGATTACCTGGAAGCTGGCGGACAGGGCTTCGCCCGGAACACGGCTTTCGGCGCCGGCGTAGGCGTCGGACAGGCCAGCGAGGATGGCGTCGAGGGTCATGCCCGGGACCGGGTTCTCGCGCAGCTGGTCGCCCAGCTGACGGCCGATACCGTAGCTGACGCGGGCTTCGTCGGTGGAAAGATTGAGTTCGCTCATGGCGGCGCTCCGCTGGGGGTTCAAAAAAGGGCCGCCAGCCTAGCACAGATGCACCGCCGCCCCCACCGCGCGAGCCTCGCGCAGCGGGACGGGCCCAGCGCCCGGAACCTAATGCAGCGGGATGGTCACGCCCGCGCCGATGTCGCGCTCATCGTCCATGCCGCACATCTCGTCATGCACCACGGCATGCACCAGATGGAAAGGAACATTGGGCAACGCACGGAGCACTTCTCGCGCATGGGCAACGGAGCGCACGCTGATGACGTGCCCGGCCTCGTCCTGAACCGGATAGAAACGGGCTCCCATGCGTGCTTCCAGCACGTAGATATCCCCCTCCAGCGACACCAGGTTGATCTCGTCGATGTCGCCGGCGACGGAGCGGCTGGTCAGTTCCTGCAGATTCATGTGCTGCACCTCCTGCGGATTGATCCACGCGGAAAGTCTTGACCAGCAGGCGCTCACCGCAAGGTGAAAACGCAACCGCCCGTCCGTTTTGCAACGGCCGGGCGGCGTGGATGGCGCAGCAGGGCTTCAGTGGTCGTGGCGCGTGGCCTTGTCCAGGTACCCCATGGCGAAAGCCGAGAGGACGAAGGTGAGGTGCATGATCACGTACCACATCAGCTTGTTGTCTTCGATGTTCTTGGCGTCCATGAAGATGCGCAGCAGGTGGATCGAGGAGATCGCCACAATGGAAGCCGCCACCTTGTTCTTCAGCGAACTGGCGTCCATCTTGCCCAGCCAGCTGAGCTTTTCCTTGCCTTCGTCGATATCCAGCTGCGACACGAAGTTCTCATAGCCGGAGAACATCACCATCACCAGCAGGCCACCGACCAGCGCCATGTCGATCAACGACAGCAGCACCAGGATCAGGTCCGCCTCGGCGATGCTGAAGATGCTCGGCAGGATGTGGAAGATTTCCTGGAAGAATTTGATGGTCAGCGCCAGCAGGGCCAGCGACAGGCCGATGTAGATCGGCGCCAGCAGCCAGCGCGCGGCATACAGGGAGTTTTCGACGAAGCGTTCCATGGTTCTCGCAGGAATGGTCGTTGGGAAAGGGGCGGCCGCAGTATAGCGGATGACCTTTGCGAGTTATCCCGGCTTTCTATAGATAAATATGTCTGTGGATAAATAGGTAGGCGGCCGCGGTATGAAACCGTAGCGCCCAGGCGCCCCGCCGCTTTCAGTGGACCGTGCAGGGACTGCGCAGTTCCTCTCCCGGCCTTGAAAGCCTCAACCCTCGGGGCGGAACTGGAAGTTGCCGACATGGCGCGAGCGCTCGCCGTTCAGGCGGCGCAGTTCGCCTTGCAGGTGCAACTGCCAGATGGGGGGATCGTCCGCCACGATGTAGCCCTGCTGGGCCAGGCAGTCGGAGATCGCCTCGAGCACACCTTCGGCCACGAAAGGCCCGCAGAACGGGCCCTGCGCCTTGATGGCAGTGGGCTGCGCACCGGACATGCCGGCGGCGCACAATAAGGTCCAGAGTCCATTCTCTCCGGCCAGCGGCCTGATTTCGCACTCAATGCGCGTGGTCAGCCCCAGACAGGGGCGGATAAGGCAGAGGTTACGCGGCATGGCGGCACCCTCGCGGTTGTCCTGAGATTGAGACTACACCCAGGTTCTGACACGCGAAAGTGCGGATTTATCCGGCCATCTTGCGGGCAACGGCGTGAAAATGGCGCCGGTGGAATGTCCCGGCCGGCGCCCTGCCCTGGCCGCCCTCAGTCGACGTCTTTCTTCTTGCGGGCGCGCTCTTTCTCTAGGGGGGCCTTGTCCACCGGCACCTTCTCCACCTTCGGCTTGCTGACCGACTTGGTGGCTACTGCCTCCTTCGCCGGCTTCTCCTTCTCGTCCTCATCCATGCCCAGCTCGGAAATTTCCTTCAGGCGCTCCACGACGCGGGCGTTGACGCTGCCCTTGGGGAAGTGGCCTTTGGCATCCGGCGCCCCCGCGGGCTCGCCGACCAGCAGACTCAGCGCCTCGTCGGCCTGGCGCACGGCATAGATATGGAACTGACCATTGCGCACCGCCTGCAGGACACGCTCGTCCAGCATCAGGGTGGCGACGTTGGCGCGCGGGATGATCACGCCTTGTTCGCCGGTCAGGCCGCGGGCCTCGCAGAGGCGGAAGAAGCCTTCGATCTTCTCGTTGACCCCGCCGACCGCCTGTACTTCGCCGAACTGGTTGATCGATCCGGTGATAGCGAAACATTGGCGCAGCGGCGTGCGCGACAGGGCAGAGATCAGCGTGCAGACCTCGCCCAGGGAGGCGCTGTCGCCGTCCACATAGCCGTAGGACTGCTCCAGCGCGATGCTCGCGGAAATCTCCAGGGGGAACTCCTGGGCGTAGCGGCTGCCAAGGTAGCCAGTAAGGATCATCACGCCCTTGGAGTGGATCGGCTGGCCGAGGTTGACCTCGCGCTCGATGTCGACGATGCCGCTGCCGCCCGGATAGACGGTGGCGGAAATGCGCGCCGGCATGCCGAAGGCCGAGTCGCCGACCTCCAGCACGGTCAGGCCGTTGCACTTGCCCACCGCGGCGCCTTCGCTGTCAATCAGGATGATGCCGGCGAGGATGTCGTCGAGAATCCGCGCCGAGACGCGACCAGTGCGGGTTTCCTTGGCTTTCAGGGCACGCTCGATGTGGCCCAGGTCGGTCACTTCCTGGCCGGCCAGCTGGCGGATGAAGTCCGCCTCGCTGACCAGTTGGAACAGGTCGCCGATGCGTGCGGAAAGGCGGCCCTGGTGTTCGGCCAGGCGGGCGCTGTAGGTGGCCAGACGGGCCACGGCCTCACGGGTGAGCGGCGCCAGGCCCTCCTCCGAAGTGCGGGTCTTGAGCAACTGGGCGAACTGTTCGAGGCTGTCCTCGGCCAGCGGGATGTCCTCGTCGAAATCCACCAGTACGCGGAACATCTCCTGGAAATCCGGATCCAGGTCCTGCAGCGTGTAGTAGATCTGCCGCGAACCGATGATGATCACCTTGATGTGCAGCGGGATCACCTGCGGCGTCAGGCTCATGGCGGTCAGGCGGCCCAGTTCGGCCAGGGGCGACTCCATCTTCAGCTGTCGCGATTGTAGCGCGCGCTTGAGGGCATCCCAGACGAATGGCTCACTGAGCAGCTTCTCCGCCTCCAGCACCAGGAAACCGCCGTTGGCGCGGTGCAGCGCACCGGGGCGCAGCTGGCGGTAGCTGGTGTAGAGCGCGCCCTGGTCAGAGGCGTACTCGATACGGCCGAACAGGTTGTCGTAGGTCGGGTGAGACTCGAACACCACCGGCGCGCCACCGGTGGCATGGTGGGCGATCGCCTGGTTAGGCGCGTACTGCTCTTCCAGGCTCTGCTTGCGCTGCGGGTCGGTACGTTCGGAGTCCACCAGTTGGTCGACCACGGTCTTCAGCAGGTTGAGCTGCATGGCCTGCAGGTAGGCGCTGACCCCGGAGTTGTTGTTGTACTTCTCCACCAGCGGCGCCAGCAGCGGCTGCAGTGCGAGGGTGATGGTCTCCTCGTTGAGCTGGCGCAACTGGTTGCTGGACTCGCGCTTCCACTGCGGCAGGCTGGAGAGCTCCTCGTTGAGGTGTTCCTCCAGGTCGGCGATGTCGGCGTGGAAGCGCTCGCGCTCCTCTTCCGGCAGTTGGGCGAACTCGGCCTCATCCAGCGCCTTGCCGTCCTTCATCGGGGTGAACGCGATGTTGGCGCTGTCGCGGTACAGGGCGACTTCCTTCTCCAGCGCCAGGCGCTCGACGGTATCCAGGGCCTTGTCGTAGCGCTGGTTGAAGGCGCGATCGATGGCGCTCTTCTTCTGCTGGTAGGCCGGGTTCTCGAACACCGAGGGGAAGGTGGAAAGCAGGTTGTCGATCAGGTGATCGATATCGGCGCCGAACTCGGCGGCACTGCCCGGTGGCAGCTCGATCACGCGCGGTTCGCGGGAGTCGTCGAAGTTGTTGACGTAGACCCAGTCGGCCGGGGTCGGCAGGCGCTTGCCCTCGGCCTTCAGGTAGCGCTGCACGAAGGAGAAGCGGCCCGTTCCGGGCTCGCCCATGACGAACACGTTGTAACCCGGACGCGGCATCGCCACGCCGAACTGCAGCGCCTCGACCGCGCGCTCCTGTCCGAGCACGCCCAGGAAAGGCTCCAGTTCTTCGGTGGTCTTGAAGGGAAACTGTTCGGGAGTGAAGGGACGGGTCAGTTCATCGGGCGCCAGGCGCAGGCCGGCAGCAACGGAATCGGGCATTGGAGGTCCTTGCTTCGAGCGGCGCGAGGCCGCGGAGATTCGTCCGCATTCTCGCGCCGCCCGCGCGCCACTGGCAAGGCAGTATTGGTGACAGTGTCAGTCCACTGCGTCGGCGCAGCGCAGGCAGTGCTCAGCGGCAGGAAGGGCACGCAGGCGCCGCTCCTCGATGGCCTCGCCGCAGCGCGCGCACTCGCCATAGGTGCCGTCGGCCAGGCGCAGGCGCGCCATGCCCACCAGGCGCATGCCCGCCTCCGCCTCGGCCAGCAGGGCGCGCAGGACATCGTCGTTCTGCCGCTGCTGGGCCTGCTCGGCGAAGTCAGGCGAGTGGCTGCGACCCAGGTCGCGGCGAATGGCTTCGGCACGCTTGGAATACTCGGCCGCCAACTGGTCCAGCGCTGGCCGCGGATCGAAATCGACCATGACTACATCCTCGCAAGGGGAACTGATTCAAGTGTGGTCGGTTCCAAGACTTCCGCCGCTGATGCCGATCAACAGCAAGCCATCCGAGCCCTTCAACCGGCCCCGGCCATACTGACTGCAGCAGCGGTTGCCTTGACACCCGCAAGGCATTGGAGAAAAGCTCTGGCAGGCGCTGTTTCGCTGTCAGCGACTGTTCAATGGTCCCCGACCTCAAAAAGAGAGAAAAACGATGAAAAGGATTCTGCTCGGTACCCTCCTCGCCACCGCCTCCCTGAGCGCTCTCGCCGATGCCCCCGGCAGCGACGGCTGCGGCTGGGGGAACATGCTGTTCAAGGGCCAGCGCGGCACTGCGACCCACGTCCTCGCCGCCACCACCAACGGCACCAGCGGCAACAACACCTTCGGCATGACCACCGGCACCAACGGCTGCCACACCAACGGCGCGCTGACCTATGGCGGCAAGCCGATGATCGTGCTCAGCAGCATGATGGACGAGCTGTCCGAAGACATGGCCAAGGGTGACGGCGAAGCGCTGACCACCTACGCCGTGGTACTGGGCGTGAAGCCCGAGGACCGTGCGCACTTCGCCCAGGTCACCCACGAGCACTTCGCACAGATCTTCAACAAGTCCGACGTCACCGCCGAGGACGTCTACGCCAACACCCAGGCCGTCCTGAAACAGGACAGCACCCTGGCCAAGTACGCCGAACAGGCCTGATGGCCAACGCGAGCCCGCCCGCTCCGGGCGGGCTCACCCTTCCCTTCCAGTAGCCCATTCGATGCCCAAACGCCTGTTGCCCTGGATGGCGCTGTGCGCCTGCACCCCACTGCTGGCTTCGCCGGCGATCGACTCACAACGCCTGCAGACGCTGGCTGACGAACCCTACTGGCTGGCCCTGGGTCACTACGAACACGCCAAGCTCGGCGGTTGGCGCAGCTTCGTCGACGACCCGAAGTTCTTCCTCGCCAAGGACGGTGATCGCCATCCGCAATCGGAACTGGCCGCCACCGTGAAGGCCCTCTACGCCCCGGCCAGCCTCGGCGACAAGCATGCCCAGTGCGTCTACCCGGCGCGCACCCGCTGGCTGCGCCAGCAGTTGCAGCTCGATGACCTGCCGGCGGTCGAGTGCAAGGAATTCACCACCTGGTACCACGACATCAACCCGCACAGCGCCGTGCTGGTGTTCCCGGCCGCCTACCTGAACAGCCCCTCCTCGATGTTCGGCCACACCCTGCTACGCATCGACCAGGCCGATGTCGACTCCGACAACACCGCCCTGCTCAGCTACGCGCTCAACTTCGGCGCCTACATCGAGGGCATGGACAACAGCATCCTCTATGCCTGGAAGGGCCTGATGGGCGGCTACCCCGGCCTGTTCGCCCTGGTGCCCTACCGCGAGAAGCTCTCCGAGTACAGCCGCCTGGAGAATCGCGACCTCTGGGAATACCGCCTGAACCTGACGCCGGAAGAAACCGCGCGCATGGTCGAGCACGTCTGGGAGCTTAAGCAGATCCGCTTCAAGTACTACTTCTTCGACGAGAACTGCTCCTTCCGCCTGCTGGAGCTGCTGGAGATCGCCCGTCCCGGCACCGAGCTCACCGACCACTTCCCGCTCACCGCCATCCCCACCGACACCGTGCGCGCGGTGAAGGACGCCGGGCTGATCGATCGCGTGGACTACCGCCCCTCCCGCGAGCGCGAGCTGCTGGCCCGCGGCGAACCGCTGAGCCACGACGAGAAGGTACTGGCGCGACACATCGCCGACGACGACAGCCAGCTGCAGAGCTCCGAATTCGCCGCCCTGCCCCCTGACCGTCAGGCCCTGGTGCAGGACACCGCCTTCCGCCTGGTGCGCTACCGCGCCACTGGCCAGGAGCGCGACCAGTCCACCGCCTCGCGCAGCTACAACCTGCTCAAGGCGATCAACCGCAACCCGCCGCCGGCACTGGAGGTGGAGCGCCCCGGCCAGCCGGAGAACGGCCACGAGTCGCGCACCTGGCAACTGGGCGCCGGCAGCCGCGACGGCGAAGCCTTCGCCCAGTACGGCCTGCGCATGGCCTACCACGACCTCGACGACAACGCCTATGGCTTCCCGCTGGGCGCGCAGATCGAGATCGGCCAGCTCAAGCTGCGCCAGTACGAAGGCAACCGTTGGCAACTGCAGCAACTGGACCTGGTCACCATCCGCTCCATGACGCCGCGCAACGAGCTGCTGCAACCGCTGTCCTGGCAGGTCGCCGGCGGCTGGGAACGGGTGATCGGCAAGCACAGCGACAACGACCACGACACCCTGGTCGGCCACCTGAACGGCGGCGCCGGCGGCAGCTGGAAACTGACCGACGACCTGCAGGCCTACGCCCTGGGCACGGCGCGCATCGAGAACAACCCGGACTTCGCCGCCACCATCGCCCCGGCCATGGGCTTCGACACCGGCGTGCTGTGGAGCAACCCGCTGGGCAACCTCAGCCTCGAAGGCAAGGGCGACTTCTTCCACAACGGCGAAGTGCGCCGCACCCTGAGCTTCGGCCAGCAGGTGGAACTGGGCCGCAACCTGGGGCTGCGCCTGTCCGCCCAGCGCGAGTTCAGCCACGAGGCCAGCCCGCGCAACGAGGTGATGCTGGAGCTGCGCTGGTACCACTACTGAGGCGCATTGCGCCTCAGCCCCTCAACGACGCCCAATCCAGGCCGAAGCGCGCCAGGTACTTGCGCAGGCGATCGGCATCGTTGGGGTTCTGCTTTTCCTGGCGCGAGATGGCGAACAGCTGACGACCGGCGTCGGACAGGCTGCGTGCCTGCCGGCAGACGCCGATTACCGCTTCCAGTTGCAGGCGGTCGAACAGGTCCAGCGCCTCGGCGCCCTCCCCCAGCAAAGGCTGCAGCAGGCTTTCCGCCTGGGTGGCGCCCCAGGAGCGGCGTAGCCGGCCGATCTCTTCCTCGACCAGCGCCTCGTCGACCCGCCCGCTGTCGGCCAGAGTCGCCATGCGCGTGATGGACGCCGACAGCTCGCGGAAGTTGCCGCTCCACGGCGCCTGCGGCGAATTGGCGAAGGCCAGGTAGCGCATGCGCGCTTCGCGGTTGAAGCGCACCAGCCGGCCCTGCTCGCGAGCGTGGCGCTCCAGCTCGAAATCGATGTTCGGCTCGATGTCCTCGCGGCGCCCGGCCAGGCCCGGCAGGTCGAAGGTCCAGAGATTGATGCGGGCGAACAGGTCCTCACGAAACAGCCCTTCGGCGACGCGTTCGCGCAGGTCGCGGTGGGTACCGGCGATCAGCTGGAAATCGCTGCCCACCTCGCGGTCCGAGCCCAGCGGGAAGAAACGCTTCTCCTCGATGGCCTTGAGCAGCATGGCCTGCTCGTCCAGACCCAGCTCGCCGATCTCGTCGAGGAACAGCATGCCGCCGTCCGCCGCACGCAACAGCCCTTCGCGGGCGTTCTGCGCGCCGGTAAAGGCGCCTTTGGTATGACCGAACAGCGCCGACATCGCGCCATCACCGCGCAACGTGGCGCAGTTCACCTCGACGAAACGCCCCTGGAACTGGTGCCGCGCACGCTTGAGTTCGTAGACGCGGCGGGCGAGGAAGGACTTGCCGGCGCCGGTCGGGCCGATCAGCAGCATCGGCGCGCGGGAACGCCCGGCAACCCGTTCGATCTGCTCGATGGAACGATTGAACTCGGCATTGCGCGTGGCGATACCGGACTTGAGGAACGCCAGGCTCTCCTCCTGCTCTCGGCGGAAGCGCGTGGCAATGCGGTCGTACCGCGACAGGTCGAGGTCGATCACCGCGACCGTCCCTTCCGGCTGCCGCGCCTCGTCCTTGCGCCGTGACGGCGAGGCCTGCACCAGCCGCGCAGGCAGGTAGCGCGCCTCGGTGAGGAGGAACCAGCAGATCTGCGCGACGTGGGTCCCTGTGGTGATGTGCACCAGGTAGTCCTCGTGCTCGGTATCGAAGGCATAGCCGCCGACGAAATCATGCAGCGCGCCGTAGACCTCCTCGAAGTCCCACGGGTTGCGTAGCGCCATCGGCTGCAGGCGCACCTCGGTTTCCGGAGAGATATGCCGCACGTCGGCGGCGATGCGCTCGGCCAGGCTGACATCCCGCGCATCCAACCCGTGGATCAGTTCCAGGCGGTCGATCAGCAGGTCCTGCTGCTGGCACAGCCCGACCGTGGGCCGCCACTTCTGCCAGCGCGCCGCACCCTTGCCGACGCGGTCCAGGGTTGAACCGAGGAAGCCGATGGCGACCGTTTTCTTGGCTTTCATCTTTTATCCATCAAGATAAACAATGATCTCATAATATCCATAAATATCCATATCGACCAACCAGAGAAATCAGAAACACATGTGATAAAAATAAATAAATCGTTATTTATCAAAAAGTTATAAAAATACATCGCCCACCAAAAGCAAACCTGGCACGCCCCTCGCTATATCTCCCTCGACCGCATCGCTGATGCAGCCCACGGGCAGGGACTTCCACTCCCGCCGGTACCCGAGCCCACCCCTGGTGTCGGCTTCGTGCATGCCGCTGCAGCAGTCACGGTCGATGGCGCGGTAGCTCAGCCTGGTAGAGCACTCCCTTTCGAGGGAACCGTCGCAGGTTCGAATCCTGCCCGCGCCGTTCGATAGCTCAGTCCGGTAGAGCAGCCATCGAAGGAATGGCCTGTCGCGGGTTCGACTCCCGCTCGAACACTGCCCTGTTAAGGCAGCTACTCATGAAGGCAACACCCCGCCGGTGGGCGACGGGACAGGCGCAAAGCGGCCAGGAAGGCCGGATATGCCAGGGACCCGAAGCCACCGCCGGCCCGCCCGGTACGAGGACCGGGCCTGCGACAAGACATGTGCTGGCCGATGGATTCGGCGCAATGGACAGGAAGTCCGCAGTACCTGGCTCTCGCAGGCTCCCTCCTCGCCACCCGACGGGCCGGCGAACACCGGCACCCAAGGGCAAAGAAAAGAAGGAAGAGAACGAGATGAAACTGCTGAAGCGCTTTACCGTGAAGAAGAACGAACGTGGCCTGCTGTACTCCGAGGGCGATTTCCTGGCGATCCTCGAGCCGGGTATCCACCGCCACCTGGACCTGTACAACCGCCTGAGCGTGGAAACCTTCAGCCTGAACACCCCGTTGTTCGAGCACCACCTGGCCGGCTACCTGCGCCAGTCCGAACCTGCGCTGGTCGAACGCTATTTCACCCGCATGGACCTGGCCGAGAACGAGGCCGGCCTGCGTTTCGAGGACGGCGTGCTGGTGGAGATCCTCGCACCCGGCAGCCGCCAACTGTACTGGAAAGGCCAGACCGAGCAGCGCCTGGAACGCATCGACCTGAGCCAGGAGTACCGCGTCGCACCGTCGCTGCTGCAGCAGATGCAGGGCAACCTGCGCGGCCGCAGCGTGATCGGCGCCGAGGCGCTGCTGGTAACCCTGGTGCCGGCCTACCAGGTCGGCGTGCTGAAGGTCGATGGCGCGGTGATCGAGTTGCTGCCGGCCGGCCAGTATGGTTTCTGGCGCTACAACCGCCAGGTGAGCGTGGAGCTGATCGATACACGCATCCAGGCGCTGGAGGTCAGCGGGCAGGAAATCCTCACCCGTGACAAGGTGAGCCTGCGCCTGAATCTGGCCGCCAACTGGCGTTACAGCGATGTGCTGAAGGCGTTTTCCAGCCTTTCCAAGCCGCTGGAGCACCTCTACCGCGAGCTGCAATTCGGCCTGCGGGCGGCGGTGGGAACACGCACGCTGGATGAACTGCTGGAAAACAAGCAGGTGATAGACGAATCGGTCGGCGCCTACTTGAAGGAGCGGCTGCAAGGCACCGGCATCGAGGTCAGCGGCCTGGGCGTGCGCGACATCATCCTGCCGGGCGAGATGAAGACCCTGCTGGCCCAGGTGGTGGAAGCGGAGAAAGCCGCGCAGGCCAACGTGATCCGTCGCCGCGAAGAAACCTCGGCGACCCGCTCGCTGCTGAACACGGCCAAGGTGATGGAAGACAACCCCACCGCCCTGCGCCTGAAGGAGTTGGAAACCCTGGAACGGGTGGCCGAACGAATCGACCGCATCTCGGTATTCGGCGGCCTGGATCAGGTATTGAATGGACTGGTAACGCTGAAGCAGGCCTGACAAGGGCCTGCTCGGCAACGAAGGAAACGGACATGAAAGAGAAAACCTTCCAACTGCTGGAAGTCGCCAACGGCAAACCGATCAAGCTCTGGACCCAAGGCGTGCCGGTGGAAGAAGACGCCAAGCAGCAACTGATGAACACCGCGAAGATGCCCTTCATCTTCAAGCACATGGCGGTAATGCCGGACGTGCATCTGGGCAAAGGTTCGACCATCGGCAGCGTGATTCCCACCAAAGGCGCCATCATCCCGGCCGCCGTGGGCGTGGACATCGGCTGCGGCATGATCGCCGCGCGCACCTCGCTGGTAGCCGCGGACCTGCCGGATAACCTGCACGGCCTGCGCGGCGCCATCGAGAAGGCCGTGCCCCACGGCAAGACCTTCGGCCGCCGCGACCAGGGCGCCTGGGAGGACGTACCCGAGCACGCCGATGACGCATGGCGTGCGCTGGCCGGGCGTTTCAAGGCGATCACCGACAAGTACCCGAAGCTGGAGAAGACCAACAACCGCAAGCACCTGGGAACCCTGGGGACCGGTAACCACTTCATCGAGGTCTGCCTCGACGAAGCCAACCGCGTCTGGTTCATGCTGCACAGCGGATCGCGCGGTGTGGGTAACGCCATCGGCAACCTGTTCATCGAACTGGCCCAGGCCGATATGCGCCAGCACATCGCCAACCTGCCGGACCGTGACCTGGCTTACTTCGAGGAAGGTAGCCAGCACTTCGACGACTACGTGGAAGCCGTCGGTTGGGCTCAGGACTTCGCCCGGCAGAACCGCGAACTGATGATGCGCGCCGTGATCGCAGCGGCGCGGCAGGTGATCCGCAAGCCGTTCGAGGCCAGCCTGGAAGCGGTGAACTGCCACCACAACTACGTGCAGAAGGAACGTCACTTCGGCGAGGAGGTACTGGTAACGCGCAAAGGCGCGGTGTCAGCGCAGAAGGGCCAGCTCGGCATCATTCCGGGGTCGATGGGCGCCAAGAGCTTCATCGTCCGCGGCCTGGGCAACGAGGAAGCCTTCTGCTCCTGCAGCCACGGCGCCGGCCGGACCATGAGCCGCACCAAGGCGAAGAAGCTGTTCAGCGTGGAAGACCAGGTGCGTGCCACCGCCCACGTCGAATGCCGCAAGGACAAGGACGTGATCGATGAGATCCCGATGGCCTACAAGGACATCGACGCCGTGATGGACGCCCAGCGCGAGCTGGTGGAAGTGCTGCACACCCTGCGTCAGGTGGTGTGTGTGAAGGGATAAAGCGAGTCGGGCGCAAACCGCCCACCTCGACTGCAAGACAAGGAACAAGGACATGAACAAGGAAGACCGCCATCCACTACCCGACGCCATGCGCGAGCGAGTACTGGAGGAACTGACAAGACTGGAACAGGAGCACGACGTCACCGTGCTCTACGCCTGCGAATCAGGCAGCCGCGCCTGGGGCTTCGCCTCTCCGGACAGCGATTACGACGTACGCTTCGTCTATGTGCAGCAACCGGACTGGTACCTGCGTGTGGACGAGCCGCGCGACGTTCTGGAGCGCCCGCTGACCGACGAGCTGGACCTCAGCGGTTGGGAATTGCGCAAGACGCTGCGCCTGCTGCGCAAATCCAACCCGACGCTGCTGGAGTGGCTGGACTCACCGCTGGTGTATCGCAGCGAATCGACGGCAGCCGAGGGCCTGCGCCGACTGGCGCAAGACTTCTACTCGCCCGCCGCTGCACGGGCGCACTACCTGTCGATGGCGAAGAAGAACTTCCGTGGCTATCTGCAAGGTGCGGAGGTTCGCTACAAGAAGTACCTCTACGTGTTGCGCCCGCTGCTGGCGGTGCGCTGGATCGACCAGGGCCTCGGCATGCCGCCGATGGTCTTCGAGACGCTGATGGAGGCAACGCTCGACGATGCCGCGCAGCGTGCCGAAGTCGAAGAGCTGCTGGTGCTCAAGCGCCAGACGGTCGAGGCCGAATACGGCCCGGCGCGCCCGGCCCTGCACCGGCTGATCGAGCAAGAGCTGCAGCGCGCGGAAAACCTCGGCGCGCCCCGCGGCGGTTGCCACAACACTGAACGCCTGGATCGCTTCCTGCGCGAGCAAGTAAGGAAACACGAAAGATGAAAAGCGACCTGATCGAACTCGACGGCGCCGAAGGCGGCGGGCAGATCCTGCGCAGCGCGCTGAGCCTGTCGATGATCACCGGCAAGGCGCTGCGCATCGTCAATATCCGTGGCCGGCGCTCGCGGCCGGGACTGCTGCGCCAGCACCTGACGGCGGTGCGCGCGGCGGCGGAAATCTGCGGCGCGGCTGTGGAAGGCGACGAATTGGGCTCGCGCAGCCTGACCTTCCGCCCCGGCGCGATTCGCGGCGGCGACTACCGCTTCGCCATCGGCAGCGCGGGCAGTGCCGTGCTGGTGCTGCAGACGCTGCTGCCCGCCCTGCTGTTCGCCGATGGCCCGAGCAGCCTGGCGATCAGCGGCGGCACGCACAACCCGCTGGCGCCACCGGCGGACTTCCTAATGCGCGCCTGGTTGCCGCTCCTGCGGCGCATGGGCGCCAAGGTCGACATGCAGTTGCTCCGTCATGGTTTCGCACCGGCCGGAGGCGGGGTGATCTCGTCCCAGGTCGAGCCGTCCCTCCTTTCGCCCCTGCACCTGCTCGAGCCAGGAGCGGTATTGCGGCAGGGAGCCAGCGCCCTGCTCGCCGGTATTCCAGGGCATGTCGGCGAGCGCGAGCTTGCCCGGGTCATGAAACGCCTCAAGTGGCCGGATGAGGACCTGCGATTCGTCTGGCTGGAGCAGGAGGAAGGACCGGGCAACGCGCTATTGCTGGAGATCGTCTGCGAGCAGGTGACGGAAATCTTCAGCGCCTTCGGCCAGAACGGCATACGCGCCGAGCGGGTAGCCGACAGCGCCATCGACCAGGCACGCGAGTGGCTGCAGAGCGGCACCGCGGTGGCGGAACACCTGGCCGACCAGTTGCTGCTGCCCATGGCGCTGGCCGGTGGCGGCAGCTTCACCACACCGCGGATGACGGAGCATCTGGCGAGCAATCTCGAGGTACTGCAGCGCTTCCTGCCCGTGGTCATCCGTTGCAGCGAGCCCCGTCGTGGGGCGTTGCTCATCGAACTGAGCGCCTGAGACTTCCGTCGCCTCTGAGCTCTGTCCACGTTAGTTGTTGCACACCTTGTGGGAGCAGATTTATCCGCGATTTCGCGGCCAATCGGAATGCCGCCAGCCGCTTCCACAAAGCGGGATTGCGCCACCAGCACGTAACTAAGCCATGAAAAAGGCCGCCAGATGGCGGCCTTCGGGTACGGCAGGAGGAGATCAGACCACACCTTGGGCCAGCATGGCGTCGGCGACTTTCACGAAGCCGGCGATGTTGGCGCCCTTCACGTAGTTGATCCGGCCGTTTTCCTCGCCGTGGTGCACGCAGGCGTGGTGGATGTTCTGCATGATGCCGTGCAGGCGCTGGTCCACTTCGCCGGCGCTCCAGTGCAGGCGCATGGCGTTCTGGCTCATCTCCAGGCCGCTGGTGGCCACGCCGCCGGCGTTGGAGGCCTTGCCCGGGGCGTAGAGGATGCCGGCCTCGATGAACAGGTCGACGGCTTCCAGGGTCGACGGCATGTTGGCGCCTTCGGCGACGCAGATGCAGCCGTTGCTCAGCAGCGTGCGGGCGTCCTCGGCGTCCAGCTCGTTCTGGGTGGCGCAGGGCAGCGCGATGTCGCATGCCAGCCCCCACGGACGCTGGCCGGAGAGGAAGCGCAGGCCGAAGTGCTCGGCCATCTCGCTGATGCGGCCGCGGCGCACGTTCTTCAGGTCCATGAGGTACTGCCACTGTTCTTCGGTGAGGCCTTCCTCGGCGAACAGGGTGCCCTCGGAGTCGGACAGGGAAATGACCTTGCCGCCCAACTCCATGACCTTCTGCGCCGCGTACTGGGCGACGTTGCCCGAGCCGGAGACAGTCACGCGCTTGCCGTCGAAGCCCTCGCCCTTCCGCTTGAGCATTTCCTCGGCGAAGTACACGCAACCGTAGCCGGTGGCTTCCGGGCGGATCAGGCTGCC
>OGQD01000225.1_pt1 | contig 47395 bp, 44 predicted proteins | sample 1553091 | NCBI WGS metagenome assembly OGQD01 (sample SAMEA2580290, study PRJEB22360) | human gut metagenome | biome: human gut; feature: human-associated habitat; material: faeces | place: Denmark | collected 2008/2010
CTGGCCGATAGCAGCCGCCAGTGAGAGGCAGCTTCCGGCCAGGGAGGGTTATCGAAGGTACTCACTTGTAGAGCGACTGACGCCATCTAGACTCCGTAATCCATGGAGCCCGGAATGTTGAGCGTGTGCGTCATCTGGACGCCCACCGCAGTTCACAGGTTCGCCTCCTTAGCGCATTCCCAACGCAAGGAAGTCGACGATGCCACACCCGCTGAAACTGCTGCCTATCGCTGTCCTGAGCCTTTCCATTGGCGTGCCGCTGCTGCATGCCGCCGAGCAGTCGCCCGTCGCGCAGGTTACCCAGCCCGCTACGGGTGTAGTGATACATCCCGAGTACGCCAAGGCCATTGCGCGCATGGCCTACCTCTGGGGCTGGCCGATGGTGAACATGCTCAATCGCAATGACACCATCACCAAGGCGCCGCACCCCGGCCTGCTGGGGGGCATCCTGCCGGTGGCTCCGCGAGGCCAGCTGGGCATGTTGCACGACTACATCACCCCGGCGGAAACCTTCGTCACCTGCCCGAACCAGGACGTGGTCTACGGCTTGGGCTTCTTCTCCCTGGACGAGGAACCGGTGATCGTCCAGGTGCCGGATTTCGGCGACCGGTTCTGGGTCTACTCGATTTATGACCAGCGCACGGACCAGGTCGGCGAACTGGGCAAACCCTACGGCAGCAAGCCGGGCTTCTACCTGCTGGTGGGGCCGAACTGGAAGGGTGAGAAGCCCGAGGGCGTGGAGGCGATCATCCGCAGCCCCACGGCGCTGACCAACGCCATCCCGCGCATCTTCATGGACGATACTGCCGAGGACCGTGCGGCGATCCAGGAAAAACTCAACCAGATCGCCTTCTACCCGTTGAAGGACTTCGACGGGAAGATGAAGAGCATCGATTGGAAGAACACCCCGGACATCCCCAACCCCAACGCGGCCAAGGCCAGTGGCGGGGAAACCAAGTGGGTGATCCCGGAGAAATTCTTCGACCAGTTCCCCAAGGTGCTGGAGATGGTACCGCCGCTGCCGGGTGAAGAGGCGCTCTACGGCCAGTTCCGCCTGCTGATGGACGCAGCCGCCAAGGACCCGGAGCTGAAGAAGCTGCTGGTGCAGACGGCGGTGGAGAGCGAGAAGGAAATCATCAAGCCGTTCTTCGAGTGGAAGCACAACGGACGCCCGGCGGGGAACGGCTGGAACCGCTCGACCAACAACGCGCAGTTCGGTATCGATTACTTCAACCGCACCGGTACGGCGAAGTCGAACATGTTCGACAACCGTCCCACCGAGACCCAGTACTTCTATACCGATTTCGACAAGACCGGCGCCCCGCTCAACGGCGCGCACAGCTACGAAGTGACCTTCGCCGCCGGCCAGGAACCCCCGGTGAACGGCTTCTGGTCGCTGACGCTGTACAACGAGAAGCACCTGTTCAGCACCAACAAGCTCAACCGCTATTCCCTGGGCACCAAGAACAAGGACCTCAAGCGCAATGCCGATGGTTCGCTGACCATCCATATCGGCCCGACCTCGCCCGGTAAGGACCAGGAGAGCAACTGGCTGCCTTCGCCCAAGGAGCCGATCTCGCTGTACATCCGCTCGTACTGGGGCAAGGAACCGATCCTCGATGGCAGCTGGCAACCGCCGGTGATCAAGAAGATCAAGTAAGCCGTCCGCTGTATTTCTCCCCGGCGGTGCGACGAGCACCGCCGCTCACCTTCAGGAGACTGATCCATGGGTTCCATGCACCGAGTATTCGCGCTATCCGCGCTGGCCGCTTCGCTCATGTATTTACCGGTGGTACAGGCGGCGGATCAGGCACCTGCTTCGCCGCTGATCAAGCAGATCAACAATGGCAACTGGCTCGATCCGAAGGAGGCCGAAGACCTGCGCGACGAGCTGTACTACCAGCGCGCGGTATTCGCCTACATGACCATGCTGCCGGCGCTCAATACCATCGGCATGAAGGACGGTTCCGAGAAGGCCTTCGGCGCCGGCTACAACGTGCTGCCGATCTGGAAGCAGCGCATGGACGCGCGGACCATGGTGCCCACGCCGAACGCCGACGTGATCTATTCGATGAGCTACCTGGACCTGAAACAGACCGGGCCGCTGGTGGTGAAGGCGCCGGCCAACGTCATCGGCATGTTCACCGATTTCTTCCAGCGCACCCTGACGGACGTCGGCGCGGTGGGGCCGGACCGCGCGCGGGGCGGCCTGTACCTGCTGCTGCCGCCGGACTACAACGGCCCGGTGCCGGGCGGCTATTTCGCCGTCAAGTCACGCACCTACAACGTCTTCCTGTTCTTCCGCACCATCATGGCCAAGGGTGACGGCAAGCCTGACCCGGCACCGGCGGTGAAGAATGCCGAGCTGACCCGCGTCTATCCGCTATTCACGGTGGAGAAGGACGTCAAACCCATGGAGTTCCCGGATGCCAGCGGCAAGGCGCTGAACATGATGTACCCGGTGGACAACAGCTACTGGGCCAAGCTCAAGGCGTTCGTCGACTACGAGCCGGTCGAGGCCATCGACCCCGAGCTGCGCGGTGTGCTGGCGTCCATCGGCATCATCAAGGGCGAACCGTTCAAGCCCACGGCGAAGCAGGAAGAGTTGCTGAAGAAGGCCGTGGAGACTGCGCCGAAGATGATCCTCGCCAACCGCCAGCTGGGCCGCGACGACAAGCGCAACCTCTACTACAAGGACCGCCAGTACGAGAACACCTGGGCCGGCGGCACCAACGACTGGATGCAGGACAGCTACCTGGACGTGAGCCAGCGCGCCAACTTCTTCCAGTTCGCCTACTCCTCCGCGCCGGCGATGGTCATGCACACTACGGGCGCCGGCTCGAAATACCCCTTCACCGGCCGCGACAAGGATGGCAAGTTCCTCGAAGGCGGCAGCACCTACAAGCTGCGCCTGCCGCCCAATCCGCCGGCTGCGCTGTTCTGGGCCGTGACGGCCTACAACATCACCGACGGCACCATGCCCGAAACCAAGCAGCTGCTGCCGTCCACCAACGGCTACTACGACATCCCCAAGCAGCAGGACGGCTCCATCGAAATCTGGTTCGGCCCGGAGAAGCCGGCTGATGTGGCCGACGCGGCCTTCATCCAGACCATTCCTGGGCGTAACTTCCTCGTGGCCCTGCGCCTGTACGGCAGCGAAGATGCGTTCTACGACCAGACGTGGAAACCGGATGATGTGGTGAAGGTGAAGTAAGGCGCTTGGACACGCTGGCGGGACAACTCCGTCAGCTTCTGGCCGATGGCTCCCTATCCGATTGGTTGGAACCTGCCTGATGTGGCCAGCATATTTCTTTTCGTTATTCCCATGTCGGCTTTTTCTGGTTCCAGTCTCACAGAACTGAGTTCCTTGTTTCGACTGCAATATTCCTTCTGCTTACGCAGGGTTTTGTGCGTTGCACGAGGTGATAGAACTCTCAGTCCATGGTGGATAGTCTCAAGCCTGTCTCCGATTTAAGTGGAAGCTTGGACAGGAATCGACGCCAGAGTCCAATTGAAGAAACATCATGCGTTTTCAGTTGAGATTTTCCCCACGCTGATGCCGAGGTCATATCGCCCACGATGGATGGGAAAATTTTTCTGCCAGGAAATTTATGAAAGCTCTTACCTTCGCCGGAAGATGTTTTCGGCTGGGGTATACCGCGTAAACCCCGAGCTCGACAGATTTATACTCCGGCAAGATTTCAACCAGATCCCCTCTGCGAATATCCTCGGCAATCATGAAACTCGGTTGTAACGAAATACCTCCATGAGCCAAAGTGATATGGCGACAGGTATCTCCATTGTTGCACCGCACGACAGAACGTGTGCGCACGGTTTCGCTACCGCTTGGCCCCTCGAATACCCAATCATTGCCGCTGGCGTAATTGGAGTACGCCACTATCGTGTGTTCCGCTAGGTCATCCAGCTTGCGTATCGCTGGACGACTAGACAGATATCCCGGCGAGGCACTCAAACACATTCTGGTGGTGGCCAGCCGGCGCCCGACTAGCGACGAGTTTTCCATCCGTGCAATACGCACAGCGGCGTCAAATCCCTCCTCGACCAGATCCACGAGCCGATCATTCAGACTGATGTCCAGTTCAATCCTGGGATATCTACGCATGAAGTCGGCCCAGATGGGGGCAAGGTGCAGGATGCCAAAACTGACCGGTGCATTGACCCGGAGCACTCCGCTCGGCTCGGGCCGGGCGGCTGATACGGCTTCTTCCGCTTCGTCCATCATCGCAAGGACCTCCCTGGCCTGGTGATAGAACTGGCGGCCCTCGTCAGTCAATGAGAGGCGCCGCGTCGTTCGATGGAGCAAGCGTGCCCCCAGCCGTTCCTCCAGTGCGTTTACGTAGCGGGATATTGCTGCCTTTGACATTCCCAAGGGTTCAGCAGCGCCTACAAAACTCCCTTTGTCGACGACGGTGCAGAAGACCTGCATCTCGAGAGCGCGATCCATTATTGTTCCACCATTCGGGATAAATAATCACATATAACAATGTTTATCTCAAAAAATAAGCCTATAGACTAGCCCCATCGACACTTGAATCAACGCATCTGGGAGAGGTAGCTATGAAAGTCACCGTAATTGGTACCGGCAACATGGGCTCCGGCTTCGCCAAGCAGCTTTCCAACGCGGGTCATTCGGTCCGGATCACGGGGCGCGACTTTGAAAAGGCCAAAGCGTTGGCCGACCAGTACCCGAACGTCACTGCCTATATAGCTTCTGAGGCCCTGGGTGACAGCGATGTGGTCGTCCTTGCAACTGGCTTTAGTGATGCTGTCTCTGCTCTGAAAGGCTTGGGTGATCTGACTGGGAAAGTGATCGTGGATATCACCAATCCGCTGAGCGCCGACTACATGTCCTTGACCATTGGCCATGTGACCAGCGCTTCCGAAGAAATTGCCAAAGCCCTGCCACAGGCTCATGTCGTAAAGGCGTTCAACACACTGTTTGCGCAAGTGCTCGCTGATGGCCCTGAGTTCGCCGAAAACCAGCGCGGCAGCGTGTTTGTCGCCAGCGACAACGAACGCGCCAAGCAGACGGCAGTTTCGCTGGCCCAGAGCATGGGGTGGAACGCCGTCGACGCAGGCGGGCTGATGAATGCTCGCTACCTGGAGCCGCTGGCAGGTTTGAATATTTACCTCGGTTACGGCGCGGGCCTGGGTACCTCCATTGCTCCTGTCTGGCTCAACAAGTAAGGCAACCCAGAGGAATCACCATGAAGACGTCGCTCCCGCTGCTGTTTGTATCTCATGGTGCTCCAATGTTCGCTATCGAGCCTGGTCTGGCTGGCCAACAGTTGACCGAGCTCGGTCGCGAACTGCCGCAGCCCGATGCAATCGTGGTCATCTCGCCTCACTGGATGACTCGAGGCGAGGTCTGCGTCACCTCGAGCACCAGCCCAAAAACCATCCACGATTTCGGTGGGTTTCCAAATCAGCTTTATGAACTGAGCTACCCCGCCCCAGGCGCACCGGCACTGGCGAATCACATTGTTGAGCTGCTCGGTTCGGCAGGTTGGAAAGCGCGCCTGGACGCAACTCGCGGCCTCGATCACGGTGCGTGGGTGCCGCTGCTCTACCTGGCGCCTTCAGCAACAGTGCCAGTGGTCCAGGTCTCGATGCCCATGCCTATGGATACCTACGGTGCCTTGGCGCTGGGTAAAGCACTCAAGCCTCTTCGCGACATGAACGTGCTGGTAGTGGCTTCTGGAAGCCTGACCCATAACCTTTATGAGTTCCGAGGAGCTACGTCCGACAGCGCGGACTACGTCAAAGACTTCGCTGCCTGGACTGCGATGACACTGCAGCGCGGGGACACAGAACAAATGTTGGAATACCGACGCTTTGCACCGGCTGCTGATCGAGCTCACCCGACGAATGAACACTTCTTACCCCTGTTGATTGCTCTTGGCGCAGCCGGAGAGAAGTATCAAACGCGCGTTCTGGAGGGGGGCATTACCTACGGAGTGTTGGCGATGGATAGCTACCTTTTCGACTCGGCTCCATCGACTCAAGGCGTTGTTGAACTTGATTCATGAAATTGGCTTTTCTGAAGCGATAAAAGAACCCACATCTGGCATCTACTTCCGCAAGAGTTGTAACGCCGTTGATCCCAAAGCCCGTTTGCTTTTGTTGCATGGTGTTGGGTCGAACGAAGTCAATCTGGCGAGCATGGCTGCATCACTGCCGGTGGATCTGGAGGTTCTATTGCTACGGGGCCCCCTACAAACGGGGCCTCAGGGCTTCGCCTGGTATCAGGTCAACTTTACCAGCGACGGCCCTTCGTTCAGCTATACGCAGGCTGAATCCAGCCGGCAGCTGTTGAAGCAATTCCTGGAAGCGCTTCCCTCGTTGCCGACGGTGATCGCGGGCTTCAGCCAGGGTGGGATCATGAGTGCAAGTATCGGATTAACCGAGCCAGAGCTTTTCGCAGGGTTCGGAGTTTTGAGCGGAAGAGTGCTGAGAGAAATCCACACCCAGATTGCTTCTGATGATCGACTTGAGTCGCTCTCAGGATTTATTGCCCATGGTAAGCGGGATGCTGTTCTGCCCAGCAGATGGGCACAGGAAACTGACACCTTGCTGGACCGGATTGGAGTAAAGCATGAGACACATTTTTACGACATGGCCCATGAGGTGATTGATTTGGAAATGGCTGATTTTTCCAAGGGGTTGTCCAAAACGCTGCAACTCACTTAACAACAGGAGATACAATCATGATTGATTCACGCACCGCGCCCTATGCTGCATTCGTGCTGCGGCTGGCACTCGGTATCATGTTCATTGCACATGGCTTGACCAAAGTATTCGTATTTACCCCTGCGGGCACCGCTGGATTTTTTGAATCAGTTGGATTCCCAGGTTTTCTGGCATATCCAGTCATTGCATTCGAAGTGATTGGTGGCGTTCTGCTAGTGCTTGGCGTTTATACTCGTTGGATTGCTGCGCTGGCAGTTGTCCAATTATTCATGGCTGCGACCGTTCACTTCGGTAATGGTTGGAGCTTCACCAATGCCAACGGCGGCTGGGAATACCCGATCTACCTGAGCGCCACTGCTCTGGTTGTAGCGCTGCTGGGTGATGGTCGTTTCGCGATGAAGCCCTCCACCCGAGCGTAGCTTCGACGTGCAGTAACTTCCCCGCGCTGCCCCTGCTTCAGGATAGCTATAAGCTGCGATGCGTGTGGCGCCTGGAGCGAGTATGCGGCCCAAGCTGCGATGTGCCGCATGGCTTCTTCAGGCCCGAAACTGGCCGCCAGATTGGCCCTCGCTTGCGAGATTGAATCTGACTGGAAGCGTCCGACCACAACCGATATGTTAGCCCCCTCATGCTAAACCCGGCGGAATCCGGTTATGTGCCACAGAGCTTGTGGAATAATGCAAGTCAACATCTTTTTAAATGTCGTTTTGACATTATGAAGTGAAGCTATTAGGTAAGTGTGAGCAAGTCTGCCGGGGGAGGTAAGCTTCCTCCGGCAGCGTTTGCCCTAATCTGGATAGTGCTGTTTCGGTTTGGGGGCGCTCGCTTTTTATTACATGGTCGAAGTCTGTGGTTCTGACTTTCAGGGTTCGCCTTGCAGCGGCTCTGTGACGATCTATTAAGGCGCTTAACTAATGCACAGGATAGATGCGTTTCTGGTTTTATCACGGCGGTAATCGATATGAAGCATGCGGTTATCTCAGTAATTCTCCTGTCTCTGCTCGGCAGTCTTGCATCACCCACGACTAACCGCATACGCAAGGCTGCATCCCAAGTTGCCTGCCTTCCAACGCCCCAATCAGCTCTTTTGGGCTCTCTGCATAGTCGATCCGAGGTCTCTGTTTCCTCACCGACACTCCCCCCGTTTCAGCAAGGTTTGTGTGTTTTTTCACCGGTAAATCCACAGTCAGCAGCCTGCTTCCGCCCAGACATGGGCGGAAGTGGCCTGCAAAGTGCTGGAGGCTGCCTCAGGTTCCGGACTTGATCTTCGTCCAACTGCGGGTCATGGCGCGCTCGATGCTGATGGGTACCGGCGACAGGGTGAACAGGTTGCCGCGCTGGTCGGCCGGGATGAACATCGCGTGGTTCTGCAGCAGTTCCGGGGCAACGGTGTCCTGCGCGTCACGGTTGGGGTTCGGGTAGCCGATGATGTTTGATACCTGGACGATCACCTTGGGGTCCAGCAGGTAGTTGATGAACGCCTGAGCCTCCGCAGGGTGTTTCGCGCCCTTGGGAAGGGCCATGGTGTCAGCCCACATCAGGGTGCCTTCGCGCGGCAGCAGCATGCGGATGTCGTTGCCGTTCTTGGCGCTGGCGGCCATTCCCTGGGCCTGAAGCACTGCCGCGGACCAGCCGACCACGATGCACACGTCGCCGTTGGCCAGATCGGAAGCCAGCTTGGCGGAGTTGAAGTAGCGGATGTAGGGGCGGATTTTCAGCAACAGCGCTTCGGCCTTCTGGTAATCCGTGGGGTTGCGGCTGCTCGGGTCGAGCCCCAGGTAGTGGAGGGCGATGGGCAGCAGCTCTTCGGGCGCATCGAGGAAGGCGACGCCGCAGGATTGCAGCTTGCTGATGTTCTCCGGCTTGAACAGCAGGTCCCAGCTGTCCAGCCTGGCCTCGGCGCCGAGGGCCTTGCGCACCTTGTCGGCGTTGTAGCCGATCAGGGTGGTGCCCCACAGGTAAGGCACGGCGTACTGGTTGCCCGGGTCCACCCGTTCCAGGTTGTGCATGATGCCCGCGTCCAGGTGCGACCAGTTGGGCAATTGCTGTCGGTCCAGTTTCTGGATGGCGCCGGCCTGGATGAACTTGGCGATCTGCACGGTATTGGGGAAGACCAGGTCGTAGCCGGAGGTGCCGGTGAGCATCTTCGACTCCAGGGTATGCGGGCTGTCGAAGACGTCGTAATTGACCTTGATGCCGGTCTGGGTTTCGAAGTCCTTGATCACCTGCGCCGGCAGGTAGTCGACCCAGTTGTAGATATTCACTTCACGTTGCGCAGCGCTCGCAGGGGTGAACGGAAGGCTGGCGCAGACGAGCAGGGCGGCGAACCATTTCTTGTCTAGTTTCATCGGATCAGCTCACGTTGAGGGTGGCGGCCAGGATCACAGCTTGTAGATGAAGAACCATTCCAGGGTGTCGAAGCGGTCGTTGCCCAGTACTTCCTTGGCGCCGGCCTGCGGATCGACCCAGTTGTAAGCCAGCGAGGTGTAGATGTGCTCGGTGGGCATCCACTCGACGTACACCCCGGTCTCGTTGGCGAAGTCGCGGTCGCTCACCGGGATGCCGAAGTAGTAGTTGGAGTTGAGCTTGAACTGGTGGTATTGGGCGCCGGCAGACCATTGCTCGTTGAAGTGCACTTTGCCACGCCAGGTCTGGGCTTTCTCGTTGCTGTTGTAGAGCAGGTAGTTGCCGACGACGTCGCCGATCACCCAGGTGCCCCAGTCAACGTAGCCCTTGCTCAGCGGATCCCAGTCCTTGCGGGTGTTGTCGTTGGGATCGTTGTCGCCGGAGAAGTCGGCGTAGCGATAGCCCAGGGTCGGTTGCAGCGGCAGGTCCTGGAAGCTGTAGTCCGCAGAGGCGTACCAGGCGCTGGCATCGTAATCGATGCCCTTGCCGCTGCCGCGCTCGATGGCGTATTCGCCGTTGAGCTGCAGGGCTTCCAGGCCCGGCGGGCTGGCATTGAGCACACGCAGGTTGTAGACGTCCATGCCGTCGCGCGGGATGAAGGCATTCTGCTTGTTGTCCTTGGCGTCGACGCTGAAGGCCATGGCGCCCAGGGTCGCGTTGGGCAGCTTGAAGTCGACGTTGGCACCGGTCATGCGCAGGTCGCCCAGATGGTCGTCGGTGCGCAGGCTGAAGGCTTGCGCCGAGAACATCTCGTGCTGCCAGGACAGCACGCCGGCATCGCGGAAGGCCGTGCGCGGCGCGCTGAAGTAGGCGCCATCGCCGTACTGGTCGAGGTTACCGTCCATCACCAGGAAGCCGTTGCCGACCATGTAGTTCTGGTCGCCCAGGGTCAGGCGCCAGTCGCCGGCACGAAAGCCCGCGTAGGCCTCTTCCACCGAGGTGTTATGTTCGTCACCGCGGGTGTAACCGCCCGGGTCGCCGTCACCCGTGGTCCCGGCGGCTATCAGCGAGCCGCCGCCGAGAAAGGCGAAGTCCGGGCTGACTGCGTACTCGAAGGTCACGCCTGGCTTGAGGTAGTACTCCTGCCAGTCGTAGTTCTCTTTGTTGCTCAGTTCGCCACTGCGCAGGTCGATGCGACCCAGGCCGAAGTTGGCATTGTGGCTGTTGATGGCGGTCGCCGATGCACTGAGCGAGTACTCGCCCTTGAAGTCGCCGCTCTCGAAGGCTACGCCCGCGGTCGCCAGCGGGCTGCCGGCGATGAGGGTCAGCGCAAGGGCACTGCGGGGCGCAGACGGGAAACGTCTGGTGGTCATGGCAAAGCTCCTGTATGTCGTTCTTGTTGGAACAGGGCAGTCACGCGGGCAAAGCGGGGCCCGCAAGGGCGCATGCTGGGTGCAGCGTCCGTTTCTTTTTGCTGGCGATCAGGTTTGTGTCAGGCGTCGCTTAAGGATTGGGCGAGCGTCTTGAGCAGATGCACGGTGTCGGTATCGATCACGTTCTCCGCTTCGGGCGCGGAGGATTGCTTGATGATTACTACCTCGGCCTTGAAGTCGATGAAGATCCACTGGCCATGGATACCGACAGCCATGAGCGCGTGGTCATTGAAGACATACCACTGGCTCTTGTAGGAGGCCTGCGGGCTCCATTCGGAGAACTCCTTGTTGGTCGCATACACCGCAGGGTCATTGCCCTTCAGCAGGCGCTCCACCGCCGCCGTTGGCAGTACCTGTTGCCCGTTGAAGTGGCCGCGGCCAAGCAGCATCAGGCCAAAGCGGCCCATGTCGCGCAGCGTTGCGTTGAAGCCGAAACCGACCACGCCCTGGCCCGACGGATCGGCTAATAGGAAACCATCGCGCTCGCAGCCCAGCTGCCGCCACATGCGTTCGAACAGCACATGGCAAGGCAGGCCGCTGGCGCGCTCCATGATCCAACCCATGGCTTCGGTGGTCGCCGTGACATAGCGGAAGAAACCTCCATGCTCGCCCTTGAGCGGGAAGGTGCGCAGCCAGTCGTGGATCGAGGCGGACCTCTCGAACCCCGGCGGCACCGGGGTGAGGCCCACGGTGTAGTGCAGCCGCGAGGTCGGCGAGTTGGGGTCTTCGTAGTGCTCGACGTAGTCGATGCTGATGGCCATGTCCATCACCTGACGCACGCTCGCCGTCTCGAAGGCGGTGCCGGCAAATTCGGGCACGTACGAAATCGCGGGACGGTCCGGGTCGAGCAGGCCCTGCTCGATGAGTTGCTCGGCCAAGGCGCCGGTGAGCGACTTGGTGACCGAGAACATGATGTGGCGGGTGTCCGGAGCCTGGTGGTTGAAATAGCGTTCACACAGGATGCGGCCCTTCTTGAGCACCAGGAAGCCATCGGTGAAGGTGGCGTCCAGGTGCTCCTGAAGGCTGACCTGCTCGCCACTCAGGCTGGTGAAAGTGAAGTCCTGCAGCAGGTCCTCAGTCGGGCCCAGGTCGCTGACCGGCGCATTGCCAGCGGCTACCACCAGGGTCGGACAGAGTTGGCTCATGTGCTGGAAGGTCCAGCGATTGTGGGGCGGCAGCAGGACATCGGCGGCCCCGACGCTCAGTTGCGCGGCGTACGAACGCTCCTGGGGCTGTGGCGGATTCGGCTGGAGGCTGAGGCGTTCGGCGTAGGCTTGCACCAGGGCCGCTTGCAGATCGAGAGACATGGATCACTCCTGGGAGAACGAAGGGCCACAGGCGCTGGCCGTGGCAAATTTTTCTCACCATAAAAACTTTTAGTCAACTAAAAGTTTTATTCGAGGAAAACCTATAGAATCTCGCTCAGACAGATTCAGCAGTGAGGAGACGACTTGAGCGGGCTTCGTGAACGACAGAAAGAGGCGCGGCGCCAGGCGATCAGCCAGGCAGCGGTCGAGCTGTTCCGCCTCCAGGGGTACGGCACTACCACCGTCGAGCAGATCGCCGAACGGGCCGGGGTATCGCCGCCCACGGTGTTCAATTACTTCGGCAGCAAGCAGGAGATCCTCAACGACTTGCTACGGGCGACCGACGAGCGCGTCGTCAAGGAGATGGTCCAGCTGGCGCTGGACTTCAAGGATCCGGTGGATGTGCTCTGCCACCTGGAGAGCCTGGTTCTGAAGTACGAGCTCGAAGCGTTGCCGGTATCGGTCTGGCGCGAGCTGTTGTCGATGCATTACAGCGGAGCGTCGCCGGAGCAGCTCAAGCTTAATAACGAGGTGCTCAATGCCGAGGTCAGTGTCCTGCTAGGTCATCTTCAGAAGGCCGGCATGGTGCGTCACGATCTCTGCCCGGACTACGTGGCGCAGTTGCTCAACGAGTTTCTCACCCTCGAATTCCTCAAGCTGGTCAGCGTCGAGCCCTTGGATTTCGATGCCCATCAGCTAAGTGTGCGGCGTTTCGTCGAAGTCCTGTTCACGGGCATCAGGCAATAGATGCCGGCGGTCTCCCTACGGCGACCCAGGGAAGTCTGCTTCCGACCCATAGCGGAACCTGCCGACGCGGCCAAGACCGGGCCTTAAGCGGGCCGTTCAGCGAAAGCTACAGCGATTCCGGCATCACCCACGAATGTGGCAAATTGGAGAAATGGCCTCATTGTGACCATGGAGCGCCGACCTGACCTGCCTGCCGCGAAGCCAGCCCCCATTCTGGAGGGTCTGGGAAACCATGCCAGGTGTTTTGGATCAGAATCAGTTCTTCGCCGTCGAATGTCGCGTAAAAGGCAATGTCATTCGAGACGAACCAGTCGCGATCACGACCAAAGATGCCTGACTGAGGAAAATCGCTCCATGGAGCGCGCGTCCAAGGGATTGGTTTCATCGCGCGTTCGTGAAAGCCTAGTTCCTGTGCGTCGACAGCCGCCCCTTTCATGTCCCACGGGTTCGGCTCCCACTCAGGGTGTATATCGTCTCGGCGGTAGATACTCATAAGAGCCATCACATAAGAGGTTGACGTCTGTTCGCGGGTCAGGCTGTAACCATCCGCTAGCTAGCCAACAACTCGGCCTTTCAAGCCGCAGACAATCGTTCTAACAACGATTGTCGACGATTCGGGGCATTAGGTCGAACGTCCGCTACTGGCCGATTGCTGCCGTTGGTCAGAGGCAGTATCGAATCAGCTACGGATACCGATGCCGCAGTGGTGCGCAGTGCTCGAAAGTCTAAAACAGTCCAGAAATGAAAACGCCCCGGCATATACCGGGGCGATCCTGGGTGCGAAGGGAGGGCTTAGCGAAGAATCGTGTGGCTCTGCTCGCGCATGTACTGCGGCAAGTAGTTCGGGCCCAAGCCGCCTTTGTGGCTCATGCCCGACCCCTTCCAGCCACAAAAGCTCTGTACGCCAGGCCAGGCGCCCGTGGTCGCACCGCTGGGACGGTTGGCGTAGAGGGCGCCGGCTTCTGCATGTTCTAGGAAGTACTGCAGCTCAGCTTCGTCGGTGGTGTAAACGCCAGCCGCGAGACCATAGTTAACCGCATTGCCTTCAACTAGCGCCGCTTCTAGGCCATCCACCGAACGGATCGCTACGAACGGGGCGAAGAGCTCGACACGAACCAATGGGTGGTCTTTAGGCAACTCAACTACTGCCGGAAGCACGTAATGGCCTTGGGCGTAAGGTGCGTTCTCGACACGGGTACCGCCGTACAGCACGGCGCCGTCGCGTCGCGCAGTTTGAACGGCGTCGAGGAAGCGCTCGATGGCTGCCGAATCATAGAGCGGGCCCATCCAGGCGTCGCGGGTCTGCGGATCACCGATGGAAACCTGACCAGCTTCAGCGATCAGCGCCTGGACGAATTCATCCTTCACCTTGCTGTCGACGTAGACCACCGAGCAGGCGCTGCATTTCTGGCCCTGCAGGCCGAACGCCGAGCGTGCGACGCCTCGGGCCGCGTGCTGCAGGTTGGCGCTGGCACAGACGTAGGCGGGATTCTTGCCACCCATTTCGGCGATCAGCGGCTTGGAGTAGGGCGCTTTGGCCAGCTCACGATGAATCGCCATGCCGGTGGCGTAGGAGCCGGTGAAGGCAATGCCATCGATGTCGGGATGGGCGACCAGTGCCTTGCCGCATTCGTCGTGGCCGGCGAGCAGATGGATCAGATGCCCCAGGCCCGCTTCACGCAGAGTGTCGACCAGCAGGTTGGCGGTGATACCGCAGTTGGGCGAGGGCTTGAACACCACGGTGTTGCCGCCTAGCAGGGCGCCGGTGACCAGGTTCACAGACAGCACCAACGGGAAGTTGAACGGCGCGATGACCCCGAACACACCGATCGGGCGCAGGCGGGTGCTGGTTTCCTCGGTGGGGAATTCGCGGCGCAGGGGCTGCAGGTAGCCGTTGTTACGCTCGTACTCGCCACAGTAATACTCGACCATGTCGAGGACTTCATCGGCTTCGCCCAGTGCTTCGATACGCGACTTACCGATCTCCAGCAGGCAGGCGATGGCGATGTCGTATTTGCGACGACGCAGCACTTCTACCCAGCCTTGGAGGGCTTTTACTCGCTCCTGCCAGGATGTATGGCCCCAGGTCTTGAACTGCTTGCGAGCGGCCTGGACAGCGCGGTCAACGGCAATGGTGTCGGCGGACACAAAGGTACCCAGCAGTGTCTCGTTGTCAATCGGGCTGAAGGCCGAGTACTTGGTGCCTTGTTCGCTTGCTTGGCCATCGATCAGATTGGGCCAGTGACGGCCCAGCCACTTGGCGCGAAACGCCGGGATTTCCTTGTCCAGAAAATCATGCAGTGCTGAGAGGTCTTCGCCCTGAGTGGCGTAAGTGACACGCGGGAATTGGGTTGTCATTGGAATACTCCGTTGGTCAAAAGAGGGCTCACGCAAGAGCGCCAGCAGGTGTGCGTCGATCGAGGAAGCGGTAGTAGCCGAACACTGCCGGCAGGAACCACGGCTTCTCGCTGTAGAGGGGAAGTCTGGGGAAGCTGCGATCACGGAAGACCGTGAATGCGTCCGCGCGACCGAGAATGCCGGCGGCGATCTTGCCGCCCAGGTAGGTGCCCATCGGTACGCCTACGAAGCAGTAGCCCAGCGAGTAGTGGATGCCCTGATGAGTGCCGAGGTGCGGGTACAGGTCAAAGGTTCCGCTGCAGCGGCCAGTCCAGGAATGCTCGATGGCTACCTGGCCCAGGTCGGGTAGCAGGCGGCACAGCAACGCGCGCAAGCGCTCGCCCTTCTGCTCAGGGGTATCGGGCTGCTCGCCCGTGAGGGCGCCGAACAGCAGGCGGGTGCCATCCGGTGATTGGCGCACGAAGAACGGGTTGTGGTTGGTGTCGATACATACCCGACCATTGGGGATGATTCGCTTCACCAACCGCGGGGACAGGGCCTCGGTGGAGATCATGTATGCGTCGAATGGAATGATGCGACGACGCAGCCAGGGGAGCAGATTGTCTGTGTAGCCATTGGTGGCCAAGACCACATCCCTGGCCATGACTTCGCCACGCGATGTCTCCACTCGTACCTGCCCATCGCCTTGCGGTTGAAGGTTGCTGACGTGGGTATTGGGGATCACCGTCGCGCCTGATTTCAGTGCACTGGCCAGAAGCCCCGCATGGTATTTGCCCGGGTGCAGTCCACCCAGGTCGGGGAGCAGGGCTCCACCTTGGTAGATGTCCGTGGCGAGCTCGTCACGGACTCGCTCACGGGGAATCATCTCGAACTCGAAGCCCAGGTGCCGACGCTGGGTATCCAGGTCATTCGCCAGGGCCTCATAGGCTGCTGCAGTTGGGGCTGGCATGAAGCGTCCGATCATCTGCAGATCACAGTCGATCGATTCGCTCTGCACCATGTGACGTACGGAGTCCACGGACTGCTGCAGCTCCCGGTGCAACTGGATGGCATAGTCCTGGCCGTGCTTGCGTTCAAGGTCGCCGAAGCTGTGCTTGAAGGAGCGCGATACGTATCCGGCATTACGAGTACTGGCACCGCTGCCGATCTCTCCGGCGTCGACGATGGTCACGCTGCGTCCTGCTCGGAGGAGAGGGATGGCTGCGCACATGGCCGTGATGCCGGCGCCCACGATCACCACGTCGCTGTAATTCGGCAACTGCTCTCCAGCGTCCCTGGCGAGTGGCGCTGCCTCCCACCAGTACGGGCTGCTGTTGATGGGTTGATTCATCTTGGAAGTACCTCTCAAACTGCTTGGGCCGTTTCCAGGCTCTGTGCGACGTCGTGCAAGGCACCTTCGGCCGCTGCAATCACCTGATCGATGTCAGCGTCCGACATGCTGGTCGAGAGGGCCATCAGACCATAGCTGGCTGCCAGGACGCCTCGGTTGAGCAAGCCAAGATTGAAGGTGGCCAGCAGCTTGGCGGTATCTGCGTTTTGGTAGGCGCTGCGGTAATCCACCACCGCGTTGTTAGTGAAGTGAACCTTCAACAATGAACCGCGACCGGTGGTGCGTCCTGGAATGCCCAGGCGCTCGAAAGCGGCATCGATACCCTGGCGAACTCGATTGCCGATAGCTTCAAGGCGCTCGAAGGCAGGCTTGTCGAGCAGACGCAGGCTGGCGATGCCCGCTCGCATGCTGATGGGGTTGGCGGAAAAGGTGCCGCCGTGTGGGAGCGCCGGCTTGCCCGAGGAGGGATCGAACACGGCCATTACTTCTTCACGACCACCCACGGCCCCGATGGGGTAACCGCCACCGATGATCTTGCCCATAGTGGTGAGGTCGGGTTTCACGCCCCAGATACCCTGGGCGCCGTGGTAGCCCAGACGCAGGCTGATCACCTCGTCGAAGATCAGCAGAGTGCCCGTTTCCTTAGCTACGCGAGCCAGGCATGCCATGTACTCGGCAGTAGCCGGTACGAGGCCCGCACGGTTGGGCATCGGGTCAACGAGCACGGCGGCCAGTTGGCCGGCTTGCTCGCGGAGAAGACGCTCGGTGAGTTCGATATTGTTGAACGGTAGCACCACCACGTCATCGAGCACGCCGGTGGGAGTGCCTTTGGCATAGGGCGTTGAGGTCGGTGCCGAGTCGCCCCAATTCGCGGGTGCGGAATCCAGGCTCACCTCGGCGTAGTCGTAAGAGCCGTGATAGGCACCTTCGACCTTGGCGATCTTCTCTCTGCCGGTGAAGGCTCGTGCGGCCTTGAGCGCCATCATCACGGCTTCGGTACCGGAGTTGGTGAAGCGTACCTGGTCTACGCCAGCGAGGCGCTCACAGAGGATTTCGGCCAGCTCGATCTCACTCTCTGTGGGCATGCCGAAGCAGGTGCCCAGAGCAAGTTGCTCGCGTACAGCCTCGTCCACTTTCGGGTGGCAGTAGCCATGGATCATCGCAGTGAAGTTGTTGATGCAATCGATCCGCTCGGCGCCATCGGCATCCCAGACCCTGCAACCTTCACCACGAACTGCATAGAGCGGGAACGGTTTCATGTAGACCGTCGTACGGGTGTTACCCCCGGGAAGCACATGACGGGCACGCGCATAGATCTGTTGAGAGGCGGGGGCGTCATCGGGGTAGTTCATGCGTATCTCCAGCGTGAGCGAGCCGCCGCCCGGCGGCTCGCAGAATGACGGTGACGTCAGTTGGCGCGATGGGCGCGAAGGATCTGGTCAAGGTGCGCTGCCGAGCCGTAGCTCGCGGTCTTGCGCAGCTTGTAGATGGCCAGCACGACGGCAAGCAGAACGACGGAGGCGACGAACTGGGTCTGGAATTCAGGACGTAGCGCCATCGCAATGAGCATTGCGGAGATTGCTGCGATCACGGCGTAGGTAAGCCAGGGGAACAGCCACATACGCAAGCTGAGCGCCTGGGGGGCTTCCCGCTCGAAGCGCGAGCGGATACGCAGTTGTGCAGCGGCGATGAGCAGGTAGATGAACAGCATGATCGCGCCAGAGGCGTTAACCAGCCAGAGGAACACTCCCTCGGAGGAGACAATGGAGCTGAGCACTGCCACGAAGCCGATAACGCTACTGAACAGAATGGCGCGTTGCGGTACGCGATTCGCCGACAGTTTGATCATGCCTGCGGGAGCTTCACCTCGCTGCCCGAGACTGAACAGCACGCGGGAGGCGACATACAGCCCCGAGTTCAGGCAGCTGAGGACAGCAATCAGCACCACGGCATTCATCATGTCGCCTGCGTACGGAATGTTCATCAGATCCATGGCCGCCACGAATGGGGAGTGGCCCGCTTTCAAGGTGTCCCAAGGCACGACACAGACAATCAGCAGGATCGAACCGACATAGAAGGTCAGTACGCGCACGATGACCGAGCGAGTCATGCTGGCCACACCTCGGGCCGGCTCGTCCGACTCTGCTGCTGCGATCGTGGCGATCTCGGCGCCGCAGATGGCGAAGATCACCATGGGCACGCCGGCGATCACCGCCTGGAACCCGAAGGGCATGAAGCCACCGTGGTCGACGATGTTGCCGAAGGTTGGGGCAGGGGAAGTGATGCCCAGCGCGTAGGAGGCAGCGACGACGATGAAGACGATGATCGCGGCGACCTTGAGCGAGGCGAACCAGTATTCGAACTCACCATAGGAACGCACCGAAAGCAGGTTCACTACGGTCATGGTGCTTAGCAGCACTATGCCGATGATCCATTCGGGCATGGGTATCCAGCGATGGAGCATGCCGGCGCCTACGACTACTTCTACGGCAACCACGATCACCCAGAAGTACCAGTACAGCCAGCCGGAGGTGAAGCCTGCCCAGTCGCCCAGGCCGACGCGGTTGTATTCGGTGAATGCACCGATACCGGGAATCGCAATAGCCATCTCGCCGAGCATGCGCATGACCAGCAGGACGACCAGGCCGGCCAGCGCGTAGCTGAGTACAGCGGCTGGGCCAATGGTGGTGATGACGGCGCTGCTGCCTACGAACAGGCCTGCGCCGATGATCCCGCCAAGCGAGATCATGGTTACGTGGCGTTGCTTGAGCGCGCGACTCAGCTTGGCCTCGCCCTTATGGGCTACAGAGGGGGTGGACTCACTCATTTCCGGGGCCTCGTTGGAGTTATTGTTGGCGGATCAAGTGTTTCATTTGTTATTTTCAATGAAACATATGTTTCATTTCGAGGCGAGCATAAGGCCCGTTCGGCAGAGCGTCAACTGAGTTTTGAAACGAATGTTACAAACGGTCGGCGGAGTACTTTTTGGGGCGCGCCGAGAGGCCTCAGCGCTCTTTCACGTAGACATTGAAATGACGGAGCTGGGCCTCGCTGTTAGCGATCTCCTGCATGCTCGTGTCGGCACTGTTGGCGATCAGCAGCGCGGCCAGAGTCTGCGAAACCGCCAGGGCCGGTAACACGGACGGAAGCAGGGAAGGGGTGGTGTTGGGAGCTAGCAGAACACAGCTCGCCGCCGGAGCTGTGGGTGCCAGAGGGCTGTCTGTGACGGTGATGATCTTTGCACCACGCCCCGTAGCGAAGGCGATCGCCTTCAGCGAGTCCTGGGTATAGGGGTGATAACTGAACACCAGGAGTACGTCCTGCTCTCCTATGCGTCGAAGCTCATCGGCAAAGGTGCCGCCGATACTCGTCACCATGGTGACGTTATCCATGAACATGCTGCAGGTGTAGTTGAAGTAGAAGGCGGCTGAGAAAAGGCTGCGCAGGCCCATTACATAGATGCGCCCGGCCTGCTGAAGGAGAAGAAGCGCTTCGGCAATGGACGGGTGTCGTTCGGCTCCCAGGGTCTGGACGAGGTTGTGCGACTCCGCGTCGAGCCACAGGCTCACCAGCTCTGCATTGGCGTCACCGTGCGGCCCTTGGCGAAGCGCCTTGGCTCGATCAGTCAGTGGCGAATCACGATCAGCCAGCCAGCTGCGGAAATGCTCGCGAAAGACTTCGTAGTTGTCGAATCGTAGGTGTCGTGCCAGCCGCAACATCGCAGCAGGTTGTACGCCGGCTTTGCGTGCCACACCCCGCATAGAGTCGAGAGCCACTTCCGTGGGGTTGCTGATGACGAATTTTGCTGCTTGCTGCAGCACTCGAGGCAGAGAGTCGAACTCCGTTTCGATCAGCTTTTCGATCTGTTGCTTGTCCATTCAGTGTCCAGGTGGCTTTGCCTTGGATGGGAACTGTAATGGATTTGGATGAAACAAGTGGATCATTCATTTCTGCGCGAGCTATAGGGGCGGGTTCGCTCCCGGCTCCGGCTCTCTTCGAGAGGCAGCTGCCGACCGATAGCGGACATGCCCACGCTTGCCTCGGGCCGATAGACGGGGATTTTGCGCCGGTGTCGCCACACCGATCTTCGTGTAATCCCTTTCCTACGAAACCTGACTGCTTTTCATATCCCTTGCTTTGTGACATGCGAAGAGAATGCCCGCATCGATAGCATCCTATCGCGCGGCGGAGGCACTACTGAGCAGGTGTCCTCCTGGCTTCGGGGCCGTACCGGTCCGGCACGTGTGTGATGCGTATGGCGACGTCGGGCTGTCTTGCCGATGCGTTGGAGCAGGGTGATTCGGATGAAGCAGCAAACCGCCTGGCCACTGGATATACGTTGGCTGATTCTCGGGCTCGTCCTACTGTCCGTGTTGGCCACGCTGGCCAACAGCCTGACCATGGCTTATAGAGTCCAGCGCGACGCGCTGATCGAGCACGCACTGGCGTCCAACAGCGCTTATGCATCTAAAGTCGCGTCGAGTCTCAGTGAGTTCCTGCGTTCGACACAGAGTCACCTGCGCTTCAGCGCTAGCGAACTGGGCAAGCATTGGGGCGACGCCTCAAGCTTGCGAGAGGAGGCGGTGCGAATGCAGACGCAGGACATCGACTTCAACTCCATCGCCATCGTCGATTCTAATGGCAAGGTGTTGCAGGCCTATCCGGATGCATTGCAGATCATTGGCACAACTCTGCGCTCGGAAAGTATCCAGCAAGCGTTGCAGACGCGTCGCCCGCAAATCAGCCCAGCCTATGTTTCCGTGGCTGGTAACCTGGTGGTGTTCATCTCGCAGCCGATCTTCGATGCCTCGGGACACTTCCTCGGAACCGTTGGCGGATCCGTCTATCTGCGCAAGCAGAGCGCACTGCATACCGTGATCAGCAGCCATTTCCATCATGAGGGAACATTTGCTTTCGTCGCCGATGGAAACCGTCGTCTGTTATTCCACCCAGAGCAGAATCGCATCGGCGAAAAACTCGACTGGAGCAAGACAGTTGACGCTGCGTTGCGAGGCGAAAGCGGAGCCATGGAAGTACCCAACTACCTGGGCATCCCGATGCTCGCCGGGTACGCCCATGTGGAAAGCGCCAACTGGGCAGTAGTCGCTCAGCAGCCCCGTGAGATAGCACTGGCGCCGCTCGGACGGCTGATGCGCGACATGATCCTGGAGATGGTTCCGGCTGGACTGGTTGGGCTAATTCTGGTCTGGTACGGCACCGCGCTGATTGCCCGCCCGCTTCATGAGCTCGCATCGATCGCCGAGCAATTATCAGCGCCGCAGACCACGGAGCGGCTGAAGGCGGTAAATGCCTGGTATCCCGATGCCTCGGCGATCCGACAGGCCATGCTGGCCGGCGTGCAGTTGCTGCAGCAGAAACTCGGACGGCTCAGACATGAGGCACAAAGTGACTCCCTTACAGGCCTCGCGAATCGTCGTGCCATGGACGCACTTCTCCAGTTGCTGGAACAAACGGGCCAGGAGTACTCGGTTCTTGCGCTGGATATCGACCATTTCAAGCGAGTCAATGACACCTACGGCCATGATGTGGGAGATGTGGCGCTGCAACAGGTAGCTGCAGTACTCCAGGAATATACCCGTGCAGGAGATATGGCATGCCGGGCTGGCGGGGAGGAGTTCACCCTGATCTTACCGGACACATCGTTGGCGACCGCCCTAGCTATCGCAGAGCGTATTCGAGTCGCCCTCGCGGCTCGCGAGATTCCGCAAATCGGCCTCATCACGGTTTCCATCGGTGTGGCTAGTCGTGACAGTGAAGGCGAGTTGGCGGAGGCAACACTCAAGCGGGCGGATCGATGCCTGTATCAGGCCAAGAAAGGTGGGCGCAATCGCGTTGAGTCGTTCGGCGGTGGGTAGCAACGACGCAACGCGGAGTGTTTCGTCCTTGTTGTCATGGATGGCTCCAGACCTCAAGGTCGAGCCTTGGTAGCGTCCACCTCTGGCCGCTAGCATCGCCTGCTTGAGGCAACCTCGTTAAGGCGGGCTCTAGAACGGGCTCCTGCCGATCGAGGCCCCTCCGTCAACGTAGAGCGTCTGCCCGGTGATGAAGTCGCTGCGCTCATTGAGCAGGAAGGCCACCGCCGGCGCGACGTCCTGCGGTTGCCCGAGCCGGCCCATTGGCACTGCCGCGATGTAGGCGGCTTCGCCCGCGCTGCCTGGCGGATTTCCACGACGGAACAGCTCGGTTTCGATCGGTCCCGGCGCGACTGCGTTGACTGTGATCCCCGTCTGAGCCAGTTCCAATGCCCAGCTGCGGGTGAAACTGACCAGGGCAGCCTTGGCGGCGGCGTAGGAGGTGCGCTGGCGAGTGCCGAGGACAGTGAGGCTGGCGATGTTCACTATCCGTCCCCAACCGCGCTTGCGCATGCCCGGTAGCAGTGCCTGGGTGGCTTGCAGCGCTGGGTGCAGATTCACCTGCATGACTTCGTCGAAACTTGCCAGGTCCACTTCGCCCAGTGCCTGGGGGCGAACCAGGCCGACATTGTTCACCAGGCCGTCGAAGGCGTGATGTTTCATCAGCTCCGTCAGCAGGGTCGGGAAGCGGCCAGCGTCTGTCAGGTCCGTGGCGACCAGTTCGCCGGGGAAGCTGGCGTCGCCAGCCTGGCGGGCTATGCCGACGACCTGGTGACCCTCGGCCGCCAGTTGCTCGGAGATAGCCCGGCCAATGCCCTTGCTGGCACCGGTGATCAGGAAGGTACGTTGCGGCATGACATGCTCCTCGTAATCAATGCTTCTGCAGACGTTGCAGCAGGGCCTGGCCGACCTGCGCCGCCGATGCCGGGTTCTGCCCGGTGATCAGCTCGCGATCGATTATCACGTTGGGCGTCCAAGGTGACTGGTTGCTCTGGTACTGTCCGCCGGCTCGCTCCAGGGCAGTCTGGGGGTAGAACTTCATTTGCCCACCTCCCAGCAGCGCCTTGGCTTGTTCTTCTTCCTGGTTGCTGATGACCGTCATGCGATAGCCGGCGTAGATCCAGCCTGTGGGGGCTGCAGTCTTGTCTCCGGACTCCAGCGCATGGATCAGTTTCTGCGGTTGGTCCAGTGTCGAGAGCAGGGCGATGGGGCCGTGGCAAGCCAGGGCGGTGGTCTTGCCGTCGGCGTGGAACGCACGCAGCAGGCGCCCCAGTGCCGGGGCGGCGAGCAGGTCCTGCATCGGCGCATGGCCGCCGGGTACATAGACTGCGTCGAACTGCCTGTAACCGATCTGCTCCACGCGCGCCAGGCTGATCACCGGCGAGTGGGTCGGCGAGGTGAGCTGCAGTTTCTCCAGCAGCGTCTGGTATTGCTCCAGGCGCTTCGGGTCGCCGCCGAAGTACTGGATGGCTGCTGAACTGCGGTCCAGTGTCGGGGCGCGCCCATGGGGTGTCGCGAAGGTCACACGATGGCCGGCGTCGAGCAGTGCCTTGGTCGGTTCCAGCAACTCGTTTAGGTAAAAGCCGGTATCGAAGACCTTGCCGTCGCGCAGATCCAGATGGTTCTCGTCGGACAGCACCACCAGTACGTTTGCTGCGTGGGCGCCCAGGCTGGCGCCACCGATGGCGGCGGCGAGGGCGAGTCGTTGGTAAGTTTTCATCGCGGGTTCCCCTGTGGGCGCGAGCCGGATGGCGCGCGTTGGTGGAACTTTATTGATGCTTGCATCGGCGATAAATTGGATCTCTAGGAAAGCATTTTTGCTCTGGAGGACAAAATGGCACGACGGTTCGATCACCTGGGGGATGTCGAGGCCCTGCTCGAAGTGGTGGAGCGTGGCTCGATCAGCGCGGCGGCGGTTGCCTTGGCTACCACGCCCTCGGTGATCAGCCGGGCCATCTCCCGGCTGGAGGCACGCCTGGGCGTGCAGTTGCTGCGCCGTACCACGCGCCGGCTGAGCCTCACCGACAGCGGGCGTGAATATGTCCAGCAGGCGCGTGCCGCCTTCGAGCAGATCGTCAGTGCGGAGCGGGCACTGAGCGGGCGAGGGGAGGTGCAGGGCCGAGTGCGCTTGAGTGCGCCGACCACCTACGGGCACTACCGTCTGCCCGCCATGCTGGCGGCCTTTGCCCTGCGCTATCCGAAGGTGCAGGTGGAGCTCGGCATCGCCAACCGCAATGTCGATCTGGTGGCCGAAGGTTATGACCTGGCGATTCGCCTCGGAACTTTGCCCGACAGCAGCCTGGTGGCGCGCCAGATGGAGGAGGCACGGCTTTGCCTGGTGGCGGCACCGGCCTATCTGGCCCGCGTCGGCACGCCGAAATCCGTCGCCGATCTCACCATGCATAACTGTCTGCCGTTCGTCATGCCCAGCAATGGGCGGCCGGGCATCTGGCAATTCCGCCAGGGCGAGGAAGAGCTGAGGTTCGTTCCACAGGGCAACCCGGTGGTGGCGGACGATGTGCTGGGCTGCATCTCGCTGGCCGAGCACGGCGTGGGGATCTGCCAGACCTACGAATTCATCGTTGCCGAACGCTTGCGCCAAGGGCGCCTGGTTCGCCTGCTGGAGGACCTCGAGGGCGCCCGGCGACCTTTTTCCCTCATCTATCCCCCCCATCGCCAGTTATCGACGGCGTGCCGTGTGTTGATCGATTTTCTAGCGGGATCGGCAGCGGAAACCACCCCTGACTAGTCAGTCGGTGCCGAGCACAATGGCTCGGCCGATGCCATGAACGAGGCCGGTGACAGACAGGGGCGGCAGGCCAGTCCTCGACGGAAGGTCGATGCTTACCGGCGTCCTGGATTGCTTACAGGGATTTGCCACTGCCCGTCCGCGGCGCCGAAGCGTAAAGCACCAGTAGCGCGGACAAGCTCAGGCTCAGGGCGATGCCCAGCAGCGCGGCGATAAAGCCTCGGGCTACCGAGGCCGGGCTGAGGGCCGGCGCGGCGACGGCATAGAACAGGCCGCCGAGCACCGCCACACCGAGGGAGGCACTGATTTGCAAGGCCGAGTTGACCAGGCCGGAAACCATCCCGGAGCCAGCGGCCGGGGCGCGGTCGATCACGCTTCGGATCAGGGTGGGCAATGCCCAGCCCTGGCCAAATCCCAGCAGCCCGACGCCCACGATCAGCGGCACCAGCGCCGGACGTTCACCCGCGGCAGCGGTACCTACCGCTGCGCTCAGGACCACGCAGCCCAGCATCTCCAGCAGCATTCCCAGGGCCGGTACCCAGCGGCCGAAGCAGCGGATGGCAATGGGGGTGGTCAGCGGGCCGACCAGAAAGCCGACGCCGAAGGGTGTGAACATCAGGCCGGTGACCGCCGGTGTGGTGCCGAGCGCGCCTTGCAGGTACACCGAGAAGGTCAGAAAGAACGCTGATACGACGTAGAAAAACAGCGCGCTGACCAGGCCTGCCAGCAAGCGCGGCGATCGCGCCAGTTGGGGGCTGAGCAGCGGAGTGCCGCCGCGCCTTAGGAGGGCCGCTTCATGGCGCCAGAAGACCATGGCAACCACGGGCGCGCCCAGCAACATCAGGCACATCCACCACGGCCAGTCCAACTCCGGACCCTGCACCAGCGGTACCATCAGCAGGCCCAGCGTCAGGGCGCAGAGCAGCGCGCCGAGGCGATCCAGAGACGCCGGTGTGGCGCTGCGGGTGTCCGGCAGAAAAGGCATGCCGACGAAGAAAACGGCGGCCACGATGGGAAGATTGATCAGAAAGATGATCCGCCACTGCAGCCCGAGCACGTCGGCCGCGATCAGCACGCCGCCCAGGATTTGTGCGACCACGGCGGCTAATCCAAGCGCCGCTCCATACACCGCCAACGCCCGCGAGCGCTCCTGCTCGGGAAACAGGGCATGGATGGACGCCAGGCCCTGGGGAGCCATGGCGGCGGCGCTCAACCCTTGCAAGACTCGACCCACGATCAGCATCGGCGGCGAGGCCGCCAGTCCACAGATCAGCGATGCCAATCCAAAGCCTGCCATGCCCGCCAGAAACACCCGACGCCGGCCAAACAGGTCGCCCAGGCGTCCACCGGTAATGAGAAAAACTGCATAGGTTGCCGCATAGGCCGAGATCACCCATTCGATCTGCGCCGGCGTCGCCCTCAGCCCCTGAGCAATGGACGGCAGGGCCACATTGACGATGAAGAAATCCAGTGGTGGCAGGAACGCGCCGGCCAGCAGTACCGCAAAGGCCAGCCAGCGCCGAGATGCCGTGGCGGTGGCTGGAGTGGAAAGGGTCATGGCAACGCCTCCAGGAAACGATTTGGCCGGCAGCTTCTGGCCGGGCCCGCGCATCGCTACGTACACTAGCGAGCGGAGTGGGATCGGCCTGGCGACGCTGCCAGGCTGGATGTGGCCGCAGTTTGAAAGGCTGGATGCGTTGGCGGGACTGCCATCGCTGCACATTGCGCGTTCATTTTCGTAAGGGGTGACGGGGTGGAATGGGACGACTTGCGTTTTTTCCTGGCGATAGCCCGTGCCCGCTCCCTGGGCGCCGCTGCCAAGCATCTGGGCGTCAGTCACCCCACCGTGGGCAGGCGTTTGCAGGCGCTGGAGCAAGCCTGCGGCCAGGCTTTTTTCCGGCGCACCAGCGAAGGTCTGGTACCGACCGCGATGGGCGAGGGCATCCTGAGCCTGGCAGAGGATATGGAAAGCAGCGCCCTGGCCATTGCTCGGCGCATCGATGGCAGTGAACAGCCCGAGGGCATCCTGCGCATATCCTCAGCTGACTGGTTTGCCGGGTACGTGCTGGCGCCGGTGCTTGGCGAACTGGTGCGCCGCCACCCTGCGGTGGTACCCGAGGTGATTGCCGGGCAGCGTCTATCGGACCTCACCCGCCGCGAAGCGGACATCGCCTTTCGTATCGTGCCGTTTGACCAGCCGGACATCGTGCAGCGCCGGCTGATGAGCATGCCCTACGGCCTGTACGCCAGCGCCGCCGTGCCCTTCGAGCCCGGTCCGGATGGCGCGGACTGCAAGTTGATCCTGATGAACACCGCGCAGGCCTATTACCCCGACGTGCTGTGGGTCCAGCGCATGCTGCCCGCCGCGCCCACGGTGTTCACCAGCAGCAGCCGCACCGTGCAGGCGCAGATGTGCGCTCGAGGCTTGGGGGTGGCGGTACTGCCGCGCCCGCTGGGCGACCAGTTGCCGGCGCTGACCCGTATTGAACTCAGCGAAGAGCCGCCCCCGCGTGATATCTGGATGGGCTACCACCAGGACATGCGGCGCCTGGATCGCCTGCGTGCGCTGGCAGAACTGGCCAGCGAGATGCTCGGCAGCCACTGAGGGGCGCTAGGACCTCTCGCTCGCCTGTAGCGTGCGTTGGTAGCAGCCGCTCCCGCACACCTATCGGGTGCCGCCATGAATCCCGATCGCCGCCACTCTGATCCCGTGAGTGTGATCTCTCCTGCTCGATCTACGTCAAGAGTGCTGCCCCGTGCAGTCGTCTGGGGTCTGATAACGGGGACTTCCATGCAAACTCTGTTGAACGACATTCTCGAAGCCGTGCGTCCCTTGATCGGCAAGGGCAACGTAGCCGACTACATTCCCGCACTGGCCGACGTGCCGGCGAGTCAGCTGGGGATAGCGGTCTATGGCAACGATGGCAGCTATCACTGTGCGGGCGACGCCTTGGTGCCGTTTTCGGTGCAGAGCATTTCCAAGGTTTTCAGCCTGGTTCAGGCGATTGGTCACTCCGGAGAGGCTATCTGGGAACGGCTTGGTCACGAGCCTTCGGGCCAGCCGTTCAACTCGCTGGTTCAGTTGGAGTTCGAGCGCGGGCGCCCGCGTAATCCCTTCATCAATGCCGGTGCGTTGGTTATCTGCGATATCAACCAATCGCGCTTCGCCGCACCCATTCAGTCGATGCGCGATTTCGTGCGGCGCCTGTCGGGCAATCCCCAGATAGCGATGGATGCACGTGTGGCCGATTCGGAGTATCAGTTCCGCGCGCGCAATGCGGCCATGGCTTACCTGATGCAGTCATTCGGCAATTTCCATAACGAGGTGGAGACTGTGCTGCGCAGCTATTTCAGCTACTGCGCGTTGCGCATGAATTGCCTGGATCTGGCACGAGCCTTCTGTTTCCTGGCCAACGATGGGTTCTGCAAGCACAGTGGCGAGCAGATTCTGACCCGGCGCCAGACTCAGCAGGTGAACTCGATCATGGCCACCAGCGGGCTGTATGACGAGGCTGGGAATTTTGCCTACCGCGTGGGGCTGCCGGGCAAGAGCGGCGTGGGCGGCGGGATCGTGGCCATCGTGCCGGGGCAATTCACCGTGTGCGTGTGGTCGCCGGAGTTGAATGCAGCGGGCAATTCCCTTGCCGGGATGGCGGCGCTGGAACTGTTGAGTTCTCGGATTGGCTGGTCGGTGTTCTGACGGGCGAGCGGATGGTCAGCGGCCACTCGGCGCGCAGCCGCTGCTGCAGGCGCCGATCCTTATCGTTCGGCTTGCCAGGCGATCAGTGCCGCCAAGGCTTCGCTGATAGGCGTGGTGTTGGCCTCCAGAACCTTCAGATGACGTCGGACGGCTTCGGCGGTGTCCGACGAGTCGCTTGCCTCCGCCCAGGTGGCGAGTTCCCGAATGGCGGCGCTTGTGGCATTGATGTTCTGGTTGAGACGGCAAACGAGCGAGGGGAGGGGGAAAGTGTTCATGATGACCTCCGCAGAGAGACTTCAGATCCACTCGGAAGCAAGAAAGGCCGTACCCATCGATACGGCCTTTTGCCGTGAAGTTGCTGCTCTCCAAACCACACGGCAGGGAAAATTTACCAAAAATAGTCTCTGATTCAAGCCCCCCGCGAGGCATCAGCACAGGGGTGTCGGTGAAGGGTGAAAGGCTTTATTGATAGATTTCATGCATCAATGAATGCAAACATAGCACTTATCGTTTCAAAGTGTGTCAAGCAGAATCCAGCGACCAAAAGCGCCAACAAGCCTAAATAAGATCGCTGGAGAACTCCCTATGCATGCCTCCACCACCCAGGGCCCGTCGTCCGCCCGCTCTAAGGCGGGTGCCGTGTTTCGCGTCACTTCGGGCAACTTTCTCGAACAGTTCGATTTCTTCCTCTTCGGCTTTTACGCCACGCAGATAGCCGCCGTCTTCTTTCCCGCATCCAGCGAGTTCGCTTCGCTCATGATGACCTTCGCCGTGTTTGGCGCAGGCTTTCTGATGCGTCCATTGGGAGCGGTGATTCTTGGGGCCTACATCGATGATGTCGGCCGCCGGAAGGGGTTGATCCTCACCTTGTCGATCATGGCCAGTGGCACCCTGCTGATCGTCCTGGTACCGGGCTATTCCAGCATCGGTCTGTGGGCCCCCTTGCTGGTGCTGGTGGGGCGCTTGCTCCAGGGCTTTTCGGCCGGCGCCGAGCTGGGTGGGGTTTCGGTCTACCTGGCGGAAATGGCGACGGCCGGGCGTAAGGGGTTCTACACCAGTTGGCAATCCGCGAGTCAGCAGGTGGCGATCGTCGTGGCGGCCGCCCTGGGGTACGGGCTCAATCAACTGATGTCACCGGCAATGATCGCGGATTGGGGCTGGAGAATTCCCTTTGCCATTGGCTGCCTGATCGTGCCGTTCATCTTCGTGCTTCGTCGCAGCCTGGAGGAAACCGAGGAGTTTGCCCGTCGCTCCGAGCGCCCCACCATGAAACAGGTATTCGCCACGCTGGGCGAGAACTGGCGTGTGGTCCTGGCCGGCCTGCTGATGGTGGCGATGACGACCACGGCGTTCTATCTGATCACGGTATACGCCCCCACCTTCGGCAAGACGGTGCTGAACCTGAGCACGACCGATGCCTTGCTGGTGACTCTGCTAGTCGGGATCTCGAACTTCATCTGGCTGCCCATCGGCGGGCATCTGAGCGATAGATTCGGGCGCAAGCCGATACTCGTCGGGATGACCGTGCTGGCCATTTTCACGGCCTATCCGGCGCTGTCCTTCCTGGCCCAGGCACCGAGCTTCGCGCACATGCTGCAGATCCTGCTCTGGCTGTCGTTCATCTACGGCCTCTACAACGGGGCGATGATTCCCGCTCTCACCGAAATCATGCCGGTGCAAGTCCGGGTGGCGGGCTTCTCCCTGGCTTACAGCCTGGCAACCGCCGTGTTTGGCGGCTTCACCCCCGCAATTTCTACCTGGCTCATTCATTTGAACGGCGACAAGGGCGCCCCCGGCTACTGGATGACCTTCGCCGCCGTCTGTGCGCTGTGCTCGACGCTGGTGCTTTACCGCGCAAGCTCCTCGCGTACTCCCTTCCTGCCTGATCGAGAGCTTGCTCAATGAAAGCACTGACCCAACATCTAGCCGCCCTGGCGCTTGGCCTTTGCGCGCTCAACAGCGCTGCACAGGCCGAAGAACTGAACGTCATGACGTCGGGTGGTTTCACCGCGGCATTTCAACGGCTGAGCCCTAAGTATGCGCAAAACAGCGGCGACACGATCCAGACCATCCTCGGCCCGTCCATGGGCAAGGCCCGCGAAGCGATCCCCAATCGACTGGCGAGAGGGGAGAATGCCGATGTGGTGATCATGGTCGGCTACGCCCTGGATGAGCTCATCAAGCAGGGCGTAGTGGATCCGGCTTCCAAAGTCGAGCTGGCGGACTCTCGTATTGGCATGGTGGTCCGAAAGGGTGCTGCCAAGCCGCGGATCGATAGCGAGGAGGCGTTCAGGAACAGCCTGCTGGACGCCGGCTCCATCGCTTATTCGGACAGTGCCAGCGGTGTCTACATCCAGAACAAACTGTTCAGGAAGCTCGGGGTGGAGCAGCAGGTGGAACCGAAGGCGAAGATGATCGAACGGATTCCGGTTGCCTCGGTCGTCGCCTCGGGCCAGTACGAGGTCGGTTTCCAGCAGGTCGCCGAGTTGCTGCCCATTGCCGGGGTATCCTTCGTCGGCAAGATTCCGGAAAGCCTGCAATCGGTGACCCGCTACTCCGCCGGTATCCCACGCAATGCGAAACACCCGGAGAAGGCCAGGGAGTTGCTGTCGTATCTCGCCTCGCCTGCCGCGCAGCCCGTCGTGCAGGCCTCGGGCCTGGACTCAGTCCCCCGGTGATTTCACCGGCGTGCTTTTGACCAGCCGCTCCAGCTCGAGCGCAGCGGGCGTCAGCGTGCGTCCGCTGTGCTTGATCAACCCCACGTTCCGCACCACCGCAGGTTCCTCCAGCGGAACGGCCTTGAGGATGGGGTGGCTGGTCCGTGGCATCGCGATCGATGGTACGGCGGCCACGCCCACGCCGGCTTCCACCAGCCCTATGGCGGTGGTGACATGTCTCGTTTCGCAAATGCTGTGGCGGGGCGGGACCACACGTTTCAAGGCCTGGCTCAGGATGAGGCGGTTGCCGGAGCTCTTGTCCAGCGCGATGTAGTCGTGCTCGTAGAGCTCGGACCAGGTCACCGACGGACGATCCGCCAGGGGGTGATCACGTCGGCAGGCCATTACGTATCGTTCTTCGAGCAGCAGTTCGAAGGTGATTTCCGGGCTGAGATTGCCGCTGAAGGTAACGCCGAAATCGGCTTCCCCGCTCGCGACGGCGAGGTTGACCTCATGCGCGCTGGCGTCCACCACCATGATCTTGATACGCGGATACAGCCGGTGGAACTCACTGATGACGTTAGGCATGAAGTAGTAGGCGGCCGACGGCACGCAGGCGATGGTGACGCGCTCCATCCGACTGGAGGCGACATCCGCAATGCTCATCAACGCATTGTCCAGTTGATCGAGCACCCGCTCGACTTCCGGCACGAATGCCCGACCCACCGCCGTCAGGCTGACCTTGCGGGTCGTCCTGTCGAACAGCCGAACATTCAAGGCCGATTCCAGCTTCTCGATACGACGGCTCAGCGCCGGCTGGGAGATCTTTACCGTCTCGGCGGCCTTGCGGAAGCTGCCCTTTTCAACAATGGCGCGGAATGCCTGAAGATCGTCCAGATCGAAGTTGATGCTCATGGGGCCGGCGATGGATTGATAATGAGGCGGCATCAATAGCACTTTCGGTCGCGCCGGGGAAGGCACCAATGGCGGACTGCGAGGCGTTAGCTGGGCAACGCGGATAAACCGGAGCGCCAGTCGCAAGCCTTCGTTGCGGATACACCAGTGTCCGTGAGTTCCTTCCGGACGGGATTGCGTCGGCAATCAGCGCGCCTTGCTGTCGGTCGCTGCTGGCTATGCCGGCATTACCCGGCGGGCATCGCGGCGCACGGCCTGTGGGGGCACCCCGAACCCGCGCATGAAGACTTCGCGCATGTGCCGGCGATCGCGGAAACCCGTTTCCCGGGCCACCACATCGAGCGAGTGGCGGCTTTGCTCGATCATCAGCCTCGCGGCTTCCAGGCGCAGTGCCTCGATCGCCTTGGCCGGGGATTGCCCTGTCTCGGCGGTGAACACGCGGGTGAACTGGCGGGGGCTGAGGTGGGCGACGTCGGCCAGCTCCTCGACGCCCAGTGGTTGCCTCAGATGCTGGCGTGCATAGTTCAAGACGCTCTGGATGCGGTCGGACTTGGGGGCAAGGTCGAGCATTTCCGAATGCTGGGATTGGCCGCCGGAGCGGTGCTGGTGCATTACCAGCTTGTGCGCCACCGAGCGCGCGACTTCTGCGCCCAGGTCCTTCTCCACCATGCCGACGGCCAGGTCGAGGCCGGCGGTCATGCCTGCCGATGTCCAAAAAGGGCCATCGACGATGTAGATACGGTCTTCCTCGACCATGATTTGCGGATGACGTTTCTGCAGGGCCTGGGCATAGGCCCAATGGGTCGTCGCTCGCCGCCCGGCGAGCAGTCCTGCTTCGGCGAGGATGAAAGCGCCGGTGCAGATACCGACCGCACGGCGCGCCTGGCTGCCGGCCTTGCGCACGAAGTCGAGAACTTCGGGGGTTGGCTCGCTCTCCAGCGGGTCGTTGACCCCGACCACCATCCAGGTATCGGCCAGCCGTGGCGCTTGCAGAGGACGGGTCTCCATGGTCAGGCCCAGCGAGGATCGCACCAGGCCACCAGCTGGCGAGAAGTGCTCGATGCTGTAGACCGGTTTACCGACGGCCAGGTTGGCGAACTCGAAGACCGTCTGGGTGGCCAGGGAGAGCACCTGGAAGCCATCGGTGAGCAGATAGCCAATGCGATGCATGATGATATCCTGAATGTCCTGAAATACTACCTTATACGTCATTTGAGATGCAGCCAAGTCGTCGCATCCTGACCTCCAGCCTTCCCCAACCCTCGCTGGAGCATCGACATGACCCACACTCATCCTGGTACTGCCCTGATCACTGGCGCCTCGTCCGGCATCGGCGCCATCTATGCAGAACGCCTGGCCCGCCGTGGCTACGACCTGATCCTGGTCGCCCGCAATCGTGGTCGTCTGAATGCGCTGGCCAAGCGCCTGAGCGATGAAACCGGTCGCGCCATCGAGGTGGTGGTCGCCGATCTGGCCGACAGAACCGATCTGGCGCAGGTCGAGGAGCTGCTGCGGTCGGACGCGAGCATCTCCTTGCTGGTGAACAACGCCGGCATCGGCGCCACCCGTCCCTTGCTGGAATCCAACATCGACAGGCTGGAGGATCTGCTCACGCTGAACGTGAACGTGCTGACGCGCCTGACCTACGCCGCCGTGCCCGGCTTTGTCGCTCGCGGCGGCGGCACGCTGATCAACATCGCCTCCATCGTTGCCATCGCGCCGGAGGTGCTGAACGGTGTGTACGGCGGCTCAAAGGCGTTCGTCCTCGCCTTCAGCCAGTCCCTGCGCCATGAACTGGCGGACACGAACGTCCGCGTACAGGTGGTGCTGCCCGGTGCGACCGCCACCGACTTCTGGGGCCTGGCCGGCACGCCGCTGGAGCATCTACCGGACGCCATCGTGATGAAGGCGGATGACATGGTGGATGCGGCACTCGCCGGGCTCGACCAGGGCGAGTTCGTCACCATTCCGGCGCTACCGGAAATCGCCGACCTCGATGACTATGAAGCGGCGCGCCAGAAATTGATGCCCAACTTGTCGCGCAGCTTGCCCGCAGCCAGATATCTGGGGTGAGCGGTGAGGGGCCGAGCCTGCTGTGAGGGGCTCGGCTCGACGCGCTCAGCGGGGAGTCGCGAAGGGCCTGCCGATCAAGCGTCCTGCGGGGGCCGGCTGGTTCCAAGGCGCCGCCGCATCGGGTCGCTGGCCGCCGGTCCTGCCTGCACCGTGCAGTGATCCAGCGGCACGCAGCGGCCCTCGGAGATTTCGGCCATGATCCGGTGTACGGGCCTTCCGCTCTCCCGCTCGACCAACTGCACGCTTTCCTCGCCCTGCACGTAATGGCGATTCCCCCAGGCCACAAGTGCCATGAGGACGACTCGGAAGTCTTCGCCTCGGGGCGTGGGTACGTATTCGTAGCGCAACGGGCGCTGACTGTACGCCTGGCGCTCGAGCAACCCCGCCTCGACGAGTGATTTCAGGCGCCGGGTCAGCATGTTCGGAGCGATTTCCAGGCTGCGGGAAAACTCATCGAAGCGCCGCAAGCCCTGCAGCGCGTCACGCATGATCAGCATGCTCCACCATTCACCAACCCGCTCCAGGCTCAGTGCGATGGGGCATTCGGCTTCGGCAAAAGTCTTGCGCTGCATGGTCGGCCTTCTTTTGAAAAGGATAAATAGTAGTCCGGCATGTTACTTTCATGATGATAGTAACGTCCATGCAGTGTGATCTCTCAATCTGCAACAGGAGTGGGGCCCAAATGAACAAGCGTATCGTCGTTACGGGGATGGGGGCGGTCAGCCCGCTCGGCTGCGGAGTCGAACCGATATGGAAACGCCTTCTGGCCGGCCAGTCGGGAATTCGCCGGCTGGCGCCTGAGCTGGTCGGTGATCTGTCGGTCAGCATTGGCGGCCAGGTGCCGGATCGGTCCCAGGACCCGGAGGCCGGCTTCGATCCGGATCAACTGCTGGCGGCCAAAGAGCAGCGCAAGATGGACCGTTTCATCCTGTTCGCCCTGGCCGCAGCCAAGGAGGCGCTGGCACAGGCCGGCTGGTCTCCCAGCACGTCCCTGGAGCAGGAACGCACGGCGACCATCATTGCGACGGGTGTAGGTGGGTTCCATTCGATTGCCGAGGCGGTACGGACCACCGACAGCAAGGGGCCGCGCCGCTTATCGCCCTTCACCATTCCCTCGTTCCTGAGCAACATGGCGGCCGGGCATGTATCCATTTTCCATGGTTTCAAGGGCCCCCTGGGTACGCCGGTGACCGCCTGCGCCGCCGGCGTGCAGGCTATCGGGGATGCCGCGCGGATGATCCGCGCGGGCGAGGTGGATATCGCCGTCTGCGGTGGCGCGGAAGCGACCATTCACCGGGTGAGCCTCGCCGGTTTTGCCGCCGCACGGGCGCTTTCCAGCCAGTACAACGACACCCCGGAGCGCGCCTCCCGGCCCTTCGATACGGGGCGCGATGGGTTCGTCATGGGCGAAGGCGCAGGCCTGCTGGTCATCGAAGAGATGCAGCACGCGCTGGCGCGTGGCGCAACGCCGCTGGCGGAGCTGGTGGGCTACGGTACCAGTGCCGATGCCTATCACATGACCGCGGGTCCCGAGGACGGGGATGGCGCTCGCCGAGCCATGCAGCAAGCGCTGCGGCAGGCGGGTGTCGAGGCATCCCAGGTCCAGCATCTCAATGCCCACGCCACCTCGACTCCGGTCGGCGACAAGGGCGAGCTGGCTGCCATCAGGACCGTGTTCGGCAGCGGCAGCAATGTCGCCATCAGCTCGACCAAGTCGGCGACGGGCCATCTGTTGGGCGCCGCTGGCGGCATAGAGGCGATCTTCACGATCCTGGCGCTACGCGATCAGGTGGTACCCGCCACGCTGAACCTGGAGGTACCTGATCCCGCGGCCGATGGCCTGAATCTGGTCAGCGGCAGCGCCCGGCCCATGCCATTGGAGTACGCACTGTCCAATGGCTTTGGATTCGGCGGGGTGAACGCGAGCGTCCTCTTCCGGCGCTGGGGTTGAGCCGTGCGTCCCGCATCCTGTACGAACTTGGCGTGTTGTACAGCTTGCCGGGGCGTCGATCGCGTGCGTTTACAGCTGCAGGGCGCCGCGCAGCAGCAATCGCAGTCGCTGCGCGCCGAGTGCCGGACCACTACCCAGGGCCGCTATGGGCACCCCCGTAGCGGCGTTGGCAATGTCCTGCGCGGCTTCGCCGATCAAGGCCAGCGGGCAATCGATCGCCATCTGTAATCGCTCCAGGCGTTTGATCGCATCCGCCGACAAGACCACATGGGCGAGCAACACCAGCGCGGCCGGCTGCATCGCCGCGCAGACCAGTGGCAGTTCTTCCGGCGGCGCACCCGGCGCCAGGGGCTGGACGCGTAGATCCTCGCCCCCCAGCAACAAGCCCGTGGCCAGCAATTCGAATTCCTGTGTCGTCCCGGCGGCATCGGCCAGCAGCACGCCGGCGCCGGGCGCGCGGCTCATCTGCAGGCGAAGGAGGACGCGGGCGCGCAAGAAGGCGTCGAGGAACGCCCACTGGCTGCGGGAGCCGAAGCCGTTGAGCGTGAGCAGGGAGCGCCACAGCGGCAGGAGGATGTCCTCCAGCAGCGTCGAGAGGGGAAAGATGCTGTAGGCCTGGCCGTAGAGCCTGTCGAGTTCGCTCTGGTCGAACGCCGCCGTGGCGCGGGAAAATGCGTCGCGCCACTGCTGGCGCTCGTCGCCGGGCTGGGCCGATTCCTGCCGCTGGCGCTGGGCGAGCAACTCGCCAATCTTGCCTACCGCCATGCCCCGGCCGGTCCACAGCAGAATGTCCTGGATGGTCTGCAGATCCTGCGGGGTGTACAGACGATGCCCGCCATCGGTGCGCAGCGGGCTGACCAGGCCGTAGCGGCGCTCCCACGCCCGCAGGGTCACCGGGTTGATGCCGGTGAGGCGAACCACCTCGCGCATGGGCAGCAGATCGCTGGGATCGATATCGGATAGGTCGTTCATGGTGCGGCCTGGCGGCGAAGGAGCCTGGATTGTAAACCAGCGGCAAGGCTTGTGGCCGAGCTAGGCAGTACCCGGTCGCCCGACTACCCTAGGCGGATCGCAGCGAACCGGATGGAAAACCCATGATCAATGCCAAACTCCTGCAACTGATGGTCGAAGCCTCCAACGACGGCATCGTGGTGGCCGAGCAGGAGGGAGAGGACAGCATCCTGATCTATGCCAACGCGGCCTTCGAACGCCTGACCGGGTTTGCCGTCGACGACATCCTCTATCAGGACTGCCGCTTCCTGCAGGGCAGCGAGCGGCAGCAGGCCGGGCTGGAGGCCGTGCGCGAGGCGATCCGCGCCGGGCAACCCTGTCGCCAGGTGCTGCACAATTTCCGCAAGGACGGCACGCCGTTCTGGAACGAGCTGTCGATCACCCCGGTGCGCAACGAAGCGGACCAGCTCACGTACTTCATCGGCATCCAGCGCGACGTCAGCCGCGAAGTCGCGGCTCAGGACCGCGTGCGCCAGTTGGAGGCCGAGGTCGAGGCGCTCAAGGAGCAACTCGCCGCGCTGAAGCCCCGCCAATGATCTGTAGTAAAAATTGTACAAGTAGACTTGATTTGTACAATTAATGCCGTAGGCTTCGCTTGTACCTGTACAGAAAATAATAGTTGTACAGGATTTGCCGGAGCCCACCATGTCCTCGTTTCTGGAATCCTTCGCCAAGTGCTTTGCCTCGCTGGACGCATCCAGTCTGTACCGGCTCGGCGACCTCTACAGCCAGGACGTGAGCTTTCAGGACCCGCTGCACCGCGTGGATGGTCTCGCCGAGTTGCGCCGCTACTTCGAGTCGCTCTACGCCGATGTCCAGGAGCTGCGCTACGACTTCCACGGCTTCGATGAAGTGGGCGAGGGGCGCGGCTACCTGCGCTGGACCCTGCATTTCCGCCATCCGCGGCTGGGGGGCGGCAAGTTGATCGTCGTGGAAGGCTGCAGCCATCTGTGCTGGGGCGAGCGCGTGGAATTTCATCGGGACTATTTCGATGCCGGAGCGCTGCTTTATGAGCATCTGCCGGTCATGGGCGGCGTCATCGCCTGGCTGAAGCGGAGGCTGGCATGAGCCGCCTGTGGTTGACCGGAGCCAGCAGCGGCATCGGCGCGGCGCTGGCCGAACGGCTGCTCGCTGAGGGCCACAGCCTGGCCGTGACGGCACGCCAGGCCGCACCGTTGCAAGCGCTGGCCCAGCGTCACGGAGCGCGCGTACTGGTAGTGCCCGGCGACATCACGGACGCCGGCCAGGTCCGGGAAATCGTCCGCCGCATCGAGCAGGCCTGGGGGGCGCTGGATCGCGTGGTGCTCAATGCCGGGACCTGCGAATACCTCGAGCCCGGCCGTTTCGACGCGGCGTTGGTGGAGCGCGTGGTGAGGACCAATGTGCTGGGCGCCGCGCAATGCATCCAGGCGTGCCTGCCGCTGCTGCGCCAGGGCGTGCGACCGCACCTGGTGGTCATCGGCAGCGCGGTGACCTGGCTGGCCTTGCCCCGCGCCGGTGCCTATGGGGCCTCCAAGGCCGCGCTGCGTTACCTGCTGGAATCGCTGCGCATCGACCTGGCGGGCGAGGGCATCGATACGACCCTGGTGAGCCCCGGCTTCGTGGAGACGCCGCTGACCCGGCAAAACGATTTCCCCATGCCCATGATCTGGCCGGTGGAGCGCGCTGCCGAGCATATCGTCCAGCGCCTGGAGTCCCGTCCGTTGGAGATCGCCTTCCCGCGTGCCTTCGTCCTGATCCTGCGGCTGCTGGGCGCGTTGCCCTCGCGCTGGCGCCTGGGGCTCGGTCGACGGCTCGCCCGCCGTCCGGCGGAGGCCTGAGCATGCGCATCGCGATTATCGGCAGCGGCATCTCCGGCCTCACCTGCGCCCATCTGCTGGCGCGCAGTCACGAGGTCTGCGTCTTCGAAGCCTCCGACTGGATCGGTGGCCACACCCACACCGTGGATGTGGACTGGCAGGGCCAGCGCTACGCCGTGGACACCGGCTTCATCGTCTTCAACGACTGGACCTACCCGCGCTTCATCCAGTTGCTGGATCGTCTGGGCGTTGCCTCGCGGCCGACCCAGATGAGCTTTTCCGTGCACGATCCGGCCATCGGCCTGGAGTACAACGGCCATGACCTCAACACCCTGTTCGCCCAGCGGCGCAATCTGGTCTCGCCCGGCTTCTGGGGCATGCTGCACGACATCCTGCGCTTCAACCGCGAAGCGCTCGAAGACCACGCCGAGCAGCGCATTCCCCTGACGTTGACGCTCGGCGACTACCTGCGCGCTGGCGACTATGGCGATCGCTTCATCGAGCATTACATCGTGCCGATGGGCTCGGCCATCTGGTCGATGTCGCGCGCCCGCATGCTGGATTTTCCGTTGCAGTTCTTCATCCGCTTCTTCGCCAACCATGGCCTGCTGTCGGTGAACAACCGACCGCAATGGCGTGTGGTGGAAGGGGGCTCGCGCAGTTACGTGGCGCCCTTGACGGCGGGGTATCGCGAGCGGATCCGTCTGAGCTGCCCGGTGCACCGCGTCCGGCGTGATGCGCAGGGCGTGGAGATTCACAGCGCTGCGGGAATCGAACGATTCGACAAGGTAGTGTTCGCCTGTCACAGCGACCAGGCCCTGGCCCTGCTGGAGGCGCCTAGCGCGGCTGAGCAGACGGTGCTCTGTGCTCTCGGCTATGCCAGCAACGAAGTCGTCCTGCATACCGACACCCGCCTTTTGCCGCGGCGTCGTCGCGCCTGGGCGAGCTGGAACTACCGCCTCGGCGGCCCGGAAGATGCGCCCGCGGCGCTGACTTACGACATGAACCTGCTTCAAGGAATCGAGGCGCCGGTGACGTTCTGCGTCAGCCTCAACCAGACCGAGCGCATCGACCCCGCCAAGGTGCTGGCGCGCTTCGACTACGCCCATCCGCAATTCAGCCTGCCGGGCATCGATGCGCAGGCCCGGCGCGGCCTGCTGCAGGGGCGGCAGCACAGTTATTTCTGCGGTGCCTATTGGGGCAACGGTTTCCACGAGGACGGTGTGGTCAGCGCCCTCGAAGTCGCCGGTCATTTCGGGGAGCGGCTGTGAACAGCAGCCTCTGCCGTGGCTGGGTGGTGCACCGGCGCCTGCTGCCTCGCGTGCATGCTTTCCGTTATCCGGTGGGCATGATTCTGCTGGACCTGGCCGAGCCAGCGTCTGTGATGCGGCTCTCGCCGCTGTTGCGTGCCTCGCGTTTTGCTCCACTGAGCTGGCGGGAAAGTGACTACCTGCCCGCTTGGACGGGGACCGGGATGTCGCTGGAGGAGGCCGTACGCTGCCTTCTGCGCGAGGCACTGGGCGAGTCGCCCGCCGGGCCGATCCAGCTGCTCACCCAACTGCGCAGCTGGGGCCTGTGGTTCAACCCGGTGAGCTTCTACTTCTGCCACGACCGCGAAGGCCGCCTGGCTGCGATCCTCTGCGAGGTACGCAATACCCCCTGGCGTGAGCGCTACCACTACGTGCTGCCGGTGAAGCCCGGCGCACCCCAGGAATTCGCGGTGGCCAAGGCCTTCCATGTCTCGCCGTTCCTGCCCAGGGAGATGGAGTACCGGATGCGCTTTCACATCGATCAGTCCCGTGTGCATGTACAGATGGAGAACTGGCGCGCCGGCCACCGGGTGTTCCAGGCCCATCTCGATCTGCACCGCCAGGAGCTGAACGGCGCGGCGCTGCGGCGGCACCTGCTGGCATTCCCCTGGATGAGCCTGCGCACCGTTGCAGCCATCTACTGGCAGGCGTTACGCCTGCTGTTCAAGCGCATCCCTTTGCACGACCACCAGGCGAGCGACCATCGCCTGAGTGTCGGCCACTGTGCCGTCGAGGAGCCTGACCATGACAGAACCCACCCTGAGCGCCGATAAAGCCGTTGGCGCCGCACCTTTGGCCGGCAACCTGTTCCGTCAGGCGGTGCTCGCTCGCCTGCGGCGACTGCGGCATGGCTGGCTGCAGGTGCGTCGCGCCGATAGCCTGCTGGACTTCGGCGACCGGCGCAGTCCCTTGCGCGCGGTGATCGACGTGCATGACGACGCCGTATGGGGGATGGTGGCGTGCAACGGCTCGATCGGCGCAGGGGAGGCCTACATCCAGGGATACTGGAGCAGCCCGGACCTGGCGCTGGTCACTCGGCTGTTCGTCGCCAACCTGGACGTGCTCGATGCGATGGAGGGCGGCCTGGCGCTGTTTGCCAAGCCTGCGCTGCGTCTGCTGCACTGGCTCAACCGTAACAGCCGCCGCGGCTCGCAGCGCAATATCCGTGCACACTACGACCTGGGCAACGACCTGTTCGAGCGCCTGCTGGACCCGACGCTGATGTATTCCTCGGCGGTGTTCCAAAGCCCTTCGCAGAGCCTGGAACAGGCGCAGTTGAACAAGCTGGAGGTCATCTGCCGGAAGCTCGATCTGCAACCGCAGGATCATCTGCTGGAGATCGGCACCGGCTGGGGCAGCCTCGCGCTGTATGCTGCCACCCATTACGGCTGTCGTGTGACGACCACGACGCTGTCGGAGCAGCAATACGCCTGCGCCCAATACCGCATCCGCGAATGCGGCCTGGAGGATCGCGTGACCCTGCTGATGCAGGATTACCGCGAGTTGCGCGGCAGCTACGACAAGCTGGTGTCCATCGAGATGATCGAAGCGGTCGGCCATCGCTACCTGCCCGACTACTTCCGTTGCTGCGCTGCCTTGCTCAAGGACGACGGGCTGATGCTGCTGCAGTCCATCACCATCCGCGACCAGCGCTACGAGCAGGCGCGGCGGTCGGTGGACTTCATCCAGCGCTACATCTTCCCCGGCGGCGCGCTGCCTTCGATCACCACGCTGCTGCAGACCGCGACGCAGCACACGGGGCTCAACCTCATCCATTTGGAAGATTTTGCCGGGGACTATGCGCTGACCCTGCGGCATTGGCGCGATAACCTCCGGCAAGCGCGCACCGAACTGCTGGAACTGGGCTATGACGAAAGCTTCCAGCGCCTGTGGGAGTTCTACCTGTGCTATTGCCAGGGCGGCTTCGAGGAGCGCGCCATCGGCGTGGCGCATCTGCTGTGGGCCGGGCCTGCGGCGCGCAAGGCGAGCCTGGCGGATCACCTGGACGCCTGATGCACCGGCGCCTGCCTCTGCTGGCCAACGCGATCTGGCTGCAGCTTGGCTGGTGGGGTTGTGTGCTCGGGGCGCAGCGGCCCGTGCTGTTGGGTGTGGTAGCGCTCGGGCTGCTGGCGCACCTGGCGTTGTGTCGGCGAAAAGTGGAAGAGGGCATCGCGGCTCTCGGCGTAGCCCTGGCCGGTTGCGTGCTGGATGCGACGCTGGGTTGGCTGGGGTTTTTCGATTTTCACGGGGCCTTGCTGCCGGGCTGGCTGGTCCTGCTCTGGCTGGTGTTCGCCAGCGGGTTGCGCCACAGCCTGGCCTGGGCCGCGCGACCGGTCTGGCGCGGCGCCTGCCTGGGCGCTCTGGGCGGGCCGTTGGCGTATTGTGCGGGCGCACCGCTGGCAGGAGTGGGCCTACCCCTGGGCATCGCGTGGTCGGCGTTGCTGCTGGCGCTGGTGTGGGCGGCCGCGCTACCGCTGATGCTGCGCTTCGCGCTTGGCCGGTGAGCGTCGGCAGCGCTCGGAGCAATAAAGCACCTCATCCCAACAACGTGCCCAGCGCCGCCGCCAGGTGAAAGGGCGGCTGCAGACGGCGCAGATCTTTTGCGGCAGCACCGATTTCCTCATAGCGCCTGCCCCGCATCCAGGCGCGCGAGCAGGGCCTCGCCGCGTAGCCACAGGGCCAGGCTGCGTTCATCGTCCATGCGTTGCAGATTGCGATAGGGCATCGACAACCGCGGATTGTTGCCGAGCCGCTCGCGGTGGCGCATGAGGAAGTGCCAGTACAGGGCATTGAAGGGGCAGGCATCTTCCTCTGTCGCTTTGTCGACCCTGTAGCGGCACGAGTCGCAGTGGTTGGACATCCGCTGGATGTACCGCCCGCTCGCGCAATAGGGCTTGGAGCCCAGGTAGCCGCCGTCGGCGTGCATCACCATACCCAGCGTGTTGGGCAGTTCGACCCAGTCGAAGGCATCCAGGTACACGGCCAGGTACCAGTCACAGACGGCCGGGGGCGCGATACCCGCCAGCAAGGCGAAATTGCCGGTGACCATGAGCCGCTGGATGTGGTGCGCGTAGCCCAGCTCAAGGGTCTGACCGATCGCCTGGGCCATGCAGCGCATGTCCGTCCTGCCGGTCCAGTAGAACTCCGGCAGCGGGCGGCTGTTACCCAGCACGTTGAGCTGGGCGTACTCGGGCATGCGCAGCCAGTAGATGCCATGCACATACTCGCGCCAGCCGATCAGTTGGCGAATGAAGCCCTCGGCCGCGTTCAGCGGGACCCGTCCCTGGCGATAGGCCTGCTCCACATCCTCGCCAAGCTGACGCACCTCCAGCAACCCGATGTTCAGCGCGGCGCTGATGCGGGCGTGGAACAGGTAGGGCTCGCCTTCGGCCATGGCGTCCTGGTAGTCACCGAAAGCCGGCAGGGAGAACTCCAGGAAGTGCTGCCAGAGCTCCTGTGCCTGGGAGTGGGTTACCGGGTAGTCGAAGCCCTGCAGACGGCCGTAGTGGTCGCTGAAGCGCGCACAGACCAGCGCCATCACCTCGCGGGTGATGGCGTCCTGGCCGAAGCGTGCCGCAAAGGGTCCGCGCAGCCCTCGCGGCAGGGGTTTGCGGTTGTCTGCGTCGAGATTCCAGGTGCCGCCCACGGGGTGGCCGTCGGGCTCCATCAGCAGGCCGGTGCGCCGGCGCATCTCCCGGTAGAAGTGCTCCATGCGCAATTGTCGACGCGCCCCGGCCCAGCGCGCGAATTCCTCGCGGCTGCACAGGAAGCGGCGGTCTTCGTGCCAGCTCAGCGGCACCGCGCTGTCTCGCAGCGCCTGCTCCAGCCGCCACTCGCCGCATTCGGTGAAATGCACCTGCGGTTCACCCAGAGCGGCATGCCAGCGTTCGACTTCACCGGCGATGCTGCCGCGGTTTTCGGGATCGTCCAGCGCCACGTAGATTACCCGCCAGCCGCGCTCGCGCAGCGCCTGGGCGAAGTGGCGCATGGCGCTGAAGATGAGCACGATCTTCTGCGGATGATGGGGCACATAGCGTGCCTCCTGATTCACCTCGGCCATCAGGATCGCGTCCTGGGCGGGGTCCAGCACCTCGAACAGCGACAGCTCGAAGCTCAACTGATCGCCCAGCAGCAGACCGAGCCGGCGTGGCTTCTCCATCATTCGCGGCGCTCCAGCGAAAGTGGCACACGAAGCGGCGCAACGGCTGTCGGATGTGAAGCGCAGATCTCGTCGTGGACGCAATGCTGCACCAGCTCGCAGGGTAGTGACGCCCATTCGGCCAGCACTGCACGTACCTCGGTGGTCGAGCGCAACTGCAGCACCTGCTCGCGTTCGCCGCGAATCGGCCGCAAACCCTCGGCCAGGCGCGCCTGCAGCACATAGAATCCGCCCTCCAGCGAAATCACTTCGATAGCCTGGATATGCCCGGCCGTGGCGGCCTGTGCGAATTCCTGCAACGTCATGGAGTACTCCTGGCCGGCACGGCCGTCGGAATAGAGGTGTGCGCCTGCCTCAGCTTCTGCTGGGATCCGCGGCGCCCTCTCGGCGGAAGAACAAGGTCACCTGCCCGAGTTCGACGCCGAACTTGCGCATGCTGGAGCGATTGATCAGCGTGTCGTCGTCCATGAGGTACATCCAGTCGTCGAAGCTCACTTCCCAGGTGGTGCCGTCAACTTCCAGGTTCAGGCGGTAGCGCCAGCGCAGTGCGTTGCCGGCGACTTCTCCGGTGGCTTCGCCCACCACGTCGGCGGCGCGTCCCCGCCAGCGTCCGGTGCCGTCGGGGGTCAGGGTCCAGACGCGCTGCTGGCGCGTACCGTCGCTGTAGAGGAAACGCTCATCGAGGATCAGTCGCTCGCCTTCGCGGCGGCTGGTGATGTCCACCGCGAAGCGCTTGACCACTTCGCCCGAGGGTTTCTGGAAGATGCCCCAGGCTTTCACCGGGCCGGCGAAGAATACCGGCAGGTCCAGGCTCGGGCGCTCCTTGGCGTAGTGTTCGACGCCGACATTGCCGCAGCTGCCCAGCAGCAGGCTGGCGATGATCAGGAACAGGCGCATTGTGTGGTTCATGGTTGCTCTCCGCTCAGGCCAAGCAGGTCGCGGCGCAGTTCCGGATTGCGCGTACGCGGGTCCAGCCAGATGGAAAAGAACGCCCGGGCGAATCGGGCGTCGCTCACCGCATGGCGAAGCCTGCCGTCGACATAGAAGCGGCAGCCCACGCCGGGCAGATAGACCCCGGTGATCCGTTGCCCGGGCTGCACATCGACGAAGCCCTGGCGCATCTCTCGGGCCCAACCCGCCAGCAAGGCTTCGTCCTCGGTGCCCAGTCGGCGCATTTCGTCGAGGCTGGCCTGCACCAGGGTGTCCTGCGACAGCGCGCGCCGATACACCAACTCCAGCGCGAAGGCATGCGCCCAGCCTGAGGTTGCGCCGGCGCTCCAGAGATGCGCCTCGTACACCACGAAGCCGAGCCAGGTGAACTGGCCCTGACCAACCTGCGTGGCTCCCGGGATTTCGCTGCGCCAGTCGGCGCTGCCCGGCGAGGCCCACAGACTGCAGAACAGAGCGAGCCCCAGACAGAGAGACAGGGAACGGGTCGGTATGCGCATGACGTGGGCCTGTGAATGCATACCTCAATAGTTGTACAGAAATTATTAAATGTACAGATAATGCGTGAGCGGCCTGTAGCCTGCTCTAGGATCACTGTCGCAGTGGAAGTCCCTGATCCATGGCCGGTATCGGCCGCTTTAAAGCCATGTTCAACACGTTGGTGCGGGGGGTGGGAGGCAATTTGCATACAGTGTTTGAATGAAATTGTGTGCATAGTCTTGTTGTTGTATAGATAATGGCCCGGCGCGTTCAGTTCGCCGGCCGCGCGCAATGACTCCCCAGCCTGCTGATAACCACACCATGCCCTACGACCTTTCCCTGACCCGAAACCAACGCCTGTTGCGCAGCGCGTGCATTGCCGGAGCTCTGTGCGCCGCCATCGGCCTGTTCGCCTGGAGCGCCGGCTGGCTGGGAGCCGACCGGCTCACCAGCGCCCAATTGATCGATCGCATGGAGGCCAATGCCGGGGTCCATCCCGGATACCGCCGCGCCCATCCGCGCGGCATCTGCTTCAGCGGCTATCTCGAAGTGAGCGGCGACGTGGCGCCGCTGTCGCGGGCAGCGCTGCTGCGAGCAGGGCGGGTACCGGTGCTGGGGCGGCTCTCGGTAGGCGCGGGCAATCCCCATGCCGCAGACACCAGCGTACCTGTGCGCAGCATGGCGCTCCTGCTGCGCCAGCCCGATGGCCAGCAGTGGCGCATGGCGATGAACAATCCGCCGGTGCTCGCGGTACGCACGCCGGAGGATTTCTACGAGCAACTGGGTGCCATGCGGCCGGACCCGGGGACAGGCAAAAACGACCCCGTGCGGGTCAAGCAATTCTTCGATGCACACCCCGAAAGCGCCGAGTTTCGTGCCTGGGCGGCGGCCTACCGGCCGAGCGACAGCTTCGCCAGCACGGCGTACAACAGCATCAACGCCTTCGTCCTCGTCGATGCACAAGGTCAGCGCCATGCGGTGCGATGGTCGATGGTGCCGCAACTGGCCGCTACGCCACTGGGCTCTCAGGGCGTGGCTGACGATGCCTTGCAGCAGGACCTGCTGCAGCGCCTGAAATCCGGCCCGCTGCGCTGGACGTGGCGATTCACCCTGGCGGGCAGCGGTGATGCGGTGAACGATCCGACCCATGCGTGGCCTGCCGAGCGCACGCAGTTGGACGCCGGAAACCTGGTGATTGAGCAGGCGCGCGCACAGCTGGAAGGCGACTGCTACGGCTTCAATTTCGACCCGCTGATCCTGCCCGATGGCGTGGAACCCAGCGATGATGCCATCCTGCGCGCACGCTCATCGGCCTACGCGCAGTCCTATCGGCGCCGGACCTTCGAAGGTCAGCCCTCCAGCCAGCAGCCGGGAGCTCAACCGTGAAAGCGCCTGTCGATTCCTTCCATCCGCTGCTTCGCCTGCTGCACGGCCTGATGGCGTTGTTGGTGATTGCCCTGCTGTTCATCGGCGTTGCGATGGTTGCCAGCGTCGGCGGCAGGCAACCTCCAACGGGGGGCGGGCGACAGGCATCGACC
>OGQD01000227.1_pt1 | contig 47255 bp, 42 predicted proteins | sample 1553091 | NCBI WGS metagenome assembly OGQD01 (sample SAMEA2580290, study PRJEB22360) | human gut metagenome | biome: human gut; feature: human-associated habitat; material: faeces | place: Denmark | collected 2008/2010
GTGCAGCCGTGGCAGATGGCGTCCGCCCCCTCGGCGCGCGCGATCTCGACGATGCGCTTGGCGATGACCGGGCGCGCGAACGACGTGCCCAGCAGGTAGTCGCCCTCGTAGCCCCGCTCCGGGTCGAGCCGGCCGAGGGGCTGGCGGCCGAAGTCGCGGCCGGCGTTCAGGTAGGCGTACTGGGTCGAGCACTCGTCATGCGGGCGCTCGCCGAAGCGCTCTGCGTAGTAACGATAGAGCGTCGGGCGGCGGCAGGCGAAGCTGCGGTCGAGGAGGAAGTACTCCATGTTCACCGCGACGTACTCGCGCGGGTTGGTCAGCTCGTATTTGTCCGGGCTGCGCAGCAGGAAGCGATTATGCTGCTCGCGCTCGCCATGTTTGCCGGCGTACTGCGGCCAACCGGCAAGGTCGAGCAGGCGCGGGTCGTCCGAGAGGGTGAAGCGGCGGCCGGTCTGGCCACGGCATTCATCCGGCGCGCCAACGCGGCCGAGGCTCTTGTCGCGCATCGTGCAGCGGCGGATCACCCGGCCTTCGTCGGTTTCCCAGAGGCGGGCGCGGTCGTAGAGGTGGGTCAGCTCATGGAGCAGCGTGGCCAGCAGTTCCCGGCGCAGGGTGCCATGGGTGCGGCCGGTCTGCTCGGTGGCGGCGGTGCCGTCGGTGAGCGGGCCAAGGTAGCGGGTATTCAGGGCGATGGCGCCGGGGCGCAAGGTGCGACCCATGCCGTTGCTGGGCAGGTCGTCGCGCCACTGCACCTGGACCTTGCGATCCAGGCGTGCGACGAAGCTGTCCGGCAGGGTGTGCAGGGCCTCGTCGAGCAGCTGCTGGCTGGCCTGGCGCTGCGCAGCGTTCAAGCCTTCCTCATCCAGCTCCAGGCGGAGCGCGGCGTGGCTGCTGGCGGCGACGGTCAGTGCCAGGGCCGCCAGCCAGCGGCCAGCCCGGAGTCTCACAGAGCGAGGATGGCTTCAGCCAGGTCCTGGTCGGAGGCCTCGCGCGCCTGCGGCACCTGCTCGCGCAGCACCTTGAAGGCGGCTTCGAGCTGGGCGCCACGGATCGCGCCATCGCTGCCGACATAGCTGGCGGCATCGTCGCGGGCTTCGCGGACGACCTTCATGTCGCGCACGGACGTGGTGGTGTCCGAGGTGAAATCGATGCTGCGGGCGAATGCGTTGGTGGTGATGTTGAACACGCGGACCACCGACTGGGCCTGGGCGGTGGACGCGCAGGCGGCGAACAGCAGACCGAGGATCAGAGGGCTCTTGGACAGCGAACTGAGGCGCATGGATGTCTCCGAAAGGGCAGCGGGGGCTGCTCACAACTTATTTGGCAAGAATGGCTTCGGCCAGTTCCCGATCATTCGCCGCCAGCCCGGGGTGTTCCCGTCGCAGCCAGTGCAGGGCCGCTTCCAGGCGCGCACCGCGCAGGGCGCCGTCGGAGGCAACGAACAGCGCCGCGTCATCGCGGGCGCCGCGCAGCAGCTTGTTGTCGAAGGGCGCGCTGGTGACCTGGCTGGTGGCGTAACTGGTCCCCACCGGAAACTGGGTCGTCTGGTCGAATGCCTGGGCAGGCAGGGAACAGGCAAGCAGCGGCAGCAGGAAGAACAGGGTACGCATGGGCTCGGACGATCGGAAAAGCACGGCCGACAAGGCTAACGGAATGCGCTGTGGAGAGCCAGCGCAGAGCGCCGGGCGGAGCGCCCGGCGCGGCAGGGGGCGAGCGGTGGATCAGATGGTCAGGATGGCCTGGGCCAGCTGCTGGTCGTTGGCGGCCAGGGTCGGCAGCTTGCTGCGGATGTGGGCGAGGGCGGCTTCCAGGTGCGCACCGCGAATCTGCCCCTGGCTGGCGACGAAGGTGGCGGCGTCGTCACGGGCTTCCAGGACGATCTTGTCGTCCTTGAAGGAGTTGCTGATATCCGAGGTGCCGTCGGAAGTGGCGCCAGTGGCACGTACCGACAGGTCGGTGGTGTAGACGAAACTGGTGGCGAAGGCGCCGGTGGTGCAACCGATCAGGGCGGCGGCGGCAATCAGGCGAAGGCTGTTCTTCATGGAGTGGCTCCGGATAAGACCAAACAGAGGTGGCCGGGGCGGCCACTCTAACTGTGGTCAGACTAGCCAAGACTGATCGGCGTCACCAGCATTCAGCGCCAGAACGGTTTCGAGATTTCTCTCACGCGCTCGCTGGGGCTGATGCCCAGGTCGGCCAGTTGCAGGCTGCTCAGCTCGGCGAGCTGGCGGCGGGTGCGGGCGTTCTGGTGCCACAGGTGCAGCAGTTTCCAGACGGTCCGTAGCGACCCGGAAAGGGATTCAGCGGGCACTGAGGTGAGGGCGCGCTCCATGGCAGTGTGTCCTCCGGCTCCAGATGGCGAGCGAGTGGTATGGGAGGACATGATCAGCCCGAGTGGCGATGACTCTCCAGTCACAGGAGGGGGAGATTGTTCCAGGTCAGTTCCCCGATTTTCACAACTGTACGGCCCCGTTATCGCCTCAGCTGTACTCAATGTATCCGGATGCTTGCCAGCGCCTCGAAGAACTGGTGCTATGCACCAATTCCTTCAAAACGAACCGGTTTAACCGTTCGTTCCATAACAAAAACAACGCAGGAACGGGGCCTGCGTACGCATGACGGATCTGCTTATTCTCATTGGCTCGAAAATCAGCCAGGACACCATCCACAGCTCGCTGGGCAAGCCGGAATACAGTTACTACTTCCTGTTGAAGGAGTTCCTGCCAGCCTTCCAGGCGATCGGCACGGTGGTCGAAGTGCGCAGCATCGCCGAGGTCGAGTCTCTCTACGATCAGCACCATGCAACCGGTCGTCCGGTGGTGTTCATCAGTGTCAGTCCGCCGCAACAGACGCCGCTGGGCCTGCGCTGTCCGACCATTCCGCTGTTCGCCTGGGAGTTCGACAGTCTGCCCGACACAGCCTGGGACGGAGATCCCCGCAACGACTGGCGTTATGTCTTCGAGCGCGTTCAGGGTGCCATCGCGACCAGTCGCGAGGCGGCCGCGTTGGTGGCCGGGCAACACCGGCACCTGCCTGTGCTGGCCGCTCCTGCTCCGATCTGGGAGCGCTTCGGTGCGGGGAAGATAGCGTCCGCTCGCCCGGCCCAGGGCGAGCGCCGCATTCCATTCTCCGGCGTCGTCATCGACAGCCCGTTGCTGGGCCTGTGTGCTGATGGCCTAGTGCGTCGCCCCGACGCCCAGGCGCCCGAGCCGGCAGCCGTCGTGGAGCCCCCGAAGCCGCCTTCGCGCTGGAAACAGCGGCTGGAAATCGGCCGGATCCTGTTCGACGGCTGGCGCCGGGAGGTATTCGGCACGGTAGAAACCGTGGCGAGCAGTGCGCCGGCGCTGGTAGCGTCGCCCATCCGTGACGTCCAGGTTCAGGGTGTGGTTTACACCACGGTCCTCAACCCTGCCGACGGCCGGAAGAACTGGATCGACCTGATCACCGCCTTCTGTTGGGCTTTCCGCGATACGCCCGATGCGGTGTTGCTGGTGAAGATGACCCACCACGACCTGGAGCATTACCGGGTCGTGCTGATGACGCTGCTTTCCCGCCTGGCGCCCTTCTCCTGCCGGGTGGTCGTCCTGCACGGTTTCCTCGAGGACGACCAGTACCAGGCCATGGTTGCGGCCACCGATTACTACGTGAATGCCTCGTCGTGCGAAGGCCTCTGTCTGCCGCTGATGGAGTTCCTGAGTGCGGGCAAGCCGGCGCTGGCCCCACGACACACGGCGATGGCCGATTATCTGGATGAGCGCATGGCGTTCGTCGTCGAGGGAGCCTTGGAGCCGACCTGCTGGCCCCATGACCCCACAGGAATGCTGGTCACCCATCGGCATCGGCTGAACTGGGAGTCGCTGATGCAGGCATTTCGCCGCAGCCATGCGCTGGCGACCGGCGAGCCGCAGCTCTATACGCAGATGTCTCGCGCCGCCAGCCGAGGCATGGAGGCGTTCAGTTCGTTGCAGGTCGTGGCCGGCGCGCTGGAGGCCTTTATCGCCGAGGTCCTGGATACCGATCGCTCGGTGCCTGCCCCTGCCCGTGTCGCCGGAGGGATGGTGGAATGAGGTTCCTGGTTCACTCCGAGGTCAACAGCGCGCGTATCGAAGTGAGCCTGGGGCTGCCGGATTACAGCTACTACTTCGTGCTCAAGGAATTCCTCCCGCTGCTGCGTGGCCTGGGCGAGGTAACGGTGGTGGAGCAGGTCGAGGAAGTCGATTCGCTCTATCGGCAAGCCCGCGAAGAGGGCGAGGAGTGCGTTTTCCTTAGTTTCGCGCCGCCACACAAGACGCCGCTGAATCTTCAATGTCCGACCGTTCCCGTGTTCGCCTGGGAGTTCGACTCCATCCCCAACCAGCAATGGCTGGAAGATGATCGGCAGAACTGGGCGGCGGTGTTGCAGCGTTGCGGGCGTGCCATCACCCATTCCGGGTTGACCGTCGAGGCCACACGGGCCGAGCTGGGCGCGGCGTTCCCGGTGGTTTCCATCCCGGCTCCGGTGTGGGACAAGTTCGCACCCTTGCGCCAGCAGCCCGCTGGCTTGCCGAGCGAGCCGATAACCCTGACTGTTCGTTCCGGCGTTGTCATGGACACCCACGACCTGTCGCTGGCTCCCTACATTCCTAACGCCGATGCGGTCGCCCGTGCCGTTGCCAGTGCGCGTGCGCGGGAGTTGCCGGTGGCCGCGGCCAAGGCCGAAGTTGCCGAGCCCGAGGCCAAGGCTCGCCAGTCGCTGGCACGCATCACGCTGCGCTATCTGGTGGAGTGGTATCGCCTGGCCTGGCGAGCGCCGGTTGCGCCAGTCGCTGCCGAGCCAGCCCCTGCGCGGATGGAGCCGCCCAACCCGGTGGAACCCGGTGGCCTGCCGGATGTGGCAGTAGACGAGGGGGCGATGCCTGCGCTGCCGTTTGGCGAGCATCGGCTGACTCTGTCCGGTGTGGTCTTCAGCGCGGTGTTCAACCCGTACGACGGCCGCAAGAACTGGGTCGACATGCTCACGGCGTTCTGCACGGCGTTCCGCGATAACCCGGAGGCCACGCTGCTGTTCAAGCTGGGACATCACGAGTACGAGTCGGCCATGAACGACATGCTGATGTGTATGGCGCGCATGCCGGCCTTCGAGTGCAGGGTTGTCCTGCTGCACGGCTATCTGGATCGTTCCGAATTCGACGAGCTGATCCGTCACACTGCCTATATCGTCAACGCCTCCCATGGCGAGGGCCAATGCCTGCCGCTGATGGAGTTCCTCAGTTGCGGCAAGCCGGCGGTCGCACCGCGCCATTCGGCGATGGTCGATTACATCGACGAGAGCGTCGCCTTCGAGGTGGCAACCTGGCTGGATGCGACTGCCTGGCCGCACGATCCGCGCCTGGCCTATCGCACGCTGCGCCACCAGATCGACTGGGCCTCGCTGGTCGAGGCCTACCGTGCTGCGTTCCAGTGCTATACGCAGCAACCGGAGCGCTATGCACGCATGTCGAATGCGGCGATAGAAAGAATGCGGACGCACTGCTCGCTGGAGGCCGGTCGAGGTCGCCTCGAGGCGTTTCTGGCGGCGTGCGCCTGAGGGCGCCGCGGCACACACGAAGTCATTGCGGGAGCAGACATGCTGGAGTTCATCAAGAGCCTGGGGCGCAAGCCGGCGCCCGTCACCCAGCCGCAGGAGGCCGCGCCGCCGCCTGCCGCACCGACGGAGGATCTGTCGACGCTGACCGATACCTACCTCAGCGGCTGGTTCCACCAGGAAACCGATGAGCTGTTCGAGGGATTCCCGATCAGTTCTGAAGACTCTGTGCTGGACATCGGCTGCGGCGACGGGCCTTTCGTTGCCTTCTGCGCCCAGCGCGGCGCAGAGGTGATCTTCGCCGACATCGACGCCGACAAGGTTGCCGGTGTAGAGCGGGCCCTGCAGGGGTCCAATGCCCGCGCCATGCTGCCCCTGGTCACCGATGCCAATCCGATCCCCTTGCCGGATGCGCGGGTGGACAAGGTCGTGGCGATGGAAGTGCTGGAGCATGTCGAGGATCCTGCGCAGTTCATGAGTGAACTGGTCCGTGTCGGCAAGCCCGGTGCACTCTACCTGATCACCGTGCCCGATCCGCTGGGCGAAAGCGTGCAGAAGGAACTGGCTCCTGCTGCCTATTTCGAGCATCCCAACCATATTCGAGTGTTCGAGCGCGAAGCCTTCGAGCAACTGATCCGTGACGCCGGCCTGGTCATCGAGCGTCAGGCGCACTACGGCTTCTACTGGTCAGTCTGGTGGTTCTTCTTCTGGGCCTGCAAGCAAGACCTGTCGCCGCCGTGGCACCCGCTGCTCGATAGCTGGACGCGTACCTGGAACATGCTGCTGGCTACGGAAGAGGGGCCGCGCATCAAGAAGGCCCTGGACAAGGCGATGCCCAAGAGCCAGGCGATCATTGCGCGCAAGCCGATTTGAGGTTGGACTACCCATGACGCTGGGACAGGAAGGAATGACGAGGTGGCAGTTGTGTGGTTGATCGGGCGTATGGCGAGGGTTGGAGCGTGACGGCAATGAATCAGGGAAAGAATCTCGAGATTGAATATCTGCGAGCAGTCGCGATCTGCCTGACGCTCATGAGCCATCTGCCGATGCTGATGCCCTTCGCAGAGGGGTTCTTGTCCAAGTTATTCATGATCTACATGCCATGGACGGGCGTGGACCTGTTCTTCTGCATCTCGGGCTACATCGTCTGCAAGAGTTATCTGGACTACTTCGATGACCATCGGCGGCAGGGCAGTTTCGCCCTTGCGGCTCAGGCGTTCTGGTTGCGACGCATCTACCGCCTGTTGCCGACGGCATGGCTGTGGGTGCTGATTCCGCTGTTGCTGTCGCTGGTCTTCAATCAGAGCGGCGTATTTGGTTCGTGGTTCGACAACCTGCGCAGTTTCACCGCTGTGGCCACCTTCAGCGGCAACCTGGCCAATCAGTACAACGCATTGCTGGGGCCGCAGGCTGTCTACTGGAGCCTGGCGCTGGAGGAACAGTTCTATTTCGTGCTGCCGTTCTTCCTGTTGTGCGTCACGGGTTTCCGCTGGCGGGTGTGGGTGCTGCTGGCGCTGATCGCCGTGCAGTTTGTTCTGGACCGGAACCCTTTCGGTACCCCGACCACTTCGATGCTCAACTCCTTCCGCCTAGACGCAATGATGTGGGGAGTATTGCTCTGCCTTGCCGGCCGCACCCGACTGCTGCGTGACTTCGAGCCCACCTTCCTGGGGCAGAGCGTCTGGTCCCGCCTGTTCGTGGCGTTGCTTCTGTTCTATTTGCTGGGTGCCATCTCGGGGCAGATGATCGGTGTGCCGATTGCCGTCGGGCTGATTGCGATCGTTGCGCTGCTGCTGGTGTGGATCGCCAGTTACCAGAAGGGTTACCTCTTCTGCCCGAAGGTCTTGTCGCGGCCCATGTTGTGGCTCGGGTCCCGCTCCTATGGGCTCTATGTGATCCACGTCTGCGCCTATCACCTGAGTCGCGAAATCTGGCATCGCTACGCGACGGCGCAGGGCGTTGCGCTGGATCAGGCGTTTGCCGTGGCGCTGGCGGTGACGGCGCTGGTCGTGCTGTTCGTGGCAGCTGAGCTGAACTATCGCTTTGTCGAACAGCCGTTGCGGCGCAAGGGCGCGGAAATTTCCCGCCGTCGGTTGGAGCGGCTCAGAAGTAAGTCGACTGAGTCTGCCGCTGGAGAAGCGGCGGTCGATTCCGTGCTGCCTTCCAGGGTGAGCTGACGCATGGACAAGCGCTTCGGGGCGGCCTGCCTATGAATAATCTCGCGCGTGTCCAGGAAGTCGAGCTGTCCACCTCAGCCGAGTCGCGGCCAGGCTGGGAGAGGGCTATCGGTTGGCTCTCCTGGGTTATGGTCCTGCTGTTCAGCTGGAAGACCTTCAAATATCTGAGTGAGAAAAGCTACTTCCTGGCCGATGACTACGACCACTTCGAGCTCGCACACCGACTGCCTCTGCTGGAACAGTTACTGACCCCGATCGATGTCCACTTCGTTCCTGGACACCGTCTGTTCAGTTACCTCCTGGAGCGCTTTGCTCCGTTGAACTTCGATGTCGCCCTGTGGGTGATGCTGGGCTTTCATCTGCTCTCGGTCTTCATGTTTTCGAAGGTGCTGGGGCGATTGCGCAGCGGCCCGTGGAACCCACTGCTGGTGGTGCTCTACGGCTGCGGCAGTAGTGTGCTTTATCTCCTGTTCTGGTGGAGCGCTGGCATCCATCGCCTCCCCTATGTCCTGTTCTGTCTCTGCAGCATCTATGGCTATCTGGGGTACCGGCAGCATCGATACTCGCGTGATCTGCTGGTCTGCGTCGGTGGCTTCGTTCTGGCTGCGGCTTTCTACAGCAAGGCGGTTCTGTTGCCCGGCTACCTGCTCGCTCTGGAGCTTTGCCTGAGCTGGCGGATGGGGCTTTCCGGATGGCGCCGCTATCGGCTTGGCGTGGCTCTCCTGCTCCTGTCAGTCGTCTATCTGGGCTGGTATGAACTTTATGCACCGGTGCTCCGGTTCGATTACGTGCTGAACGCCAGGCTTGCTCTGGACGCCTCCTTGCTGGGGCTGGATGTGTTCGTTCGCGATCTATTCCTGATGCCGTGGCAGCAGGAGCCGAAACAGTTGCTGGGCATATGGCTGGGGGCGGTGGTGATGCTGGTCACTTGCTGGCGGCGGCCCGAACGCTGCGTCTTCTGGCTTGCCCTGCTCGCCGTACTGCTGGTGAACTTACTCATCCTGGGCGTTGGGAACCGGGTGCAGACGATGGGATCATCCGTCATGCTCGCCTTGCGCTATCAGTTCGAGCCGCTGTTTCTCCTCGGCCTTTTCCTCTGCCTGATCCTCAATCGAGCTCCTGCCCCGACCCCGCGACCCAGAGTCAGCCGATACTGGGCCATGCTGGCGATAGCCTTCTGCGTCGCGTATCCGGTCGGCTCATTCCTGCATGCCAGGGCTACGGATCGGTTGATGAACGAGGGAGGGCATGAGCAGGTGGCCGATTACATGTCCCACCTGCTCGCTCAACTGGACGGACTTCCTTCCGACCGGGTAATCACCTTTGCGCAAGGGGATTTCCCCGCGCAGGTCTACCGGGTGCTCTTCGGGCCGCCCAAGTCATTCCAGGCGATACTGCCGCTGCGTTATCCGGATCTCCAGTTCGCCGATCGCGACAAGGCCCAGTATGAAATCGATGCGAGAGGCAACGTGCTTTCCCTCTCCGTCCGGCCTTCTTCGGATGACGCGCGCTAGTGACCCTGCCTCGCCTGAGCAATTCCCATCTTGACCTGAGTCGCTACGGCATCTGGCTCGTGGCCATCGTCGCGGTGCTGGGCACCATTCTTCAGGCCAGGTATGGCTACTCGGTGCCTTTCAGCGGCAATGCCTTCGGCTCTGACGACGCTTTCATCAGCTATCGTTACGCTGCGAATCTGCTTGACGGGCATGGCCTCGTCTTTAACCCGGGCGAGCGCGTCGAAGGTTATTCGAACCTGCTCTATACGCTACTGATGGTGCCTGGGTTACTGCTGGCCGGGCATGAGCATCTCTACCTGTTCAGCCTTGCCATCAACGCCGCACTCCTGGCGGGCGCCTGCGCGATTTTCCAGCGAGTGCTGCTCGGCTATCTGGACGGAGCCTGGCCTTTACTGGGCGCGCTTCTCATGGCCCTTAGCCCGGCGTTGTGGGCCAATGCGGCCACGGGGCTGGAAAGCACCCTGATGCTCCTGCTGGTGCTTGCAGTATGGCTCGCTCTACAGAAGCCGGAGCCGAACCTTCGGTGGTTACTTGCCTTGGCCCTGATGGCGATGCTGTGTCGGGTCGATGGCTTCACCTTGCCGATGCTTGCCGCCGTAGCGCTTTTGCTGGTCGGGCAACGCAAAGCCGCGTTCGCGGTGGTGGCCTTTGTCGTGATCATCCTAACCCTGCATACGCTTTGGCGCTTGTTCTATTACGACGACTACATCGCCAATACAGTCCATGCCAAAGTCACTGGCCAGCTAGCGGCAAGGGTACGCACTGGACTCGACCTGCTGTGGTACAGCGGTCGCTTCAACGGCACCTTGCTCTTCGCGATTTCAACTGCACTGCTGGCTGTCACACGGCAAGATCTGGTTCGGCGCTCGCCGTTCCCCTTCATCTTCCTCACGGCGTCGCTGGGCTACTACGTCTACCTGGGCGGTGACATCTACTACGAGCGCTTTCTACTACCCGTAATTCCCATCGGCATATTCACGTCCCTGCTGCTGGCGAGCCGGCTGCAGCGGCGCAGCCTGCGATTGGTACTGCCGCTGGTTGCATTGGGTGCGGGCCTGCTGGTGTTCAAGTTCGACGAGCGCTTCGCCTATCGGTCGAAGACCTATGACATGTGGGAGACGTTGGGTCGTTTCCTCCAACGAGTCGATCCCCACTACCGGATCGCTGTCGATGCGGCGGGCAAGATTCCCTACTACTCCGGCCTGCCCGCGCTGGATGTGCTGGGGCTGAATGATCGGCACATCGGGACGCGGGAGATGCCGCCGACGCCGCTCTTCTATGTTGCCCATGCGAAGTTCGATCCTGACTACGTACTGTCGCGCCGACCGGAGCTCATCGCCTCCTGGGTGGCTCCCGACCTGGGGCTGGCGTGGGGCATGTCACGCGAATTGTTCAGCGGCCAGTATCAGTACAAGTATCTGGTGCATGGCGGCCTGGACGGCAATATGCGGAACATCCTCGATGTCCAGGGGGCGTCCGATAAGCAACTGCTTGCACTGGTCGTCAAGGGTTACACCTACGCGGTGCTGGGTAGGAAGGACATCCTGGCAAGGCTGCCGGGCAGTGACGTGGCCGTGGTCAATATGCGTCCCGACGCTCTGGAACTTCCCGACATTCCCGGCCGGTGATTGGAGTGTCGGTCTGGTGGGGCAGGTTCTCGGAGCTGTGTTCCCAGATGGTCTGCTGACCGAAGACAAAGCGACGATCGAGTTGGTACTTGGTGTAGTAGCCCAGGGCCAATCCGATGGCCGCACCCAGGTAGCGCATCTCCCGGGTGGCGAAGAGGTGTTGGAAGGTGAATTCGAAGCCCCAGAATATTGCGGTGGTGAATACACCCATCGAAGCATAGAGAAGGAAGGTCTGACCGTCGTGCACGACATCGCGGGCGGTGAAGCGGAAGATGTAGCGTTTGTCGAGGATGTACTTGACGATCAGGCCCGTCCCTGTGCCGATCAGGACGGACAGTTCGATCTGGTAGGGGCCGGTGTACAGGCGGGTAATAATGTCTTGGGATGTAATGTTGGCAATTGTTGCGAGCGCCGCCAATAGCGTGTAGATCAGGGCAAGTTTCATCAATATGCCTACATGGGCGTCGTGGATGAGTTGGAGCGAAAGCCTGACGCGGCCGAACTTGTCTTCTGCTTGTCGAGCCAGGCCACACCCTGAGGCTTCGTGGGGCGGCGGTCAAGCGCACTGGTGATGTAGCAACGCAACTTCCGGCGAGAACGGGATTCGAGAGAAGGTGGTCAAGGCGATCATGCAGGCCTCGCATCTATAGGACCGGTGGACACAATCACGTGACCAGCCGGTCAGCCATTTTAGGTTCCTTTCCTTTAGAACAATCAGAGAGACTGGCCTTTGAACAAACGATTACTGGTGACAGGGCTTTCCGGTTTCGTGGGCACCCGGCTACGGGCGTCGCTGGGGTCGCAATGGCAGTTGATGGAGCTCCCGCGCCTGGATCTGACCGAGCCCGGGGCTTTCGATGAGTATCTGCGCGAAGAGGTGCCCGACGCAGTGATTCACCTGGCTGGTCAGACCTTCGTACCGCAGGCGTTCCGTGATCCTGCCGGGACCCTGCAGGTGAACCTGATCGGCACGCTGAACCTGCTCGAGTCGCTCAAGCGTTGTGGCTTTTCCGGAGCCTTTCTTTACGTCAGCTCCGGGGATGTCTACGGACAGGTGGGCGAGGATCAGCTGCCGATTACCGAGTTGCAGTTGCCCAGGCCGAGGAATCCCTACGGTGTGAGCAAGCTCTCGGCGGAGTTGCTTTGTCAGCAGTGGAGCTTCGCCGAGCCTTGGCGCATGATGGTGGCACGTCCGTTCAACCATGTGGGCGCGGGCCAGAAGGCCGATTTCGTGATACCGGCGGTCGCAAGACAACTCGCGCGTATTCGTCATGGATTACAGGATGCGTATATCGAGGTGGGGGATATCGACGTCACCCGCGATTTCCTTGATGTTCGTGACGTACTGGCAGCCTACTTCGCATTGCTCGAAAAAGGGCGTTCGGGGGAGGTATACAACGTCTGCTCGGGCCAGGAATATCGCCTGCGTGACGTGATCGGCCAGATGGCCTCGCTGGCGGGAGTGGATCTGCAGATCCGCCAGGATCCGCAAAGGATGCGCAAGGCCGAGCAGAGGCGTGTGCGCGGTAGCAGCGCGAAGCTACAGAGTGACACCGGTTGGAAACCGGTCCACGGGATGGAGCAGATCCTGCTGGATGTACTGGCTGACTGGGATGTCCGCGCTTTGCAGGAGTGATACCGGTCGCGGAGTATTGGCGACCAGGCGGTGTTACCGCCGCGGGTTCAAGACCCCGCCAGGCCTGCCAGGGGGAATGGGGTCACAGGTAACTTGCAGTACTCGGAGGCACGTACGGGTGGAAACCGATCGAGTCTCCGGCATAACTACAACGAGCTCGCAGCGCTTTCATCTGCGAGCCACCACGGATGCTAGAAGAATGACAAAAAGTGCTCTGATCACCGGCCTGACCGGACAGGATGGCGCCTACCTTGCGAAGCTGCTGCTGGAAAAGGGTTACAAGGTCCACGGACTGGTAGCGCGACGCAGCAGCGATACGCGCTGGCGCTTGCGTGAGCTGGGGATCGAGTCCGAGGTGGTCTACCTCGACGGCGATCTGGCAGACGCCTCGTCCGTGCAGCGGGCAGTCATCAAGGCCAAGCCGGACGAGCTCTATAACCTGGGTGCACAGAGTTTCGTCGGTAGCTCCTGGGACCAGCCGGTGACCACCGGTATCGTCGATGGCCTGGGCGTGACCCACCTGCTGGAAGCCATCCGTCAGTTCAGCCCGGAGACCCGTTTCTACCAGGCATCCACCAGCGAGATGTTCGGCCTGATCCAGGCCGAGCGGCAGGACGAGAACACCCCGTTCTATCCGCGCAGCCCCTATGGTGTGGCCAAGCTCTATGGCCACTGGATCACCGTTAACTACCGCGAGAGCTTCAAGCTCCACGCTTCCAGCGGCATCCTCTTCAACCACGAATCGCCGCTGCGCGGCATCGAGTTCGTGACCCGCAAGGTCACCGACGCGGTGGCGCGCATCAAGCTGGGCAAGCAGAACGAACTGCGCCTGGGCAACATCGACGCCAAGCGCGACTGGGGCTTCGCCGGCGACTACGTCGAGGCCATGTGGCTGATGCTGCAGCAGGATCACCCGGATGACTATGTGGTTGCCACCGGCGTGACGACCACCGTCCGCGATATGTGCCGTATCGCCTTCGAATATGTTGGTCTGAAGTACCAGGATCATGTGGTCATCGACCCGGCGTTCTTCCGCCCCGCGGAAGTGGATGTGCTGCTGGGCAACCCTGGAAAGGCCGAGCGCGTGCTGGGCTGGAGCCCGAAAACCAGCCTCGAGCACCTTATCCACATGATGGTCGACGCCGACCTGCGTCGCGTTGACAAGGAGTGATCCATGCTCGTCCCTGTCATCCTTTCCGGTGGAGCCGGTACCCGGCTGTGGCCGGTCTCTAGAGAAGGCCAGCCCAAGCCGTTCATGGCGATGCCCGACGGGCAGTCGCTGCTGAGCAAGACCTACCGGCGCGCGGCCAGCCTGCTGGGTTCGGACGGGCACATCGTCACGGTGACCAACCGCGACTACTACTTCCAGAGCAAGGACCATTTCCAGTCAGCCAAGCTGCGCCAGCGGGGCCACTTCATCCTCGAGCCGTCCGGGCGTAATACCGCTCCGGCCATCGCGGTCGCCGCGCTGGTGCTGCGTGCGCTGCACGGCGATGACGTCACCATGGTGGTGATGCCGGCGGATCACCTGATCCGTGACGTCGAGGTCTTTGCCCGTTGCGTCGAGCATGCGGTAGAGCTGGCGGAAGCAGGGCAACTGGTGACGTTCGGCGTCGTGCCCAACGCACCGGAAACCGGCTTCGGCTACATCGAGATGGGAGATGCCCTGGACTCCAAGGGTGGCAGCCGTGTGAAGCGCTTCGTCGAGAAGCCCGACCTGGATACCGCCAAGGGCTTTCTCCAGGCGGGTACCTTCCTGTGGAACTCCGGCATGTTCTGCTTCACCGTCGGCACCTTCATCAGCGAGCTGGAAAAGTACGCTCCGCAGATGCTCGAACAGGCCATCGCCTGCCAGATGGCCAGCCAGCCGGCGGACTTCGGCAGCCTGGTCCAGCAGGAGCTGCCCTCGGAGCATTTCTGCGCGCTGGAGGACATCTCCATCGACTATGCGCTGATGGAGCGTTCCGACCGCGTCGCCGTGATCCCGGCGGCGTTCGACTGGAGCGATATCGGCTCGTGGACCGCCATGAGCGCCCTGGTGGACGCCGATGCCGACAACAACCGCGCCGCCGGCAATGCCATCTTTGTCGATAGCCGTGACAACTACGTACAGAGCGAAGGTCGGCTGATCGCCACCGTCGGTGTCGAGGGGCTGGTCGTGGTCGAGACCGCCGATGCGATTCTGGTGGCGCGGGCCGACCGCGCGCAGGATGTGCGCAAGGTGGTCAAACAGCTCAAGGACACCGACAACGAGGCATATCGTCTGCATCGGACCGTCAGCCGGCCCTGGGGCACCTACACCGTCCTCGAGGAAGGCCCGCGCTTCAAGATCAAGCGCATCGTGGTCAAGGCCGGCGCAGCGCTGTCGCTGCAGATGCACCATCACCGTAGTGAACACTGGGTCGTGGTGCAGGGCATGGCCAAGGTCACCAACGGCGAGTCCGTACGTCTGGTGAACAGCAACGAATCCACCTACATCCCCGCAGGTCACCGTCATCGCCTGGAGAACCCCGGAGTGATCGACCTGGTGATGATCGAGGTGCAGAGCGGCGAGTACCTGGGCGAAGACGATATCGTTCGCTTCGAGGATATCTACGGCAGGATCGTCTGATGTCGCTGAGCAGTTTGAAAGGCACCTGGCAGTACCGCGGCTTCATCGCGGGCAGTGTGCGTCGAGAGTTCGAGTCGCGTTATCGCGGCTCGTTGCTGGGGGCGGCCTGGACCGTCCTCAATCCCCTGGCGATGATCCTGGTGTACACCGTGATCTTCTCCGAAGTGATGCGCGCGCGCTTGCCGGGTGTGGACGACAAGATGGCCTACAGCGTGTTCCTGTGCGCGGGCCTGCTCACCTGGGGATTGTTCTCCGAAGTGGTCAGCCGCTGCCTGAACATGTTCCTGGAGAACGCCAACCTGCTGAAGAAGCTGAGCTTCCCGCGCCTCTGCCTGCCGGTGGTGAGCGTCTGCAACGCGTTGCTCAATTTCGCCATCATCTTCGCCTTGTTCATCGGCTTCCTGCTGATCACCGGGCGCCTGCCGGGCGTGGCATTGCTGTCGTTCCCGCTACTGCTGGCCCTGCAACTGGTGTTCGCTGTCGGCCTGGGCATGCTGGTCGGCGTACTCAACGTGTTCTTCCGCGATGTCGGGCAACTGTTCGGGATTCTCCTGCAGTTCTGGTTCTGGCTTACCCCCATCGTCTACCCGCTGACCATCCTGCCGGAGTCGATCGGCCGGCTGGTGCAGCTCAATCCGCTGACCGGCCTGATGCAGGCCTACCAGAACCTGTTCCTCCACGGCCAGTGGCCGCAGCTGTCGCAGTTGCTGCCGGTCGCGGTGTCCGGAGTGCTGCTGTGCGTGCTGGCCATGGCCTTGTATCGCGCCCGAGCAGGTGAAATGGTGGACGAACTCTGATGGGCCATATCCGCATTCAGCAACTGGGCAAGGCCTATCGTCAGTACCCCAAGCGCTGGTCGCGCCTGGTCGAGTGGATGGCTCCCGGCGGCACGCCGCGGCACCACAAGCATTGGGTCCTGCAGAACATTTCCCTGGAGATCGAACCGGGCGAGGCGGTCGGCATCGTCGGCTCCAATGGAGCGGGCAAGAGCACCCTGCTCAAGATCATCACTGGCACTACCCAGCCCACCAGCGGTACCTGCGAGGTAGGCGGAACGGTTTCTGCCCTGCTCGAACTGGGCATGGGTTTCCATCCGGAGTTTACCGGTCGGCAGAACGTCTACATGGCTGCGCAACTGCTCGGCCTGCAGCGCGGAGAGATCGACGCGCTGTTCCCGGAGATCGAAGCCTTTGCCGAAATCGGCGCCGCCATCGACCAGCCGGTGCGCACCTATTCCAGCGGTATGCAGATGCGCCTGGCGTTCAGCGTGGCCACCGCGCGGCGACCGGACGTGCTGATCATCGACGAAGCTCTGTCGGTCGGCGATTCGTATTTCCAGCACAAGAGTTTCGAGCGTATCCGCAGCTTCCGCCGCGCCGGCACCACGCTGCTGATCGTCTCCCACGACCGTTTCTCCATCCAGTCCATCTGCGATCGCGCGGTGTTGCTGGAGTTCGGCCAGGTGGCGATGCAGGGCGACCCGGAAATGGTCATGGACTACTACCACGCGCGCATGGGCGAGGGGCTCAACCACCTCGTGCGCCAGGAAATGCTGGCCAACGGCAAGGCTCGAACCATCTCAGGCACCGGTGAGGCTGAAATCGAATCGGTGCGGCTGCTCGACGCTGCTGGCAAGGACATCGACCTGGTGGAGGTCGGCCACGACGTCGTGCTGGAGGTCGGCGTTCGGGTCTGCCAGGACGTCGATCGCCTGGTCCTCGGCTTCATGCTCAAGGACCGGCTCGGCCAAGCGATGTACGGCATCAACTCGCACCGCCTCAAGCAGGTGCAGAAGGGCCTGAGGGTGGGGGACCGGCTGGTTTACCGCTATGCGTTTCCCATGCGTCTGGGGGCCGGCAACTACTCGGTGTCGCTGAGCCTTTCGCGGCTCGACTCGCACCTGGACGGCAACTACGAGTGGCGTGACTGCGCGATGATCTTCCATGTGGTCAACAGCACCCGCGAGAACTTCATCGGCTATTCCTGGCTGGACGCCCGCGCCAGCATCGAGCACTTCCCCAGCGATTCCCTGGTTCAACGCAGTGGAGAGCACTCCTGATGCGCCTGCTCGTCGAATGCACCTATGTCTTCGAACATCCGCACGTGAATTCCGGCATCCAGCGCGTGGTGCGCAACGTCATCCGCCATCTTGAGGATGCCGAAGGCGGAGTCGAATGCATTCCGGTGGCTTTCATCAATGGTCGCATGCATCGGGTACTGCACCTGGCGCCGCTGTCGACCGAGGAGTTGCCCTGGCACAGCCGCATGAAGATCGCGCTGGAGCAGTGGCGCAACGATTACTGGGTTCGCCATGCGAGCCTGGAGCGGCGCTGGCCGATGAGTCGTTATCACAATGCACGCCGGGCGCTCTATGTGCTGTGCAAGATCGCCAGCCTGGCGATCACTCTGCCATTGCGCTTTGCCATGTTCGCGTCACGCAATCACATTGTGCCCGAACGCCTGGAGCCGCTGGACATCCAGCCCGGCGACCAACTGCTGTTGCTCGATTCGTCCTGGCACGCCGACTTTTTCCCGGTAGCGGAAAAGCTCAAGGCGAAAGGCGTCGGGATGATCTCGGTGATCTACGACCTGATTCCTTGCACCCACCCGCAATTCTGCGATGCCGGACTGGTGAAGGTGTTCGACCGCTGGTTCGACTGGATCGTCGAAATGGCCGACGGCTTCATCTGCATCTCCACCACCATCCGCGACCAGGTGCGCGCCGAGATTGTTCGTCGTCGAGGCGAAGAGGTTGCGCAGGGCCTGTGGTTCGAACACTTCTACCTCGGCTCGGAACTGGACCTGGTGCACGATGCCTCGCAGCTGGACGGCAAACTGGTGCAGATGTTCGAGGACGGTGCACCGGTCTACCTGATGGTCAGCACCATCGAGCCGCGCAAGAACCATGTGTACCTGCTCGATGCCTTCGAGCGACTGTGGGCGGCCGGCTCTTCCGCGCGGCTGTGCATCATCGGCCGCTACGGCTGGAAGTGCGAAGACCTGATGGCGCGCATCCGTGGCCATGGGGAGCTTAACAAGCGCCTGTTCATGTTCAACAAGCTCAATGATCGGGGCCTGGAGTACGCCTACGCCAATGCCCGGTCGCTGGTTTTCCCGTCCTACGTCGAAGGCTTCGGCCTGCCGCTGGTGGAGGCCATGCAGCGCAACCTTCCGGTTATGGCCAGCGACATTCCGGTGTTCCGCGAGGTAGGCGGCGACTTCGTGGCCTACTTCGATCTGCAGCGCCCGGAAAGCCTGGCCGAACTGGTGCAGGAGTTCGAGAACAGCGATCGCTTCCCGGCAAGCCGTGCGAGCGCCGACTGGAGTTGGCTGACCTGGCGCGATGCCAGTCGGCAACTGGTCAGCCGCGTGCTGGGCGCCCTGAGGTCGCGCAGGCAAGCGCAGTCTGCGACCGAAGTGGAAGTGGGGTAGCGTGCACGTCGCCCTGAACGCCCGCATCCTCCAGGCGCCGAAAACCGGCATCGGCCAGTATGTGTCTGCCTTGACGCAGGCGCTGCAGGATCAGGCCGAGGTCAGCTTGCAGCTTTTCCTGGGTCGCCAATGGGCCGTCGATCTTCCCCTGGCACCGCTGCCCGGCTATTCCCGCCGTACAGCGCTGGCCAAGCGGGTGCCGGGTGCCTACCGCATTCGTCGCTGGCTGGAGCAGGGCAGTTTCGACCGTGGGCTGCGCCAACGCTCGATCGACCTGTACCACGAGCCGAGCCTGTGGCCGCTGGAGTTCGACGGGCCGATGGTCATGACCCTGCACGACCTGACCCATGTGCACTACCCGCAGACCCAGCCCGCTGATCGTCTGGCCGAGATCGAACGCCATGTCGGTCGTGGCGTCGAGCGGGCGCAATGTGTGCTGACGGACTCCGAGTATGTCGCCGGAGAGATTCGTCGCCATTTCGCCTTGCCGGATGAGCGAGTGGTGGTCGCGCCGTTGGGATATGCGCCGCGCTTCAGGCCTCGCGCGCACCCTGAGCTGGCGCTTGCACTGGCAGCGTTTGGATTGTCGGCGGGGCAGTATCTGATATGCGTTGGAACCTTGGAGCCGCGCAAGAACCTCCAGCTGGCGCTGCGTGCCCATGCCCTGCTGCCGGAGTCGCTGCGCGCTCGCCTGCCGTTGGTGATAGTCGGAATGCCAGGCTGGCGCAGCGAGGGACTGGATGAGACGCTGGATGTCGCCGTGAAAGGTGGTTGGGCCAAGGTGCTCGGCTACCAGAGCGACGATGTGTTGGCGGAGTTGCTGGCCGGGGCAAGGGCCTTGCTCTTCCCTTCGCTCTACGAAGGCTTCGGCCTGCCTGTGCTCGAAGCGATGGCCAGTGGGGTACCGGTATTATTGACTCGAACCTCCTCGTTGCCGGAAGTGGCAGGAGAGGCGGGCATCTATGTCGATGCCCATGATCCGCAGGATATGTGCTCCGCTCTGCAGGAGCTGGAGGAAAACCTAGCTCTCAGGCAGCGTTGCCGGGCGCTGGGGCTGGAGAGGGCCCGGGATTTCAGTTGGCAACGTTGTGCCCGGATAACCAGCGACGCCTACCGAAAGGCTGTGGGGGGCTGAATGCGCGTACTGCATTTCTTCAAGACGTATCTACCGGATTCCGTGGGTGGCATCGAGCAGGTGATCAATCAGCTCTGCCGGACGGGACGACACCATGGCATCGAGCACCAGGTGCTCACCCTGAGCGCCAACCCCCAGCCAGCGGAGCTGATGGTCGATGGGCATGCTGTCTACCGGGCGCGCCTCGATCTCCAGCTGGCCTCCACCGGCTTCTCCTACAGCGTCATACCGCAGTTCCGCAAGCTCGCGGCGGAAGCGGACATCATCAATTTCCACTTCCCCTGGCCGTTCATGGATCTGGTGCATCTGTTGGCGGGCATCGACAAGCCGACGGTGGTGACCTACCACTCGGATATCGTCCGCCAACGGCACCTGTTCAAGCTGTACCAGCCGCTGATGCATCGCTTTCTCGGCAGTGTGGACCGCATCGTCGCGGCCTCGCCCAACTACCTGAGCTCCAGCGAGGTCCTGCGCCGCTACCAGCACAAGGTTGAAGTCATCCCCTATGGGCTGGACAAGCAGGCTTATCCGCTCCCGTCCCAGGAGTGCATCGAACGCTGGGGGCGTGAGGTGGGGGAACAGTTCTTCCTGTTCGTCGGCGTGATGCGTTACTACAAGGGGCTGCACGTCTTGCTGGACGCTGTGCAAGGCACTGGATACCCGTTGGTGATAGTGGGCGCCGGGCCGCTGGAGCAGCAATTGAAGGCCCAGGCCGCGGCCTTGGGCGTCGAATCGCACGTACGCTTCGTCGGGCGGGTGAGCGAGGAGGACAAGGTTGCCCTGTTGCAGCTGTCGCGGGCCATCGTCTTCCCCTCGCACCTGCGCTCGGAAGCTTTCGGCATTTCCCTCCTGGAAGGGGCGATGTATGGCAAGCCGATGATTTCCAGCGAGATCGGCACCGGCACCAGCTTCATCAATGCCAATGGGGTGACTGGACTGGTGGTGCCACCCAGCGATCCACCGGCGTTCCGGCAGGCGATGAAATGGTGTTGGGATAATCCCGAGCAGGCGGCAGAGATGGGACGGCAGGCGGAAGCTCGCTACCAGGAGCTGTTCACGGCTGATGCGATGGGGCGTGTCTGGGCAGATCTGTATCGCGATCTACTGGACGAGAGAGCAGAGAAGGAAGGGCTGCTGCCCGAGGGCCGCTCTGGCTGAGCGGCCGGGGCAACGAACTTACCAGTACAGTTACGGCGAGCCTGGAGAGTGTGGCTCAGTTGTACTGTTGAATCAGCGCCAGAACGGCTTGTTCAGTTCGGCGTAACGCTGGGCTTCGCTGATGCCGGCGTCGGCCAGCAGGCGGGAGTCCAGGCGGGCCAGCTGACGGCGGCTTTCCATGCGGCGTTGCCACAGGCGAACAGTGCCGACGAGGCCACGGTGGGCGCTGGAGGTGCTACGGGGGGTGCTCAGAGCTGCGGAACCGAGGGTACGTTCCATGGTGGTCATCCTTCTCGCTTGTGGCGAGTAGTCAGTTGCTGAATGGATTGAGCATATGATCTGACTTTTCAGTCAGAGATGACAGGTACAGTTGTACTGTATTGCGGTTGGTCAGCCGATTGTAATTTTGAACTGTAATGGTCTTTTTCGGGGCGAACTGTACCGTTACGCTCCAGTCTGGTGCGCAATCGGTGGGCGTCTGTGGCTTTTTGCGTGTGCCGGCCAGGTTGGCGGCGGGGGAAACTGAACAGTTGGAGCGGGATAAAAATCTGTTCAGTAGTGTTTTTACGTGGTTTTTTTCCGGCTGTAAACCCTGGCGGGCCATTCATTGCTGAATGACCCGCGGAAGGCTCCGGATCAGCTCGCCGCCAGCATGTGACCGCGTTCTTCCAGATTGATATGCCACTCCAGGGCCTCGCGCAGGATGTGCGGGGTATGCCCGCCGCGCTCGCAGGCGGCATCGAAGTAACTGTTGAGGGCGTCGCGGTAGGACGGGTGCACGCAGTTGTCGATGATCACCCGGGCGCGCTCGCGCGGCGCCAGGCCGCGCAGGTCGGCGAGACCCACTTCGGTGACCAGGATGTCCACATCGTGCTCGGTGTGGTCGACGTGGCTGACCATCGGCACCACGCTGGAGATGTTGCCGCCCTTGGCGATGGACTTGGTGACGAAGATGGCCAGGTGCGCGTTGCGGGCGAAGTCGCCCGAGCCGCCGATGCCGTTCATCATTTTGGTGCCGCCCACGTGGGTGGAGTTGACGTTGCCGTAGATGTCGAACTCCAGCGCGGTGTTGATGCCGATGATGCCGAGGCGACGCACCACTTCGGGGTGGTTGGAGATCTCCTGCGGACGCAGCACCAGCTTGTCCTTGTAGCGCTCCAGGTTGCCGAACACGTCGGCGTTGCGGCGGCTCGACAGGGTGATGGAGCTGCCCGAGGCGAAGCGCAGCTTGCCAGCGTCGATCAGGTCGAAGGTCGAGTCCTGCAGCACTTCGGAGTACATGGTCAGGTTCTCGAAGGGCGACTCGATCAGCCCGCACATCACCGCGTTGGCGATACTGCCGATGCCGGCCTGCAGCGGGCCGAGGCTGTTGCTCATGCGTCCGGCGTCCACTTCACGCTTGAAGAAGTCGATCAGGTGGTTGGCGATGCCCTGGGTCTCGTCGTCCGGCGGCAGCACGGTGGACGGCGAGTCCGGCTGGTCGTTGACGACGATGGCGACGATCTTCTCCGCCGGGATCGGGATGGCGGTGCTGCCGATGCGGTCGTCGACCTTGGTCAGTGGGATCGGCGTACGGGTTGGGCGGTAGGTTGGAATGTAGATGTCGTGCAGGCCTTCCAGGTTGGTGTTGTGCGCGACGTTGATCTCGACGATCACCTGCTTGGCGAAGATCGCGAAGCTGGCCGAGTTGCCCACCGAGGTGGTCGGCACGATGTGGCCTTCCTCGGTGATGGCGACGGCTTCGATGACGGCGATGTCCGGCAGCTTGAGCTGGTGATTGCGCAGTTGCTCGACGGTTTCCGACAGGTGCTGGTCGATGAACATCACCTCGCCGGCGTTGATCGCCTTGCGCAGGGTGCTGTCGACCTGGAAGGGCATGCGGCGGGCCAGTACGCCGGCCTCGGTGAGCTGCTTGTCGAGGTCGTTGCCCAGGCTGGCGCCGGTCATCAGGCTGATGCGCAGCGGCTCCTGCTTGGCGCGCTCGGCGAGGGCCTTGGGTACGGCCTTGGCTTCGCCGGCGCGGGTGAAACCGCTCATGCCGACGGTCATGCCGTCCTTGATAAGGGCCGCGGCCTGGTCGGCAGTCATCACCTTGTCCAACAGGGAGGACATACGCACGCGATCACGGAACATGGGAAAACCTCGGGCAGTAGGAAGTGCGAGGCCGCCAGTCTAGGGACTCGGCGATTTTTGGCTCTTATACCAAGGTCGAAAAATCGCCCGGCCGGTTGCCTTCTTACTACCAAAGTTCAGGAGTTTTCCCTTTGCCGGAAAGCAAGACACCGGCGCGAGGCCGGTGTCTTGTGGATCAGCGGTCGTCTTATTCGACGGCCTTGACCATGTCTTCGATGACTTTCTTGGCGTCGCCGAAGACCATCATGGTCTTGTCCAGGTAGAACAGTTCGTTGTCCAGGCCGGCGTATCCGCTGGCCATCGAGCGCTTGTTGACGATCACGGTCTTGGCTTTGTAGGCCTCGAGGATCGGCATGCCGGCGATCGGCGACTTCGGATCGTTCTTCGCCGCCGGGTTCACCACGTCGTTGGCGCCCAGGACCAGCACCACGTCGGTCTGGCCGAACTCGGAGTTGATGTCTTCCATCTCGAACACTTGCTCGTAAGGCACTTCGGCCTCGGCCAGCAGGACGTTCATGTGGCCCGGCATACGGCCAGCAACCGGGTGGATGGCGAACTTCACGTTGACGCCGCGGTGGGTCAGCTTCTCGGCCAGTTCCATCAGTGCATGCTGGGCGCGGGCCACTGCCAGGCCGTAGCCGGGAACGATGATCACGCTGTCGGCGTTGGTCAGCAGGAACGAGGCGTCGTCGGCCGAACCGGACTTCACCGGGCGGGCTTCTTTCGCACCGGCCGGGCCGCCAGCGTCCGCTTCGGCGCCAAAGCCGCCGAGGATGACGTTGAAGAACGAGCGGTTCATCGCCTTGCACATGATGTAGGAAAGGATCGCGCCCGAGGAGCCCACCAGGGAGCCGGCGATGATCAGCATCGAGTTGTTCAGCGAGAAGCCGATACCTGCCGCGGCCCAGCCGGAGTAGGAGTTCAGCATCGACACCACGACCGGCATGTCCGCGCCGCCGATCGGGATGATGATCAGCACGCCGAGGACGAAGGCCAGGGCCAGCATCACCACGAAGGCGGTCAGGTTGCCGGTGAACATGAACAGCAGGCCCAGGCCCAGAGTGGTCAGGCCCAGCACCAGGTTGAGCAGGTGTTGGCCGCTGAACTGCACCGGGGCGCCCTGGAACAGGCGGAACTTGTACTTGCCCGACAGCTTGCCGAAGGCGATCACCGATCCGGAGAAAGTGATGGCGCCGATGGCCGCGCCAAGGAACAGCTCCAGGCGGTTACCGGTGGGGATGGTATCGCCCAGGTTCTGCACGATGCCCAGCGACTGCGGCTCAACCACGGCGGCGATGGCGATGAACACGGCGGCCAGTCCGATCATGCTGTGCATGAAGGCGACCAGTTCCGGCATCTTGGTCATTTCAACGCGCTTGGCCATGATCGAACCGGCGGTGCCGCCGACCAGCAGGCCGACGATCACGTAGACGATGCCGGTGGTGGCGATTTCGCTGCTGATCTTGAACACCAGGGCGACGGTGGTCAGCGCGGCGATGGCCATGCCGATCATGCCGAACAGGTTGCCGCGGCGCGAGGTGGTCGGGTGCGACAGGCCTTTGAGGGCCTGGATGAAGCAGACCGAGGCGATGAGGTAGAGGAGGGTGACGAGGTTCATGCTCATGTCAGTGCTTCTCCGCCTTCGGCGCTTTCTTCTTGAACATTTCCAGCATGCGGCGGGTGACCAGGAAGCCACCGAACACATTCACGGCAGCCAGGGCCACGGCCAGGGTGCCCATGGCCTTGCCCAGCGGGGTGACGGTCAGGGCGGCGGCCAGCATGGCGCCGACGATCACGATTGCGGAAATGGCGTTGGTCACTGCCATCAGCGGGGTGTGCAGCGCGGGGGTGACGTTCCAGACCACGTGGTAGCCGACGTAGATCGCCAGCACGAAGATGATCAGGTTGTAGATGCCGTGGGAGATCAGCATGTCTTCCATAGTTTCTCACCGGTCTTGAGGCCGGGCTCGCGCCCGGCGTTCATATATAAGAAGGGCGTTGTGCGTCAGCCGTTCTTGCGCACGATCTGGCCGTCGCGGCACATCAGGCAGGCGGCGACGATGTCGTCTTCCAGGTTCACCGTGAAGCCTTCGGCGGTCAGGGTGAGCTTGAGGAAGTCGAGCAGGTTGCGTGCGTAGAGTGCGGAGGCATCCGCCGGTACCAGCGCGGCCAGGTTGCTCAGGCCAACGATGGTCACGCCGTTCTTGACCACCACCTGGTCGGCTTCGGTCAGCGGGCAGTTGCCGCCTTGCGAGGCCGCGAGGTCGATGACTACCGAGCCTGGCTTCATTTCCGCGACGGTCGCTTCGTGCAGCAGGGTCGGTGCCTTGCGGCCCGGAATCAGTGCGGTGGTGATGACGATGTCCGACTGCTTGGCGCGTTCGTGCACGGCCTTGGCCTGGCGTTCCATCCACGAGGCGGGCATCGGGCGGGCGTAACCGCCGACGCCTTCGGCGCACTCGCGCTCTTCATCGGTCTCGTAGGGGACGTCGACGAACTTGGCGCCCAGCGACTCGATCTGCTCCTTCACCGCCGGGCGAACGTCCGAGGCCTCGATCACCGCACCCAGGCGCTTGGCCGTGGCGATGGCCTGCAGACCGGCGACGCCGGCGCCGAGGATCAGCACGCGGGCAGCCTTAACGGTGCCGGCGGCGGTCATCAGCATGGGCATGAAGCGCGGATAGTGGTGGGCGGCGAGCAACACGGCCTTGTAGCCGGCGATGTTGGCCTGGGATGAGAGCACGTCCAGGCTCTGCGCGCGGGAAGTACGCGGCGCGGCTTCCAGGGCGAAGGCGGTGATACCGCGCTCGGCCATGCGGGCGATGTTCTCGTTGTTGAACGGATTGAGCATGCCGAGCAGCACGGCGCCGGATTTCATCTGCGCCAACTCGCTTTCGCTGGGCGCGACAACCTTCAGCACCAGTTCCGCGCCGAGCGCATCGGCGGCAGTGCCGATCTTCGCGCCGACAGCTTCGTAGGCGGCATCCGGCTGGCTGGCGCTGACGCCCGCACCGCTCTGGATGACCACCTGATGGCCTTGCCCGATCAGTTTCTTGACCGTCTCCGGCGTTGCTGCGACCCGCGTCTCACCGGCTTGGGTCTCGAGGGGTACACCGATCTGCACTCGCAAATCTCCTGCGTGATCCTGGGATTGTCCGGGCTACTACGTTGGCGACCCGGGTTATCGAACTGGCAACGGTCTAGTTCTTATTGTGGGACCGGGCTGTGACCCGGTGGCCGCGGCATTGTGCAATCTAACCTGGAGGGCATCAATAAGTTCTGGAGTGGTACGAAGCGATAACTACAAGTCACGTTTGGACCCGTGGTTTTCCGGTCGCCACCGAGGCCGCGTGGACCCTGATGTTTAGCCTAATTGCCTATTGTGACCGGACGGAAATGTCATCCTCGCCGTGAATGACCACCCATCAGAGACTCCCCACGCCCACCGAAAGGCCCGGTAATCCTGCAACAGGCTCAGGCATAGGTGTTAATTAATGTTTCTAATATGGAGTATGAGTCATTCCTGATGCCTGACTTTGTGTAGCAGATTTTTTACATTGACTACGGGGTCAGGAAAATCGCCCGAAAGCTTCAAGACCGCGTATTACACCGCGCCAGAGCCATGAGATGAGGTTTAGCAGAAAGTTCGCGTTTGCCTGGTATCGAGACGAATGACGCAGAAAAAACAACGGCCACCTGTATCGGGTGGCCGTTGGGGGTGAGACACGGTGTCGCGGGACTCAGTTGGCGGGGCTGATCACGCTGGGGAGCTGGGCGACCAGCTTGTCGTTGTGCAGCGGGGCGCGGATGAAGCCGTGTTGAGTGCCGTCCGGGCCGATCAGCACCAGGTTGCCGCTGTGGTCGACGGTGTAGTTGGGCTTGCTGGTGTCGGCCGGGATGTAGGGAATGCTCATGGCATTCGCCAGCTTCTGCACATTCTCTTCCGAGCCGGTGATGCCCTTGAAGCCGGCATTGAAGAAGCCGAGGTATTCCTTGATGCGCGGCGCGGTATCGCGGTGCGGGTCGACGCTGACGAACACCACCTGCAGGTTCTTCGCCACTTCCGGCGGCAGCTTGGTCTGCAGCTCGCGCAGTTGCGCCAGGGTGGTGGGGCAGACGTCCGGGCAGAAGGTGTAGCCGAAGAACAGCAGGGACCACTTGTCCTTCAGGCTGGCGGTCTGGAACGGCTGGCTGTCCTGGTCGGTGAAGGTCAGGTCGGGGACGCTGCGGGTTTGCGGCAGGATCACGATGCCGGCGTCGAGCAGCACGGTCGGGTCGAGCTGGTGGCGCTGGTTGAGCACCTTCTGGACAGTGAGGCCGAGGATTACGGCGACGATGGCGACGAGGATGAAGACGGTCTTGTTGACTCGGGTCATGGGGTACTCGTGGGTCGGGACGTCTGGGCGAGCGCTGGACTTGCGGGCCCGCCCCTTCGGAGCGAACCCGCGAACCGGCCTCAGTAGTTCAGGTGCAGCGGCAGGTAGTGGTCCACCAGCAGCGCGATGAACAGCAGGAACAGGTAGGCGATAGAGTACTTGAAGGTCTTGATCGCCGCATGGGGTCGGCTGCCGCAGTAGAGCGCCCAGGCCCAGTCGAGGAAGCGCGCGCCCAGGGCCAGCGCGGCGAACAGGTAGACCAGTCCGGCCATGTGGATGGCGAAGGGCATCAGCGTCACGGCGAACAGCACCAGGGTGTAGAGCAGGATGTGCAGCTTGGTGTAGTGCTCGCCATGGGTCACCGGCAGCATCGGGATGTCGGCCTTGGCGTATTCGTCCTTGCGGTGCAGGCACAGGGCCCAGAAGTGCGGCGGTGTCCAGGCGAAGATGATCAGCACCAGCAGCAGCGGTTCGGCCGAGACCTGCCCGGTCACCGCGACCCAGCCCAGCAGCGGCGGGGCGGCGCCGGCGAGGCCGCCGATAACGATGTTCTGCGGCGTGGCGCGCTTGAGGAAGCCGGTGTAAAGCGCCGCGTAGCCCAGCAGCGAAGCCAGCGTCAGCCAGGCCGTCAGCTGGTTGGTGAACACCAGCAGGACTGCCATCCCGGCGATCGACAGCAGCATGGCGAAGCCCAGCGCGATGGGTGGCGAGACGCGTCCTTCGGCCAAAGGGCGCTTGTGGGTACGCGCCATGATCGAGTCGATGCGCCTGTCCACCACGTGGTTCACCGCCGCCGCGCCGCCGGCGCAGAGGCCGATGCCGAGGTTGCCGAAGACCAGCACCTGCCAGGGCACGCCGGCCTTGGTGGCGAGCAGCATGCCGATCAGAGAGGTGATCAGCATGAGCAGGACCACCTTGGGTTTGGTCAGTTCGAGCAGGTCGCGCCAGCTGGCTTGGCTGGAAGTGCTGATGACGCTGGCCATGGTCGTTTCTCCATCGGGTAAATGGGGACCGGCACGCCTGGGCGCCTGCCGGCCGTCGTGCTCAACCGTGCAATCTCATCCCTGCGAGGGATAGGCCACCGGGCGCTCCAGGGCGTCCAGGGCGATCGGGCCGCCGGCGGGCAGCTCGACGCGTTTCGTTGCGGGCGCGCGCACCCGGTAGTTCACCAGCACCAGCATCAGCAGCAGGAAGGCGCCGCCGCCGTTGTGCGCCACTGCGACGGGCAGCGGCAGGTGCAGCAGGACGTTGCTGATGCCCAGGCCGATCTGGAACGACAGCCCCAGCAGCATCAGTGCGGTAATGCCGATCAGGCCGTGGCGCTGGAGGTTCCAGGCCAGCAGCAGGATCACTGCGGTCACGCACAGCGCACCCATGCGATGGGTCATGTGGATGGCCGTGCGGGCGTCGCTGTCGAGCTGGCCGCCCAGGTAGTTGGGGCCGATGTGCTGGGTGAGGTGGAAGCCGTTGGCGAAGTCCATGTTCGGCCACCACTCGCCGTGGCACATCGGCAGGTCGATGCAGGCCACCGCGGCGTAGTTGCTGCTGACCCAGCCACCGAGGGCGATCTGCCCGATCACCATCAGCAGGGCGAGGGCTGCCAGTGCACGCAACTTCGACGGCAGTTGCAGCGGGGCGAAGGCGCCGGACAGGCGCAGGCTGAGCAGGAACAGCAGCGACAGCGTGGTGAAGCCGCCCAGCAGGTGTGCAGTGACCACCTGCGGCCAGAGCTTGAGGGTGACCGTCCACATGCCGAATGCGGCCTGGGCGATCACCACGGCGAGCAGTATCAGCGGCAGGCGCATCGGTTGGCCGTCACGGCCGCGACGCACCAGTGCGTGGACCGCCAGCCCGAGGATCAGCAGGCCGAGGCTACCGGCGAAGTAGCGGTGGATCATCTCGTTCCAGCCCTTCTGCGCCTCCACCGGTGAGTCGGGGAAGTGCATTTCGGCGTGGGCCAATTGCGCATCGTTCAGCGGCACGTGGACGAAGCCGTAGCAGCCGGGCCAGTCCGGGCAGCCGAGGCCGGCGTGGGTCAGGCGCGTATAGGCGCCCAGCAGGATGACCACGAAGGCCAGCGCCGTGGCCAGCACGGCGAGGTAGAAGGCGGGTTTGCGTCTTGCCTGGATCATGCGTCGCTCCCGATCTTGTTGTTGTCTGGGGCTGGCGAGCTCTTAACCGATGTTGGACAGCTTCAGCAGCAGCTGCAGGTCCTTGAGGATCGACTTGCCGTTGGCCTTGGCGTCGTAGCGCAGCACCAGGTTGCCGTGGGGGTCGACGATCCACAGTTGCGGCTGGGCGCCGGTGTGCTGGTTGGGCGTCAGGCCCAGGCGCTGAAGGCGCGGGTAGTCCTTGTCGAGCAGGCCGGTGAACTCGGCCGGCAGCGGCTTGGCAAAGGCCAGCGCGTGTTCGGCGCGGCTGGCTTCGCGGCCCAGGCCGATATTGATCTGGCGCGCCAGGTAGACCAGTTGTTGGCAGTCGCTGGCGCAGGTTTCCGGTGCGGTGACCAGCAGTTGCCACTGGTCGCTGGCCTTGTCGTCCTGCACGCCGAGATCGGCCGGGGTCTGCCCGGTGGCGATCAGGTCGCCGTGGTAGCTGCGGCCTTCCGGCACCCAGAACTGCAGCTTGTACATGGCGGTGGCGAGCAGCATTGGCCCCAGCACCATGCCGAGGATCAGCAGCAGTTGCACGCGCCCGCGGCGGCGGGCGGAGGAGTCAGGCAGAGTCATGGCGGTCATGGTCGAAGGTCTCCCGTGCGCGACGGATGCCGAGGTAGAGGTAAAGGGCGGAGAGTGCGATGGCCAGGGCGAACCACTGCACGGCGTAGCCGACGTGGCGCTCCGGGGACATGGCGACGATCGGCCAGTCGGTGTCGAAGGCGGCGTCGCCCGGCTCCAGGCGGATTTCCAGCGGGCTGCCTTCGCGGCCGAGCTGGTCCCACAGGAACGGGGCGTCGACCTGGGTGATCAGGCGTGGCCAGCCGGCGACCGGAGCGGTTGGCGCGGCGGGCGGCGGGACGTAGGTCCAGGCATCCAGCAGCAGCTCATGATTGGGCGTGTCGACCTTCGGTGGTACGCGGCGATCGGGCCACGGCACCCAGCCGCGGTTGACCAGCAGCCACTGGTGGCCAACACGGTCGAAGAAGGGTTGCAGCACCTCGACGCCGGCCTGGCCGTTGCGGGTGCGGTTGTCGAGCAGGGCGGTGTGCTCGGCGTCGAGCTGGCCCTGCAGGCGCACGCGAACATAGCTGCGCGGCGGTTGGCGTTCGAGCTCGGCGATGCTGATCGGGTCCTGCTGGCGTCGCACTTCGGCAGCGGCGAGAAGGGTGCGTTTTTCGGCGGCGCGGGAGAGTTGCCAGAAACCCAGGCCGATCAGCACCGGCAACAGCGCGAGGACCACCAGGGTCGGCGCGATGCCGGGCCGGAAGGCGCGCGTGGTACGGCCCTGACGGTGCTCGGTAGCGTGCTGGCTATACTGCAAGACATCCCCCTCAACCCCAGTCCCCTGCGGACAGGAGGCCGGTAGTGCTCAAAGCTGCGATCGTTCTGTTGTTGCTGGCGACCGTCGTCAGCCTGTTCAGTGGCCTGTTCTTCCTGGTCAAGGACGAGGGCCACGGTTCGCGGGTGGTCAATGCGCTGACTGTGCGTGTCACCCTCACCGCCCTGACTCTCGCTCTGATCGCCTGGGGCTTCTTCAGCGGCCAACTCGGCAGCTCTGCGCCCTGGCATTTCTAGTTCCGTCTTGCTCTGGGTTGGAGCAATTGTCTTCCTCTGAAGCCTTGTGCCTGCGTTCCCCTCACCCCAGCCCTCTCCCTCAGGGAGAGGGTTAGGGTGAGGGGCTTTTGAGCTTGTCGCGGGCGGAGCGTCCTCACAGCACGTAAACGAAGATGAACAGCCCGATCCACACCACGTCGACGAAGTGCCAGTACCAGCTGGCCGCCTCGAAGCCGAAGTGTTTGTCGGCATCGAAGTGCCCGCGGATGATGCGGATCAGCATGATGCTCAGCATGATCGCGCCGATGGTCACGTGGGCGCCGTGGAAGCCGGTGAGCATGAAGAAGGTCGCGCCGTAGATGCCCGAACCCAGGGTCAGGCCCAGCTCGCTGTAAGCCTCGTGGTACTCGTAAGCCTGCAGTACCAGGAAGCACGCACCCAGCGCCACGGTCGCCGTCAGCCACATCTTCAGCGGGCCGCGATGGTTCTTCTTCAGGGCGTGGTGGGCGAAGGTCACGGTGAAGCTGGAGGTGACCAGCAGCAGGGTGTTGATCAGCGGCAGCTTCCACGGATCGATCACTTCCCTGGGCGGCGGGAAGAGCTTGTTGTCCGGGTTGCTCAGCTGCGGCCAGCCGGTCTCGAACTGCGGCCAGAGCATGTGCGAGATGCCGTGGTGCCCTTCGCCGCCCAGCCACGGGTTGACGAAGTGGCGCACGTAGAACAGCGCGCCGAAGAAGGCGGCGAAGAACATCACCTCCGAGAAGATGAACCAGCTCATGCCCCAGCGGAACGAGCGATCCATCTGCGGGCTGTAGAGCCCGCCGCGGCTTTCCTGGATGACGTTGCCGAACCAGCCGAACAGCATGTAGGCCAGGATCAGCCCGCCGGCGAAGAAGATCCACGGGCCGTGGGAGTGCTCCTTGCCGGCGCTCATGTCGTTCATCCAGGTGCCGACGCCGAACATCGTCACCAGCATGCCGATGGTGGCGATGATCGGCCACTTGCTCTGCGCGGGGACGTAATAGGGATCGTGGGTTGCCATCTCTCTTGTTCTCCTTTGCCCTTCAGCGCTCGTTACTGGCCACGGGTGGCTTGCGGGCAGTGATGTCGAACAGCGTGTAAGCAAGCGTCAGGTGACGCACATCCTTGGGCAGGTCGCGGTCGACGATGAAGCGCACCGGCATTTCGATACGCTCGCCCGGCTGCAGGACCTGCTGGGTGAAGCAGAAGCATTCGGTCTTGTGGAAGTAGGTGGCCGCCACCGACGGCGCGATGCTCGGGATCGCCTGGGCGGTCATCGGCTTGTCGGTGGGGTTGCGCGCGACGAACAGCATCTGGTTTACCGCACCCGGGTGCACCACCAGTTGCTCCGACTCGGGGTGGAATTCCCAGACCATGTCGATGTTGTTGTTGGCGACGAACTGGATCTTCACCTCGCGCGACTGATCGACCACCTGGCCATCGCCCTGGTAGGCGGTGCCGGAGGTCTTTCCGTTGATGCCCAGCGCCTTGCACATCACGTCGTACAGCGGCACCAGGGCGAAGCCGAAGGCGAACATGGCGACCACGGCAATGACCAGCCGGGTCACCAGCTTGCGCGTTTCGATGTTGCCGTCGCTCATGAGTCGATTCCTCTCTTGTAGGAGCGTGGGGGGCGCCTAGCCCTTGCTCGCGAACCGGGAGAAAGCGTTCGCGAGCAAGCTCGCTCCTACAGGAACATCGTTATTTCACTTCCGGAGGCGTGGTGAAGGTGTGGTACGGCGCGGGCGACGGAATCGTCCACTCCAGGCCTTCCGCGCCATCCCAGGGTTTGGCCGGCGCTGCCGGGCCGCCACGAATGCACTTGATGACGATGAACAGGAACAGCAACTGCGTGGTACCGAACATGAAGGCGCCGATGGACGAGACCATGTTGAAATCGGCGAACTGCAGGTTGTAGTCCGGAATCCGCCGCGGCATGCCGGCCAGGCCGACGAAGTGCATCGGGAAGAACGCCAGGTTCATGCCGATGAAGCTCATCCAGAAGTGCAGCTTGGCCAGGGTCTCGTCGTACATGTGGCCGGTCCACTTGGGCAGCCAGTAGTAGGCCGAGGCGAAGATGCCGAAGATCGCGCCGGGCACCAGCACGTAGTGGAAGTGCGCCACCACGAAGTAGGTGTCCTGGTACTGGAAGTCCGCCGGGGCGATGGCCAGCATCAGTCCGGAGAAGCCGCCGATGGTGAACAGGATGACGAAGGCCACGGCGAACAGCATCGGCGTCTCGAAGGTCAGCGAGCCCTGCCACATGGTCGACGCCCAGTTGAACACCTTCACCCCGGTGGGCACGGCGATCAGCATGGTCGCGTACATGAAGAACAGCTCGCCCACCAGCGGGATGCCGACCACGAACATGTGGTGCGCCCAGACGATGAAGGACAGGAAGGCGATCGACGCAGTGGCGTAGACCATCGAGGTGTAGCCGAACAGCGGCTTGCGGCTGAAGGCCGGGATGATCGAGCTGACGGCGCCGAACGCCGGCAGGATCATGATGTACACCTCGGGATGGCCGAAGAACCAGAACACGTGCTGGAACAGCACCGGGTCGCCGCCGCCGGCCGCGCTGAAGAAGCTGGTGCCGAAGTGGATGTCCATCAGCATCATGGTCACCACCCCGGCCAGCACCGGCATCACCGCGATCAGCAGGAAGGCGGTGATCAGCCAGGTCCAGACGAACAGCGGCATCTTCATCAGCGTCATGCCCGGTGCGCGCAGGTTGAGGATGGTGGCGATCACGTTGATCGCGCCCATGATCGAACTCATGCCCATCAGGTGGATGGCGAAGATGAAGAAGGTCACGCTGTGCGGCGCGAAGGTCGTCGACAGCGGCGCGTAGAAGGTCCAGCCGAAGTTCGGGCCGCCGCCGGGCATGAACAGGGTGCTCACCAGCAGGCCGAAGGCTGCCGGCAGCAGCCAGAAGCTGAAGTTGTTCATCCGTGGCAGCGCCATGTCCGGCGCGCCGATCATCAGCGGCACCATCCAGTTGGCCAGGCCGACGAAGGCCGGCATCACCGCGCCGAAGACCATCACCAGGCCGTGCATGGTGGTCATCTGGTTGAAGAACGCCGGCTCGACGATCTGCAGGCCCGGCTGGAACAGCTCGGCACGGATCACCATGGCGAAGGAGCCGCCGAGCAGGAAGGCGCAGAAGCTGAACCACAGGTACAGCGTGCCGATGTCCTTGTGGTTGGTGGTCAGAACCCAGCGCATCAGGCCCTTGGCGGGGCCGTGGTGGTGGTCGCCGGCGTGAGAATGGTCGGGGTGATCGATCACGGTACTCATCGCGGCCTCCTTATTGTTGTTTCTGCTTGTAGGCGACCACGTCCTGCGGGGTCACCATGTCGCCGTCGTTATTGCCCCAGGCGTTGCGCTCGTAAGTGATCACCGCGGCGATGTCGACTTCCGAGAGCTGTTTGCCGAAGGCCGCCATGGCCGTGCCCTGGACGCCGTTGAACACGGTCTCCAGGTGGTGCTCCTTGGGTCCGGTGACGATCTTCGAGCCCTTGAGCGCCGGGAACATCGGCGGCATGCCCTGGCCTTCAGGCTGGTGACAGGCGGCGCAGATGGTGTGGTAGACCTTGTCGCCACGGGCGACCAGTTCTTCCTTCGTCCATTCCTTGCTGGTCAGCTCCTTGAGCTTGACCGCCTCTTCCTTGCGCTCGGCCAGCCACTTGTCGAAGTCGGGCTTGGACTTCACGTCGACGACGATGGGCATGAAGCCGTGGTCCTTGCCGCACAGCTCGGCGCACTGGCCGCGGTAGATGCCGGGCTGGTCGACCTTGGTCCAGGCCTCGTTGACGAAGCCGGGAATGGCGTCGCGCTTGACCGCGAAGGCCGGCACCCACCAGGAGTGGATCACATCGCTGGAGGTGACCAGGAAGCGCACCTTGACCCCGGCCGGTAGCACCAGTGGGTTGTCCACCTCGAGCAGGTAGTGCTCGTCCTTGTCGGCCTTGTTGTGGATCTGGTCCTGGGGCGTGGCGAGGTTGGAGAAGAACTCCACGTCCTGGCCCAGGTACTTGTACTGCCACTTCCACTGGTAGCCGGTGACCTGCACGTCCAGCTCGGGCTCCGAGGTGTCGTACATATGGATCAGCGTTTTCGTGGCCGGAACGGCCATCACCACCAGGATCAGGAAGGGAATGACGGTCCAGAGGATTTCCACCGTGGTGCTCTCGTGGAAATGCGCGGGCTGCTGCCCGGTGGACCGGCGGTGGACGATCATCGACCAGAACATCGCGCCGAACACGATGATGCCGATGACCACGCAGATCCAGAAGATCGTCATGTGCAGATCGAAAACGTTACGGCTGACTTCCGTCGCACCGGGGGCCATGTTGACCGTCCAGGCGGCGTTTGCCTGGCTGAAAGCCAAGAGCAAAAGGAAGCCCATCCAGACTCGTGGATGTCGCAGCATTCGGGTTCCCCTTATCGTTGTTTTTATCCCGCCGGCAAAGCGCCCTGGCTGCGATCCCCATTGCAGAGGGGTCGAGCCTGAACAAGCCAACGGCCAAGGGAGTGACCGCCAAGACAACTTACTTTGACGTCTTACCTCGGCAGCACGCAGGGCAGGCCGGGTCCATCAGGTTTTCGGTGTGTCGAAGCGGAGTATAGCCACGGGTTGCGACATAACAACGCAGAGTAAAAACTGTGTTTGAAAGACCGAAGTGCGATCTCAAAGCCACGGACGGCGCGGCTTTGGAGTACCATGCTGGCCGTCTGATATGCCGCGTCGGCATAACCAGTTCATGAATATGACAATCGCGTCTTAGCTACGCCCGGGGTGCGGCTAAGGTCTTTCTTCACTTTCCAAATCCGTTGTCTTGGAGTTGTCATGAACACCGCTGCACTGCGTGAGCTGATCCGGAATGCCCATCTGCTCGAATCCCGCCATGGGCATCTCGCCCGCCTGATCCAGAGCCAACTGCAAAGCCTGCACCCGAGCATCGCCCTGGCCGGCGAGGACCCCAGCGGTACGCTGACGCGCTTCGTGCATGCCTATATCGAGCAGGTGCCGGATTTCCTCGATGCCGCCAACGCCGTGGCGCGAGCGGCCGGCATCGAGGACCGCATCAAGCCGGTGCTCAAGCTCGCCGAACAGTTCTTCCTCACCCCGCCGGCGCTGCTCGACGGCCACGACGGCCTGGATGCGCTGCTGGACGAGTCCTACCTCGCCCACCGCCTGGTGGAGGAAGTGAACGACCGCTACATCGCCCACTTCAACCAGCCGCTGATCCCGCTGGATACCACCGTGGCCAACCTGGTGGCGCACCAGCTGATCGGCGAGCCCTTCGCCAACCAGCTGGATGAAGCGGTGCACCATGCGGTCAACGGCATGCTCGACGACAGCACCTTCAGCGCCGAATCCGCCATCAGCTACCGCGCCCGCCTCAACGACCCGCAGGTCGTGATGGCCTGGCAGCAGTGGCCGTGCCTGTCGCGGCAGTTCGGCGTCGAGCTCGAGCTGGGCCGCGACTGAGGCTCAGCCTGCGCTCTGCAGCGCGCGCACCCGGCCCTCCACGCGGCGACGCAGGCCGTTGCCTTCTAGGGACAGTCGGCAGTCGCTGGCCGCGGCGCTGCGGCCCCAGTCCTCGAGCAACTCCATGCACGCGTGGTCGATGTAGCTCAGGTGCTGCAACGGTACGCGCAGGTGCGTTCCCGGCTTCACCGACTGCAGCGCCTGGGACAGCGCCGGCACCTTGAGGAAGGTCGCTGCGCCCACCAGCCGCAGTTCGGCGCCATTGCCTTCATCGTCGTAGCGCAGGTTGATCTTCAGCCGCGCGGCCTTGAACACCAGCTTCAGTACCGTCAGCGCGAAGCCCAGCAGCACGCCGGTCAGCAGGTCGGTGGCGACAATTGCCAGCGCGGTCACCGCATGCACCAGCACCGGCATGCGCCCATAGCGCCCCAGCGAGCGCAGCGCCTTGAGGTCCACCAGCTTGATGCCGGTGTAGACCAGCACACCCGCCAGGCTGGCAATGGGTATCTGTCGCAGTAGCCCGCCCAGCAGCACGACGAAACCCAGCAGCCAAAGCCCGTGGAAGATCGCCGAGGCGCGGCTGCGCGCGCCCGCCTGCACGTTGGCCGAGCTGCGCACGATCACACCGGTCATCGGTAATGCGCCAACCAGCCCGCAGAGCATGTTGCCCACGCCCTGGGCGCTCAGCTCGCGGTCCATGTCCGAGCGAGGGCCGCTGTGCATGCGGTCCACGGCAGCGGCAGAGAGCAGCGTCTCGGCGCTGGCAATGAAGGCGACCACCACGGCGGCCAATAGAATAGTCGGGTCGAGCAGGGCGCCGAGATCGTCGGGGCGCAGCCAGTCGATGGCATCGCCAAGGTTCTGCGGAACGCTCACGCGCAGCACGTTGAGTTCCAGGACGATGCTTGCCAACGTCGCCAGGCTCACGCCGATCAGGGCGCCGGGCAGCATACGCAGCCGGCTCGGTTTGAAGCGATCCCACAACGCCATGCACATCATGGTACCCAGCCCGAGCAGCGCCGCATCGAAACCGCTGGCCTCGGACAAAAGCGCGGAGGGGAAGGCCAGTAGGTTATCCAGCCCGGATGCCTGGGGCTTGAGGTCGAGCATCACGTGGACCTGCGACAGCACGATGAGGATGCCGATGCCGGCGAGCATTCCATAGACCACCGCCGGCGAGGTCACGCGGAACCAGCAGCCCAGGCGCAGCCTTCCCGCCAGTAGCTGCAACGCGCCGGCCAGCAGCAGGATGGGCCCGAGCATGGCCATGCCATGAGCGCGCACCAGTTCGAAGACCAGCACGGCGAGCCCCGCCGCCGGTCCGCTGACCTGCAGCGGCGAGCCGGCCAGAAAGCCGACGACCAGGCCGCCGATGATGCCGGTTACCAGCCCCTTGGCCGGCGGCATGCCCGAGGCGATGGCGATGCCCATGCACAACGGCAGGGCGACGAGGAAAACCACCACCGAGGCGAGCAGATCGCGTGGCAGCACTTGGCGTAGCTGGGAAAATCCGCGTGGAACAGAGTGGGGAACCGACATGGCGCTGTTCTCCTGAGCATTTTTCGGGCGCGCGAAAGCCCACGACACCGGTCTCGACCGCATCGACACGCGCAATTCAAAGGGACGGCGTACGCGGTGGACGCGTGCGCCTCAGGCAGGGAGCAAATCAGAGAAGGGGCGCGGCGTTTGTTCTGCTGGGCCGCCGCGCCCGGGCATTACGGAAGCTGAACGCTTATTGGGGCGAGTAACGCGGGCGCGGCGTCGCGCTCGGGGTCGGGCCCTCGCCGTCGAGCGCACGGAAGCGGCCTTCCTGGGCGTCGTAGGCCTTGATGGCGCTGGTTTCGATGTCGTAGACCCAGCCATGGATGAACAGTTGGCCGGACGCCAGGCGCGCGGCCACGGACGGGTGCGTCTTCAGGTGATCCAGCTGGGCGACCACGTTCTCTTCGGTCAGCACACCCAGATGCTCCTGGGTCGCGCAACCGCAGGTCTGCGCGACCACGGTGCGGGCTACTTCGGCGTGGCGCAGCCAGGCTTTTACCGTCGGCATGCCTTCCAGCGTCTGCGGCGCCAGCACTGCTTTCATCGCGCCGCAGTCGGAGTGGCCGCAAACGATGATGTGCTGCACGCCGAGGGCCATGACCGCGAACTCGATGGCGGTGGACACGCCACCGTTCATCTGGCCGTAGGGCGGCACCACGTTGCCGACGTTGCGGGTAACGAACAGGTCGCCCGGCGAGCTCTGGGTGATCAGCTCCGGAACGATGCGCGAATCGGCGCAGGTGATGAACATGGCGCGCGGGTTCTGCGCATGGGCCAGCTTCTTGAACAGCTCTTCCTGTTGCGGGAAGACATCATGGCGGAACTGGCGGAATCCTTCGACGATATGGCGCAGCGCCTCGTCAGCAGATTCGTGGGCGTGATCCTCACCGTGCGTTTTGTCGTTCATGTATCAGCCTCGAAGAATGACGAAGAATTTTCCCACGTCAGCCGACGCTCTCCCCAGGGAGAAAAGACACAGGCGTGGGAAAAAAACTGGCGTGACCGGTTAGTCACTTTGTGCTCAAACCCTAGACAACGAAGATTAAACCAAAATTAAAAAACCGCTCTGGAATGAGCTTTTTCATGATGTTTCGCCGAAATTTAAAGATGATATCGGCAAGCTATCATGGCATTGCGATGTTGCCGTGATGTCGTTGCGCTTGTCGAATTTTCCGCTAGAGCGTCAGAACAAGCTCATCTGGCTGCGCGGTGGGGCGAACGCCGTGCAGTCCAGGTTGAAGCTGCCGCGCCGGCCCAATCCCAGGCGGCGCATGGCAACCTCGAAGCGCTTGGCCAACAGGTCGGCGAACGGGCCTTCGCCGCGAAAACGGTGGCCGAAGCGGCTGTCATAGATTTCCCCGCCGCGCAGTTGGCGGATCAGGCTCATCACGTGGTTGGCGCGCTGCGGGTAGTGCGCCGCCAGCCATTCCTCGAACAACGGGCCGACCTCGCGCGGCAGGCGCAGCATCATGTAGCTGGCGCTCTGGGCGCCGGCCTCGTGGGCCGCTTCGAGCAAGGCTTCCAGCTCGCGGTCGTTGATCATCGGGATCATCGGCGAACACAGTACGCCCACCGGAACGCCTTGCTCGCGCAGCACGCGGATCGCCCGCAGGCGGGCGGAGGGTGCAGCGGCGCGGGGCTCGAGGATGCGCTTGAGCTCATCGTCCAGCGTGGTGAGGCTGATCATCACGGCGACCAGATTCTGTCTCGCCAGTTCCGCCAGCAGGTCGAGGTCGCGCAGGATCAGCGAGCCCTTGGTGACGATGGTCACCGGGTGGCGGAAGCGCAGCAACACTTCAAGGATTTGCCGGGTCAGGCGCTGCTGGCGCTCGATGGGCTGGTAGGGGTCGGTGTTGGCGCCCAGGTTGATCGGCGCGCAGACATAGCCCTTGCGGCTCAGTTCTTCTTCCAGCACCTCGGCGGCGTTGGTCTTGGCGATCAGCTTCGTCTCGAAATCCAGCCCTGGCGACAGGTCCCAGTACGCATGGCTGGGCCGCGCGTAGCAGTAGATGCAGCCATGCTCGCAGCCGCGATAGGGATTGATCGAACGGTCGAAGGGCAAGTCCGGCGACTGGTTGCGCGAGATCACCGTCTTCGCCCGCTCGGTGCGGATTTCGGTCACCTGGGGCTTGGGCACTTCGTCATACCAATCGTTATCCACAGGCACCGAGGTGGTCGGCGCGAAGCGGTTGTGCGGATTGCTGGCGGTGCCCCGGCCGCGGGGTGGTAGGGAAGTGGACATGTGGGAAAGCTCTGAAGAATTACTGTATATGAATACAGTAATCCACGAAGTTTTCCACAGCCAGTGATAACTGCCGGGCGGTGGCTAAAGTACCTGGGTGAATAACCAGTACAACCCCGCCGCCAGGCCGATGGCGGCGGGCAGCGTCAGCACCCAGGCCAGCAGCATGTTGCGGATGGTCGGCCATTGCAGGCCGCTGCCGTTGGCCGCCATGGTCCCCGCCACTCCCGAGGAGAGCACTTGCGTGGTCGACACCGGCAGGCCGAAGCCATCCGCCGCGCCGATGGTGAGCATGGCCACCAGTTGTGCCGAGGCGCCCTGTGCATAAGTCAGCGGGGTCTTGCCGATGCCTTCGCCCACCGTGGTGACGATGCGCCTCCAGCCAACCAGCGTACCCAGCCCCAGCGCCAGGGCGACCGCGACCTTCACCCACACGGGAATGAAGCGGATGGTGCGGTCGGCCTCATGGCGCAGCGCCTGCAGGCTGCTCCAGGTTTCCAGATCGAAGCGCTGGCCGCTGCGGTCCAGCAGGCGGATGGTTTCCAGGCTCAGGTAGAGGTCGTTGCGCAGGTCCTGCACCGCTTCGGCGGGCACCTTGTCCAACTGTCCGTGGCGCTGCAGCCGTGTACCGATGTCACCGATCACGCTGCCCAGCGATGGCAGCAGTTCGGGACGCACCACTTCGTCTTCCTGATAGCTCAAGAGGGCCTGGCGCGGGTCCGCCGCAGGCGTGCCGCCGCTGCGGTGCAATTGCTCCAGGCTGGTCTGGATGAGGACGAGCAACTGGCGGGATTGCTCCGGGGAATGGGCGCGATCCACCGCGAATGCCAGGGGAACGGTGGCAATCAGGATCAGCATGATCAGGCCGATGCCCTTCTGCCCGTCGTTGGAGCCGTGGGCGAAAGACACACCGGTACAGGTGAGGATGAGGATCGCGCGAATCCATCGGGGTGGCGGCGTGCGGCCTTCCGGTGCATGGAACAGCGCGCGGTTGCGGATGGTGGAACTCATCACGCGCAGCAGCACGAACGCGGCGAAGAAGCCCACCACCGGCGACAGAAAGAGTGCGTAACCCACTGTCGTCAGCTGCGACCAGGCGTTGCCCGATATGCCGATGTGCCCGGCCATGGCGCCGTGGGCCAGGCCGATGCCGACGATGGAACCGATCAGCGTGTGCGACGAGGACACCGGCAACCCCAGCCACCAGGTGCCGAGGTTCCACAGGATCGAGGCGATCAGCAGGGCGAAGATCATCGCCAACCCGGCGCTGCTATCGACCTTCAGCAGCAGGTCCAGCGGCAGCAGCGAGACGATGGCGAAGGCCACCGCACCGCTGGAAAAGAGCACCCCGAGAAAATTCCACAATCCCGACCAGGCCACCGCGAATCGGGGTGGCAGTGCATTGGTATAGATGACCGTGGCCACCGCGTTGGCCGTGTCGTGGAAGCCGTTGATGAACTCGAAGCCCAGGGCGATCAGCAACGCGACCACCAGTACCAGCACTGACCAGCCAGGCTCCAGGTGGGTGCCGCTGGCGCGGATGTCATGGCCGAGCGCGGCGAAGGTGAAGACCAGCGCGCCAGCCAGCAGCAGGAAGAAGGTCAGGCGCCCCTTGAAGCCATGGGTTTCGCGCAGCACGGGGCTGAGCGGGAACTGCGTCAGGCGCGAGGCGCGCATCACCTCCAGCATGCCAAAGCGGTCAAGCACGTGAGGGCTTCCTTCGGGTCAGTGGGGACGTCTGGGTCACGGCGGACTCCTTGCGGCGATGCCCTACAGACTAGCCGGACATGGCGATCATGGGCTGGCCGGTAAAGCGGGATCGGCGCTCATGCTATGACGGGGCAGCAGCCATGTTCCTTGATGCCGGTGCTGGCGCGCTGCGCTTTGGGTGCTATGAAAAGAAATGCCCCGGCAAGCCGGGGCATTTTCCATGACTCAGTCGAGCCTTATTCCTGCGGTTTCTTCAGCTTCGGATTAGGGAAGAACTGAACCCCCTGCACCTTCGGGTCCTTGGGCTTTTCCAGCGCGCTGGTGTTGACGCGGGTGGACAGCTCTTTCGGCACCGACTGGCCCTGGGCGTTGAGGGTATCGGCGTAGCCACAGGCCACGCATTCGCGGTGCGGCACCCCGTCGACATCCCACATGACGATCTTGTCCTGCTCGCTGCACGCCGGGCAGACGGCCCCGGCGATGAAGCGTTTCTTCACCTCGCCCATCACGCCGCCTCCTCGGAGAGGCCCGAGTGGCGCAGCAGGGCGTCGATGGACGGTTCGCGGCCGCGGAAAGCGACGAACAGCGCCATCGGCTCCTGGGAGCCGCCCTTGGCCAGGATCGCGTCGCGGAAGGCCGCGCCGGTCGCCGGGTTGAGCACGCCTTCTTCCTCGAAGCGCGAGAAGGCGTCGGCGGACAGCACTTCGGCCCACTTGTAGCTGTAGTAACCGGCCGCGTAACCGCCAGCGAAGATGTGCGCGAAGCTGTTGGCGAAACGGTTGTACGCCGGCGGGCGCATCACCGCGACTTCAGCGCGGATCGCCTCGATCACGTCGAGCACGCTGCGGCCGTCGCCATGGGTGGCGTGCAGCTCGAAGTCGAACAGGGAGAACTCCAGCTGGCGGACCATCATCAGGCCGGACTGGAAGTTCTTCGCGGCGAGCATCTTCTCCAGCAGGTCCTGCGGCAGCGGCGCTCCGGTCTCGTAGTGGCCGGAGATCAGCGCCAGGCCTTCGGGCTCCCAGCACCAGTTCTCCATGAACTGGCTGGGCAGCTCCACGGCGTCCCAGGCCACGCCGTTGATGCCGGAAGCACCGGCATGCTCGACGCGGGTCAGCAGGTGGTGCAGGCCATGGCCGAACTCGTGGAACAGGGTGGTGACTTCATCGTGGGTCAGCAGCGCCGGCTTGCCGCCGACCGCGGGGGTGAAGTTGCACACCAGGTAGGCCACCGGCGCCTGCAGGTCGCCACCGGCGGTGCGGCGACGGTCGCGGGCGCCGTCCATCCAGGCGCCGCCACGCTTGTTGGCGCGGGCGTAGAGGTCGAAGTAGAAGCGGCCGACGTGCTGGCCGTTTTCCTCGATCTCGAACAGGCGCACGTCCGGGTGCCAGCGCTCGAAGTCGTTCAGTTCGCGAATCTGGATGCCGTAGAGCTTCTGCACGATGGCGAACAGGCCGCCAAGCACCTTGTCGATCGGGAAGTATTCGCGCAGGGCTTCCTGGGACACGCTGTAGCGCGCCTCGCGCAGCTTCTCGCCGAAGTAGCTGGCGTCCCAGCTCGACAGGTTCGCGCAACCCTGCTCGGCGGCGTAGGCCTTGAGCTGCTCCAGGTCCTGGGCGGCGAAGGGCTTGCTGCGCACGGCCAGGTCGCGGAGGAAGTTCAGCACCTGCTCGGGCGTCTCGGCCATCTTGGTGGCCAGCGACAGCTCGGCGAAGTTCTTGAAGCCCAGCAGGTGCGACAGCTCCTGGCGCAGGTCGAGGATTTCCTGCATCACCGGGCCGTTGTCGTTCTGCCCGGCATTCGGGCCCTGATCGGAGGCGCGGGTGCAGTACGCGGCGTAGACCTCTTCGCGCAGGGCGCGGTCTTCGGCGTAGGTCATGACGGCGTAGTAGCTGGGGAATTCCAGGCTGATCAGCCAGCCGTCCAGTTCCTTGGCCTGCGCGGCGGCCTGCATCTGCGCCTTGGCCGAGTCGGTCAGGCCGGCGAGGGCGGCTTCGTCCGTGACGTGCTTGGTCCAGGCCTGGGTGGCGTCCAGCAACTGGTTGGAGAAGCGGCTGCCCAGCTCGGACAGGCGCGTCTGGATTTCCGCGTAGCGCTGCTGCTGGTCGGCCGGCAGGTCGATACCCGACAGACGGAAGTCGCGCAGGGCGTGTTCGAGGATGGTCTTCTGGGCGACGTCGTAACCCTTCGACTCGGGGCTGCTGGCGAGAGCCTCGTAGGCCTTGAACAGCTCGGAGTTCTGGCCCAGTTCGGTCCAGTAGGCGGACAACAGCGGCAGGCAGCCTTCATAGGCGTCGCGCAACTCGGCGCTGTTGCACACCGCATTGAGGTGGCTGACCGGGCTCCAGGCCTTGCCCAGGCGGTCATGCAGTTCGTCCATGGCCAGCACCAGGCCGGCCCAGGTCGGGGTGCCGTTCTGCTGGGCGAGGATGCGCGCGATGGCCGCGCGGTTGTCGGCGAGGATCTGCTCGATGGCCGGCTTCACGTGTTCGGGGCGAATGGACGAGAAGGGCGGCAGGTCGTAGCTCTGCAGAAGAGGATTCGCGCTCACGGTGGCACCTTGGCTGAAGAAACACTCGGCCATCTTAAATACAATCGGGCCTATTCGCAGCCAGAGAGACTCTATCGTGACTATTCGTTCGTATCAGGGCAAAACGCCATCTCTCGGCGAGCGCGTCTTCGTCGACGCCAGCGCCGTGGTCATCGGTGACGTGGAGATCGGCGCCGACAGCTCGGTCTGGCCGCTGGTGGTGATCCGCGGCGACATGCACCGCATCCGCATCGGCGCGCGCACCAGCGTGCAGGATGGCAGCGTGCTGCACATCACCCACGCCGGCCCGTTCAACCCGGACGGCTTCCCGCTGACCATCGGCGACGAAGTGACCATCGGGCACAAGGTGCTGCTGCATGGCTGCACCATCGGCAGCCGCATCCTGGTGGGCATGGGGTCCATCGTGATGGACGGGGCGGTGATCGAGGACGAGGTGATCCTCGGCGCCGGCAGCCTGGTGCCGCCGGGCAAGGTGCTGGAGAGCGGCTTCCTCTATGTCGGCAGCCCGGTGAAGAAGGCCCGTCCGCTGACGGACAAGGAGCGCGCGTTCTTCAGCTATACCGCCGGCAACTACGTGAAGCTGAAGGATCAGCATATTGCCGAGGGGTTTGCCGGATGATCGCACCTGCGCCCATGTTCTGATCGTCCTCATTCGGTTGGGCGGTTCGCGAGCAAGCCCCGGCCAAACCGCCAGACGGCCCGCCGCGCCAGACCTCGCGCCCTATACTGAGCCAAGGTGACCGGACGCCAGGGCGTGCCCGGCCGAAGTCAGTAGCGGGCGGCGCCGGGGATGCCGCCGAGCCGGCGGGCGGTCATGAACAGTCTGTGCTCCTTCTGCTCCACCGTTTCGCCCTGGCGGCGTGGCGGTGTCGTTGCGCTGCTTCTGCTGGCGCTGGGCGGCTGTGCCCATCACCCCGCCACACCCACCGCTCCGCTCACCGAAGCCACCTGGCGCCAGGTCGATGCCGACATCGGTGCCGCCTCCCTGGCCGCCACTTCCCAGGCCCGTGCCTACGCCGAAGAAGCGATGCAGCAATGGATGGACCTGGTTTACCAGCGCACCGACGAGAAATTCATCCCCTGGTTCTCCAGCTACTGGACCCAGCAATGGCTGGGCATGAAGGTCGCCTGGTACAAGATGGGCTCCCACGGCGACCTCGACCCCACCGTCGACAAACTCGCCGCCTACCTGCAGGAGCAGTACCGCAAGCAGGTGCTCGTCCCAGTGGCGAAACAGGTCGATCCCGACTCGGTAATGGAGAAGGCCACGCGGCATTACATCGAACTGCTCAGTGTGGCGGTGAAGGAAATTCCCCAGCGCCGCGGCATCCCGCAGAAGGCCTTCGATGAACACCTGATGGGCGTTCCGGCCATCAGCCTCGGCCCGCCCTCCAGTCGCGATGCCTCGCTGTATGACGTGGTGAACGCCAAGGACATCGGCAAGCTGCCCGCCTTCGCCGCACTGATGCAGGAGATTCGCAGCGCCTCCGGCAAGGCCGGCGCCGGCACCAAGGTCAGCGGCGTCTCGCCGGTGGCGCAGCGCACCAGCGCCAAGCTGGTCAATGAACTGAAGAACCGCAGCATCGCCGGCGTGGTGGCTGGCGCAGCGGGCAAGGTCGCCGGGTCGGTCATCTCGGTGGCCTTCACCCTGTTCAGCATGGCCGGCAACGACAAGGAACGGCCCGAGGTGGAGACCCAGCTGCGCAAGGAGATCAACGCTGCCTTCGACGAACAGTGGCTGGCGCTGATGCGTGATCCGGAGGGCGGGGTGATGTCCGGCGTCGATCACCTGGGCGCCCGCGTCCAGGCCAGCCTGACCGGCCGCCTGGCACAACCCGAGGACGAGCCAGACGATGACTCAAGCGTGCAGACCTATGGTGCCGGGGAGGCCGAGCCGGTGAGCGTCAGCGGTGGCTTCCGGGTGCTCAGGCAGGGCCAGGGCGCGGCGCCCTGAGGTGTCGTTCGGCGCTCCGCGCTTCGCGCAGGCGGCCATGCACAGTATCCTTCCCGCCCGACTTTCGCGGCCGGACGCTGATCCCATGCATTACCAGAACATCCTCTTCGACCTCGACGGCACCCTCACCGACCCGCGCGAGGGCATCACCCGCTCGATCCAGTACGCGCTCGCCCAACTGGGCATCGATGAGCCGGACCTGCGCCAGCTCGAACATTTCATCGGCCCGCCGCTGCTGCAGTGCTTCATGAGCACCTACGACTTCGACGAGGCGCGTGCCTGGGAGGCGGTGAACCACTACCGCGTGCGCTTCAAGGACACCGGGCTGTACGAGAACAAGGTGTTCGACGGCGTCGGCGAGCTCCTGCAACTGCTCGCTGGCCAGGGCCGTGCGCTATACATCTGCACCAGCAAGCCGACCGTGTTCGCGGCGGAAATCGCCCGCCACTTCGACTTCGCCAAACACTTCAAAGTGATCTACGGCAGCGAGCTGGACGGCACACGGACCAACAAGGTGGAGCTGATCGAGCATCTGCTGGCTATCGAGAAGCTGAACCTGGCGCAGACCCTGATGATCGGCGACCGCAAGCACGACCTGATCGGCGCGCACCGCAATGGCCTGTCCGCTGCCGGTGTCGGCTATGGCTTTTTCATGGACCAGG
>OGQD01000228.1_pt1 | contig 47044 bp, 42 predicted proteins | sample 1553091 | NCBI WGS metagenome assembly OGQD01 (sample SAMEA2580290, study PRJEB22360) | human gut metagenome | biome: human gut; feature: human-associated habitat; material: faeces | place: Denmark | collected 2008/2010
CGTCCGAAGCCAAGCGGGGGCGGGGGGCCTACCGCCTGACGCCAGCCGACGTCGAGGAGGCACTGCGCCGGCAGAACGTGGAAGTGCCCGCCGGGCGCATCGAAAGCGCGGCGCGCGAATTTTCCGTGGTCGCCACCACCGATCTGCGCACGCCGGAAGAATTCGCCGCCGTGGTGGTGCGCACCGTCAACGGCTACCCGGTGCGCATCGGCGACGTGGCGCAGGTGGAAATCGGCGCCGCCAGCGAGCGCAGTTCGGTGCGTTTCAAGGGCCGTCCGGCGGTGTCGCTCGGCATCATCAAGCAGGCCACGGCCAATCCGCTCGAACTGTCGCAGGCGATGTACGCCGAAATGCCGCGCATCAGCGCCGAGCTGCCGCCGGGCATGAGCGTCAATATTTCCTACGATTCGTCGATCTTCATCGACCGCTCGATCAAGTCGGTGTTCTCCACCATCGGCGAAGCCATCGTGCTGGTGCTGGCGATCATCTTCTTCTTCCTGCGCAACCTGCGCGCCACGCTGGTGCCGCTCGTCACCATTCCGGTATCGCTGATCGGCGCTTTCGCGCTGATGTTCATGTTCGGTTTCTCCATCAACACCCTGACCCTGCTCGCCCTGGTGCTGGCCATCGGCCTCGTGGTGGATGACGCCATCGTGGTGCTGGAAAACATCTTCCGCCACATCGAGGAAGGCATGCCGCGCCGCGAGGCGGCGTTCAAGGGGGCGAAGGAAATCGGCTTCGCCGTGGTGGCGATGACGCTCACCCTGGCCGCCGTCTATGCGCCGGTCGCCTTCATGACCGGGCGCACCGGCAAGCTGTTCATCGAATTCGCGCTGACGCTGGCCGGGGCCGTGCTGGTGTCTGGTTTCGTGGCGCTCACCCTGTCGCCGATGATGTGCTCGGTGCTGTTGCGGCACGAGGAAAAGCATTCCAAGGGCTTCCTGCTGATCGAAAACTTCCTTAACTGGCTGAACGCCGGCTACCGCCGCGTGCTGACCGCTGCGCTGGCCCGGCGCTGGCTGATCTTTGCCGGTTTCGTGGCGGTTGCCGCGCTGTGCGGCGTGCTGCTCAAGGCGCTCAAATCGGAGCTGGCCCCGGTCGAGGATCGCGGCACCATCGTCGGCATTTTCAACGGCCCGGAAGGGGCGACGCTCGAATACACCAAGAAATACGTCGGCCAGATGGAAGAAATCTACAGCCGCACCGCCGACATCGAGCGCTATTTCGTGGTGGCCGGCAACCCGGTGGTGAATCAGGGGACCTCCTTCGTCGGCCTCACCGACTGGAGCCAGCGCCGCCGCAATTCGCAGGCCATCGCCAAGGAACTGTCGCCGCAATTCGCCGCCATTCCCGGCGGCTTGGCTTTCCCGGTGACACCGCCCTCCTTGGGGCAAAGCCCACGCGACAGGCCAATCAATTTCGTCATCGCCACCACCGCTTCCTACGAGGAATTGCAGGAGGTGACGCGGCAACTGCTCGACAAGCTGGTCAAGAACCCCGGCCTGACCAATCTCGATACCGACCTGAAGCTGAACAAGCCCGAGCTGTCGGTCGTGGTGCGCCGCGACAAGGCCGCCGACCTCGGCGTGCCGGTGGAAACCATCGGCCGCACTCTGGAGAGCGCCCTGGGTGGTCGGCAAGTCACCCGCTTCAAGCGCGACGGCGAGCAGTACGACGTGATCGTGCAGGTAGCCGATGCCGAGCGCAGCAATCCGGCGCAGATCAACGACATCTACGTGCGCGGCCACAACGACGCCATGATTGCGCTGAACAACCTGCTCGCCGTGCAGGAAACCGTGGCCCCGCGCGAACTCAACCACTTCGGCCAGCGCCGCGCCGTCAGCATCACCGCCAATCTGGCTCCCGGCTACACCATGGGCGAGGCGCTGGCGGCGATGGAAAGCGCCGCCGCCGACGTGCTCAAGCCGGGCTACAGCGTCGATTACAACGGCCAGTCGCGCGAATTCCGCCAGTCCTCCTCCTCGCTGGCAATCACCTTCCTGCTCGCGCTCGCCTTCATCTATCTGGTGCTGGCCGCGCAGTTCGAGAGCTTCCGCGACCCCTTCATCATCATGCTCACCGTGCCGCTCTCCATGGCCGGCGCGCTGCTCGCCCTGTGGGCCACCAACGGCACGCTCAACGTCTATAGCCAGATCGGTCTGGTGACGCTGGTCGGCCTCATCACCAAGCACGGCATCCTCATCGTCGAATTCGCCAACCAGTTGCAGGAACAAGGCCGCGACCTGAAAGCCGCCGTCATCGAAGCCGCCGAACTGCGCCTGCGCCCCATCCTGATGACCACCGGCGCCATGGTCCTCGGCGCCATCCCCCTGGCACTCGCCACCGGCGCCGGCGCGGAATCCCGCCAGCAGATCGGCTGGGTCATCGTCGGCGGCCTGCTGCTCGGCACCTTCCTGACGCTGTTCGTGGTGCCGGCGGTGTATATGGTGCTGGCACGGAGGAAGGGTGGGGAGGTTGTGCAGTAATTTTTACTGGCGGTGGTTTCGTCATTGATCTAATTGTTCCTCGTTCTCCATTCTCTGCCCATGCTACGCCCGATTGCTGTCGTTGCCCGATGACTTCCTTACCTATCATTCCCCCCGAACAGCCGCTCCTGGTCGATGCCTGCGGGCAGCGGCATGTTCCGGCGGATAGCGGGGCGCGTATCGTTTCGCTGGTGCCTTCGCTGACCGAACTGGTTTGCGATCTGGGTCTGCGCGAGCAACTCGTCGGGCGGACCGGGTTTTGTGTGCATCCGCGTGAATTTTTGCGGGAGATTCCTAAAGTCGGGGGAACCAAGGATGTTCGGCTGGACGCGGTGCGGGCGCTTGAGCCGACGCATTTGCTGGTGAATATCGATGAGAACTGCCGCGAAACGGTGGATGAACTGGCGCGTTTCGTGCCGCATGTGGTCGTGACCCATCCGTGTGTGCCGGCTGACAATTTCGAGCTGTTCCGTCTGCTAGGCGAGATATTCGGGCGTGAGGCAGCGGCGGCGGTTCTGTGTGCAGCCTTGCAGGATGCGCTGGGGCGGGCGGCGGCGCTGCGGCAGAGTTTGGCGGATGAAGCAGTGATATATCTGATCTGGCGCGAGCCGTGGATGACAGTGGCGCGTGATACCTATATTTCGGCGATGCTGGCGGCGGTGGGTTGGTTGACTGAGCCGACGTACAGCGAGCGGCGCTACCCCGAGTTTTCCTGGGGAGCGGTGCCAGGCGCGGTGCGGGTGTTCCTGTCTACCGAACCTTATCATTTCAAGCCGGAAAACCTGGGCGAGGTCGCCGCGCTGGCGGGCAGGCCGGCGCACATGATCGATGGAGAAATGGTGTCCTGGTACGGCAGCCGGGTAGTTGCCGGCCTCGATTACCTGATTGCCTTGCGCCGTAAGCTGGCTGGGTTGCCGGGTTGAGCCTGCGTGGCGGTTGCTGCGATTAAGTGCTCGGGGTGGTGTCGACCAGCCTGTCAAATTCCCCGGTTTTTGGGTCTGTTTCGTTGTCAGCGTGGGATTTTGGCGGCGTGAAAAAAACTGGCGCGCAAAAATAAACCCCTTGAGGCTCAAGGGGTTGTTATGAAACTGGCGGAGAGGGCGGGATTTTGACCGGAGGCCGAAATTTCCCTTGTTTCCTGGCCGCTTTCTGGACTTCTACACATTGAAGTGGATACCTGATGTGTAGAAGTCAGATGCCCCAATACTACAGGAGGTTTGTACTCTTTGCATGTGCATGTGCATGTGCATGTGCATGTGCATGTGCAGAATGCGGTAGCCCAATCTCAAGATGCGCTACAGGCAGGTTCTCGGCCTGAGTTGCCATTCGACACTCTGGCTGAAATTGTCGGCAATGCGGCGGTAAGCGACCCTTTGACCTTACTACAGAGGCAAGGTCAAGCGAAGAAACTGGCTAAAAATGTTTCGCCGAAGCCCTTAGCCTTCCCTCGATGATGGGTTTTGAACACCCACAAGAGATTCAAATGGCTCCCTCGTCTGTTTCTAGCCCTGTAGTTGAGTTAGAACTTGGTATTGGCGGGATCGATTTACAAAAAGCGGCCCCCTACTGATGGGCACAGGGTAAAGAAAGTGTGAAGCGCGTTTTTCCACCTTCCGAGTTGACGCCAACATCCCCGCCATGAGCCAACACAATAGATTGGGTTATCGCCAGCCCTAAGCCTGAATTTTCGGTCGTGCGCAGGCGCGAACTGTCGACACGGTAGAAACGATCAAACAGGCGGGGCAAATGTTCGGTAGGGATATCGCTCCCTGTGTTCTCGACGGAGACCAAAATCCTACCTTCACGGTTATTGTCGACTCGAACGGTAATCTTGCCCTCGTTCGGCGTGTGGCGCAGCGCGTTGGATAGCAGATTGCTAACCGCCCTGCGCAACATCAATCGGTCGCCGACGATTTGGCCGTTACCTGTGAGCGACAAGGCTATCGATTTCTCTTCGGCAAGCACGCCGTAATACTCCAGCAAATCGCCAATTTCCTCGGCAAGGTCTATCGGCTCCTGATTGGGGATGATCTGGTTGTTGTCGGCCTTGGCCAGGAAAAGCATGTCGGAAATGGTTCGCGACAAGCGTTCGAATTCTTCCGTGTTCGACGCCAGGGTGTCCCGGTAGTCTTCTGCGGAGCGTGCTTTCGAGAGCGTGACCTGTGTCTGGGTCAACAGATTGCTGACCGGCGTTCGCAACTCATGAGCCAAGTCCGATGAAAAATCCGACAGGCGCTGAAAGGACTCTTCCAAGCGCGAAAGCATGCCATTCAATGTGTCGGCCAGATCCGCCAATTCGCGGGGGATGGCTTCGACCGGCAAGCGGGTATGCAGGCGATTGGCGGTGATCTCAGCCGCCTGCCGCTTAATGGCCAGTAAAGGCAACAGGCCGCGCCGGACGACAAACCAGCCGAGCAATCCCATCGCCAGAGTCGCCAGGCTCATGAACCCCCACAAAGTCTGCCGGAAGGAAGTCATGAAGTGCTCGTGATGGGTGATTTCGGTGGCAATTGCCACGGTGTAACTAACGCCACCATCGGTGCCTTTGACCATCGAGGAAACTCCCCGCCATGGCTGGCCGTCGTTGCTGTTCCATTTGACGGGTTGCTCGCGCCTTGGTGTCGCGCCAATGCTTAGTAGATCCTGCGGAAACACCATCGCTTCGTTGGCATACAGCATTTCGCCATTCTGGTCATAGACGGCAACGATCAACCCGTGATGCCCCGTCAGCGCATCGTCCAATTGCTGGGTCAGTGTCTCTTTCGGCTGACTATCTGGTTTTCGTTCCAAGATATGCCTTGCCAACTGCATTTTGCCGGTCAGCACATCCAAATCCTGCTCTTCGAAGTGGCGCTCAACCGCATTGCCGATAAGCAGGCCGAGCAGGAACAGCACAAAGGCCGAGGCCAGCGCGAACAGCAGAGTCAGCCGGAGTGTCAGTGAGGGGCCGCGGATTGGGGTCAATCGGTAATCTCCAAAACATAGCCCATGCCGCGCACGGTCTGAATCAATTTGGGTTCGTACCCCTCATCAATCTTGACCCGAAGGCGTTTGATGGCGACCTCAATGACGTTCGTGTCGCTGTCGAAATTCATGTCCCAAACCTGGGAGGCAATCAGCGACCGAGGCAGCACTTCGCCCTGGCGGCGTAACAGCAGTTCAAGCAGCGCGAACTCCTTGGCGGTCAGATCGATGCGTTTGCCGGCGCGATTGACCCGGCGGCGCAGCAGGTCGAGTTCGAGGTCGGCGGCGCGCAGGAACTCGGACTCCTTCGCCTTGCCGCCCCGCCGCAGCAGGGTCCGGACTCGCGCCAACAGTTCGGAGAAGGCAAAGGGCTTCACCAAGTAGTCGTCGGCGCCCAACTCCAGTCCCTTGACCCGGTCCTCGACCTGGTCGCGTGCCGTCAGAAACAGTACCGGCATTTCCTTGCCGGCTCGGCGAATACCTTGCAACACCTGCCAGCCGTCGATGCCCGGGAGCATGACGTCGAGGATCGCCAGATCATAGGCCTCGGTCAGCGCCAGATGCAGCCCGTCGAGGCCATTGACGGCCAAATCCACGACGAAGCCCGCCTCGACCAACCCCTGCTTGAGGTAAGAGCCGGTTTTGGTTTCGTCTTCCACCACAAGAATTTTCATCGTTCTCTCCACCAATCATTGGCTATTGATGGCGCATTTTCCGTCGCTTTTAAAGGCCGATTGCCTAGATTACGGAAATGTAATCCGCAAGTCAGCAAGATGTTGGTTTGGTAAAGACAAAATAGCAATTTCGGAGCAAGACCAATTGGACTCCGCATACCCTTACTGAGAAAAAACTATGTGCAGATTTATTTGGGGTGCTCTGGCAACCATCGGCTTGGGCGCGGCAACGGCGGGGATCGTCGTCGTGGCAGGCGTCGTCGATGTCGGCGCCGATACCCCCCATAGTTCATTCACCTACCAGGCGCTGACGTTTGCCCGCGAAAGGGCCATTGCCAGCCGTACGGGTGAAATCCAGATCCCGGCTGATCTTGCCGATCCCGAGCGCGTGCGACGCGGGGCCGGCAACTATGCGGCAATGTGCGTCAATTGCCACCTGTCTCCGGAAGCGCCAGATTCGGAGATTCGCAAGGGGTTGTATCCGACTCCCCCCAATCTTTCCGAAAAACCGGCGGCGCCATCGTCACGTGACGCTGCCCGCGATTTCTGGATCATTAAGCACGGCATCAAGGCTTCCGGTATGCCGGCCTGGTCGAAGGGCGGCATGGAGGATGAGGCCATTTGGGACCTGACGGCCTTCCTGCAAAAGATGCCTTTGCTGTCGGCGACCGCCTACGAGCAACTGGTGGCAGCCAGTGACGGTCATTCCCATGGCGGACTGGAAGGCCACGAAGAGGCACCAGCAGCCCCGGTCGAGGAAAAGCCGGTGGCCAAGGGCAAAAATGCGCACAGCCATGACCACGGAGCGCACAAACATTAACCCCATAAAGATTACAAAAATGTAATCCGACGGACAGCAAATTGTTGGCGTCGGCTATCCATACTGACGCCACTCGACTGACACAGGAGCTTCGCCATGCGTAACCCCTTTCTTGTTCTTGCTTTGAGCTCCGTCCTCGGCGCCGGCCTTTCCACTGCCGTGGCGGCCGGCGAAATGGTGGATGTTTACAAGAGCCCGAATTGCGGTTGCTGCGGCAAGTGGGTCGATCATCTGAAAAATGCGGGCTTCGAGGTCCGCTCGCACAACGTCATGGACGTCCCGGCGGCCCGCAAACAATTGGGGATGCCCGATCGGCTGGGCTCCTGCCACACCGCCAAGGTGGCCGGCTATGTGGTCGAAGGCCATGTGCCGGTTGCCGACATCCAGCGTCTGCTCAAGGAAAAACCGAAAGCCCTCGGCATCGCGGTGCCGTCGATGCCGCCAGGATCGCCGGGCATGGAAAGCCCGAGACCCGTCCCCTACAACACGCTGCTGGTCCAGGCCGGTGGCGAAACCAGCATCTTTGCCAAACATTGATCCCCCAAACAGGAGAAACTCATGAAAGCACTTATCACCGCCTCACTGATCGCCTTTTCCACCCTCGGCGCCGTTTCTGCCCAAGCTGCAAGCGACCATGCCGGGCATGCCATGGCCTCGCCGAGCGCCGCGTCTGCTGAAATGCAGATGATCGACGCTCAGGTCAAGAAAGTGGACAAGGCAGCCGGCAAAGTAACCTTGTCGCATGGCCCACTGACCAACCTGAACATGCCGGCGATGACCATGGTACTCAAGGTTTCCAATGTCGCCTGGTTGGACCAGATGAAAACCGGCGATAAGATTCGCTTCATGGCCGAAAACGTGAATGGTGCCATCACCGTCGTCCATTTCGAACCCGCCAAATAACCCAATCGACTGACGGCGAGACGGTGCTTACCTCTCGCTGTCAGCATGCTTCATAAAAACAAATATTGCAGGGAGGTCGCATGCGCCGACTCAGGCCGTTACCCATTTTGATCCTGGCGCTTGCCACCGCCTTTGGGTCGCCCGTGCTTGCCCAAGACGCCGCCCTTGGTGCGAACGTGGACAGCCTGATCAATTATGCCAAGACACGCAATCCGGAGTACGCCGCGATGCAGGCCGAGGCCGAAGCGTCAGGCGAGCGGGTGACGCCGGCCGGTGCCTTGCCCGACCCGAAGTTTCGGACCGAGTTGCGTGACATAACGCGGATGGGCGAACAGAGTGCCACGCTAGCCCCAAATCGCGTCGGCAGCACCCGTTACTTGCTGATGCAGGACATACCCTGGTTCGGCAAGCGCGACCTGAAGCGCGAAATCGCCGAGCTTGAGGCCGAAGGTGCCAAGGGGCGTGCGCTGGGCACCTGGGCCGACATCGCTGGCCGGATCAAGGTGAATTTTGCCCAGCTTTATTACGTGCACCGCAACGAGCAACTGACCCGGGAAATCCTCGATCTGATGACCCGCCTGGAAAAAGTCGCCCAGGTTCGTTATTCCGGCGGCCTGGCGGCGCAGCAGGATGTTATCCGCGCCCAGGTTGAGCAGACCAACATGCGCAACGAATTGATTGCGCTGGAAACCGAACAGCACCACCTGCATGCCCGGCTGAATGCCTTGCTGGCCCGCCCAAGCAATGCGCCCTTGCAGGAACCAGCGCAGTTGCGCAAGCTGCCGACTCCCGTGGCGCTGGATTACGCCACGTTGGAAGAGCGCGTGCGAACCCGCAACCCGCAACTGTTCGCCGACGAATCGAAAATCAAGGCCGCCGAGAAATCCCGCGACCTGACCTACAAAAACCGCTATCCCGATTTTACGCTGGGCGTATCCCCCACCCAGTACCAGAGCGCCATCAAGGAATGGGAGTTGATGGTCGAGCTGAATATCCCGCTGCAGCAGTCTTCGCGCCGGGCGCAGGAGCGAGAATCGGAATCGATGCTCAATGCCGCCCGCTCGCGCAAGGAAGCCACTACCAACCAAGTCTCCGCCGAACTGGCCGAGGCCCTGGCTGGTATCGAAGCCGCCCGCCGCACGGAAAACCTGCTGGCCAACAGCCTACTGCCGCAGGCCGAACTGACCTTCAAGGCGGCGCTGGCCGGGTATGAGACCGGCAAGGTCGATTTCGCCACCTTGCTCGATGCCCAGCGCCAAATCCGGCAGGCCCGACAAAACCAGCTTAAGGCCCAAGTCGACGCCCAGATGCGTCTGGCCGAAATCGAACGTCTTTTAGGGGAAGATCTATGAACAAGGGTGCAGGACTGACCATCGGCGTTATTGCCGTTGCTGTGGCTGCCGGTGGTGGTTACTGGCTGGGCGGACGTGGCGGCGCTTCCCATGGCGATGCGGCACCGGTCACCAGCGCCCCGGCCGAGCCGGCCAAGAAAGAGAAAAAGCTGCTGTTCTACCGCAATCCGATGGGACTGCCCGACACCTCGCCGGTGCCCAAGAAAGACCCGATGGGGATGGATTACATCGCGGTCTATGAGGGAGAGCAGGACGACGATCCGGCATCGGCCAACCAGATAAAGATAAGCACCGAAAAAGTACAGAAACTGGGCGTTCGAACCGAAGCCGCCCAATTGCGCATCCTTGACAAGGTGGTACGCGCCGCCGGTCGGATCGAGCCGGACGAGCGCCGCATCTACGCGATTTCTCCTAAGTTCGAGGGCTACGTCGAACGCCTGCACGTCAATGTCACGGGCCAGCCGGTCAGCAAGGGGCAGCCGCTGTTTGAGGTGTATAGCCCGGAATTGGTTTCCGCCCAGCGCGAATACGCGATTGCCGCCCAAGGCGTCGAATCGCTGAAGGAAGCCGGCGGCCAAGCGCGGGACGGCATGAAGCAACTGGCCGATTCAAGCCTGTTGCGTCTGAAAAACTGGGATATATCGGAGGAGCAGGTCAAGGCGCTGGCAAAATCCGGTGAAGCACGGCGCACGCTGACTTTCCGCTCACCGGTCGCCGGCATCGTCACCGAAAAGAAAGCCCTGCAGGGCATGCGTTTCATGCCGGGCGAGGCGCTTTATCAGGTGGCCGACCTCTCGGCGGTCTGGGTGGTTGCCGATGTCTTCGAGCAAGACATTGGTCAGGTCAAGACCGGCGCCAAAGCCAAGGTCAGGATCAATGCCTACCCGGACAAAGTGTTCGAAGGCACGATTACCTACGTTTATCCGACCCTGAAGGCCGAGACGCGGACGGTGCCGGTTCGGGTCGAACTGCCGAACCCCGGTCAGTTGCTGAAACCGGCCATGTTCGCCCAGGTTGAGTTGCCGGTCGGCGCAAAGGGAGAAGTCGTTACCGTACCGACCTCGGCCGTGATTGACAGCGGCACCCGCCGCATCGTGCTGGTCCAGGCGAAGGAAGGCCGTTTCGAGCCACGCGAGGTCAAGCTGGGGCAACGCAGTGACAACCATGTTGAGGTGCTTGAAGGCGTCAAGAATGGTGAGCCGGTGGTGGTTGCCGCCAATTTCCTGATCGACGCCGAAAGCAACCTGAAGGCGGCGGTCGGCGGTTTCGGCCATGCTAGCCACGGCAGCCAGCCGAAGCCGGAGTCAGCCAAGCCTGCTGCTGTCGGGCATCAGGCCGAAGGCACGGTCGAGGGGTTCGACGCCAAGGCAGGTATGCTGACGCTCAATCACGGGCCGGTCGCCAGTCTCAAATGGCCGGGCATGACCATGGAGTTCCAGGTCGCGACGCCGGCGCTGTTGAGCGGACTCAAACCGGGTGCGACGGTGGCCTTCGAGTTTGTCGAGCGCAAACCAGGTGAATGGGTCGTCACCAGCATCAAACCGATGGCTGGAAAAGTGGCGGCCAATCCCCACGCAGGCCACTGACAGGGGATACCATGCTCGCCAAAATCATTGAATGGTCGGGGCGCAACCGCTTCCTCGTCCTGCTCGCCACGCTGTTTGTTGTCGTCGGTGGTGTCGTTGCGGTCATGAAAACGCCGCTCGATGCCTTGCCCGACCTCTCAGACGTGCAGGTCATCGTCTATACCGAATACCCCGGCCAGGCGCCACAGGTCGTCGAGGATCAGGTCACCTATCCGCTGACGACGGCCATGTTGTCAGTGCCGAAGTCCAAAGTGGTTCGCGGCTTCTCTTTCTTCGGCGCGTCCTTCGTCTACATCATTTTTGAAGACGGCACGGACATTTATTGGGCGCGGTCCCGGGTACTGGAATACCTCAACTTTGCCGCCGGCCGCATGCCCAAGGGCGTCACACCGCAAATCGGTCCGGACGCCACGGGCGTCGGCTGGGTCTATCAATACGCGCTGCTCGCCAAGGACAAGACGCTGGCCGAACTGCGGACGCTGCAGGACTGGTATCTGCGCTATCAACTGACCAAGGCACATGGTGTCGCCGAAGTGGCTTCGATTGGCGGCTTCGTCCAGACCTACCAGGTCACGGTTGATCCGGTGAAGTTGCGCGCCTATGGCATTCCGCTAGCGGCGGTTTCAAAGGTCATTCGGGAATCGAACCGCGATGTCGGCGGGCGTGTCGTCGAGATGGCGGAAACCGAATACATGGTGCGCGGCAAGGGCTATCTGCGGGGCACAGGCGATATTGAAAATCTGGTGGTTAAGTCACAAGGCGGGACGCCCGTCTTGGTTCGTGACATTGCCCGTGTCGAACTGGCGCCGGACGAGCGGCGCGGTCTCACCGAGTTGAATGGTGAAGGTGAAGTGGTTTCCGGTATCGCCATGGCGCGCTACGGCCAGAACGCGCTGGAGGTCATTCACAACTTGAAGGAAAAAATTGGTGAGATTTCTGCCGGGCTTCCGGAGGGCGTGACGATCCAGACGGTCTATGATCGTTCGGAATTGATTCACCGTGCGATCGATACTTTGACGCGCACCTTGGCGGAAGAAAGTCTCATTGTCGCGCTGGTCTGCGTCGTCTTCCTGATGCACATGCGCAGTGCTTTGGTAGCCATCCTGATGCTGCCGGTCGGGGTGCTGATTGCCTTCATTTCCATGCGATTGCTGGGGATGAACTCGAACCTGATGAGCCTGGGCGGTATCGCCATCGCCATCGGGGCGATGATCGATGCGGCCATCGTGATGATCGAAAACGCCCATAAGCACATCGAGCGTTTGCCGGAGGATCATACCCACGGGGATCGCATCGAGGCAATGATTGCGGCCTGCAAAGAGGTCGGCCCCGCACTGTTCTTCTCGCTGCTCATCATCACCGTTTCCTTCCTGCCCGTCTTTACGCTGGAATCCCAGGAAGGACGTCTGTTCTCGCCCTTGGCCTACACCAAGACCTTCGCGATGGCGGGCGCGGCTTTGCTTTCGGTGACCTTGGTGCCGGTGCTGATGATGCTGTTCATTCGCGGCAAAATCATGCCGGAATCGAAGAACCCGGTGAATCGTTTCCTGATCTGGGCTTATCGTCCGATCATCGCCGGCGTCATGCAATGGAAAAAGACCACCATTGTTGCTGCGCTGCTTGCTCTGGTGGTCTCGATTTACCCGGCCAGCAAACTGGGTTCCGAGTTCATGCCGACGCTGAATGAAGGCACGTTGTTCTACATGCCGACTTCGCTGCCCGGGATGTCGATCACCAAAGCGGCGGAACTGTTGCAGACCCAGAACAAGATCATCAAGAGTTTCCCGGAAGTCTCCTCGGTTTATGGCAAGGCAGGACGTGCCAACACGGCAACGGACCCGGCGCCGACGGAGATGTTCGAGACGGTGATCAACCTGAAGCCGGAATCCGAGTGGCGCCCGGGCATGACGACCGACAAGCTGATCGCTGAAATGGACAAGGCACTGCAGTTCCCCGGTGTCTCGAATTCCTGGACGATGCCGATCAAGGCGCGTATCGATATGCTTTCGACTGGCATCCGGACGCCGATCGGGATCAAGGTGTTCGGCAAGGATCTCAACGAGATGGAGCGGCTGGCCCGTGAAATCGAGACGGTCGTCAAGACGGTTCCGGGGACAACCTCGGCTTTCGCGGAACGGATTACCGGCGGTTTTTACTTGAACATTGAACCGGACCGCACGCAGTTGGCCCGCTACGGGTTGGCGGTCGGCGATTTGCAGGATGTCATCGGCCAGGCCTTGGGCGGCGAGATGGTCACCACGACCGTCGAGGGGCGCGAACGGTTTGGCGTCACCGTGCGCTATCCGCGTGAACTTCGTTCCGATCCGCAGCAGATTGCCCGTGAGGTGCTGGTGCCGACCATGGAGGGGGCAATGATTCCGCTCGGCCAATTGGCCCGCGTCGAGGTGGCCAAGGGAACGCCCGGCATCCGGACTGAAAACGCGTTGCTTTCCGCTTATATCTTCGTGGACATTCGCGAACGCGACATCGGTGGCTATGTCGCGGATGCCAAGAAGGCAGTGGCAGAAAACGTCAAATTCCCACCGGGTTACTACGCGACCTGGAGCGGCCAGTTCGAATCCATGGAGCGTGCGATCGAGAAAATGAAGATCGTCGTCCCGGTGACGCTGTTGATCATCTTCTTGCTGCTTTACCTGAATTTCAAGCGACTGACCGAAACCCTAATCGTCATGCTGTCGGTGCCCTTCGCGCTGGTCGGCGGGGTCTGGTTGATGTGGTTGCTCGGTTACAACCTGTCCGTCGCCGTCGCCGTCGGCTTCATCGCCCTTGCCGGGGTTGCGGCGGAAACCGGGGTCATCATGTTGATTTACCTCGATCATGCTTGGGAAGAACTAAAGGCCAAGCGCCGCACTGAAAACCAGGCGCCAACGCTGCATGATCTCTACGAGGCCATCATGGAAGGCGCCGTCGAACGGGTACGGCCGAAGGTGATGACCGTCGTCGCCATCATGGCCGGCCTGCTGCCCATTATGTGGGGCACCGGCACCGGTTCCGAAGTCATGAGCCGCATTGCGGCGCCGATGGTCGGCGGGATGATCTCTTCGACGGTCCTGACCCTCGCGGTGATTCCGGCAATCTACGCGCTGGTTAAACAATGGCGCCTGAATCGGGGTGTCGAGTAATGAATCTTATCAACGCAAGGAGAACGTGATGTCGAAGAAGCTCTTGGTGGTTGCTGTGACGGTAGTCGGACTGTTGCTGGGCGGGTGTGCCAGTAGTGAATATGCGGGCGGCTCCGGAAACGACTCGCACGCCGGTCATTCCCACTAATCGGTTCCCATGCTTGGTACCAGAGCTGCCAAGCAAGGCACCACCAGCCAGCCGCTCATTTTCTGTTCTACCGTTCCACCCGGTGTCAATCAAGAACATGGAGTCAGCTCATGAAAGCAGAATCTGAACATCATCACCCCGAGCTGTGGTATCGATCTCGTGGCGCGGTCGTCGCTGCCATGATCGCGGTCACCCTGGGGTTCTTCATCGTTCGCGAGCATTGGGAACATCTAGCCGGACGGTGGATTTATTTGCTCCTCCTGCTCTGTCCGTTGATGCACTTCTTTGGTCACGGCGGACATAACGGTCACGGCAAGGAAAAAGGCAGCGATGAACAAAATTCGTAGACGACAGTTCGCCGTGGGGTTGATCGCGTTGTTCAGTCTGTCGGTGCAAGCCCAAAGCTGGCAGGTGCCCAAACCCAGTCCAGGCCTGATGCCCAATCCGGCAGCCGGCAAGACACTATTCGCGAAACATTGCGCGGCCTGTCACGGTACGGAATTGAAAGGTTCGGACAAGGGACCGCCTCTCCTGCACCGCATCTACGAGCCCTCGCACCATGCCGATGCCGCTTTCCAACTCGCCGCCAAGAACGGCGTGCGCGCTCATCACTGGAAATTCGGCGATATGGCGCCGGTGCCGCAGGTAACACCCGACGACGTGGCACACATCACGGCCTATGTGCGCAGCGAACAGCGCAAGGTTGGTATCGACTAAATAGAAAGTAGTCATGAGGCAAAATCTGGCTGGAGCCTGTGCAACTTTAGCAAGATCCCTTTTGCGGTCGGCTTTCTCTCCTGCGCAACTGTTGCTGATGGCCTTGCTGCAGAGCAAGGCCAATTTTTTCTATATTGGTCCACGAGGCATGCTGGATCAACTTTGAGCAAATTGCATAGTTTTGAATTTTTGATTAAAGGGAAGTAGCCATGACTAGCGAACACTCAGGGCAACATCACGACCATGCTCATCATCACAGCCATTCGTCGTCGGTTTTGAAATCCATGTCGAACAACGTTATCGATCCCGTCTGCGGCATGACCGTCAAGCCGGAATCGGCCCATGCGACGGATCTGGATGGCATCCATTACCGTTTCTGCAGTGCCAAATGCAAGACAAAATTCGATGCCGAACCGGCGCACTACCTGGCGTCCAAGCCGGAAGAACTCGCCGTTCCGGGCGCCGAGTACACCTGCCCGATGCATCCGGAAATCCGGCAGACCGGCCCCGGCACCTGCCCCAAGTGCGGCATGGCGCTCGAACCGCTGCTGCCCGATTTAGACAAAGACGAGGACAACACCGAGTACCTGGACTTCCGCCGCCGCTTCTGGGGCAGCCTGCCGCTGACCGTGGTCGTGGGCGTCCTGGCGATGGTTGGGCACCGGCTGGAAGGTCTATCGCCAGCGGCCCGCACTTGGGGCGAACTACTGTTCAGCCTGCCCATCGTGCTCTGGGCTGGCGCGCCGTTCTTCGTGCGGGGCTGGCAGTCGCTTGTCCAGCGCAGTCCTAACATGTGGACGCTGATCAGCCTCGGCACCGGTGCGGCATTCGCTTACAGCGTCGTGGCGGCGCTAGCGCCTGGCCTGTTTCCGCCATCCTTCATTGCCCACGGCCGGATCGGCGTTTATTTTGAGGCGGCAGCGGTCATCATCTCGCTGACCCTGCTCGGCCAAATGCTTGAACTGCGCGCCCGTTCGCAGACCACGGCCGCCATCAAGTCGCTGCTCGGTCTTTCCCCGAAGACGGCCCGCCGCATCAACCCGGACGGCATAGAGGAGGATGTGCCGCTGACTCATGTCCATGTCGGCGACATGTTGCGCGTACGTCCTGGCGAGAAGGTGCCGGTAGACGGCGCAGTGATCGAAGGCTCGAGCGCCATCGATGAAGCGATGCTCACCGGCGAGCCTCTGCCGGTAACGAAACACCCCGGCGACCAGGTGATCGGTGCCACCATGAACACCGCCGGCAGCCTGGTCATCCGTGCCGAGAAGGTCGGTGCCCAGACAGTGCTCGCCCAGATCGTCCAGATGGTCGCCCAGGCCCAGCGCTCGAAGGCGCCGTTGCAGCGGCTGGCCGACGTCGTCGCCGGCCATTTCGTCGTCGTCGTGGTCGCCATCGCCGTAATCAGTTTCTTCGCCTGGGGCTTGTTCGGCGGCGAGCAGGGCTGGGTCTTCGGCCTGATCAACGGCGTTTCGGTGCTGATCATCGCCTGTCCCTGCGCCCTCGGGCTAGCGACGCCGATGTCGATCATGGTCGCCACCGGCAAGGCAGCAACCCAGGGCATCCTGTTCCGCGACGCGGCGGCCATCGAGCGACTGCGCGAGGTGGACACGCTGATCGTGGACAAAACCGGCACCCTGACCGAAGGGCGGCCAGCCTTCGAACGTGTGCTGGCTGCACCCGGCATCGTCGAGGACGAGGTACTGCGCCTGGCGGCCAGCCTTGACCAAGGCAGCGAGCATCCGCTAGCCGACGCCATCGTCCGCGCCGCCCGCGAACGCGGTCTTGCCCTCGACAAGGCCGAGCAGTTCGAATCGGCCAGCGGCATCGGCGTACGCGGGACAGTCGGCGGCCAGCGCCTGGCCCTTGGCAACGCCGCGCTGATGGCCGAGGACGGCATCGATATCGACGCCCTCGCCGGGGAAGCGGAAACCCTGCGCCAAAGCGGGGCCAGCGTCATGCATCTGGCGGCCGATGGCCGCCTGCTCGGTTTGCTGGCAGTCGCCGACCCAATCAAGGCGAGCACCCAGGAAGCCCTGAGCATTCTGAGTCAGGCCGGGCTGCGCATCGTGATGGCCACCGGCGACGGCCTGACCACCGCCCAGGCGGTCGGTGCCAGACTGGGCATCGAGGAGGTGCATGGCGAGGTCAGGCCTGCCGACAAACTTGCGCTGGTTGAGCGTTTGCAACGCGAAGGGCGGATCGTGGCGATGGCCGGCGACGGTATCAACGACGCGCCGGCGCTGGCCAAAGCGGATGTCGGCATCGCCATGGGTACCGGCACCGACGTCGCGATGAACAGCGCCCAGTTGACGCTGGTCAAGGGCGACCTGCGCGGCATCGCCCGCGCCCGTCTGCTCTCCGTCGCAACGGTCGGCAACATGCGCCAGAACCTGGCCTTCGCTTTCCTCTACAACGCCCTCGGCGTGCCGGTCGCGGCCGGTATCCTCTATCCCTTCTTCGGGCTGGTGCTGTCGCCGGTAATTGCGGCTGCGGCGATGAGCCTGTCGTCGGTCAGCGTGGTCGCCAATGCGCTGCGTCTGCGCGGGCAGCAATAAAACCGAGATTTGCTGATGTCTTCCCGATTGCCTGACCTCTTTGCGAACAATACGGAAACAAGCTGGCAAAATGGTGAACGGGTTGTAATGCCCCCGTTATGGGCGTGACAGCTACCCACAGGCAAACTCTCCCTATGAGGCAATGGGCCTTGAACGTGCCGCAGGGAGAAAATCATGTCCGCACACAATTCGTTCGCCATCTTCAATGCACCTTCCGACTTCCATTTGGATTTGGTTGCCCGGTTGGTTGGCGTGAATCTCGACTGTTTGGAAAAGATGATTTCCACGCAGATTTCCCCGCTCAAGGAACTCCTTGAGCGAACACCGTCGTTTTCTCTGGGGGAGCCTGGGCAAACAGGGGCATGGTGGGCTGCCGTCGGCTTTTCATCCATCGAGTATTGGAAGGCATATACCCTCGACAGTTTGGAATACCAGCACCAAGTTTTGCAGACGCTGGCCCAACATTCGGCAAAGTGAACTTGATGATGTCGTCAAGGCCGGTGCTTTGGCAAGACTCATCAGGGAAGCTCATTGCCTGTACGGAAAAAATCAAGGTGCTCAATGAGAACCTGGATGAACTTCGCCAGATGGCCCAGGATGCGCTGGAGGACGGAATTTTGATGGGGTGTTGCGAACGGCAATTGCGCGATGCGCTTGCCGACGCAATCGTGCATTTGGTGAATCCGTATTTGGCCATGCTTCCTGAGAACAATGTAATCGACAAGTCACCTTGTTGACAGTGACAGAAGCACAAACTGTATCTGTCCACTCGATTCGGACCGTTGAAATCCCCAAAACTCAGGAGTCAAGATCATGAAAATCTCTTCCCTCATCGCCGCCGTTCTTTTCGCCGGTGCCGCCATGTCTGGTGCCGCTTATGCCGATGACAAGGCAGGTGCCCCGAAAGCCGCCGAAGGACAGGCTGACAAGGCTGCTGCCAAGCCACATTCCCATGTCCAGGAAAAAACCGGAATGCCGCAAAGCATGCCGGATGCAAAGGCTGACAAGCCGAACGCAGCCAAGGACAAGAGCAAACATTTCCATCCGCGAGATGGAAAGTAACTGCCCAGTAAAGGCCTCGGAATCGAGGCCTCGGCATTTCAGTCATGGATATCCACAAACCGGCAGAGCACGGCGATCGATGTGTATGTCGCACGCTGGCGCTTGCGGTCGGCAGTGACCCGAAGCTGCTGACCTACAACTATTGTCGAACGGTGCTTCAGAAACGCTGGATCATCGAATGCAATCATGGATGCCTGGCAAAGCCGGCCGTAGCAAACAGCGATCTGAAATGGCATGGCGTCGGCCAGATTGATCCGGTGAAGGCCATCCTGATCATGAACGAGTAATCAGTGTCATGGCTGGAGCCCCTCCTATCCCACCGGCAATTCCCCCATCTACTTCTGTTCAAGGAGGGCACGAGGGACATAGTGCGTCCTCGGGGGGGGCCAACAACGGAGGGTTTTCCGAGGCCTTGAATCAGGCGATTGTTCAGCAGGCAAACAACCCAGTGGTCAGTCATGGCAATCATGGCGGACAAGGTGCCGGGGTAGTTGGGCACACTGGGCATTCTTCCGGAATGGCCTCCAGCACGGCGTCAGCCCATCCCAATCACTTCACAGTTGGACAAGGCGGTCATGCCGGTCACATTTTTCAGCAGAAAATGCTGGGTGTTCGTGTCTATCGGCAGCAACTCCTGGCCTCGAACATCGCCAATGCCGATACTCCAGGTTATAAGGCCGTTGATATTGACATTGAAGAGGCTGCCAAAATCGTTCAAGGTGCCTCCTCATCGTTGCCATTGACGAGCACGGCTACCGGACATCTCTTGGGCACCGGGCAAACATCACCATTCCCACTAAAGTATCACGTACCTTACCAAGCGGCTACTGATGGCAACACGGTGGAAATGGATGTCGAACGACAGAAAATGGCTGAAAATTCGTTAATGCACCAATTCTCACTCGATCGCGTCAGCAGCCACTTCAAGCACTCCATGGAACTGCTACAGAATCTGAAATGAACGCTATTCAACTGCCCCAGACACACCGGCAATTGCGCCGCATGTTGGCGCGGCGCCTCGGTATAGGTGCGCTCCTGGTTGGCAGTTTCGCGGGAGGTCTTGCCTACTGGGTCGAATCGTATCGCGTAGAGCAGCGCACCCTTGAACGCGCCATAGCGGGGGTCAGGCATTTCGAGTCGCCCGCCATGCAAATGGCGGTCGGCGGGGATAAAGGAGATAGCCATTCCGCGATTTCGCAGTTGCTGACCGATGAGTTTGTCGGGATTCGAGTTTTTTCGCCCAATACGGAGATGGTGTTTGATGCTTGGCGGTCACTCCCCGAGTCGCTGAAAGAGATCGCCCGACAACAGCGCCATCCATGGCCGCCAGCTCCAGGCAGCCATAGCAAACGATTTTCGGTGGCTGGCGAAGAACTGGTTCAGGTCATTCTGCCGATGACCACCAGTGATGGCCGTCTTGCAGGCTATGTCGAGGGAATCAGCCTGGTGTCCCGCTCGGCACTGCAAGAGAGAGAACAACAGATTCGCGGGGCTGCGCTGACGGCCTCGATATCAGTATTCGCGGCAGCGCTGTTGCTTTACCCGTTAATGTCAGGACTGCTGGGCCAAACGGTGGCATTGTCGTCTCGACTCCTGGAATCCAATCTTTCGCTGCTGCGCTCCCTTGGAAACGCCATCGCCAAGCGTGACGCAGATACCGACGCCCATAACTACCGGGTTACCTGCTATGCGGTCTCACTTGCCGAAGCACTGGGTGTTGGCAAGGAAACCATTGCCGAACTGGTGCTGGGCGCCTTTCTGCACGACGTTGGAAAAATCGGCATTCCGGATCAGATTCTGTTGAAACCGGGACGGCTGACCAGCGAAGAATTTCAGGTCATGAAGACCCACGCCATGCTCGGCATCGAGATCGTCGCCGGCAATCCCTGGCTGGCTGGCGCAGAGAAGACCATCCGGCATCATCACGAACGCTTCGACGGGAAAGGGTATCCGGATGGGCTCATTGGCGAGGCAATACCGTTGGCCGCACGGATTTTTGCCCTGGTCGACGTGTTCGACGCATTGACCTCTGTTCGCCCGTATAAACCAGCCTTGTCATTGGAAGAGACGTTGAGCATCATGGAACGGGAAGATGGCCAGCATTTCGATCCAAAGATTCATGCCGTTTTCCGGCAGGTTGCTCCGGTGCTATACGCACAAGGCCAATCCAGAGATCATGCCCAATGGAGTCAGGAATTGAAGGCGATGCTTGAACGGTACTTCAAAATGAAAACGGCTCCCAAAGGAGCCGCCGAATTCGAGTGATGCGGGAAATTAACCGCGATGGTCTTTGTGCAGCAATTCGTCAACACGCCAGATTTCGTTTCCGTTCATGATGATTTTTTTGCCGTCCTTGGTTTCCATCACATGGCCAGATTCCATATAGGTTGCGCGACCATATTTGTCTTCCATACCCATCTTGCCGTCTTTGAAAATATAAACAGTCGAACCGTCCTTCAACTCAATGGACTTCTCGACTTGAGAAGCATCAACTGCGTAGGCGGTAACACCCAGGGAACTCAGGGCCACGATTGCGAGCATCTTCTTGAACATTTTCATCTCCTCATGAATAGGTGCTGTTGTACTGCGATATCAATATTAAGGATTCGATCCTGACAATTTGCCAACGGCTGGGTGACAATTGCATCACCTAGCCGTCAGGTTGATCAGCCGCCCTGATAGGCAGGGTTTTCGGTCACGTAGACGGTGATGCCGTCGGCTCCCGATATGATCTTGGAAAGTGGAAACGGCGCGGTCCCCAGCGTGTCGAAGGTCCAGACGACGCTCTTGCCAGCGACGTTGATCTTGATGGTCTCCAGACGCGTGACGTTCAGATATTTGCTACCGCTGGACAGAGTGACCTCTCGGTCGGCGTTTTTCGTGGCCGTGTAACCAAACGAAGCCAGTTGATTTGCCGTCGGTGCGCTCTTGGTTTCTGAAACGTGGCTCAGCCAATGGTTGGTGCCGGCCTCGGAATAATCCTCGTGAGCGTAGCTCGTTCCAGCTGCAGCGAGGCTGATCGCAGCGATCAGGGCTAATTGGGAAAATTTCGTTTTCATGGTTCTCTCCTTGTGACATCGGGTTAATCGTGTCGGACTCATTTCGTCCAACCGTGATGTCATCTTAGGAGTCCGATACCAACAGGACGCTGACCCCCGCGTTACATTTTTGAAAGCTTTTCGCCGGAAATGGTCAGGGAGAGAGGTGCCCGTCGCTTTCGCACCAACGTTACTTGGTTTTTCTGTCGAAGCAGAGTTTGTTAGATATAAATGCTGCCGTTCCTCGCTTCTGCTTACTGCGCGGCAGGTAACCAGCAGTTTGCTGACCGAAGAGTGAAGTGATTCGAACGGCCGGATTGGCCGACGAGCGGACAGCGAGCAAAGTCGGCTGATCGGCCAAAGCCGCCGCGGTCGTTTAGCCGAAATCCGGCGGCAAAGTGACGCTTACCTGCCGTTTAACTATGGATGTGGCCCTGAACGGCGGTTTTCTCATTCAGGCGTAGAACACGCTGCGGTTGCGGCCTTCGTGTTTGGCCTGGTAGAGCGCCTTGTCGGCGCTGGCAATCAGCTCGCTGACCGAGTTCGATGAGATCGGCTGGGCGATGCTCGCCACCCCGATGCTGACGGTGACATGCCCGCGCGCCGAGCCCGGATGGGGGAGCGCAGTGGCCTCGATGTCGCTGCGGATGCGTTCGGCCAGCGCCAGCGCCTTGTCATGATCGAGCGCGCTGGCCACCACCACGAACTCTTCGCCGCCTATCCGCGCGGCGAACTCGCCAGTGCGCCGAGTGTTGCTGTGCAAGATCGCTGCGACCTGCTGCAGACAGAGGTCGCCGGCCGGATGGCCGAGCAGATCGTTGTATTTCTTGAAGTCATCCACATCGATCATCAGCAGGCACAGCTGCGAGCTCTGCCTGCCAGCACGAAACAGCTCCTGCTCGAGCGCGCTATCAAAATAGCGCCGGTTGAAGAGGCCGGTTAGCGGATCGGTGGTGGCGAGTCTTTCCAGCTCGAAACTAGCCGCAGCCAGCTGTTGCAGGCTGGCGCGCAGCCGCCGGTTCAGCCAGATGATGTAGGCGGCCAGTGCCCCGCTCAGCACGATCAGTACCGCAGCCCAAAACAGTGCCCGGAACGCCCATTCCGGCAGTTTGCCTTCGGGTTGGAACAGAAAGCCGTCCAGTGCATAGTCATGTGGCAGCAGGCCGGTTTCGACAAAAATCCCGCCGATGCTCTCCCAGCGCGCCCGGCTCATGTAGCCGGTATCGACGATGTCGGACTGAAACAGGTTGTGGATCGACAGGGCTTCGAGGTTCAGCGTCACCCGATCCTTCTTTGGCGCGTACTGGCGCAGGATCAGTTCGACTATCTCGGCTTGGTGCTGGCGGGCGTAGTGCCAGCCTTCGATCAGCGCATCGCGCATCGCCACGACCCGCTGTGGATGCTCCCGCGCGTACTGCTGCGAGGTAAACAGCGTGTCGCCATAAAAATTGATCCCCAACTCGCGCGGGTTGAAAATCTGGTAGGGAATTTCCAGCTGGCTGGCTTCGATCGTCTCGCCGGAGATATAGGCCATAATCGCATCGACCCGGTCCGGCCCGTTCGACTCCAGGCTGCGGATGGTGCCGCTATGGTCCACCACCCGGATGCGTTCGAGATTGACTCCGGCCTTTCTCAGATAGGCGATCAGCTCGTCCGAATGGGCCTCGCCCATCAGTGTACGGCCTTCCAGATCCCGAACGCTGCGCAGATTCGGATCGACCCGCGCCATGATCACGAAGGGCGAATGCTGCAAGATCGCGGCGACCGCCATCACCGGACGCCCCCGGCGGTTGTAATCGATCAGTAGCGACGAATTGCCCATGCCGAACTCGGCATCGTCGCGCGACACCACCTCGGCCGGGTCGAGGTCCGGCCTGCCTTCGATCAGCTCGACATCCAGCCCGGCCTTGCGGAAATAGCCCTGCTCGAGCGCCGCGTAAAAACCGGCGAACTGATACTGATGAAACCATCTGAGCTGTACCCGCACCTTGGTCAGCGTGGCGGGCGTGGCTTCGGCGGCAGCCCGCACGACCGGCACCGAGCCGCTACCCAGCAGGATGACGAAACACAGGATCAGGCGCAGGAATGCCATCGAATAGCTGAATGAAGCAATTGAATGGCATCCAGTATATCGATAGTTGTCTGCGGCGGCGCATGATCGACCTGAGTTTTGCCGATGAGAAAGTTGCCGGTCGTGGCCTCTCAAGGCTAAATGGCAGGTAAAGACAGGGTTGCTGCCTGTTTAAGCGAATTATGCCAAAGGTGTCATTAGCCGACTTGTGTGAATTCACCATGTGGCTGCTTCCGAACTGCAGCAGACGTTCCGCAGCCTAAAATCAAGACACAGCTTACTTCCGCTACTGGCCGGGAAGGGCCTGATGGGATTCAGTCTCCAAACCTGCCATCCAGTAAACGCAACGGTAGCTATCGGGCAGAGAGGTGGAATACGTGCTGTCGGCCAGGAACTGCCGGTCGCCTATGCTGCGGAGCAATCACCATAACGGCTGCATGACTCTGAAAGCTGACGTAAAGCCTACTCCAGCAAATCGGCCATTGCTGCCTGTGACGTTGGCTGGATTGAATGGCCGTTATTGCGAAGGTTGCCGTCGTTGATGGAATGGTTGCTTACATCAAGGAAAATCACAGAAAACGGAATAAATCGTACGCTAATCCAATGCCATCAAACTTACTTGCCTTGATTTCCCTTCGCCAAGCTGCGGTTTGCAGTATGCCGATGCGTTCCTTTAACGTGGCAAGCAGTCTTGCTGCTAGGCGCAAGCGCTTCAGACAAGCCGTCAAGAATGCCGCAGTGGGCAGCATCTCGCGCCTCGCCACACCGCTCACGCAGGTCTTTTAATTGCCTCTCCAGTTCCTGGAGTTCTTGCATCCGTTGGGTGACGTGCCCAATGTGTCGGTCAAGCAGGCGATTCACATCCGCGCAGTTCTCCTGGGGTGACTCTTTGAAGTGCAGCAAGACCCGGATCTCATCCAGAGTCATGTCCAAACTGCGACAACGCCGAATAAAAGACAGTCGTTGGACATGGGTTTCCCCATAGATGCGGTAGTTGCCTTCGCTGCGGGCCGGTACTGGCAGCAGTCCATCCCGCTCGTAATAGCGGATCGTGTCCACATTCGTCCCGGCAAGGCGGGCCAGTTCGCCGATTTTCATCTTCGCCTCCTGACGCTCAAACGGACCGAGCCGGTTGGAGCATGATGATCGCCATACCGGCCAGCGAGACCGCACTGCCGACAAGATCCCATCGGGTTGGGACAACGCCATCGATCCGCCATAGCCAGATCAGGGCAATCGCCACGTAGACACCGCCGTAGGCGGCGTAGACTCGTCCGGCGGCGCCTGGGTGCAGGGTCAGCAGCCAGGCAAACAGCCCCAAGGAAACGGCTGCGGGGATCAAGAGCCAAACTGAACGCTGCTGGGTCAGCACCAGCCACGGCAGATAGCAGCCGAGAATCTCGGCCAGCGCGGTTATGGCGAACAATCCTAGAACTTTGACGAACTCAAGCATTGCTTTGGCTCCGACTATTTTCCTTTATTGTAATCAGTTGACTCTGTAGTCACTCAAGGGTTTCTAATGCGGGAAACAAGGAGAACGCCATGAGTCTTGATCCCCACCCGAAGCCCCTTCAGGAAACCGCCCATTGCAGCTGTGCGGGCGGCTGTTCCGCAGCAGTGCCCTCAGCAGTAGAAATCCCGGCAGCCTCCGATCTCGCTTCAAGCGATGGTGTGCCCGTCTTCGTGATTCCAACCATGGACTGCCCGAACGAGGAGAATGATATCCGTCGTGCGGTGGCCGGTATCGAAGGCATCCGTTCCCTGCGTTTCCAACTGTCGGCCCGCACCGTTTCAATAGATGCCACGACGGATGCCCTTGAGGCAGCCTTGGCCGCTATCCGCAAGGCGGGGTTCAGCCCCAAAGCGGTGTCGGCAGATCAGGCGGCAACGGAAAACGTCGGCGTCAGTGAGCTATGGCGAAGCGTTCTGGCGCTGGGGCTGGCCGTCGGAGCGGAAGCGCTGGATTTCTTTGCGCCCGACACATTGCCGTTCAAGGGCTTGGGTATGGCATTGGCCGTCGTCGCCATCTGGCTGTCCGGCATTTCCACCTATAGCAAAGGCGTGGCGGCATTACGGCGCGGGCAGTTGAACATGAACGCGCTGATGGGTGTAGCCGTGACCGGTGCCTTCCTGATCGGCCAGTGGCCGGAGGCGGCGATGGTCATGGCCTTGTATGCCATTGCCGAACTGATTGAAGCCCGTTCCGTGGATCGGGCGCGTAACGCCATCAAGGGCCTGCTCGACCTGACACCGCAGACGGCGGAAGTCAGGCAGGCTGATGGAACGTGGCTGGAAGCACCGGCCGTCGCGGTAAAGCTGGAGTCCTGCGTTCGGGTCAAACCCGGCGCCAGAATACCGCTCGATGGTCAGGTGACGGCAGGATTCAGCGCCGTCAATCAGGCGCCAGTCACTGGCGAAAGCATTCCGATTGACAAGGCGGCTGGCGACCCTGTGTTCGCCGGCACAATCAACGAAACCGGCATCCTGGAGTTCCGTGTGACGGCCGCTGCCGATGACACCACACTAGCCCGCATCATTCACGCAGTCGAACAGGCGCAGGGAACACAAGCGCCGACGCAACGCTTCGTGGATCGCTTTGCCGCAATCTACACGCCGACCGTGTTCGGCATCGCGGTTGCCGTAGCGATTCTGACCCCCTGGCTCCTCGGCTGGACCTGGACGCAGGCGCTCTACAAGGCCTTGGTGCTACTGGTCATCGCTTGCCCCTGCGCGCTGGTGATCGCCACGCCGGTAACAGTCGTCAGCGGACTGGCCGCAGCGGCCCGCCGCGGTATCCTGATCAAGGGCGGTGTCTATCTTGAGGAGGCCCGCAAACTGCGGGTCATTGCCCTCGACAAGACCGGCACCATCACCGAAGGCAAACCCCGTCTGGTCGCCACAGAAATGCTTCCCTCGACAGTCCCTGAATCACAGGTGCTCGCTTGGGCAGCCAGCTTGGCCGGTCATTCGGATCATCCGGTGTCAAAAGCGATAGCAACCGGTCTCAACCTTCCAGAAAACGGCTTGACCGATTTTCTCGCCCTTGCCGGACGCGGCATTGAAGCGCGGGCCGACGGCCAAACGCTGATCCTCGGCAACCATCGTCTGATCGAGGAACGCGCTCTGTGCAGCGCCGAGATCGAGGCTCGCCTTCAGGTGCACGAGACGCAAGGCCGGACGGTGACCATGTTGGCGACAGAACAGCAGGTGCTGGCGATTTTCGCGGTGGCGGACACCATCAAGGAAAGCTCACGGGAGGCAGTGACCGACCTGCACCGTCTCGGGGTCGTCTCGGTCATGCTGACCGGCGACAATGTGGCAACGGCTGCCAGCATCGCCAAGGAAGCAGGCATCGACGACGCCCGGGGCAATCTTCTCCCTGAGGACAAACTGGCCGCCATCGAAGATTTACAGCATCGTTATGGCCCGACCGCGATGACCGGCGACGGCATCAACGACGCACCTGCCTTGGCCCGTGCCGACATCGGCGTGGCGATGGGTGCAGCAGGCACCGACACGGCGATGGAGGCGGCCGACGTAGTCATCATGAACGACGACCTGCGCCGCATTCCCGAGACCATTCGCCTGTCACGGCGCACCCATGCGGTACTTTGGCAAAACATCGGGCTGGCCCTAGGCATCAAGGCGATCTTTCTCGGGCTCGCCGTTTTTGGCAATGCAACCATGTGGATGGCGGTATTCGCCGACATGGGGGCGAGCCTGCTGGTGGTCTTCAACGGCCTGCGGTTGCTGCGCAAATGATCCCGGAAAAGCCCAGGATGGGCCGGTACCGCTGGTTGGGATTGGCACTCATTGTGGCCTTGGCGGACCAAGGGGCCAAGCGCTGGATCGCGGCCACTTTCCCTTTGGGGGCAGGCGAAGCGGTGTCGCCGTTTTTCAACCTGGTCCACGTCCTGAACACTGGCGCCGCCTTCAGTTTTCTCGCGGAGGCCGGCGGTTGGCAACGTTATGCCTTCATTGCCCTCGCCTTGGCCGTCTCGGTGGGGCTGACCGTCATGTTGCTCAAAGGCGTGGCGAACCGATGGGAAGGCTGGGGGTATAGCCTGCTCCTGGGCGGCGCCGTCGGCAACCTGGTGGATCGCCTCGTCCAGGGGGCGGTCGTGGATTATCTGGACTTCCATGCCGGCGGCTGGCATTGGCCAGCCTTCAATCTCGCCGATACGGCACTTTGTCTGAGCGTCTTGATTCTTCTTTGGGGGACCTTGCAGTCGTCAACTCAAAGCAAGGCCCCCCTTTAGCAAGACCACAGGAAATCTCAATGCAACCCCTGGCCACAAATCGAAACGAGGAATACAAATTGGCTCAACGACCCTTCTCCCTGTTCGACCGTCGTACGCTGTCTGCCTTGGTGCTCTTGAGCGTAGCCCATTGCACTTCGGCAGCCGAGGAACCCTTGCCCCCTGATCAGGCCTTTCGGTTCAAGGCGTCCCTGAAGGGTACCGATACGGTGGTAGCTGAAATCATTCCCGCCAAGAAGCACTACCTCTACAAGAACAAGGTCCGCTTCGCTTTGAAGAACGCCAGCGGCGTCCTGATCAAGGAGGTCAAGCTGCCTTCCGGCGAGATGAAGAACGATCCCTATTTTGGGTTGATTGAAGTCTATAAGTCGCCCGTAGTCGCGGAAATCGTCCTGGAACGCGCACCCAAGGGCAAAGCGTTAACTCTTTATGCGTCTTATCAGGGATGCAATGAGAAACTCGGCATCTGTTATCCGCCGATCGAGAAAACCGTTGACTTGAAATTCGATTAACGCCGGCTATCACATTTTCCGATTACCAGCGTTTAGCCCACCAGCCATCTCTTGAAAGGTTCTATTGCCATGTTGCGAAAGCTCATTGCCAGTCTGTTAGCGACCACCGCACTACAGGGCGCTATTGCGGCACAACTGCCTGAAGTGACCGTCTATAAGGATCCCGATTGCGGATGCTGCAGCGAGTGGGTCAAGCACATGCAAGAGTCCGGCTTCAAGGTCAAGCAAGTCAATACCCGAGCCATGGACGTGGAGCGGCAACGGTTTGGGGTACCTCCGCATTTGGCTAGCTGCCATACGGCGAAAGTCGGTGGCTACACCGTGGAAGGCCATGTGCCCGCCTCCGCCGTCAAGAAAATGCTGACCGAAAAGCCATCGGTAATGGGCCTGACCATTCCGGGCATGCCGGCCAATGCTCCGGGCATGGGGCCGCATGTTGAGGGCACGCTCAAAGTGTATACCTTGCCCCAAGCGGGTGAGTCGTCGCGCCTCTACTCGGTCGAATAGCGCCGATTTCCAAAAGTGCGGTTTGGTGAACTTTGGCAATGCGACCCTGTGGATGGAGTGTTCGCCGACATGGGCGTGAGTTTACTGGCGGCGGGTAACGGTGCGCGCATCCTGCGGTGGACTTCCGATAAAGACGATCGCTGATACAATCCCGCCCATGCGCCGCTGGCTGACCATCCTCCTTCTCGTTTTCCTGCCGTTCCAGTTTACTTGGGCGGCGGTGGCCGGCTATTGCCAGCACGAGACCGGGGCGGCTGCGCAGCACTTCGGTCATCACGACCACCAGCATCAGGCCGACGATCAAGAGGGCGCGCCCGATGCCAAAACCTTGGGTGGCGGCATCGACGGCGATTGCGTCGCCTGCCATGCGAGTTGTGCTGCGGCGATTTTCAGCGTGGCCTCCTTGCCGGCTTCAAGCAGCGCGTCCTTTGCAATTCCCTGGTTACCGTGGAAGCAGACCGCGCCGCCTCTCGCGCACCCCGAACGCCCCAACTGGTCCGTCCTCGCCTGATCGGCGGGGTGGATAGCACTTTCTACGCTTCTCCCTTGCGGCTACGGTGGACTGATCCGCCCTGACGCATTGCGACGCTTCCCGCGTTGCACCTCGCCGATTCCCCGTGTGTCTTTTCATCACTGGAGAATCGGATGTTTCGAAGCAAATCGGTTTCACGAACTACCTTTATACCGGCCCGCCTAGTGCTTGCCGGGCTGTGCTCGCTCGCCGCGCTGGCGACCGGCGACCTCTGGGCGCAATCGACGCCAGCCCCCGTTGGCGCCGCGATTACCTTGCCGCAAGCCTTTGCTGCTGCTTGGGCGCGACAACCTGAGGCGCAATCCCTCGATCTGCGGCGCGATGCGGCCGAGGCACGTCGGCAAGTCGCCAGCAGTTGGACGGCCCAGCCGCCTTCGCTGGATCTGTCCGGCAAGACCGACCAACTGAGCAAGAATCAAGGCAGCAGAGAATACGCAGCCGGCGTCGCATTGCCCCTGTGGTTGCCGGGCGAACGCTCCCGTCAGGGCGCCTTGGCCGACGCCGAATCGAAAGCCCTGGATAGCCGGGTGACGGCCGCCCAACTGCGCACTGCCGCCGCTGTGCGTGATGCCTGGTGGAACTGGCAACGGACACGTGGCGAACATTCGCTGGCCCGCGAGCGCTTGGTCAGCATGCAAAAACTGGCAGATGATGTCCGCCGCCGGGCCAAGGCCGGCGACCTTGCCCGCTCGGACCAGCATCAGGCTGATGGTGCGGCGGCAAGCGCCGAGGTGGCGCTGGCGGAAAGCGGCAGCCTGCTGGCTGCAAGCACTCAACATCTGCGCGCCTTGATCGGCAAGCTGCCGGAAGAAAACGTAGCCGACGGACCGGAAACACCGCCAGCGGTGCCTGCCGACTTCACTGCGTTGGATGCGACTCACCCAGCAGTCGTCGAACTGTTCGACCGCGCTGAGGTCGCCCGCCGCAGTGCCGATCTGGCCAGCGTGCAGACAAGGAACAATCCCGAACTGTTGCTGGCCACAACCCGCGAGCGAGGTGCTTTCGGCGACAGCTATCAACAGACCGTCACTTTCGGCGTACGCATCCCATTTGGTTCGGAGGGCCGCAACCGCGCCAAGCTCGGTCTGGCCCGCGCGGAAGCCCTTGAAACTGAGGGCCAACTCCGCCTCGAACGTGAGCGCTTGGCCTCCGATCTGGAAGCCGCAAAAGTGCGCGTCGAATCCAGCCGTACGCAACTGGCGGCCGCAGAAAAACGCGCCCAACTGGCGCGTGAGTCGCGGGGTTTCTTCGACAAGTCCTTCCGCCTGGGCGAAAGCGACCTGCCGACCCGCCTGCGCATCGAACTCGAAACTGTCGAAGCCGAACGGCAAAACGCTCGCGCCCGGATTGATCTGGCCGCCGCCATCTCTGCGCTGCGTCAGGCCTTGGGCCTGCTCCCCGAACAAAAATAAGGAACCCGAACATGAGAACAACAAACACGCTGGCCACTCTGGGGTGGGTCGCCTGGATCGCCTTGGCGGCACCACTGGCCTGGGCCGGTGACGGGCACGACCATGGTGAAGCACCTGCATTATCCGCTGGTCCCGCCTCGCCGCGTTTTGCCGCAACGTCCGAAACCTTTGAACTGGTCGGCGTCGTCAATGGCAAGCAACTGACGCTTTACCTCGACCGCTATGCCGACGGCAGCCCGGTCAAGGACGCCAAGCTCGAACTGGAACTGGGTGGCGTCAAAATCCCCGTCGAACCGCATACCGAGGGCGAGTTCGAGGCAACGCTGGGGCAGGAACTCAAACCAGGCGTCGTGTCGGTGGCAGCGACCGTCATGGCCGGCGAGGAAACCGACTTGCTGGCTGGTGAACTCGACGTGCATGAAGAGGCGCATGCCGAAACCACCGCCCACACCCATGGCTGGAAGGAATACGCCCTGTGGGCCGGTGCCGCCGGCGGGGCACTGCTGCTCCTTGCCGCTCTATTGCGCCGCCTGCGCGCTTCCCGTAAACCCCATTTTGGAGGTGCTGCATGAAGCCCCGTCTTTGTTTGACCGCCCTTTATCTCTCCCTCTCGCTTTCTGCAATGCCGGCGCTGGCCGGTGATGGTCATGACCACGGCGACGCCCCGCCTGCTGCCAGCGGTAACGGCCCCAAACGCCAGCCGGACGGCAGCGTTTTTCTGCCCAAACCGGCGCAACGTCAGATCGGTGTTCGCACCCTGCTGGTTGAACTCGGTGAACTGCCCCGTACCCATGAACTGGCCGGCAAGGTGGTCATGGACCCGAATGCCGGCGGCAAAGTGCAGGCCATCGTCGCCGGCCGGGTCACGCCGGGGCCACGCGGTCTGCCGCTGCCCGGCCAGCAGGTCAAGAAGGGCGAGGTGCTCGCTTACGTCACGCCGGAAGTCGGCGGCAACAGCCGCTCCCTGGCAGAGAGCCGTCTGCGCCGCCTGCGCGAACTGGCCGACACCGTGCCGCGCAAGGTTATCGAGGAAGCCGAGGCCGCCGTTGCCAACGAACAACTGGTGGCGCCGGTCAGCGGCGTCATCGCCTCGGCCAACGTCGTTTCCGGCCAAGTACTCGAAGCCCGCGAAACCCTGTTCGAGATCGTCAATCCGGAACGCATGCTGATCGAGGCGCTGGCTTTCGACATGGCCATCGCCGGCGACGTGGCCGGGGCCTTTGTCGCCGTTGGCGAGCAGAAGCTGCCGCTACGCCTGGTCGGCATTGCCCGCAGCCTGCGCGAGCAGGCCCTGCCGCTGACCTTCCGGGGTGAAGGCGGCGCTTTGGCGGCGCTGGCCGTCGGCCAGCCGGTTCGGGTCTTCGTGCAGACACGCAGCACGGTGCCGGGTATCCGGGTGCCAGCGGCGGCGCTGATGAAGAACCCGGCGAACCAGAGCATCGTCTGGGTCAAAGCAGCGCCCGAACGCTTTGAGCCGCGCACGATAACCACTGAGGCGCTGGACGGCAACAACGTGGCGGTGACCAGCGGACTGAAAGCCGGGGATCGGGTTGCCGTCCGCGCTGCGACCCTGATCAACCAGGTCCGGTAAAGGGATGACGATGGAACCTATTCTCGACTCCACCCTGACCTGCCCGATTTGCGGACGGTCGGAAAAACTGCGCATGCCTACCGATGCCTGCGTGTTCTTCCATGAATGTTCAGGTTGCAAAACGCTGCTCCGACCCAAGCCGGGTGACTGTTGCGTCTTTTGCAGTTATGGCAACGTGCCATGTCCGCCGATTCAGCAGCGATCGGATTGCTGCACATGGCGGGAGAGCTAAACCATGTTCAAGTGGCTACTCGACAACAGCCTCGCCAACCGTCTGCTGGTCATCATCGCCAGCTTGGTGCTGATGGCTTATGGGGCATTCACGCTCTCGCGCACACCGGTGGATGTGTTTCCCGACCTCAACAAACCGACGGTCACCATCATGACCGAATCCGGCGGCATGGCCGCCGAGGAAGTTGAACAACTGATCACTTTCCCGCTGGAAACGACCATGAACGGTCTGCCCGGTGTGGAAAGCGTACGTTCGGTGTCCAGCGCCGGTCTATCTTTCATTTATGTGACCTTCAACTGGAAAACGGAGATTTTCCGGGCCCGGCAGATGGTGTCGGAACGTCTTTCCTCGATGGAGGAAGGGCTGCCAACGGGCGTCACGCCGCGCATGGGGCCGATCAGTTCGATCATGGGCGAAATCATGCAGATCGCCATTCCCATCGACACGGCGAAGATTTCGCCGATGCAGGTCCGCGAATACGCGGACTGGGTGCTGCGTCCGCGTTTGATGGCAATCGCCGGGGTCGCGCAGGTGATTCCCATCGGCGGCGAGGTACGCCAGTTCCAAGTACAGCCGAACACGACCCGGATGGCCGAATTGGGCATCTCGCACGAGCAATTGACCGGGGCGCTCAAAGGCTACTCGGCCAACACATCGGGCGGCTTCCTCGAACTCAACGGCCGCGAATACCTGATTCGCCATCTCGGCCGTACATCGCGTCTGGACGATCTGAAGAACCTGGCGCTGACGGCCCGCCACGGTCAACCCGTTTTATTGCGGCAAATCGCCGAGGTGACTTTCGCACCCGCCATCAAGCGGGGCGACGCCGGTTTCGAAGGCAAACCGGCGGTGATTCTCGGCATCCAGAAGCAGCCGACGGCGGACACTATCCATCTGACGCGGAGCATCGAGGCAGCAGTGGAGGATCTGAAGAAATCGCTGCCGGCCGGCATGGAGGCGCCCAAGGTGACCTTCCGCCAGGCGAGCTTCATCGAATCGTCCATTAGCACGCTGCAAGGCAAGCTGATCGGAGCATCGGTCTTCGTCGCGGTCATCCTGTTTTTCTTCCTGGGCACCCTCCGCCCGACGGTGATCGCGCTGACCGCGATCCCGGTATCGATTTTCATGACGGCGCTGGTCTTCGACTATTACGGCCTGTCGATCAACACCATGACGCTGGGTGGTCTGGCCATCGCCATCGGCGGCCTGGTCGATGACGCCGTGGTCGGCGTCGAGAACGTCCTACGGCGCTTGAAGGAAGACCGGGCCAAGCACCACGATCACCGGATGCACCCGATTGAGCTGGTCGCCCATGCGACGATGGAAGTGCGTTCGGCCATCCTCTATGCAACGATTATTATCGTGCTCGTCTTCCTGCCGCTCTTCGCACTGCCCGGCATGGAGGGGCGCTTGTTCGTGCCGCTCGGCATCGCCTTCATCGTGTCGACGCTGGCCTCGCTGGTGGTCTCGGTAACGGTGACGCCGGTGCTCTCCTTCTACCTGCTGCCAAGCATGAAGTCGCTCGATCATGGCGATACGAAACTGCTGGCCTGGCTCAAAGCCGGCTATGGCCGCAGTTTGCAGGCGGTGCTCGACCGCCCCAAAGCGGCGTTGGCGGCCGGTGCCATCGCCATTTTGCTGGCTACCGTCGCGGTGCCTTTCTTCCCGAAGACCTTCCTGCCGCCCTTCAACGAGGGCACGCTGCTGATCGGCATGCGCCTCAACCCCGGCGTCACGCTGGCCGAGTCGTCGGTTCTGGCGCAACAGGCAGAGGTGCTGATCAAGGCGGTGCCGGAAGTCGTGCACGTCGGGCGACGCAGCGGCCGGGCGGAACTCGACGAGCATGCGGAAGGTGTTCACGTCAGCGAACTGGATGTCGGCCTCAAGCCGGCATCTGAAATGACGCGCTCAATGGCCGAGATTTCGGCCGATATTCGCGCCCGCCTGATCAACCTGCCGGCAGCGATTGCCATCGGCCAGCCCATCTCGCACCGCATCGACCACATGCTGTCGGGCGTACGTTCGCAGATCGCCATCAAGATTTTTGGCGATGACCTCGACACGCTGCGCGGTCAGGCCGATGCGCTGCGCGGCAGGCTGGCCAGCATTCCCGGCATCGCCGATCTGGAAATCGAGAAACAGGTTCTGGCCCCGCAGATCAAGGTCAGCGTCGACTATGCGGCGGCGGCGCAATACGGCGTACCGACGCCACAGATTCTGGCGACACTGCAAAGCTTGGTTGAGGGCGAAAAGGTCACTCAAGTGGTCGAAGGCGGTCGGCGCTTTGCGCTGGTCGTGCGCCTGCCCGAGTCGTCCCGCTCCTTGCAAGGGCTGGGGCAGATCTTGCTGGAGACGCCCGGCGGCCCGATTCCCCTGTCAAAAATCGCCACCATCGAGGACAGCGATGGGCCGAACCAGGTCAGCCGCGACGACGGCAAGCGGCGCATCGTGCTTTCGGCCAACGCCCAAGGGCGGGCGCTGTCCGAGATCGTCGAGGACATCCGCCAGGTGGTCGGCGCAAGCAAACTGCCCGAGGGCTACTTCATCACCCTGGGTGGACAGTTCCAGGCGCAAGAAGAGGCTTCGCGGCTGGTTGGCCTGCTCTCCATCGTCTCGCTGGTCCTGATGTTTGTGGTGCTGTTCAGCCGCTACAAGTCGGTCGTCCTGTCGGCCCTGATCATGGCCAATATTCCGCTGGCGCTGGTCGGCGCGGTGCTCGGCTTGTGGCTTTCCGGGCAGCCGCTATCGGTCGCCGCGCTGGTCGGCTTCATCACACTGGCCGGCATCTCGGTGCGTAACGGCATTCTCAAGGTCAGCCATTACATCAACCTGATGCGCATGGAAGGCGAGAGCTTCGATCAGAAAATGATTTTGCGCGGCTCGCTGGAGCGTCTCGCGCCCGTTTTGATGACGGCGTTGGTCACCGCCTTCGCGCTGGCGCCGCTGCTGTTCGAGGCCGAACGGCCGGGTACGGAAGTCCTGCATCCGGTGGCGGTGGTCATTTTCTCGGGGCTGATCAGTTCAACGCTGCTCGACACCTTCCTGACACCCGCCATGTTCTGGCTGTTTGGCCGCAAGGATGTGGAACGCCTGATGGCCGACCGCGATGCCGGCGCGCTTTGATTATTTTTCAACGAAAGGAAAACCCATGAAACCTATTCATTTGATTGCCGCCATTACCCTGGGACTCTCCGGACTCGCCTTTGCAGCAGGTGGGCACGACCATGGCCACGAGCATAAGCCGTTGCATGGCGGCATCATCACCGAGGTCAAGGACATGGACTACGAACTGGTCGCCAAGCCGGAACAGATCCAGTTGTTTGTGCGAGACCACGGCAAGCCTGCCGACATCTCGAAGGGGTCAGCAAAACTCACCGTACTGTCCGGTAACCAGAAGCAAGAGATCAATTTGCTTCCCGACGGAGAACGCTTCCTCGCCAAGGGAACATTTGCCATCACTCCGGGTGCCAAGGCAGTAGCGCAAGTGAGCCTGGACGGACCTGCGGTAACGGCGCGATTCGTTCTGAAGTAAAGCAACTGCGACGCCTCGGCTACCGAGATTTCATCTGGATGGCCGAGGTATCCTGTCCATTGTGATGACAACGCACTCAGACCATTCGTCTACAACGCATTGCCTGCCAGTTGCTGAGCCATAGCTCTGAAAAAACTGCCATGCCCCAACTCAAACACTTGCCATCCGGACCATACACGCTGACCGACTTACTTCTGGTTTGATCGATGATCCTCGTGGTGTTCGCCGGTTTCTGGCTTCTCAATCGATATCTCACGAAAGCTCAGAAGAAGCGACCCTACGCGAAACGCCTCACGGGGCGGTTGCAAACACGCAACAAACGTCACCAATAACGCGTCCCGTGTCCAGCCAAGTCACCGCGAAGGAGAAGTGGGTGGCAACAGCGTAAAGCGGGTCAATCCTTTGGCCGAACAAACATCGACTTCGCCGCCATGCGCAAGAACAATTGATCGCGTAATGGCCAGTCCGAGTCCCGAGCTTTTCGTAGCCCGCTGTCGCGAACTGTCGGCGCGATAGCACTGGTCGAATCGGCGGGGCAGATGTTCTGCAGGAATCTCGCACCCGTATTCTCGGCAGCAACATGCGTCATGTGTCATCACTCTGATCGATCTGCCCCGTGACCATCCCGCCATTTGGCGTGTCCAGCATTACGTTTTTGAAAACCTTTGAGGGCAAATTGTCAGGAGGCAAACCGTCGATTTCGTACCATTCCCACATGAGTTTCCCACTTAGCCGCCCATCACAACAAATAATCAACCATTATCGCGTCTTAGAATTACGAATTTTTCAGCATTGAATTTTGCTAAGTTAGTATGTAATATCATATTACGTAATACGGTACGAAATTCGAGGATGCCATGGCCAGAGCCGGAATCTACAAATCTGAAGTTGTAAGAGCGCGAGACAACCTGTTGGCGATGGGGCGTTACCCGTCGATCGATGCCATCCGTGGCGAATTGGGGAATACCGGCTCGAAAGGCACGATCCACCGCTATCTGAAGGAAATCGAGGAAGAAGAAGGTGGCGGCACTGGCGCCCAGGTCGCTGTCAGCGAAGCTATTCAGGATCTATCGGCCCGCTTGGCCGAGCGCCTGCATCAGGAAGCCGATCAGCGCATGGCGGCACTGACCGACAAGCACAAGGCAGAAGTTGCAGCGTTGAACGACACCATGACCGCGTTACGTAACGAGATTGAATCGTTCCGGGGACAGGCTGAGCGCAAAACTATCGAGTTAGCAGCAGAAAAAGCGGCCCATACCGATACCCTGGCCAAGCTTCAAGAGGAACGGATCGGCCGGGCGCAAATGGCCCAGCGTATCCTGGACATGGAAGGGCAATTGGCCAAGGAGGAAACACATCGTATTTCTCTGGAAGAGAAGCATCAGCACGCCCGCGAAGCACTGGAGCATTTCCGTGCTGCAGCCAAAGAACAACGGGAGCAGGATCAGCGTCAGTTCGAACAACAAATTCAGTTCCTGCAGGGCGAATTGCGCTCCGCCAAGGATACGGCGAATACCAAGCAGCAGGAACTCATCCGTAGCCACGAAGACAATGCCCGGTTATCAAGCGAACTGACCCACGCCCACAGTGAGCTTCATCGACAAGAGGGCGAGGTACGATCACTACGTTCGGCCAAAGAGCAATTGGCCGTCGCCGAGGTGAAAAACCAGCAGTTGTCGGAGCAATTGGCGCATGCCAATACACGGGTGACCGATTTGGGCAAGGAAAACCAAGTGAACGTCTGCAAGCTGCGGGAGAGTATGGAGACGGGGCAGCGATTGGAGTCCGAACTGATGGCGGCACAAGCCGTTGTCGTCAGCCACGAGAAAATCTTCGAAAAGCTCACGGCTTTGCAGGTGCCACCGGCAAAAAGCGCCAACACAAAAAAGAATAGTGTTGACAGTCAGAATTCGCTTTTTAATTCAGAAGAGTAGGCGATTTTCGGGGAATTTTTCATGATTCCCGGCCGACCCTCTTGCAGCCCTGGAAGACAAGGCCAAGCCCCTGTACCAGGAGATTATCTCAGTGGAAAAGAAAAAGCGGTGATGCACATGCTGCTTAATACGATGAACTGCCGGTCCAACTCTGTTGGAGTGACTACCTCTCTCGGCGGAACGGCAGCTGACCGACACATTGCCGACTGAATCTGGCCGCGGGCCCAAAGTCGGCTAAGGCCGACAAGCTGTCCCACACGGCGTGATTTCTCACTCCGGATCAACAACTGGAGTTCCCTCTGCCAGCAAAGCCGATGGACTGACCCCCAAAGCGCGCGCTAGGCGCTCGATGTTGTCAATCGAGATGTTTCGCATCTTGCGCTCGACATGGGCAACGAAGGTCCGGTGAAGACCTGCTTCATGGGCAAGTTGCTCCTGAGACCAGCCACGCTCGGCGCGCAAACGCTTTAGGTTGGCTGCGAGGAGGTCTCGTATATTGACGTGTGTATTGACTGTGGTTGTCATCGCGCCATAGTGGGACGTTGACGCATTTCAGTCAGCCGCGTATAAGTCACTTTATTGTGACTTATACGCTCATATCTGATGGCAGTAGATAAACAAACTCGTGAAGCCGTTCTGCATGCTTGGGCGGGACAGTGTTTTTATTGCGGCCGAAAAGCAACGTGTGTTGATCACATCGTTCCGATCAAGAAAAATGGTACGGACGCACCGCATAACCTGGTGGCCTGTTGTACTTCCTGCAATGAAGCCAAGGGGGAGTTGTGGCTACCGCTTGATGTACTTGCGGAGGCTCTTACGGCCGCCCAGAAACTATCTTCTTTTGTTACCGAGGCGGCAGCAGTCTACGATGCCTCCCGCAAAGCGGCGGCAGACCGTGTGAATTACGGTTCACTTCCGATCCGGGAAGGTGTGCCCGGTCAAGCATTGATGCAACGCGCTGTCAGGCATCGCCGACCAGCGCGCATTCTGGCGACGGAAGCCGCACAAATTGCTGGCTCCTTTAACGCACTGAAAGCCTAGACGTTCGGTCGAGACCGTTTTCAGGAGTGTCCGCTGACCCAAAGTGGTGATCATTTCTGTGAAACGCCCGAAACAGCCCCCCGCAAGGCGAGGGGGCTGAGTGAGACAAATACCGGAAGAGCCGGCAACTAGGTTGATCTGTTCCTCGTAGGCCTGCATCACGAAGATGCCAAGACCCAAACCTGGCACAGCCAGATTCCTTAACGAGCCCGAGGGACCCCTCGGGATGTGTCACCTGAGCTTCCGCCAAGAAGCCGGCGATTTGCGATCCCACCGCCAAGCGGGATCGCGATTTTGCTTGCTGTTGGGGTGCCACCCCCAACCACTTCACCTTACGTTGTGTCATTCCCACAGCTCCGTACCAGATTGACCCAGTACTTCGTTGCCGAAGGAATTCGCTCATACACTCTCGGGGTTTGCGGCGTCGTGAGCGCCGTACCGGTGGGGGCCAACCCACCGATCCTCCGAGTGCATTTCGTACCACTTAGACGATTTCTTGCGTTCATGCAGATCGCTGCCGACTCACAACAGACGTTCAGATTCCGGGCTGGTTACCGTGTTTGGGGCGGGAGAACCGGGAGAAGTCCCTGCCTTACTGCCAAATCTGAAGGATTGTCTGTTGCTTCCATCGCGTTCCAGGCACTGAAGGCCCTAAACAGCACTTGCACTTTCCAGATAGCACCCCGCGGGGCGCATTTACAGGTTTAAGCTATCAACGCGGCTTGCGGCTTCATGGGCGCGACCCCATGTCACCAACACGCTCGCCCGATGGGTCTGGAACACTTGTTCCATCCCACCGAGGCCTACCTCACGGCAGGCGATTACGCAGCCATCCTGTCTGGCACAGCTTACGCGGCTTTCCCGCGTCCAACTGGAGAGGACTCGCACCTCTTTTTCATATCGTCAGGAACATCCAGGCATTTCCGCCCAGCGTCCGTTTCGTGTTCGCACCAGTTTGCCAGGCCCATTCCTGGCTTTCATGGGATAAAGCAACGGGGTTACCTTGGCGTAGCCAAGTTTAGTCCGCTACCTCCCCCTCGCACGCAGCGAGCTCCATTACGAGCACTGCGCGCCACACAACTTGCTCCCTGGCGGGGAGCTACCGGCACAGCCGGTAATGAAGTGAGAACAACAAGGGCGTTGGCGCGCCCCGTTGTCCAGCAAGCTGGATCGGTGTTGGCGCACCTAGGCCGCACAGTTTTATTGCCATCTCAACTGTTCTGTCCTGATCGGTATAGCGCGGGAATGCCCGATGTGAACATCTGGGAATCCCCTTCTTTACTCCCAGTTCATTATTCAGTGAGAGGGCGTTCTTATTCAATAGAAAAACCGGGGCATTCCAGGTGGGGGCATACCTGTTCAGGGAAACTCCCTTGGGGGGCTCGGATCGACTAAATGTCGTCCTCACTCCCGGGGTTACCCCGCTTGTACTGCTTGGCAATCCCTGCTTGCTGGGCAGCCGCTACCAGAGCTTTCCACGCTTCTGCCAAGGCAAGATAGCGTGGGAGCAGTGACTGCCAAGGGGTATTTCCGTGCTCGATCTCCTTTTGCGCGAGTTGGGGGAGGGCCTGGGTCAGCGTTGCGATGGCTTGGGCACACTGCTCGAAGGGATCCTCCCCTTGGGCAGCAGCGGCATCATTTAGCTCCTGACGGATGCGCGCTACCAGTGTCTCGCGCTGTGCATGACTGGCGGGGTCAGCATGGGTGTGCAGATAGTCCTCAGCCTTCTGTTGTTCGGCTTCATCCAGATAGTGCCCTGGGCGTAGGGTCAGCCCTATCGGAAACAGCGCCGGATCAGCACGCAGGTCCAGAGTACCCACGGTGAGGGTTCGGCTGCGTTTGCTTGCCGGGTCATAGGCATGGCGCACGAGTTGTACCGTCTTGCCGCCAGGGCGGGGCTTGAAACAAAGGTTTTGCATGGGGTGTCTCTCCAGAATGGGGGGCCCCCGTATAGGCAAAACTCAAAGACGGTCGCTCAGTGGTGGTCTGCGTTCAACGTTTGACGGTAGGCAGTCAATACCGGGCCGTATGCGGTCGATGGCGATAACAACGGGGATGGGCACCCCCTGGGCTTGTCCTGCAACGAAATAGTGAATGTGCTGCATGCCTGGTGGGGGAGGGTCCGAGGTAGGCGTTCATAGTGCGCCCGCATGCGGTTTCCGTCAGGGCGTAGGCGGTCGCCCCAACGACGTTCTCGGCGTGCTCATCACAAAGGGGTCGTTCTCCCTATACTCGTTTTTAAGCGGAGACCCAGAAATGGGAACAGTGATTAAGCGGCCGGTGAATCAGACGGCCTGCATGCAGCATTTACAGCGCTTGGTTTCCAGCGGGCACTACTTCTGGTGCGCGGATGTAATCCCCGAGGCGAGGCTGGCGTCATTTGTGGACAAGTGGTCAGTCTTTGGGCTCACGGCAGACATTCCTGCTCGGGCCTATCGGAAGAAATGTGGGAAGGCGAGCGTTCATCTTTGCCTGGAGCCGATGATGGAGGAGGGGGCACCCATTCGGTGGTGGATGCTATCGACGGCTGGACAACTGGGGCTGGTCACCCATGGGGCAGTTCCCGGGAAGGTCCAGGATTGTCGTCTTGCGGAGGGGCGCTTGACCTTCGGTCATTATGAACTCGTCCGGTTGCCCAAAATCGCAGGTGCGGAACAAGGGGCACCTACAACCTGGACCTGGCGTCTTTCACCGCAGCGCTATAAGGAATGGGAGGCGCTGTTGGTCGAGCGGGTCAAGGCAAGGGATTTGGATGGATTGGCGAAGGCTGAACGGTGCCTGTGTGCCATGCCTATGTTCAGCGGCGTCCGCGAGCAGCTCAAGCGTCTCTTTACCGAGAGGAACAAGCTAGCAGGAAAGTTCAAACTGCAACTGCCGCGGACGCCAGACTTACCCGTGATGCGTATGGTCAAGCTGTGGGACTAGCGGACGCGTAGGAGTCCAGAATTATTGAATAGGTCGATACGAAAAAGATGTCGGCGGGCGGAATGACCGCTTCACCGCCATTCCGCTAGGTAATCAATCGGTTTCAGGGGTTACAGGGCGAATGAACTTCAATTCTGGAAAGTCGATACGCCGAAGAATCTCAAGCTTCTTGTCGACGGGCAGTTCGCCCCGGTATTTCTTGACGACGGATGAGGCATCTTGCTCGACTTGTCCGCCCTGAAGCCTCTCAATATTGGTGACATTGCCGGCGTGTCCGGTGATGGCTTCTGCGTTGACGACACCCAACACCATTGCCCGATTCAGTAGGGTGGAGCGGAAGGCGTGCATCCCCACGATTCGGGCGTTTTGGGTTTCGTCGCGTAAACCGATTTCCTCCAGGAAATGACTAAACCACTCCCTGGCTTTGGGCGAGGCGCGCCCGACCGACGGGGGAAAAGCTTGGAAGAGCAGCGTGTCACCGCGTGCTTTGGCGGCTTCGACGTAGTCCAGGAAGCCCAGTTCAATCAGCTTTGGATGAATCGGCAACTTGCGTTTTGAGCCTCCGGTCTTGACTGACTTGCTGATGCTTTCGTGACCTTTCGAGTCATCCGTGATGTCCAGATACCAGACTTCGGAGCGGGGATCCTGGCGGATGTCGATTTGGGGGTTTAGCTGGCACAGTTCATTAACGCGGGCACCGGTAAAAAGCCCCAAGTGAGGCAACCAGTAATAGTGGGCCTGCTTTGGGTCATGGGCAAATGCGGCCATTTCTGGCCCCTGGAAGAGGCGCTGGAGTTCTTCCGGTTCGAAGTGACGCTGGCCCCCTTCTGGGTCGCGCCGCGAGCCGGTGTACTGAACGCCTTCCGTGGTGAGGGTCATGGGCCAGCCGTGGTCCTGCCATTTCCGGCGGCAGTACTTGATGAATGGGGTCATGGCAGCCAGGTAGGTGCCGTCAAAGGTTCCCTTACTCATTTCACCCCGGCTTTGTTTAGCCAGTTCGCGAGCACTGATGCTCTCTTTTCGGCAGATGTCCTTCCACCGTGGGGGGAGTCCTTGCACGGCTTCAAAATAATTTTCGATATCTGTCTGCTTAAGTGATCCGATGGGTTTGTCACCAATGATGTCGATTAGCAAAGGCATCACGGCACACACCTTGTTCAGCATCGCTGGCTTATCGAGCTTCCGGTAGTACTCGATGTAGCCCTGAGTGACTTCAGAAAGCAGCGGGGTATCCAGCTGACGTGCCAAGACGGGGGTGGGCTCATCCTTTCCTTCATAACGATTGAGCAGCTTTTCGTTGGTACGGATCGCCATCCGTGCGTAGGCCAGCGCAAGGCGCCGCATCTCCATATCAGAGACATTCAGCTGATATCGGTAGAGTTTCAGGAACTGCTCGACGGGATGGTGCAGTACCTCGTAGTCGCCCACGGCAACGGCGCTTTTGAGGAATTGATTTGCTTCGGCATAAGCGGCCTGGTAGTCGCTGATTTCTTCGGGGGTGTAGTTGCCCTGCTCACGCCGGGCTTCATCTCCAGCAAGGCTGGCGGCTTCTGCATGCTGGCAGATCGCGTCGATGGTTTCAGGGGTGAGTGCGTCAATCCGGATGACGGAATTGGTTTGCTGGCGTGCCAAGGCATCTGCTTGGCGTTGGCGCATGTTGTTCCATTCCGCAGTGAGTCGGGCTTCTTGAAGGCGGTGGAGTTCAACTGCAGTCCGATAGTCCTTGGTCCTGAGGGACAAGACGGCTTCTTTCTTGCCGGGATAGCAAGACAGGATATCAGTGGGGATGCGCCGACGAAGGTAGTAGGTGCCAGACTGGCGATGACGCTGGAGACCGGTAGGAAGCATTGGCATAGGACATGAGTTCAAGATTCCAAGTATAGGAAGCCAGGACTCAATTCTTGCCAATGTGTAGAAGCGTTGTGTAGAAGTCAGTGCCAAAATGGCCTGACGCAGCAATTGATTACTGCAAAAACAACGACTTGAAACAAATTGGCGGAGAGGGCGGGATTCGAACCCGCGGTGGGCTATTAACCCACACACGCTTTCCAGGCGTGCGACTTAAACCGCTCATCCACCTCTCCGGAAGCCGCGCATTCTAGCAGAATGCGCGGGGCGGTCAAATTTTTGTAAGTCCTGAACAACCGGCCCCGCAGTGCTTTCAGAGGAAGCGCCGCAGGGCAGGGGTGGGGATCAGACGATCAGCGGCACGATCAGCAGGGCGACCAGGTTGATGATCTTGATCAGCGGGTTGACGGCCGGGCCGGCGGTGTCCTTGTAGGGGTCGCCCACGGTGTCGCCGGTGACGGCGGCCTTGTGCGCTTCCGAGCCTTTGCCGCCGAAGTTGCCGTCCTCGATGTATTTCTTGGCGTTGTCCCAGGCGCCGCCGCCGGTGGTCATCGAGATGGCGACGAAGAGGCCGGTGACGATGGTGCCGACGAGCAGACCGCCGAGCGCCTGCGGGCCGAGCAGCAGGCCGACGACGATGGGCACGGCAACCGGCAGGATGGACGGAATCATCATTTCCTTGATCGCCGCTACCGTCAGCATGTCGACCGCCCGCGAGTAATCCGGCTTGGCTGTGCCTTCCATGATGCCGGCGATTTCCTTGAACTGGCGGCGCACTTCCACGACAACGGCACCCGCCGAGCGGCCCACGGCTTCCATCGCCATCGCCCCGAACAGGTAGGGGATCAGGCCGCCGATGAAGAGGCCGATGATGACCATGTGGTTGGACAGATCGAAGGTGAAGATCTGCCCGGTGGCGGCTTCCAGGGCGTGCGTGTAGTCGGCGAAGAGCACCAGCGCGGCCAACCCGGCGGAACCGATGGCGTAGCCCTTGGTGACGGCCTTGGTGGTGTTGCCGACGGCGTCCAGCGGGTCGGTGACGTTGCGCACGTCGGCTGGCAGTTCCGCCATTTCGGCGATGCCGCCGGCGTTGTCGGTGATCGGCCCGTAAGCGTCGAGGGCGACGACGATGCCGGCCATCGACAGCATGGAGGTGGCGGCGATGGCCAGACCATAGAGGCCGCCGATCGAGTAGGCGGCCCAGATCGAGGCGCACACCGACAGCACCGGCCAAGCCGTCGCTTTCATGGAAATGCCGATACCGGCGATGATGTTGGTGGCGTGGCCGGTTTGGCAGGATGCCGCGACGTGCTTGACCGGGCCGTACTCGGTGCCGGTGTAGTACTCGGTGATCCATACCATCGCGGCCGTCAGCGCCAGGCCGATCACGGCGCAGGCGAACATGCTGCCGGTGGTGACTTGTACCGCCGCATCGCCCGTGCCGATCAGCCAGGCCGTAACCGGGTAGTAGAAGGCCAGGGCCAGCACGCCAGCGACGATCAGTCCCTTGTACAGCGCGCCCATGATCTTGCCGCCGTCGGCAGTGCGCACGAAGTAGCAACCGACGATGGAAGCGATGATCGACACCGCGCCCAGCGCCAGCGGGTAGAGGATGAGCGCCTCGCCCAGCACGTCGGAGGTTTTCAGCATCAGCGCGCCGAGCACCATCGTCGCCACCACTGTCACCACGTAGGTTTCGAACAGGTCGGCGGCCATGCCGGCGCAATCGCCGACGTTGTCGCCGACGTTGTCGGCGATAACCGCCGGGTTGCGCGGATCGTCCTCGGGAATGCCCGCTTCGACCTTGCCCACTAGGTCGGCGCCGACGTCGGCGCCCTTGGTGAAGATGCCGCCGCCCAGACGGGCGAAGATGGAAATCAGCGACGAGCCGAAAGCCAGGCCGATCAAGGCGTGCAGGGCGCTATCCTGCGACAGCCCGAAGGCCAGCATCCCGGCGTAGTAGCCGGCGATGCCGAGCAGCCCTAGACCGACCACCAGCATGCCGGTGATCGCGCCGCCCTTGAAGGCCACCGCCAATGCAGGAGCGATGCCGCCGCGCGCCGCTTCCGCCGTGCGCACGTTGGCGCGCACCGAAACGTTCATGCCAATGAAACCCGCCGCGCCGGAGAGCACGGCCCCGACGACGAAACCCACCGCCGTCGCCGCGCCCAGGAAAATCGCAATGAGGATCGCGATGACGACGCCCACCATCGCGATCGTCTTGTATTGCCGGCTCAGATACGCCGCCGCCCCTTCCTGGATCGCCTTGGCGATTTCCTGCATGCGCGCATTGCCGGCGGGTAGTGCGAGGATGGAACGACTGGAAAACCAACCATACAGTACAGCCAGTACGGCACATGACAACGCCAACCAAAGTGCTGAAGACATACTTCCCCCTTGTTAGACTGACGAAAAAAAACGGCTGCATCAACGCAACGGACGTGCGTGATGGTGTGATGTTGGGGCGGACGAACGGGATACGGCGCGCAGCTTGGAATGGCGGAACGCTACTCGCTTTTGCCGGGGGGGTCAAACCGGGTTGTGATGCGATTGCACTGGTGGAGCCACCGGGCCGCCGAAGCACCAAAAAAAATCCCGCCGCAGCGGGATTTTCCGGGAAGCCGGTATTTGTCTGGCGCTTCAGCCCGCCAGATGATCCAGATAACGCTCGGCGTCCAGTGCCGCCATGCAGCCGGTGGCGGCGGAGGTGCAGGCCTGTTTGTAGATTTGATCCTGCACGTCGCCCGCCGCAAAAACGCCGGGGAGGCTGGTTTGCGTGGCGTTGCCCTGGCGGCCAGACTGGGTGACGAGGTAGCCGTTGTCCATGTCCAGTTGGCCGGCGAAGAGATCGGTATTGGGCTTGTGGCCGATGGCGACGAACAGGCCGTGCACATCGACTTGGGTTGTTGCGTTGGTCTGCACGTTCTTGACACGCAGGCCAGTGACGCCGGAGGCATCGCCCAGGACTTCGTCCAGCGTGGTGTTCCAGAGGATGGTGACCTTGCCTTCCTTTTCCTTGGCCAGCAGCTTGTCCTGCATAATTTTTTCGGCGCGGAATTTGTCGCGGCGGTGGATGACGGTGACGTGGCTGGCGATGTTGGCCAGATACAGCGCTTCTTCGACGGCAGTGTTGCCGCCGCCGATGACGGCGACCGGCTTTTTTGCGGTGGAAGAACCGCTCCCACGGGGCCCGCCGC
>OGQD01000229.1_pt1 | contig 46974 bp, 43 predicted proteins | sample 1553091 | NCBI WGS metagenome assembly OGQD01 (sample SAMEA2580290, study PRJEB22360) | human gut metagenome | biome: human gut; feature: human-associated habitat; material: faeces | place: Denmark | collected 2008/2010
GTGCTCGACGCCGCGCCCCCCCAGCAGCGCCAGCGGCGTCACGATCAGGCTGATGACGGGAATCGCCAGCGCATTGGCGAGCGGCGACACCAGGGAAAACTGCTGGAACACCACCATCAGCACCGGCAAGGTCGCCAGCGTCGCCGCCCACTGCACCGCGCCCCAGCCATGCACCCGCTCCCGCCAGCCGCCGCGATGCCCGACCCGCGCGCCGCCGATGAACAGCAGGGCCGCCACCGCGCCGAACGACAGCCAGAACCCCGCCGCCAGCACCGCCCATGGATCGATCAGCAGCACCAGCAGCAAAGCCAGCGCGAGGATGTGGCGCGCTGCCGGCAAACGCCCGGACAGCACCGCCAGCGCCACCGCCAGCAGCATGTAGAAGGTGCGCTGCGCCGGCACGCCGAAGCCCGCCAGCAAAGCATAGGCGAATGCCCCGAGCGCCGCCGCCAGAATCCTCACCCGCTGCGCCGGATAACGCAGGGCCAGCCCCGGAATCCAGCGCCAAAGAAAAGCCGCCAGAGCGCCCAGCATGCCCGCCACCATCGTCACGTGCAGACCGCTGATCGAGATTAAATATCTATTAAAACGTAATTTTCGGGATTGGCATGGGTCGCTCCTGGAGAAGCTGAAGGCTCCTCTCTCAAACAATTCCTTTACTGCGCATGTAACCAAGCACTTCAGCTGACCGAAAAGCAGTGGCTATCTTGAGACAATCCATTCCAGCCTCATCTTTTCGATAGGGGTCTCCGTGATGCCGAAGCATCAAATCAAAGGCCCATCCAGAATTGTCCTCGGCCGCTAACATGATCGGTGTTCGGCCAGGTTTGGGATACCGATGCGTCGCATTAGGATTTGCTCTGTGCTCAAGGAGTAACTCAGCTATTCGAATCAGTTTTGGCACCGAATGCCGCCTCATCTGTTCCTCAACCATCGTCGAAACTAATCGCTCAAACAACTCAGCGTATTGCGGCATCTCGCGGAGTTTGCGAAGGTCCTCCCCTTCACCAAAAACACCTGCCAAGCGAACGTTATAGCGCCTGAGCACTTCCCTTTTGATAAGGTCAGGATTTGCTGTTAACGAGCGACAAAGGAATTGATAAAGTTTGCCAGGACTTCGGATAGCGCCCAGCCTTTCCATCAAAAGATAAAGGGGGGTTTGATCGACAACGTTACCTCTCAAATCAGGTGAAGCCCCCATCAACAATAATTTTTCAACAACATCGGGCTCGCCCAAATCGACAGCGCAGAGCAACGGTGTCAGTTGTTTCCTTACAGTGACACTGTTTAACACGGAGGTCGAGTGCTGATAACTCAGCAACAAGTCCAATACCCGACGATCGCCAGTTTGTGTCGCCTCCTGGATTGCACATAGCAATGCTGAACCACCGGACTCATCAAGTTTCTCGACTGATGCACCCAAATCAAGCAGTGCCTTGACCTCTTCAAATCTGTTGAATGACGCGAAAAAGCGTAACTGAGACCAGCGCCTTACTTGACCATCCCGAAACTTGATTGAAATCACTCTATCAGGTGAGCGACGATCAAGTTTGACCTGTGAAATCTCATCCTCATCGAACACCAGATACGGTAGAGGAACGATCTCGGCATTGTCAGCAAAGGTTTCAGGAAATCGCCCCAGAGCCGGAAAGACTTGATGAAACTGTTGGCTGAAATGTTCGATTTCCCAATCCTCGACAACATCATCGCCCCTAGGGTTTGCAAACAGACCGAAAGCCACCGCTCGATGCTTGAGACGCTTAATCAAAGCCTTCTTGCGTAGATGACCAGCCAATACCAAGGCTTCCTCAACGATTTGCTTCTGTTGGTTCCCGGCACGGTAGTGAGCCAACTCAGCAGCAACCTCGTAATGCGGCAATGCCAGATCATATTTTCCGGATAAAACATGCCACCGGCCACGCATCCACTCGAGGTGAAATCGAGTCCGGCCCTCAGGCTCAACATCAGCAGACAAGCGCTCAAACTGATCCAACTCCGCTTTAAGCTTCGCCTGTTCGCCAAGTTCCTTCTCTGTCGTACGTTTCAATCGCTCATAAAGCGTAAGCGCAGGCATCGTCAGCGTAGAGAAAGGCTTTCCTGACTCAACCACTGCAAGTGACAAGAGGCGACCAATATCGAAATCAGGCATCCCAAGCAATAGATGCCGGCGCATTGCTCCCCGGAAAGGCACAGGCGATTCTCTTTCCAAATGAGCAACTGTTCTCGAAACCATCAACCAGCACCGCAGATTTTGAAGCTTCTCTTCACCCACGATCCCGGTATCTTTCAGAGCTTTGGAAAACCGAACGATGCTCTGGGGATCAGGCAGGTCCGTCCCCTTTGACCATTTCCGACATTTTTCGGCTTGGTCTCGATCCGAGCCGACAGTTTTTGGGTAGGCCAATTTCACCAGTGAAACCTCCTGACCTTCATCAAGCCAGCCCATGACAAGAGCCACAGGATGGATTTCTGGGTCAAGAAACTGCATCAGGTCTGGGCCACCAAAGCCCTTTTTAATACCTACGATCAAACCCAGCGCATGCAGGGCAAAGTAATGCTCAATGAGCAAAGGCAGAGATTGCTCTCGACTCAAGCTATCAAGGGGAACACTTAAAACGAGGCGCAAGTAGCTCTGATGAACGTAAGCGAGAGATTGCCCAACCATCTCAGCAAACTCAGGGTCAATATACTTCGCCAATGGAGCGACCACCGACTCCTCTGCTAACGCAGGAAGAAGCGCCCAATTAAATTCACCTTTGCGTGCCAACTCGTCAATATCAGAGTTGTTACCCTTGGTTCCCAGCGCAACGGTAAGTGCCCGATACAGCTCACCCAATCGTGGATACGGGGGGGCGGGATGCTTGCTCGTACTCATATCAGACTGCAACTCAGTAGCTTGCGGATGTCTCGCTTGAAGTTCTGGAAGGCTCGGTAATCACTAGGGGTACATGGCACAGGAATTCGCCGCCCAGAGGGCGATATAAGTTTTCCGTGGCGCCCACCAGAATGATATTGCCATCCGTCATTTATCAGCTGGCGCACATAATCGGAAATTGCTCGATCTTTGCAGTATCTCATGTCGCGTTCCGGCCCCCAGGCAGCGAACTACCTGGGGGCTATAGGTTATTAAGCGTTACCGCCAGAACCATTCGTGTTGCCAGTAGTCGCGTTGCGAGCCACTACCGACTGAGCACGAGCAACAAAGCTACCGGCTGCAACCTGACCACCATTCGCCTTCGCTGTCGCACTGTGGATACGAGAAACAGCAGCGGCAGTCATAGGGCTACGGGGAGCAGACTTCGCAGAAGATTTCGCCATGATTATTTCCTTTCAGAAAGTTGGTTTGTTGTCACCGGAATTGGCAACGGAGCGAACAATATTCCGGCGGTAAAAACCAATCTCCCGCGCCAATGGTCAAAAAAAATTCCAAAACACAACACATTGTTCCGAAAGATTTTTTTCACTGCATTGGCTGAAAAATTCGGCGCTTAGCCACGTCATCGAGGCCATCACTAGAATGAAAAAGCCCGCCTGAGAGATCAGGCGGGCTTTGCTGTCGAGCGTGTATTCCGCAAGAGCAGTCGGATCATTTGCAGCACTCTCAGATGCTTCCGACTTACCACCCGCTATGCCAGCAAGGACTTCTGCGGTTCATCTGCAACGAGATTGTCTGCGGGGAATTGCCTCAGGAAATCACGACTCTCCGAGGCCGGTGCTTGAAGCCAAGCATCGTAAGCATCTTCGTCGAGGATGACGATCATCCGCTTTTCGTCATCTGGCTTGTGATACTGGCGCATGAACGGATGGTCATCAGCATTGATCGTCAGCATCGTGTAGCTGTGGATCAGAACACCCGCTGGGTTCTTCCAGGCTGCCCAGAGTCCGGCAATGCCCATAGGCTTTCCGTCAGCACGTGAGATGCGTGCGGGCACTGCTTTCCCTGTACGCCAATCCGGTTCGTAGATGGCTTCAGCCGGAATGATGCAATGTCGCCCCAGTTTCCAAGCATCACGGTAGCTCGGCTTCTCGTGAACGGTTTCAGACCGCGCGTTGTATGTGCGTCGAGCAATAGTGGCATCCTTCGACCAATGGGGAATCAGGCCAAATGACCCCACGAGCAACTCCCGGAACGGCACAGCGTCATCGCCGACATCAGCGAATTCATGTTTCCGAACAAACGGCCCGTGGTAGCCAGGCCAAAGGCTGGGCTTGAGTCCCAACGGCAAGTCACGAACGCCAAAATTCGCGTGGAGTCGAGCCGGGTCTGTTTGAGGGTCATAGTGAGAGCACATGTCCAAAGGTTATCAAACAAAACCGTCAGTCTGTCGCACGCCCGGCAAAGGGGCTCAGCCGTTCCATGCGAAATGGTTGCCGCAGGCATACAGTATTGCACTCTACTGGATGCTGTATAAAATTACAGTATTCAAGGAGAGCAAGATGATAAGAATCGTATGCCCACACTGCCATACCCCGTTATCCAGCGCAGAACTTGAGCAGATCACCATCAACGGGCAATTGAACCTCGTGTGTCCCGAATGCTCAGCAGTACTGGTTTCTGAGCCACAGGCTGGTCCGGAAAGCCATTCAATCGACGAGCACTACGCGGATGACGTTGCGGCCCATGCCTGAAGTTGCATTCGCTTCGGGTGTCTTCATCCCTTTACCGGGAGCACCAAAACTTGCCCTGCCTCTCGATGAGGTACGGGTTTCAGCAGGCTTTCCCAGTCCAGCAGCAGACTACGAGGACAAGCGGCTGGATATCAACGAATACCTCGTTCGCAACCCCGTCTCAACCTTCTTTTTCTCCGTCCAAGGGGATTCAATGGAAGGCGCCGAGATATTCGATGGTGACATCCTTGTTGTCGATAAAAGCGTTCGTCCCAAGCACGGCCATATCGTGATCGCCTTCGTGGATGGTCAGCGACTGGTGAAGAGACTATATCGACGTGCTGGCCGTGTCGCCCTTGTCGCTGAAAACCCGAAATATCCTGCACTGGACATCGGCGAGGAGCAGGAACTCGTTGTATGGGGTGTCGTTGTTGGCAAATTTAAGCGGTTCGGGGCATGACGTGCCTGTATTCGCGCTAGTCGACTGCAACAATTTCTACGCCTCGTGCGAGAAGCTTTTTGACCCCAAACTGAAAGACCGGCCTGTTGTTGTACTTTCAAACAACGACGGCTGCGTTGTAGCCCGCTCCGCCGAGGTAAAAAAGCTTGGCATACCAATGGGAGCACCGTGGTTCAAACTGCGTGACGAAGCAAGACGCTACGGGATTGTCGCCTTCAGTTCCAACTACGCGCTGTACGCAGACCTGAGCAATCGCGTCGTGCAAGTACTGAGCGATTTTTCCCCCAGCATAGAGGTCTATAGCATCGACGAGAGCTTTCTCGACCTCTCGGGTTTCAAGCGGCTCGGTTATCAAACCTATGGTGCCGAAATTCGACAGCGCGTGGCTGACTGGCTTGGGCTGGCGGTATGCGTTGGCGTGGGCACGACGAAGACGCTCGCCAAGCTCGCGAATCACGCCGCCAAGAAAAACTTGGCGGGCGCTGATGGTGTTTGCGACTTCACCACAATGGACGAACACGAGCTAACCAAGCTGTTCTCCTGCATTGATGTGAGCGAAGTCTGGGGTGTCGGTCGCAAAATCTCGGCAAGGCTTGAAGCAATGGGCATCCACACCGTGCAACAACTACGCGATTCAGATGCTGAGACAATTCGCTCTCAGTTCTCCGTGGTGCTTGAGCGAACGGTTCGCGAGCTACGCGGTGTGTCATGCCTTGACCTGCAAGAGGTTGTGCCGGAAAAACAGCAAATCATGTCTAGTCGCTCATTTGGGCAACTGATCTATGACTTGGCCGATCTGGAGGAAGCAGTCGCCAACTACGTCGGAAAGGCGGCAGAAAAGCTACGGGCTCAGGAATCACTGGCGGGAGCCGTACAGGTCTATATACGCACGAACATTTTCAAGCCTGATGTACCGCAGTATCAGCGTTCATTCACTGTGCCATTGCCAGAAGCCTCCTCCGATACCCGCGTGCTGACCAAGTGGGCATTGAAAGTCCTGCGGCGCATCTATCGGCCGGGGTACGGCTATCACAAGGCAGGAATCACGCTGATGAATATCGCACCAGCGGCCAATCAGCAATTTTCGCTCTTCGCTTCAGGCGGTGCTGGTGATGCTCGTTCCCAGGCACTCATGGGCGTGCTTGATGGGATCAATGGGAAGTATGGTCGAGGAACGGTGCGCCTCGCCGCCGAGGGGGTTGAAAAAGCCTGGCAGATGCGTCGAGGCAATCTCTCTCCTGGCTACACAACGGATTGGGATAGCTTGCCCGTGGCACTGGCACTTTTGTGAGTCGTGGAAAAGGGAGCTTTAGCCATATGCCCCCTGATTCCTAACCGGACTGCCCTCACGGAGACGTCTTCAGTGTGCCAAGCGCCAAATGCTTGCCAAAGGCATAATAAGAAAACCATACCTGAATCAACAAGGTGCGAAATGACAGCACAACTAAAAATTCTGTGTAATGACGGCATCGAGGCGCGAAAGTTACGTCGCGAGTTGGGCATGAACCAGGCTGAATTCTGGGGGCGAGTCATGGTCACTCAGTCAGGTGGCTCTCGCTACGAATCAGGCAGAGAAATGCCTGAGCAGGTTGCACTGCTACTCCACCTAACATTTGCACCAGAAATAATGGCAAACAGGCTACTTACAGAACTCCGTTCAGGCACGTTAAACAACCGAATTCTGAACGAAAAAAAGCCCGCCTGATCTCTCAAGCGGGCCGTTTTATCAAATGACTATGCAGCAAGAGCCGTTGCATCGTTTGCTGCTCCCTCAGCAGGTTTCCCAGCGGGTAGATCAACAACGTGCGCGGAGCGTTTATTCAAGATTTCCTCGCCAGAAGGAGTCATTTTCACGCACCAGTAGTCCTTGCCATTCGAGCGCGTCTTGCTGAAACCCATGTGCTTCAAACGCTTGCCGAGGACAATGTTGTTCTCAGCCTTGACCCCGAAAGCGCTTGCCCAACTCGTGTAGAGCTTATACAAGGCGGCGGGCTGCATGCCCTTCTCAGAGCATTTAAACAGAGCCTCGTCGGCAAACATCTTGATCTGGTCAGACTCCTCGCGGTACTGAAGCGATGCAGCTTCGGAAGAGGCTGGAACCACAAAATGCTTCCGCTCCCGAAGAGACTTCAACCCACGGACAGCCATCGCGAAAATTCCGTCCAACTCCGCCGACAACTTGGCAGGCAGGTTCATATCCATCTCGTCAGCGGTGAAATTGCGGTTGAAACGGATCATCACTAAGCGGCGGAAAAATGCATGGGTGACATCACGCAATTTCGGCAGGTGGTTCGTGGCGAGCATGACGCGCGTGGTCGGGATGAAGGCAAACGGGCGCTCGTACTTGCGCTCGGCCTCGACCATGTCACCGCTCACGATCTGCTTGAGCACGCCGTCATCCATCACCGTGTTTTCGTTGATTTCCGAACTCATCAGCAGCAGTTTTCCATCCAGCTCAGCCAGCGCACGGCGATTGCCGAGGCGCTGAACCGGTGCGCTGTAGACGTTTTCATGACCGACCAGCTCGGCCATGAGCTTTAGCAAAACCGACTTGCCATTGCCACCGTCCCCGACGCAGACAACAAATTTCTCGAAGCTGGTATCCGGGATCAGGCAAAGCCCCATCCACTCACGCATGAACTGGATTTTCTGATCGCGGTCGTGATCATCACGAAACACATCGCTCAGGAATTTCTCGAAGACCGGCGCTTGAGCACTCTCATCCCAATCAACATTACGGCCCGAGCGGAGATGCATGGCAGGATCGTGAGGCACAAGCTGATATGTCGTCATGTCGAGCGCACCGTTCTTAAAACAGACAAAGTTGTGGTTTGGCTTGAACTCGCTGCCTTTGACGACACAAGTTACCTTCAGCAAGGCATGAAGCTCGCGCACGTCCTTGAATTCAACACCCGGGCCGAAAAACTCGGTGATCAGACGCAGAATATCGGCCTGCTCGTCCAAGTCGATCCAATATCCGCCCGAATACGCCAGGAAGCCGTTATGCAGGTACACGAGGCCATTCGGGTAATACTGGCTGAGAAAGTCTTTAACCCCTTGGGTTGCGCTTTCAGGCACAGGCCAGCTAGCGGCAATTGCTTCGGTAGAGGTGGTGGTGATGGTTTGATTGTTTTCCATGAGTTACTCCTTTAGTTGGTTGAAATAAATTTTTCGATCTCGATGCTCGGGAACCCCTCCACAAGCACCGATTTCAGTACTTCAGTACGGGGCGTTAATGGCACTGCGTGCTCAATGAACTCAGCCCGTACAGCGTTTTTCACGTCATTGACCTTGGTCGGATAGCCACGCTCGGTGAGCCAGTCAGCCAACTCGGGATAGGTCATCGTTTTGGTCAATCCGCAGAGCCCTTGCGTGTAGGCACGCAAGAACATGCGGCGGAACACATCCGTGATACCGCCGCTTGTTGGACGTATCCCGAAACAGCGGCCATTACCTCTGCTGATGCGGTCCCGTACCAAGGCAAACTGGTAGTGATCCTCCCAGTCATGTAAATCCCCCAAGGTCTTCAGGCAGTGCTTGTCACGCCAGCCGTCGAAAATGGCCCTTGCACGCTCGCAGTCCGCGAGGTCATACCAAGGCACACTGCTCATCGAGAGGTGCTCGCCATCAGCGACAGCAACCTGCTGCGGCTCAACCAAGCGGCGCTTGAAATCGAACTCAAGGTTCAGCCTCGATTCCCGAGTCAGGCGAACCACGTCAGCGTCCTTGACCCACTGCTCTCGAAACGGCGTGAATGGGCGAGTGACCGTCATGTCGCCGGGGCTACGACTCATGAACAAATCGACCATGAATTCGTTGTGCAGCGCATGTTCGACCTGCGGTGACACCCCCGCTTTTGCGAGAATGAATGGCTCGCTCTCGAACGGAATGGCCGTGACCTGACCACGAGTTTTCATCGCGATCAGCTGCCGCACGCGATGCTTGCGTTCCAGCATCTTGCTACCGGGAGCAACCCGTTCGCAGAGCGCCTGAAAGCGTTTAGCCATCGGCCCATCCAGCACCAACTCGGTTTCATCGGCATCGGTGATGAAACCGTCTGTCGTGGCGCTGATCACATTTCGATGCGGAGGGATTCCAGCGATTTGCTCGCTGAGAACAGCGCGAACGAAGCCCGTCGTGTGTGCTGCGATGGCGGCATTCGTCAGAATGGAATGAGGCAGTTCAACACTCTTCATCCCCTGAGAATCGAAGACCGTCTTTGCCTTCAGGCCTTGCGCTGTCTTCCCGTACAGGCTGTTACCGAGGAGCTTGGCGTACAACTCAAAGATGGTGCCTTTATCGAATGACTTCCGCAGGGCGCGGATGTGCATCACGAAAGGTTCGAACAGCCGGCTATCGCCTTCGCACCACGGGAAAATCACGCCATGCAGGATGTCGATCTGACAACCGAGGTTCAGGGCCACCTCGATCTCGGGTGCCGTGCAGTACGAGAATCCCGTCAGCGGATATACCAGCCCTCCTTGGGAATTCCTCACCGGCATCGACGGGAACCGGGTTCCCTCCGGGAAAGCAAAGCGCACATAAGCAAACCCGAGTACATGCCCGACAAAATCGGCTGTCTCCTTCGAATACCAGAAGTTGTCATAGTCGATGTGGCGAAGATCGACCATTCCCGTCGTGTAAGCGCCCGCCAGATCGAAATCGTTGTAGATGCCGATGGTCGTCGGGCCAAAGGCGTAGCACTCGTTACGACCGCCGCTGTAGCAATCGGCAACAAACGGCTCGTTTGCCTTCCGCATCGGCGTAAGTGCCTTTTCTTTCTTGGTAACTACCCGGTCCCTGTCGGAATTCCAGTAGGTGCTGGCGCATTGCGTTACACCAAATGCCGCATTGAAATCGACTTGGCTCTCTTCGAGCTTCGAGGTGAAGATGCGGACGGCAAGGCTGCTGGCGGTCGCAGGTAGCGAGCGCTTCCCTGTGTGCTTCTCAGCGAAATCAAGCAGGCGAAGATAAAACCGGACAGCGATTTCAGAGTCCCTGAGGCCGTATCTCTCGAAGGCCTGCTTGTCGCCCTCCAGCAGCAAATCCATCCGCTCCTTGAGATACCCCTCAGGCAGTTCAAGCTTCGGCAGGCCAAGCAAGTCACCAATTTGGGCTAGCGAAGTACCCATCGCCACATGGCCGCCAGCATCGACAAAGCGAACCTTCAGCGTGCGGAAAACCCCGTCACGATCCATCGCCAAGTAGGTTTTGTTATTCAGCAGGCCATCAAGGTCATCCGCTTCAGGCTCCAAAAGAAGTGAGGTTTTTACCGAGGCGACTCGGCCACCAACGTTTTCCAGGGCTTGCTTGAACGACACGAGGTCGCCAAACGCCTGTAAGTCGATCCGCAAGAAGAAGCCAACCAGAACGACATGGTTCGGCCATTCGAGGATTACCCCGCGATCCATCGCCTCGTGGATCAACTCAAAAACGATCTCGCGGAAGTGAGGGCGTTGGCTTTTCTCAGGCCCACGCGGATACACCACTCGCTCCATAACACCGCACTCGCCAACCAGATAAAACTGGAGGCTCAGGATCACGTTGTCATGCTCTTCATCACCGGGAACAAACTCAGAATCGAAGCCGATATACACGGTCGGCCCCTGACCTTTCCGAGGCTTGCCAGGATCAGTTGTAATGTCTGCGGCTTGATGAGCCGTCAGCACTTCCCACCGCTCCAGCTCAGCCTCGATGTCCTCGTCGAACACAGGGTCTGGATGGTTGGTGTAACAGTCCGGTACATATTCCCCTTCCGGCGACTTACACCAGGTTTCTAGGACGGGGGTTTCAATAACGTTTTGCATTTTCAAATCTCCGAAAGCAGTGAGGGGTAGTGGTTGCTCCCACTACCCCTCACCGGTAACCGTTAAAAAAATCGGATTACTGGTCGAGGAAACTCCAATCGGGCTCAAGACCAGCCATACCCGAGCGAGTGAGACGAATGAGCGTTTCGCGAACCTGTTTTGCCTTTTCATCGTCTTCCACATCGATCCACGCAACCATGCGGCGCTGGTCGTCACGGCAAGAAACCCCCTTGCCCGGGTGAAGCGTGATCGAGGTCACGACGTGCATCGCAATGGCGTTGCCGTTAGGGAGAACAGTCAGTTTTGCCATGTTAGAAACCCCCGTTAGTAGCGTTAGGCAGTTGGTTGGTGTGCTTGCAGCGGAGCGCAGCGAAAATGCCGCTCAGCGTTACCTCGTCCCAGATGCCGAAATTGAGCGTTCCCAGGACACGCCCCATCAGTCGAAGCTCTACACCGTCAGGTGGAGCAAGCTTGGCGTCGTGAAAGCCGCCCCCATCGTCAATCAACTCTTCACGGAGATTGGTCAGTTGAATACCGAGGTGGTTATGGCCCACGAACAAATCACCTTGAGGCACACACCCCCAGAAGGTGTCGTGCTTCGACGAGATTTCGACGATGTCTGCATCGCCAGTGGATAGCAGAAGGCTGCCGAATCGCTGAAAATTGCATTGCAGCTTGGCTCGCAGGCAGTAAGGCATTACAGAGAGCTTGATTTCCTCCCAGTCAGGGCGAATCAGGTGGCGATACCGTTTAGCAACCATCTTGGCTGCCATCGGGCTCGCTTCCTCCAAAATTGCCGCCTGAACCTCAGGGTGATTCGGAAATTTCAACGCCTGATAAAGATGCTCGCTGGTTCTGCACCGAACACCGTACAGCGTGATCAGATAGCCAGCAGCCATGTTGGAAAGGCCACCGAAGGAGTCGCGGGTTTTGCAGAACGACACAACTTGGTCTTGGATATAAGTCTTCATGAATTGCTCCTTATGAAAAATGACTTAAGGGTTTTGCTACACATCCAGCGCGAACGAGAAGGACCATTCCTCCTCGTCACGCCTTGGATACTTTTTATTTGGTGAATCCCACTGGGAATTCGTCCCAGGTCCGGCCATCGAGGCTGCGAACTGGCGCTTTGTGGCTTGATCCAACCTGCTTGATGAAAAACGGCAGGCTGTTCGCCACAGCGAAATCTCGTACGTGGCGAGCCCAATCGAGATTGAGTGGGCGGGCACGCTCCGTACCCGTTTCCGAGCCGAGTACCACCCAATCCACATCCTCGTAGCCAGTGAGGTCAATCGGCCCGAGCATTGGCTCGATCATCACGAAGCGATGGCCCTGAACACGCAGGAGATGCGGGAGGCGCTCATCGGCCAGCGCTTGGTTTTCGACCGAGACGCCACATGCGATGTGAGGTGGAACACCCTGCGGATAGCGCACCTCCAGAAAGCTAGCCATGCGTTCGGCACGCTTCGTCCAGAGGATGTATTTGGTGTTGTCGATGGGTTTGCCGACTTTTGCTCGGCAGAAATTTATATCTTCCCGTTCCCGTGCAACTTGATCGACCACATTGAGGACACGATGGATAGTTGCGTCAGAGAACTTGTCCCAGAACAGATCGCCGTGCTGAACCACGCCGACAATGCCTTTCTTGGGACGCAATTTCGCGGGATCAAATCGAGCGTCAAGTTCGGTCGGCCCACCTTCAGTTACTGTCTCGGGCAGGTTTCCGAGGCGAATTTGCCAAGGCATGATTCCGTCGAGCCACCAGCAGTCGCGGCAACCAGCGGAGTAACGTTGGCAACCAACGACAGGATTCCAGTCAGAGGTAAGCAGATCACCGGGGTTATGTTTAGCCATTTCAAGTTTCCTTTCGTTTTGGCAATAAAAAAGAGGCCATCTAGGCCCCTTTCGGAATGGGTAAAAAACGAAAAGGGCCTTTCGGCCCTTTATGACAATGGAGAAAGATCTTCCCCACCCTATAAAACTTTGCATTAACCGGCACCAAGCAGACTCATCCTTTGCTATCCGAGCCCCCGCCACTATTAGATTTATTTAATGTGCCTCTAAGAGCCTGCGTCGCCCTATTTAATTTATTTTTAGCACCTCGATTAATCCAATCAAAACCAATAGATACAACTTGGGTGGACTGATTAATCACTTCTCTCACATCACGAAGCCGGACCAGCCTGGGGTCATCAACAACGTGAAGCCAGTATGGAGAAATCGGCACCGTAATAACACGTACAAAAAAATTGTATAATTTGCGTGTTATCACACAGGGCGAGCGAGTCGTGGTCTCAAACGTCAAGACAAATAACATTTACGAGCTTTGGTATCTGTGGCTCAAAACAACCGAGCCAGAAACCTGGACGCCGCTGATGCGTCAAACCTTGGTTGATTGTGAAGAGCCATTCGACGAGTGGTGGGAGGAATGCAAGGAGTTCTTCCTTCCAGCGATGGACACGACCCCACTATGGGTGATCGAGAACGAGCACGATTACGCCGACCATCACGACGAATCTGACCTTGAAAACGAATTAATCATTCGCCTGAACGTTGGACTTCCTGCTAACACACTGCTGAGAGCCGTTAAGAAGCTGCTGGATGAGCGGAACCTTACATTTCCCGTGGGGAGGCCAATATTCGATGACAGCGCCGCCGACATCTTCGAGTTGTATCGAAGGCCCGATGCACCGACCATCCGTGCGCTATGCACAATGCTTAACGTCTATACCGAATGGTCTAAGGAGCAGAAAAAGAAAGATCGCGGCGAACGTCCCGACCCGATGTGGAAGATTGGGCAGCGGCTAGGTCTCCTCGAAGCTAGCCAGTCTGACGAGCCAGAGCGAACAATGACTGCAACGGTCAGCCGTTATCTCAAATGGGCAACGGAATTGCGGAAAAACATTGTCAAAGGGAGCAAGCATTTCCCCAAGTACAAATAAAAAAAGGGAGGCAAGCGACCTCACCTCCCCCCGAAGACCATGTATAGATTACGCCCTAAGACGGAATGAGCACTCGCTTCAAATCTTCACGAACAGCCATCCAGATTCTGCCTAGATTATTTTCACCGTCCCAAGAGCCATCCTCTCGAAGAGCCGCACCCCAGAACTTGCCACTACCACTCTCTCGGTCGCTCGCATCCTCGATAATCAGCTTCTCCCCGGTAGCGAGAAGCATCCGAATATACTCACTGTGGTAAGCCAACTTCCATCGGACAACCTTATCCATAACCTCAAGGTCATGCTCTTTGGTTGTCGTCCAGAGTTTCCGATACTTCTGAGCGATTTTTTTGGCGAATAGGGGGTTGGTCGTTTCAAGTATTTCCTTCTTGACACGAGCATCATCCAACCATTCAACAGCGTCATTTTTATTGTTGAGCAACACGGGTGTCATGCCCTCGTAGCGCATGAATTGAAACAAATGCTCTGCCGTAGGAAACCACTCGTCTTGATATCTAACGCGGTGAGCACTCATGTTGCTCATCCAGCCGTAGTCTTCTTTGGTTTTGTTGAAAGCGATAACGGCCATAGAGCACCTCATGTCGAACGAAGCCATCATTTTATGTCGTTCCGACGGGATATTCGCCTCCTTCAGTAGTCTTCGGCCAACATGACAGTCGTGTAGCTCCTGTCCCATTCCGTGATGACGTAGAACTTCACGGCATTGATCGTGTAGCTGGAAAACACCCGTCCCTCGGTCCGGATAGCCAAATCGTTCAAGGCTTGGTCAGCCTTGCACAGATCGCCGTCATCACCATTGGCATGGCGAATGACAAGTTCGCTCAGATTGATCCCGTGCTCCTGTGCGTAGTTCAGGCAGTTCCGTGTAACGACAACTTGACCCAATGAAAACAGCATGGCTTTCTCCTCAGACGATGGTTGATAACAACCCTCAGCGTCTGATGGATCGGCACATCCCGAGCACCGAAATATTTTCTAGCCAACCCGTTGCCCAACCTCTGGATCGGTTGGATGGTGCCCCTGTGGTCAAGAGAAAGGGCATCAACGATGTACACGCTAACAGCCGATCAGAAGCAACAACTGGCAGAAATCCTCGTCGAGGAATTCGGAGAGGGAATGGAGTTCGAGGACTTCACTGAAGCCCTGCTCGGCTTGCTGGAGGACATCGCCGGATTCGAGACCGCCCCGCAATCCGTCATCGACAAACTCACTCAGCAAATCTGGAGGAAATATCATGGATAAGACCGCAACCGCCCCCGAAGCCACCACCGCCGCCGCTGCTCAGCCGAAAAAGATCGACCTGGGAAAAGCCGCGATCAAGGAGGCCATCGCCAAGGGCAAGGCCGTCATCAAGGAAGGCAAGAGCAAGGCCGATGCAGCAATGGTGATCTTCGAGGCCCTGAAAGACGAGGAAAAGGATGTGGTTATCGCAGCCTTCGTCCAAGGAGCAACGCTCACCGAGAAAGGCGCTGTCACCTACTGGTACAACTGCCGTCGGAAGGCAAAGAAAGCGGCCAAATCTGCCTGATCTCGCAAGATCAGGCCAAACGATAGAGGGGCATCAGCGATGCCCCTCTCTTTTTGTCACTACCTGTTCGAATTCTGCTCACCACCAGAGCGCCTGGATTTTCGCCATTCCCAAGGCGGTACAGGATTGGCGTCAGTCCATAGACCAGCACGCTTTGACCTAGCCTCATCCTCTGCAAACGCGTATCGCTCGCGGTCCTCGGGGCTCTGCTCGTTCTGGTATTTCTTGTAATGCCAAGCAAGCCCAGATGTCAGCACGGCGAGTCCGGCATCGAGGGTCTGGGGGCAACGCTGGCAATCAGGTGGCGACACCCACACCTTGGCAACAGTCCGCCCGTAGCGATCCCGCTTATCGCCCTCTAGGCGGACGACCTTGCCGAAGACCAAGGCGCTCATCCGTTGCTTGGCGCGCAGCCCAAATGGTTGTGCCTTTTCGGGGGCATCGATTCCGGCGACGCGAACCTTATGTTTGCTCTTGGCGGCATCAAGCACCGTGACGGTATCACCGTCCGCAACGCCAACGACAACGCCAGTCACAGCAGCGAATGCTGGGAGGGAATACAAGGCCAACAGGAAGTATCGCAGGCACCTAACGGAAAGGTTGCACAACGGAGACACCTCACTCCTTCGCTACGACGGTATCGTAGAGCCCATAATGAGTAAGGCCATCATGGCTTTCAATACCTGTATAGCGAAGCGAGGCATCTTCATAACGACGGAAAGCAAAAACGGCTTGGTTCATCTGCTCGGTGTTGAATACCTTGAGTCGGACAAGCAGATGGAAGTCCTGCACCGTCAAACCTGTAACAGCAAGAAATAAGTCGGGCTCCAGTTTTGTAATTACGTCCCGAAGCGTGTTCTCGCGAAAATCGGTGAGGTACATGAACGCCGGAATGCGGGTGGCGAACTTAATCAGCTTTTCCTGTACCAGTTTGCGTTTGGACTTGTACTCCTTTTCCTCGTCGGAGAGTTCCTTTTTCTCCCTGGCAGACAGGTCCTTATCCTTTGCCTTGTTCTTGAGATCCTTGACCTTCTCACTTTTATTAATGATGGTCTCGATGATGTTGTCGCCCAGCGCACGCCAACCCTCTATGCGCTCGACTGCCGCCATCGCCTCGGCGTTGTCCATGATGCGCCGAAGCGTGTCGTTGTCTACATTCACCAGCAGAGCGCTCTCCCACTTGCGCGCCAGCAGCGTAGCCGAGGTGCCAGCCATCGCAATGTCGAGGATGCCACCCGCGTCAATCTGCGTCATGTTCGCGCCGTCGTAAGCCAGAACTGGCAGGAAAGCAACGAGGTCTTTTACGGCGTTCTCAGGATTGGGCTCGTTGGGCGACAACCCAATGCCGTATTCCGAAAGTTGCCGTAGAGCACGGGTCGGTGCGAAGTCGAACACGAAACAGACTGGCTTAAGAATTTCCTCCTCGTTAGGGTTATCACCATTGGGATTTTTGATGGACCAAGGCGATTGCACTCGAAACGCCGCCTGGAAGTAGGTTTCGGGCGACTTGAGATTGCGCAACATCAGGATCGACGACCACTGTGGCACGGTTACGCCAGTGGTGAGTTTGCCGCAGGAGAGTGTGATGCTCTTGGTTTCAAATCCACTGCCGATAGCTTGGCGGACGGGCGGCAAAGCCTCCAAACCGATACCTGCCGTCGCCCCGGCGGAAACAATCACGGTGTAGTCATGCCAGAATGTGTTGTGCTTTTCTAACAACAAATTAGCCATCGCATGACAAGCAGCGACGTTAGGCAGAAACCAGAACGAATGTTGTAGATACGGCAGCAAACGTACATCGGAATACGGGAATGGGGGCCTTGTACCTGTCTTCAGGTGCTCGACCGACTTAGCCGTATAACCGCCCCGAATGATATCCAGCCATTTCTGCACGTCACTCTTGTGTTTGAACTTTGCGGCTTTGCCTGTCCCCGACGCTTCAAAAAAAGCGTTGAGGTCGAACTCGTCGAACTCCCCGCCACTCGCAATCGCGAGTAGTTCATCGGGCATCTGGTACGTAAGCAAACGCATCTGCGGCAAGGACCCGTAGGGGTTCCGCTTCCCCGGATTCATCTCGGCGAACGCTTCCTTGGCACGCTGCTCGTCGGTATAGGTCCAGTTAAAAATCTGTTCCTCTATAAACTCGCCGGTTGCCAACGCCTTGAAAGGCGTGCCGGAAAGGTAGAGGTAGGCCCGTGTGGTGATGGGTAAAAATTCAGTTTCCTTCTCAGAGAGGACGGTGAGGTCCTCGTTCATGTCCTCCAGACCACCTGCGTATTCGAGCTTGGTCTCTTTCTTTGCAACAGTCTCCTCTTCACCCTCAAACAGTTCCTTGGCGGTATCTCGCCACGCACCGAAGTGATATTCATCGAACACCACGAGGTCCCAATTCACCGTGTGGAGCCACTCGTTCTTTGGCTTGATGTTGCCTGCAGCATCGCGACCGAGCAAATCTTGAAATGAACCGAAATAGACGACGGGGTTTTTTCGGTCAATCTGCGTCGGGTCGCTACCTGATGAACGCGAAAGATATTGCCAGCCATTGAAATCAACATGGGATTCAAGGTCTGTTTGCCAAGCATCCTCAACAGCCGGTTTAAAGGTAACGACCAGAATACGCTTGGCATCGAGCTTCCTGGCTAATTGGTAAGCTGTAAAGGTTTTGCCGAAACGCATCTTGGCGTTCCACAAAAAACGCGGTGCAGCATTTTTGTTCTCTGACCAGATTGACTGGAAGTAATCAAAGGTCTTGTTAACGGCCTCAGACTGCTCCCGACGCATCGGAAAGGTTTCGTGATGAGTGCCGGCGAACTTCTGGCCGGTGCGCAACTCGGTGAGCACGGTTTTAACATCCTCTACCGTACAGCGCACCCACTCCAACTCAACATTTACGAATCCCTTCTTTACCAGAGCAGCACGCACCTCGTAGTCGCTGAATATACCGCCGGCATCATTTTCAGCTGACTCATCGAGCTCAATCTGAAAATTCTTAATGGCAGCTGTCTTGAGTTGCTCGGCAATGCGCTGCTTCACGTCGCGAGTGGTTTGACCCACCTTGAGTAGTCCCTTGTGCGCCGCGTCGGCAATCGAGTAGGCATAGATGCGCGGCCGTGCTTCCGGCTTGGGGGCGAGGATTTCTTCGATGGAAGGCTTATTCATCTGCAGCGCTATCGAGATTCATCGCTCGAACTTGAGACTCAATGTACGCTTGCTCCTGCTTGGTTATGCCGTACTTTTCGTAGAGAGCTTCGTCAGTCCAGACGCGATTCCATTTCTGAGTAGGAACCCATGTGTATGTTGAGTGCGTTGCGTGCTGAGTAATTTTCCGTAATGAGACCAGAAAACGGAATAACCGAGTTGTGTAATACGACTGAAGACTCCGGGCCTCGTCCTCCGAGCTAACCGAGAAGAATAAAAACGACTGAGTACAAACAGAGGGCGAAGGAGCAATCAGCGGCTTGCCTAAAATCTGATGCGGTATTGCATCACCACCATTGAATGCTTGCGGGACAAGCACTTTCCATTTGTCGATGAGATGGGCGCTCTTGGTTACTTCCTTGCGCCCGATATAACCCACACTACGTTTCATCGTGCGGATGTAGTAGAGCGGTAAATCCCCAGCACGCTTACTCTCGTGGAAGCCGTCAAAATTTGATGTCCATCCGAACTCCTTGTCGCGAGCGAGGATGGTGTTGATAGAGGGCTCTGCGTGCTTTTGTACCTTTCGCAGAATCGACATCGAGCGGCCGTCACGCACGAACACATCATATTCGCCAAGATTGCGTGCCATCGGCCCAATAACCTCTCCACCTCGGCTGGTCGTTACATTGCAATCACCGTTGTGAGCAGCGTCCCACAAGAAGTAGCAAACCCCTGCTTTGACTTCGACTCCTGGAAACACATCGCTAGCGGCCGGGAAGTCGATAAGCTCGCGCATCCTCCGGTCCGAAAGCATTGCCTGTCGGAATTCACTGAGCCCAAGACCAGAAGCCATCCACCGCGAGGGAATAATCATCGCGAGATAGCGAGGTTCGAGCTTTTTTGCCTGTTCAACAAAATGCTGGTAAATGGGTACATCGCGAGTACCCCCGTCTGAGCCCAGCTGATACGGCGGATTTCCAATAATCACGTCAAACTGCATGTCGTCTCCAAACAGCTCCGCGATGCGAGCCTTAATGTCATTAGTGTGAATGAAGGCATACGCATGGTTTTCGAGTCCTTCTCCTCGGTCGTAGGTTGCTTGGCCAGCACCACAAAATGTGCATTTACCAGTCGCCCAAGTGTGTTCCGTGCGTTCGAACCATATATTGCCCGCATCACTGTCGAAACCCTTGGCAACAGAATGCTCCCCGTTGGCATGCTTCGAGCAATACACGCTGCGCCGGGCCAACAGACTGGTGAGATGCGTAATACCAATACCAAAAACCTGCTTGGTCAAAATGTGATTAACTCGCTCTTCAAGATTCGGCATCTTTTGGGCGAGCCCTTTGGTCAGCCGACTCGTGATTTCACGCAGAAACACCCCTGACTTGGTGCACGGATCAAGGAATCGCACATTCTTGTCTGACCAAATGTCTGCTCCGTTATGGTCGGCAGCCCAGGCTTCGGTCAGCGTATCCAGAATACGGTTGGCGAACTCGGGCGGGGTAAATACCTCGTCGTTCGAAAGATTCGCAATGCAGGTCAGCACGTCCGGATTGCGGCCCCGCAGCGTAAATGATGCCTGCCCGTTCATGCTGCATCCTGTGCCATGCAGGCGAGCTCACGTACTGACATGGGCGGATAAGTCTTTACCGGCGTGAAGATGTCATGCTTCGCAAACAATGACCCTTGTTCTAGGTGGGTCGACATGCCAGTAAGGATATCAAGTCGAAAATCGCGACGTTGAAACTTACCCTTGCCAAGGTAGCCCCATTCCGCAAAGGTGATAGGTTCTCCGTCGCTAGCTAACATTTTCAGAGCATCGCCATGAACGAGGTTCCACAAAAGCACGCACGAAGCGGCCTGGTACATATCGTCCGAGACATCAATATTCAGGTAGCTGGAGAAAATCTCCAGCAGGTTCTCACGACATTCGTTGATGTTGTCCGGCAGTAGCTCTATACCGTAAATGCACATCAGAGAGAGCAAGGCATAGTGCTCCCGCTCGAAGTCAGATTTGCCATATTTCAGTTCGACTACAGCGAGCTTGCGTTGTAAGACCCGGACTAGAAAATTACCGCTCCCACAAGCTGGTTCTAGAAAACGCGAGTCGATACGCTCCGATTCCTCTTTGACGAGTTCGAGCATGGAATCTACCACCCACTCTGGCGTAAAAACCTCTCCGTGGTCAGCTACTCGTTTTTTTGATTTGATCAGGCTCATAGCCAGTGCCAGTCTTAGTTTCGCAATAGCTTTGTATTATGCCTTACGCCCCGAACAAATTCCGGCCCCCAATCATTCCCGAAGCATAAATACCCTTGTCCAGCGTCGAGACAAGCACAAACACAAGCCGATAGACGCCGTAGCCAGCCATACCCTAACTGACTGGTAGTGATGGGAACAGATTGCGTGGAGCCGCAATAACGAGCCTGCCGGGTGAAGCCGGTCAAAGTTTCAGCGATGCTGTGTGGATGGCCTCGATGATTTGTCAGCTTGGGAATCACGCTTCAACTTTTCATCCACGTTCCGAAACACACCGCCAGCAATGGCAGCGCAGCGAACCCGACAGGAGTTGTGCGAGTTGGTCTAACTCAAACGGGGCAATGCCCCTGCCTCCCCGGTTGCGAGAAAAGACCTGATTTGCGAGTGGTGACGAAGCGAAGCTGAGGAACTACCGCAAATCACGTGCGAAGCACGCAACCCTCGAATGGTCTCCACCGGTCACCGTCAAAAACAGCTTTGGGATTGCGTTCAAGATTTCCCGAACGGCCACGGAATTTTGCATTTCATCCGATGCTAAGCATTCGCCTTCGGCGACTGATCTCGTGGTGAATTTCGTCGCGCTTCGCCGCTCCGAATTCACTCACTCGATGGCTTCTTTCCTTGCATGTACATCTCGGAAATTGGCGTTGCCCCAACCCGGTAGGTCATGGATGGTCCCAATGTAGATCACCTGAATTGGACCTAAGTCATGAGCATCGTTAAGCGAGGAAATAGCAAGTACTGGTACATGCAATTCCAGTTCAACGGCGAGATGTACATCCGCTCTACCCGAACCACCAACAAGAAAACCGCCGAGCAGATGGAGGTCGAATGGAAGGCCCAGCTACATGCACAGCAATACCGAGGCAGGAAGCCACGGATTTCGCTGGCAGATGCATTCCAGCAATACAAGGTGGCAAAGAAAGGCATTGCCAGCTACGCCAATTTGCTGGCCCACGAAGCCGTGTTGTTCCGCCTGCTTCCGATGAAGAAATACATCGACGAAATCACGGCACATGACCTGGAGCGATTCAAGCAAGCACGCATTAACGAAGGCGTAGGTGCGGAAATCATCAAGTACGGGTTGCTGTTGGTGCGTGGCACATGGAAATTCAGCAAGAAATTGGGTTACCAAGTCAGCGACCTCGAATTCCCGACCGTGAAGATACCGAAGGTGCCATTGCGCTACCTGACGAGCGAGGAGGAAAGCCGCCTGCTTCGTGAGTTGGCTCCTGACCGGGAAGGACCTGGCCTGAAACCCATGGCCGAGCGCAGCGAAGAACTGAAGCGGGTCATGCAGGACGCCCACGACCTCGTTATTTTGCTGCTGGATACCGGCGCTCGATACAGCGAAATTGCCAACATCGAATGGCAGCGCATTGATCTCGCCGAGCGAGCCATTTACCTCTGGCGGTCGAAGGTCGAAAACGAGACGGTGCTTTACATGACTGACCGGGTATTCGAGGTGCTTTCTCGCCGGGAGAAAGCGAAATCCGGCCCGTATGTCTTCAGCAACCGGGACGGCGAAGCCCGTGGTTATTGCACTCAGTCAATCCGCAAAGCAATTTTACGAGCTGGATTACAGAGGTGCCGAGTGCATACCCTGCGCCACACCCTAGCCTCTCGCCTTGTCCAGAATGGAATGAGCGTTTACGAAGTGCGGGAAATTCTCGGCCACAGCGACATCAAGACGACCATGCGTTACGCCCACCTTGAATCCCGTCAGGTGACATCGAAAGCCCGTGACGTGATCAACCAACTAAACCAGCGCAACATTTAATCGAGGAGACAACCATGCCTCTGTTTGAAGTCAGATTCAGCGTCTATAGCCAAAACGAGCCCGGCAAAGCAACCGTCGGCAGCAGCCTAACCTCTGGCCTGACGACAACCATTCAGGCCAACAACATGGGCCAAGCACGAGCAATGATCGAAGCCCAGTACGGCAAGAACTGCTCGGTGCGTGGAATCAGGCCGCTCTAATTGCTACTTCCAGGCGTCAGCCAGTTTTTTCGCAGCTATCAGTTTTTCTCGCTTGGCGTACCGAGGAGATCGTGGAACAACAGCAATTCCGCCATCAGCCAAAGGGATTGGCCCGATCTTTTCAGCAGGGGCCTTAAATTTCACAATGTACTTCCCCGTGCCTTCGTACGACGTAATCGTCGCAACTTCGGCGATATGGGTTATCGCCGAAGTTGGGGCTGTCACATAGCCAGCGATGTACTTAATCTGTGGGATGTACTTTGCCTGAATCTTGATTGCGTACCAGCAATCCTCTCCGAGGAAAACTTCGTTGAATCCATCCTCCTGGGCTGGCACGACTATCGTGTCGAAGGATTGTGGCGGTTCTTCCTTCTCAACGGTGATCGACGACTTTGCTTCTGAAAATGCCCGGATGCCGATCAGCGGGACAATCGAGAGAAGTTCGCGCAAAAACACTCCAACAGCAGCACGACCAGCAGGACTCATGTTTGGATGCGTCGGCTTGTTCTTGTTGGTGATCAGCGCCGTATTCCTCTCGTGAGCGATCTTTACCAACTCGGCTTCGAGAAATTGCACTTCAGTCTTGCCGAGTCCGTGCAGAGCATCGACGAAAAACACTGCCCATTCCCAGTCTGAGCGCATGACATGCTGCTTCATTCGGTCTTTGATCGGGTCAGCCTCACCGATGTATATCGTCTGCTCGGCCAAATCGCCGATCAACATATAGACACCAGCACGATTCAGGTAATCCAACAGGTAGTCGTGCTGCTTCAGCTCCCCGAAGGCTTCACGCGGAAAAGCCACAGCAATTCCACTCCAGTTCGTCTTACTGATTAGCCTGATACCAGCAGGATCGCCAGTGACGGAAAAAATCTTGATCTCGAATGGAGAGGCCATAGTTCTTCGAATTGTCAGTTAAGGGTAGGCAACCAGAAGAGCATACACCAGCAGCAGTCGAGAAATCAGTGCTCCTTGATGGCCCGCAGTAGTTGCAGAGCATTAAGCATCTTCGAGCGAGCCTGGGCCGCCTTCGCGGAGGCGGCCTAGCTATGAGCAGGAAAGCTTGCGGTTACACCCCTACCGTTGCCAACCAACAAATACCATGAGACTATTTCAATGCAAAAATTCACCACTAACAAACTGGCAGATTGAACATGGATATCAATAACCTAAGCGGCAAAGAGGCCCTAAAAATTGTTCTTGTTGTGTTGGCGTTGGGCGGAATTGGTGCTGGAATCGCGGTGAGTTCCTCATCAAAGTCCAGCAATACGCCACAAACCATTCAAGCATCGAGCAAGACTGATAGTCAGCCGAGCAGAGTCGTTACTGAAGACAAAAACGCTCAAATATCTAAATGTGTGTCAGCGGCACGGCAAGCAGGATATGGCAGTGGAAATTGCGCCCATGATTTTATTGAGGCTTGCCTGACGGGCAGCCGAGAGAAAATGCAAAGCGTCTACTCCTACGACAAGTCAATTGGAACCATCAAAGACAATTACGCAATGAAGAGTTGTGGGTACCCTGATACCTACGCAGCAGCCTTCGATAAATTCTAGAGGACACTCGCACCAACAGCCTCATCTCAGGCGAAATGAACACCGCCCAGGCCAGGCCAAAATGCATGGACCTGGCTCGGGCGATAATCGAGGTTCAGTACGGGAAGCACAGCTAATTGCATGAGACCAGGCCGCAGTAACTAACAGCCAAGTATCAGCATTGGCCACATAAACCGGGGAATCACAGCATATTACCTGCCCCACTGTGAGCAGCATCCCTCGGATTTGGCAACCAGGCAACTGCATCCGAGGATACTGATTGACTCTTGTACTCCCGAAGCCTTTTTACTACCTGGATTCCAGTTTTTCCTGATCAGGTGCAGGCAACGCGCTCGGATTGATGGCAATCACACAGTAGAAGCCGCTGGCGACAAATCAGCTGATGCGGCACGCAGTTGTTGCTGCGCCTTCAGCATCTTCAAGCGAGCCTGAGCGGCCTTCGCGACATCCGCCTGACGCTTGGCGTTCTTCTTCAAGCGTTCAGCGTTCTTCTCCATCCCTGACAGGTCAAATAGTTCAACAAGTTTCATGGTCGTCTCCGTTAAGTTGTTCAACGGTATTTATCCCGGCAACCTAGTGGGGCTGGAACTCGGCATGGCAATCAGCGTTGCCGACAAGCATGGTCCAGGCGACAGTCAGCGGCACAAAGCCAAGACTGTTTGCCAGCATTGATGCGGTCAATAAATCTGACAACGCTGGATCATTTCGAGGGCGCCTTTTCGGCGTCCTCTTCTTTTTCAGCCCCTACGACCACGGGGCGAACCTGTATGGGTTTATGACGTACCTCGAAACCGCTACGGAAACCAAGGGGTTAGAAATCGGGCAAGAAAACTGGGCTGGCTTCTATGCCGGTTTGCTGTACGTTCCAAATTGAAATTCCCACAACAGACCATCTACAGCATATGCAAAACAAGTAGCATTGCGGCGATAAGTGCATAATATTCAGCCACAGGGAGGACCATGATGGACCTAATGACATTTGACGAAGTTGTCACGTCGCTGAAGAAGAAGCGCAGAACCATGTCGCTACTGATGGGTAATGGCTTCAGCATGGCATACGACAGTGCGATATTCTCGTACAACGCCTTGTACAATTTTCTGCAATCTCAGGATGACGAGTTGCTGACCAAGCTGTTCGGTGCCATCAAAACCAAGAACTTCGAGCTGGTGATGCAGCAATTGGACACAACAATTGCGCTGCTGGATGCTTTCGGAGCCGAGGAATCAGTCAAGCAGCAGATTCTGGCGGCATCGGAAAAGCTCAAGCAAGGTTTGCTCAAATCCGTCAAGGAATTGCACCCGGAGCACGTATTCAAGATTCCCGACGCAAAAAGCGAGGCATGCGCAAACTTCCTTCGTTTATTCCTGAATAGCGGCGGACAAATTTTCACCACCAACTATGACCTCCTCCTGTACTGGGTTTTGATGCGTCAAGGAACGGCCCAACACATTGACGGGTTTGGACGTGAGTTGGAAAACCCGCTCGAAGTTCAGACGGGAGAGGACGAGCAATGGTCTGACCTTATCTGGGGACCGAATCAGGCAAAGCAGAATATTCACTATCTGCACGGTGCGCTTCATCTGTTCGATGCCGGTTCTGAAATCATCAAGGAACAATACGATTGGACCGGCTACTTACTCGACCACATCACTGCTCGCCTCGATGATGGCAGTTATCCAATATTCGTAACCGCGGGCAACGGTGAGGAGAAACTGGCGCACATCAGGCACAACCGCTATCTGTCGTACTGTTACGACCGCCTATTGAGCGCAGTGGGATCGCTAGTAACTTTCGGCTTCAATTTCGGACCGTATGATGAACACATCATCGAAGCGATCAACAAAGCAGCAAAACACGGTGCGAAAGCTGCCGACAAGCTTTGGAGCGTGTACATAGGAATCTATTCCGAAGCTGACGCAAAGCACATCGAATCGATACTGCCGAAGTTTGAAGTCAAGGTTCAGCTATTCGATGCAAAATCAGCAAACGTTTGGGGGGCATGAGAATGGCCATCAGCGAAGAAGATTTGGTCGCCTCAAAAAGGGGCAAGTGGTCGGTTGCTGGAATCCCGCACAGGGGATGGGTCTGCGTCGATATCGAGGACTTGGGAGAACCCTCTATCAACTGCGAAATGTGCGAGTCGCAAACAATCCGCTACGTCCATCACATGTCTCACGATGAGTACCCTGACATTCTCCAGGTAGGCTGCATCTGCGCGGGTCACATGGAGGGCGACCTTGCGGCATCGAAGGCACGAGAAGTGTCGATGAAAAGCCGTTCGGCTAAGCGGAAGCGCTGGCTGTCTCGGGCTTGGAAGGTATCAGCGAAAGGAAATCCCTACATCAGTGCCGATGGCTATCGGATTACTGTGTATCAGCGAGGAACGGGGTGGGCGTGCACATTAGCCTCTGTTGATCAGTCGTCAGTTCGGCACTCAAGGCGGAATTACAAAACAGTTGCCGAGGCGAAGTTGGCCGCTTTCGATCACATTACGAGGTTGCTCACCTAACTAGAAGGCATTCCGGATAAATACTTCAGACTGCATTTTTCCCGACCTGAAGCCATGAACAGCAAATCGAAAGCGCTCAAAGACCTGATGGATAGATTGTCAAAAAATCTCCCAGAAATCCCCAAACAAGCAGAGCACATCCCAGCCCCGAAGATTCGTAAGAAGAAAAAACTCAACACCAACGACAAATGGCGTTCGCTGTTGTGGAGCATCGACACAGCAGAAGCCCACGGCTCGAATGCGGTGGCAGGACTGACACAAGCGCTAGCTCGGATCGTTCAGGCCGAGATTCTCCAGGGATTGGTTTTCGACGCTCGACCACACCGGACCGCACCTGACTGCCCTGAATCGCTGCTGTGGGACCCATCAACACCAGTTAGAAAAGACGGTGCCACGATGAAGGCTTTACTCCGTCACGAATCCGGCGAGGTGTCGCTCAATCTGGCGCACTCGGCCATAATTCCTCAGCCATGGGAGCGCTGGAGATTAGCTCGCGCACTGCAAAATCTCGGCCCAACAGGCAAGCATGGTAAGTGGCGTCAGACCGACAACACACACGCAGTCGTTTGGCAACCATGGCCGATAGCATGGATCGACAATGGAAACCATTCGGCCATGGCTGCAATATTGACGCATGGCGGAACTCTTGAAGTTTCCGAATCGCTCAACGCCAAGGATTTACTGCTGGCTGTCTATAGCGATGGCAAAAACTGGATCAGGGCCGATAACGGCGAAATCATCGAACCTGTCCGATCTTTAGCAATGGCTGGAATATTCGAGATCGGACGGCGTCTCGTGGGTGCTCCCAAACTGGTGTAACAGTCCCGTACACATACCCCATCCCGTGACCTACACCGGGCCGCCCGACACAGGCACGTTCTCCAGCATCCCCATAGTCCACCAAGTACGGCAAATCGACAACGCGGGATATATGGCAACTTCTGTACTCTGGGTACCCTGAAAGATCAACGGTTGCCGGTACCCGAATACCGTTGCCCGTAAGTGTTTCTGGAGGGAGAGTGGCGATAATGGGGATGGGTGCCACTTTTCGGATGCCCCGTGTCGTTCAAAAGGTCTTGGCCCAAGCATCTCACACTGCTCGCACTACAGGCCAGAAAGCCATATTTCATGCGGGTTTCAAGGCTATTTGCAGGCGATTTATCATCCCACTACAACCCTACACTGCGCCACTGCGAGCAGGTCCCGTAAAGCACAAACAGCCTCCACTCCGACACGGTCCGTCTAGGAGGAGACTGAAACCCAAATTCTCGTTGGCATCGGGGAGAATCGGCATAATGCAGGCATCTTAACGAACACTCCATGCAATGGCTGAACAAAGAGACGCTCCGCTAGTTGGGCACCTAGTCATCTACGTCGACGGCTACAAGATGTATCACAAGAACCTGTGGCATGGCATTTCCCAAGACGGCAAACACTACTTGGTGCCCGACAAAGCAATGCCGCCCGAAGATGTGGAACGCGGAAGCCAGGAATGGTGGCACAACGGCTGGGCTGTCGGAGACAACGCCCGTGGTCGCCTGTGTCTCCGCTTCGGGAACAAGCCTCTGCTGTCATTCAAGGACTACGATGAGGCCGTAACCTACATCGCAGCCAGACAACGCAAACACAAGCAGCAACGGCACACCCTGGTTTATGTATCAAAGACCGTTGGAGGCCGAGAGATATACGACATCGTCCATTTCTTGGACGACATTCTGGCTATCGACGCAGAACGGCAAAAAGAAATCGATGCGCAGAAAGCGTACGAAGCAGAACAGCGCGCCAGACAAGCCGAGCAATATCCCGAACTGGATAAGCTTCGCGAAAAATTTGGCCCCAGCAAAGCCCTAAGCCTCGCGGACTTACTGCGCTGCGTTCGTGCCAACACGCCTAACGATACCCTTGTTCCGCTATCCCAAAGCAATCGCTACAGGATGTTGCGGGAACTACGAGAAATGGGCTTGCTTGAACCAAGTCAAGGGCGGAGAAAAAAGGAAAAAGTAACGTAACCCGCCACCTGGTAGCGCTACAACGGTCACAGTCACCTCAGGATAGCTACTGCGAAGTTGTGTTGTTCATGCTCCAACGATATTTGGTAGGTTCAAGTAAGTAGCCAATGAATCCCAATAAACATATCCGAGAACGCATAGTGCAATGACCAGTGGCAACCAACTCAGCACAGCAAAAACTCTGAGGCTATTCCGAAGGCCGTCTTCATCACTATTCAGTCCAATCGTCAGCTTATCTATAGCCTCGACTAATTCCTTTGGATAAGAGTTTTTTCTCCCTTCAATGGCGCCGAGAACCAAATTCTTTGCATCATTTACTCTGTGGAACTGCCGCGCTTGGTTGGCAACCGTGCGGGAAATTATTAACGAGGCAACGAAAAATCCGAGCAACAAAAGGAGACGCTCAATAAGGGTCTCGGCCTTTGGTATAGCGATTACTGCTGCGACGGATATTGGGATACTCAACAGTTTTCCAGTGATATCACTCAGGACTTTGGAAAACTCCCCTGCAATCTTCAGCTCCGCCTCAGCAACCTCGGTCTTGGCCTTATGGAACGCGAAACCGCTAAGATATGTACTCAGATCGCGCTGATACTCCTTCACGAATTTCTGCCAGTGCGTGATCAGGTATTCGAAAGCGTCACCTGTTGGCCGGTTGCCCACGAACGTGGCAAGGCTGGTGCCGAAGACACCCACTTTGGCTGAATGGTGTGGATCATTAGCTGCAGTGCTTTCGCTCAACTCCTCCACGAGTCGTGGCTCAAGCTCCTCGGAAGCTCGAATAACCGGCATCGTGACCCTTGTCTCAAGCTCCACGGGCTTCGAATCTGCTCCTTTCCCTGGCTGAAGAAACACCAGTCGTAGATAGCCGCTACTAGGCTTCTCATCGTGATAATGTGCTAGTTTTGAAAGTCCGAGGATTAACCGGCAAATTCTGCGAAGCGAGTCAATGGGCACTGGGCAAATCTGATCGCCACTGTAATAGTCTTCTTCAATTAAGTAATAGTCAGCCGGTATTTCACCGCGAGAGATGCGCCGTTCGACGTCAAGTAAGGTTTCCAGACTCTGATGGAATGCAGCAGAGGAACCCGTAGGTAACCGCAGGCGAAAATCGATTTGTTCACCAAGTGTTGGAAGCTCTTCATCGAGAACATCAACCCCATCAACATCGAGATCATCAAATCTGGCTCTTGACTCATCTTGCACCCGACGCACGATTCCTTGGACCAAAGGAAAATCGGTAGCACAAGCAAAATGAGCGCCGTCGAGCGGCGGTCTTCCACAAGCCCGATACAACTCGACAATCGGCTCTAGCGACACCAGGCCTTACTCCTCGATTCGACTGGCAAGCTCTTCCTCCATAAATTCCCGCATTTTTTCAGGAACATTGCGCAGGGTCAGTTTTCCGCTCGCCCTATCGTAGTAGACCTCAGCAGCTTCATCGCTTCCTAGAGCGGCCCGGTCGAACGACATCTTCCAAGAATTAGATTCACCGCTAATATGAGTGAATCGTTTCAATGCGGTCGAGCTGACTGGGAATTCGACCGGCACACTGCACTCTTCACTGTTCAGATGAGTGATCAGTTCATCGGCAATAGCCTCAGCTCTATCAGACAAATGGTCAGGTATATGACGCCTGGCAATATTTTCAATCTCGGAGAGCTTTACGGACTCTCTGCTCTCTTCCTTGCGCTTCAAATATTCCATCAAACTGTTATTGAAAGCTTCACGCAGTGAACGCAAATCCTCCCGTTGGCCAAAGAAACGCCTAGCTTCACGGATAAGTGTCTTGGTGGCTTGAGAAGCAGCAGCGCCTGCCGAACAACCCAGAGCTGTAACAAAGTAGCCAGAAGCAGTCTTCGTGGAACTCGGGCTGACGAAACTGAGGTAGTTCAATTCTTGTCGGTCATCTTCATCTGCTGCCTGATAAGCGGACAGCTTCCCAAAGCTAATACGTGCTGCTTGATTGAGCTTACTTAGATCCAACTGCATTAGCTCAGCTGGTTCAAGCTTTTCTGTTAACGTAATACCAGGCTTCTGCTTGATCATAGCGATCAAGAAGTAGCGTCCTTGTAGGTTCGAATAATCAGCGAACAGCAAATAGCCGCCAGAAGCAGCATGATTTGCGGAGGCTTTGTCATACATCCTCTCCATCGCAACGCGTGTCAGTTCAAGAAACTGAGCATCCGTTGGTTTAGCGAGCTTTGCATACTCTTCGAACTTATCAGGAAAGGCACCTCGGCCTGCGGTAATCACAAAAATGCCGTAGTGTGCGCTGTTGTTCCGGGTTCCATAGATCCCTACAACACCGCTAACGGTCTTGCCGACCGCATCGTGTTCCCGATCTAATACCGTTTCTCTCAACTGTGAAGGCTGAATTGCCTGGTGCTGCTCCTTTACCAAAGCATGAATAACAACCTTATTGATTGTCTGTTCGGCCATTTAGGCTCCTCCCCAGCATGATTCCCGTTATCTTTCTATTTGCATCAATACGCGTAGCAGATGGCGTGCATTGGCTGCTGGAACGTCTGCAGCGAACAAACGCAATCATATCATTGGCATAACCCGGCAGGGGCTTGCCGAAATTTTGTCAAGACCGTTAAGTCAAAACAAACAAACGTGTAATGATGGCAAACCCCACAAGGTCAAAAGCAACCACGCTAACATCTATATCTCTGTCGGCTTAAAAACCTTGAAGGCCAAGCTCTCGAACAGCGTAGCAATATCCCATTCAGCGGGCGGCGGTGTTTTCTGGTCGAGGACCTTACCAGACGACAGCACGGTTCGATGTTCGCCGTTCTTGAACACGATCATCAGCAAGCGGTGCTTCTTGTTTGGCTCGGTATCCAACTTCGCGCACATATCGTCAATCTGATCTGCATCATACGCATTGGCAGCAACGAGATCGCGACGGTACTCTTCAAGCTCATCCTCCGAATACCATCGCCCGCCAGGAAACGTATCAATCCTGGCAATCACCCGCTTAATCGCCTCAGAAAGGCGAATCCGGAGCAGATGCAGCTCACTGCCTTCGAGCTTTTCCAGGCGCCCCAACAGATCAACGATCAGGTTTTGCTGAACAGCAGCATCAACCTGCGAATTGCTTAACCGGATTAGCTCATCCTCAGCTTGTCTCTGCTCTGTGGCCAAGGCAGTCAGCTTGTTTTCGTTTGCCTTCATGCGGTCAATGATTAACTGAAGGGCCGCAGCACCTTGACCGGCCTTTTCAAGCGCATCAAGGAGCGATTCATTCCGCGCACCTAGATCAACGATTTCCTGCTTGATAGCCTCTACACGGAGCATCGCACTGCTTATTTCAGCCTGAACGTTCTGATTCACCCCGAGCACACGGGCGAAATCAACAGCCTTGCAGAACCGCAATACCAGCCGCTCGAAATCATCGTAGTTCCACTGAATGAAGCGGCAACCAAGGCCACGTCGAGCATTGTTGCAAGCGATAAACTTTGACCTTTTATGCTTACCTCGGCGAGTCTCAACATAACCGCCCATGTTCATCGGCCCACCGCAGTAGCCACATTTCAGCAAGCCTGAGAACAGGTTGCTCAGGTTAGCGCCTTTGGTAACACCACCCCGAGTACGCCTTGACGCCCGAGCGTCAGCAACAAGCTTCCACTCCTCTTTCGTCATGATTGCCGGGTAGTAATCGGGTATTACTTCGAGGGGGGTGATTTCACCGTCACGTTGCAACTGCAAATGCAGCTCACCATACACAGCAGGGCTCTGCAGGATTTTCTGCACATACGAGGTTTGCCAGCCGTTGGTTTTCTCGGAAAACAGGGGGACACCCTCCGTGTTCAGAGTCTTCACGATGACAGAACTGCCAACACCATCCAGCGACATCTGAAAAATCCGCTTTACGACCTCCACTCGCTCTGGAATGAACTCGAAGCCAACATCTCCTTCGGCAGGCTTGAGCCAATAAGGACACCGGGCTGTAAGGCGCTTGTTCGCAAGGTTGCGCCGTTTCGCATCCCAAGCTGACCGGAGTCGTTGGCTTTTCATTGCCGACTCCTCATTAGCTCGGCTCATGATGACAATCGAAACGATCAGGCTTGCCCAGTTCTCGTTGGTCCGCTCATAGCTATAGACCTGGTTATCCGACAGCGTGACGATTACGATTCCAGCTCGCAGAATGTCGGTGAATATCGACAAAGCATCCATCACTTTGTCACGCGACAAGCGATCAAGGCTTTCAACAAGCAGGTAGGAGCCAACGGGAATCTGCTTCTCTTCGACAAGCCTCAGGAAATGGCCCAAAGCACCTTTCTTCAGGTTTGATCGGTCGAAAGCAGATAGTCCGAGGTCACGCATGTTTAGCTCGGTATCCAATTCCAGGCCGTGCTTGGCAGCGTATTCCTCGGACAGCCTGACTTGGCGAGAAATGGAGTCTCCAGCCTCCTGCTTGGCGCTGGAGAAGCGGATATACGAATAAGCCTTCGGCACAGTGCCACCCCTGCAATTTCAATAACAAGGGCATTATACGAGCTTACGTTTTAATAGATAACAGATGCTGATTTATTACATACTAAAACGTTGTTTTTATAGCTAACTGATCGACATCAGGTGCGTGGTGCCGGTGCGGTTGAACACCGTCCACAAATCGCCCTCCACCGCCTTCTGGTCACCCACCGCCAGCGCCACCAGGATGCCCGTCCACGGCCACTCGGCGGCGGGCAAGGCGCGGCTGAAGCGCTCCCGCGCCGCCGCGCGCAGGCTTTCCACCCCGCTCTCGAAAGACGGCACGAAACCGGCCAGCATCTCCCCGCCCGCCGGGCGCACATAGCCCGTCGCGCGGATGCCGCGCTCGAACAACCACATCTCGTAATCGAAACCGCCGGGATTGGCGCTGCCGTGCGCTTTCTTCAAACGCACCGTCAAACGCCAGCGCTGCCCCGGAGCAACCGCCGGCACCGCCTGCTCGACCTGTTCCGCCCCCGGCCCCAGTTGCGCCGGTTTTTCCCGTTTTGCCCTTTGGGTTCCGCGCGGCGCATACCAGTTGAGCAACCCCCGCCGCGGCAACACTGCCCCCGGCGTCAGCACGCTTTCCACCTGCAACTCAAAGCGCACCCCGCGCGCGATCTGCTGCGGCAAGCCGCCCACCACCCCCTGCACCACCACGTCGCGCCCTTCCCATTCCGCATCCAGCGCATCGCGCAAACGCAACTCCGCCCGCCACCCTGCCCAACTCACGCCCAGCAGAAAAGCCGCCCCCGCAAGCGCCCACGAACGCCTGCCGCCAGACCAGCGGCAACCCAGAAACAGCAAGCCGCCCGCCACCGCCAGCCCGAGCCAGAACGGCGGCAACTCGGGGCGAGTTTGCAGGAAGAGGACGCCACAGGCGAAGGCGAGGATGATGGAAAACATTCATTTATCATATCACTGCCGCTTACCCTGCTTTGGTAAAGTGGAAAATCTGGGTCTGCTGCGGGAGCCTACAGAGCTTCTACGGCAGACGTGACCGGGAGGCAGGCCAGCGGAAAACTCCGATAGCCCTTTTCTTCGCCTTCTTGTATCGCTCAGATGAGGTTTTTTCCGAGGCTTACGAGAGCACCTCGCTACCGGCAGGGTACGAACGATTCCTGTGCAAGCTATCCACTTGACAACACATATCGACATAACTAATATCGTCGATATGAAAACCGACTACACCCAAACCATCCCCCCCGCCTGGCAGGCGATGTCGAAGATTTTTGTCGCCCTGGGCGATGAGCACCGGCAGCGTATTTTGTTGCTCTTCGATCCGGGCGAGCGGCTCAACGTGGGCCAGATTGCCGAGGTATCCACACTGGCGCGGTCGACCGTTTCGCATCATCTGAAGGTGCTGCATGAATCGGGCGTGCTGGCTTCGGAGAAGATCGGCAAGGAAGTCTGGTTCTGGATCGATCGTGAAGTGCTGGCCGAGACTTTCGGCAACGTGCTGGATTATGTGAAGGAGTCCACCTGATGTTGCGTCGCCTGTTACGGCCGCTGTTGCGCACTCTGGCCCGTGCGCTGTTCCGGGTCGAGGTTTCCGCCCACGAAGCCGATTTCCGGCATGAGCGGCTGCTCGTCGTCGCCAATCATCAATCCTTTCTCGATGGCTTGCTGCTCGGCCTGTTCCTGCCCATCGACCCGGTGTTCGTGGTGCATACCGGCATTGCCCGGCACTGGTTCTTCCGCCTCCTCTTGTCGCAGATCGATTACCTGACGGTCGATCCGGCCAATCCGATGGCGATGAAGAAGGTGATCCGCCTGGTCGAATCGGGCCGCCCGGTGGTGATTTTCCCGGAGGGGCGGATCACGCTGACCGGCTCCTTGATGAAGGTGTATGACGGCCCGGCCTTCGTCGCGGCGAAGACCGGGGCGACGGTGCTGCCGGTGCGCCTGGATGGCGCGGAGCGCAGCTATTTTTCGCGCCTCTCGGGACTCAATCGGCGGCAATTCTTTCCAAAAATCCGTCTGGCGATCCTGCCGGCGCGCCACTTTCCCATGCCGGACGCGCCGACCGCCAAGCTGCGCCGGCGCAAATCCGGCGAGGCCATGCGCCGCCTGATGCAGGAAATGTTTTTCACCGCCCGCCCGCAGCAGACGATTTACGCCGCCTTGTGCGAGGCCGTCGGCATTCACGGTCGCCGCCGGCGTCTGCTGGAGGACGTGAAGCAGGTCGAATACTCCTACGGCGATCTGCTCAAGATGGCGCTCGTGCTGGGGCGGCAGGTCGAGCGCGAATCGGCGCCGGGTGAACGTATCGGGCTGCTGCTGCCCAATCTGGTGCCGACCCTGGGCCTGATTTTCGGCCTCTCCGCCCGCCGCCGCGTTCCCGCCATGCTCAACTACACGGCTGGCGTGGAGGGTATGCAAGTGGCGATCGACGCGGCGCAGATCAAGACCGTGCTGACTTCGCGCGCTTTCGTCGAACAAGCCAAGCTCGCCGACAAACTCGCTCGGCTGGACGGCGTCCAATTACGCTATCTGGAGGACATCCGCGCCAGCGTCGGGCTGGCCGACAAGCTGTGGCTGATCCTGTGGGCGCTGCATTTCCCGCGCCGCTTCGCGCTGCCCGCCACGCCGGAGGACGAGGCCGTGGTGCTGTTCACCTCCGGCTCGGAAGGCAAGCCCAAGGGCGTGGTGCTCTCGCACCGGGCGATTCTCGCCAACATCGCGCAGATTCGTTCGGTGATCGACTTCTCGGTGCACGACAAGGTGCTGAACGCCCTGCCCGTCTTCCATTCCTTCGGCCTCACCGCCGGGGCGCTCTTGCCGGTGCTGGAAGGCGCGAGCCTCTTTCTCTACCCCTCGCCGCTGCATTACCGGGTGATTCCCGAACTCGCCTACGACCGTGGCTGTACGGTGCTGTTCGGCACTTCCACCTTCCTCGGCAATTACGCGCGCTTTGCCCATCCTTACGATTTCTACCGCCTGCGCTACGTCGTGGCCGGCGCGGAAAAACTCTCGGAAACGGTGCGCGGCGAGTGGTTCGAGAAATTCGGCCTGCGCATTTTCGAGGGCTACGGCGCGACCGAAACCGCGCCGGTGCTCGCCGTCAACACGCCGATGGCCTACCGCACCGGCACCGTCGGCAACCTCCTGCCCGGCCTGGAAGCGCGCTTGCAGCCGGTGCCGGGCATCGAAGGCGGCGGCATCCTGCACGTGCGCGGCCCCAATCTGATGAGCGGCTACCTCAAGGCCGACCAGCCCGGCATCCTGCAACCGCCCGCCTCGGATTTCGGCCCCGGCTGGTACGAAACCGGCGACGTGGTGGACATCGACGACGACGGTTTCGTGCGCATCAAGGGCCGCGTCAAGCGCTTCGCCAAGATCGCCGGCGAAATGGTCAGCCTGGAAGCCGTCGAAAAACTCGCCGCCGCCACCGCCCCGGAACACCAGCACGCCGCCTCCAGCCAGCCGGACGCCAGCAAGGGCGAAGCGCTCGTTTTATTCACCACCGACACCAGCCTCACCCGCGACCGCCTCGCCGCCACCGCCCGCAGCAACGGCACCCCCGAACTCGCCGTGCCGCGCAAGATCGTGCACATCGCCGCCCTGCCGCTGCTCGGCACCGGCAAGACGGATTATGTGGCGCTGAAGAAGATGGCGGAAAGTGCATAGAAAAACCGCGCAGGCAGGCATGAAAACCCTTTGTAACCCTGAAACCAACCCGAACCAAGGAGACGTAATGAAACCTGAACAACTGAAATTCCCGGCAGCCCTGCTGCTGTCTTTTGCAATGGCCCTCCCCGCCTTTGCCCAAAGCCAAGCGGCCCGCGCTTCCGTGGCAGCGTCCGAGAGCGTCAGCATCGCGACGGGCAGCGTGGTGGCCGGCTCCTCGCTGCTGATCGTTGGCGCATCCGTCCTGACCATCGAAGCGGTGAAGGAAGTCGGTGAATCGGTCGTCATCGTCCTCAAGGACATCGGCTCGGGCGCTTCCGAAGCCTCCACCGCATCGGTCAAGGTAGCGGCCAGCGCGGTCGGCAATACCTCGCTGGCGGTCGGAAAAACGGTGAATGTTGTGGCCGAGGCCAGCGGCCATGCCCTGTACTTTGCCGGGAAGCTGATCGCCTTCATTCCCAACGAAATCGGGAAAACCCTGGTGCACCATTCCGAATTCCGCGAGACCGCAAAATGAAGCGCCTGCTCGGAGCGGCAAGACTCGGCCTGTTCGTGGCGCTCGCGCAGTTTGCCTGGGGCGCTTTCGCCGGGCAGACATGCGAGGAAAAACCCTTGAGCGTCGAGGATGCCCGCCGGGCCTTCAGCCTGGCGCTCAAGGTGCGTGAAGCCCTGGATGCCAGCGGCGCGGAAGCGGTGATTCTGGGGCGGGTGGGCCAGGATCTGTCGAGCTACGGCCTGCGTTACTCGCACGCCGGCATCATCTGGCGCGACCATCCCGCCGGCCCCTGGCTGGCCGTGCATCTGCTCAACGAGTGCGGCGGCAACCAGTCCACGCTCTACAACCAGGGGCTGGCCAATTTCTTTGGCGACGACCTGTTCGCCTGGGATGCCCTGATCCTGATTCCCTCGCCGGCAGTCCAGAAGCGTCTGGCCGAGACGCTGACTGGCAAGGCGCCCCACCGCATGCACCAGCCGCTCTACAACATGGTGGCCTACCCGTTCTCGACCCAGTACCAGAATTCCAATCAATGGGTGCTGGAAGTGCTGGCAAACGCGCTGGCCGGCGAGCGCATGGCAACCCGGGCGGAAGCGCAGAAATGGCTGAGACAGGCGAAATATCAGCCCTCGACGCTCAGGATTCCGACGCTGACCCGCCTGGGCGGGCGCATGTTCAAAGCCAACGTGGCCTTTGACGATCATCCCTTCGACCGGCGCATGGCCGGGCAGATCGACACGATCACGGTCGATTCGATCAGCCAGTTTCTGGCACAGAGGGATACCGGCACGACAAGCCAAGTCGTCAGTTACTGATTCACGCCAATGACCAAGGGACGAACCATGAACCGTCGCCATTTCCTCGGCCTGCTCGCGGGCGGCAGCGTGCTTGCGGCGGCGGGCGCTTCGCTCGCCAAGCCGGCTCTCGTCAATCCCTGCCGCGCCGCGATTCCGGTGCGGCTGCTCGACAGCCCGTGGCTGCGCCAGGCCTGGGAAGGCATCGACCCGGCCCGCTTGTGGGATTGCCACGTGCATCTGGCCGGGCTGGGCGATGGCGGCAGCGGTATCGAAGTCGGGCCGCAGTTGTCGACGCCCTTGAAGCCGCTGCATTACGCGCAGCGCCTGTTCTACATGAACGCCGGCTGCGCGCATGATGCGCCGGGCAAGGTGGATGCGGCTTACGTGGCGCGCCTGCTCAATCTGTGCGACGCCATGCCGGAAGGGTTCAAGGTGATGCTGTTCGCCTTCGCGCATTTTCACGATGCGGCGGGCCACGCCCATCCCGAGCATTCGGCGTTTTACGTGCCGAACGCCTGGGCGGCCAAGCTGGCGCGGGAGTTTCCGGCGCGTTTCGAGTGGGTGGCTTCGCTGCATCCCTACCACGCCACAGCCGCCGATGAACTGCGGCAGGCGATTGCCGACGGTGCCTGCGCCGTCAAATGGCTGCCGGCGGCGCAGGGCATGGACCCGGCCTCGATGCAGTGCGACGCCTTCTACCGCGTGCTGGCCGAATCCGGCACGCCGCTGATCGTCCATTGCGGCGAGGAAAAGGCCGTCCAGGGCAGCGATACGCAGGCCTACGGCAACCCGCTGCGCCTGCGCCGGGCGCTCGATGCCGGAGTCAAGGTCGTGGTCGCCCACTGCGCGACGATGGGCAGCGACCTCGACGACGACGGCAGGACGCGCCCGAGTTTCGAGCTGTTCCTCAAAGCAATGGCCGAGCCGCGCGCCCAAAATCTGCTCTACGGCGACGTTTCGGCCATTACCCTGCGCAACCGCCAGCCGGCGGTGATCCGCACGCTGCTCGAACGCGCCGATCTGCATGAGCGCCTGCTGCACGGCTCCGACTACCCGCTGCCCGGCGTGCTGCCGCTGATTTCCTCGGCCACGCTGGCCCGCGCCGGGCTGCTGCCCAAGGCCGCCGTCGCCGATCTGGACGCCCTGCGCGAACACAATCCGCTGCTATTCGATTTCGTGCAGAAACGCCTGCTCTCCTGGCAGGGCAAGCGCTTCTCAAGCGCCGTGTTCGACACCCGCCGCGTATTTGCGCGGACTGCCTGATGACAGGAAAGCTCACCATCAAGCCCCTCTCCCCTCGCGGGAGAGGGGTTGGGGAGAGGCGGCAGAACCAGTCCAATGATCGTCAGCCGCCACCCTGCCCCACACGCCCCCTCTCCCCGGCCCTCTCCCGCAAGGGGAGAGGGAGCAAAACCCAACCCACACCCCACAAGGAATACCGGCCATGAGCGGTCAATTTTCCCTTCTCAAAGAAAAACGTTTCGCGCCTTTCTTCACCACGCAATTTCTCGGCGCGTTCAACGACAACCTGTTCAAGAACGCGCTGATCGTGCTGCTCACCTTCCACACCGCGCAGTGGACGACGCTGGCGCCCGAACTGCTCGCCAATCTGGCGGCGGGGATTTTCATCCTGCCCTTCTTCCTCTTTTCCGCCACCGCCGGGCAACTGGCCGACAAGTACGACAAGGCGACGCTCGCGCGGCTGGTAAAGGTGCTGGAAATGCTCATCATGGGCGTGGCGGCAGCAGGGTTCTTTCTCATCAGCCTGAATACGCTGCTGGCGGCGCTGTTCCTGCTCGGGCTGCATTCGACGCTGTTCGGGCCGGTGAAATACGCCATCCTGCCGCAGCATCTGCGCACCGATGAACTGGTCGGCGGCAATGCGCTGATCGAGACCGGGACGTTCGTGGCGATTCTGATCGGCACGCTGGCCGGCGGCCTGCTCGCCGGGTCGGTGACGCATCCGGCCTGGATCGCCGCCGGCGGCTTCATCGTGGCGGCAGCCGGCTATGCGGCGAGCCGGGGAATTCCAGTCGCGCCGCCGCCCGCGCCGGAACTCACCATCAACCTCAACCCGTTCAGCGAAACCTGGCGCAATCTGGCCTTTGCCCGGCAGAACCGCGCCGTTTTCCTCTCCATCCTCGGGATTTCCTGGTTCTGGCTCTACGGCGCGCTCTTTCTCGCGCAATTCCCGGCTTACACCAGAAACATATTGGGCGGCGGCGAACTGATGGTGACGGTGCTGCTCGCCACCTTCACCGTCGGCATCGGCGCGGGTTCGCTGCTGTGCGAGCGGATGTCCGGCAAGCAGGTGGAAATCGGGCTGGTGCCGTTCGGCTCGATCGGCCTGACGCTGTTCGGCCTTGATCTCTACTTCGCCTCGCCGGTCGGACTGGCCGGCAACGGCACCCACGAAACGCTGGCGCTGTTGAGCGTGGCGGCGGTCTGGCGGGTGCTGTTCGATCTCCTGATGCTCGGCGTTTTCGGCGGTTTCTTCATCGTGCCGCTGTACGCGCTGGTGCAGTTGCGCAGCGCACCAGAGCAGCGGGCGCGCATCATCGCCGCCAACAACATCGTCAATGCGCTGTTCATGGTCATCGGAGCCTTGGGCGCGGCGGCACTGCTCAATGCAGGGCTTTCCATCCCCACCCTGTTCGCGCTGGCGGCGCTGCTGAACGCGCTGGTGGCGATCTACATCTACACCCTGGTGCCGGAATTCCTGCTGCGCTTCATCGCCTGGCTGCTGGTCAAGACGGTGTACCGCCTGCGCAGCCACGGCCTCGAACAGGTGCCGGCAGAAGGCGCGGCGCTGGTGGTGGCGAACCACGTCAGCTTCGCCGACGCGGTCATCCTGATGGGCAGTTGCCGCCGCCCGATCCGCTTCGTGATGGATCACCGGGTTTTCCGGACGCCGCTGCTCGGCTTCGTGTTCCGCCATTGCGGGGCAATTCCCATCGCACCGGCCAAGGAAAACCCGGCGCTGATGGAGCGCGCCTTCGCCGAAATCGACGCCGCGCTGGCGGCGGGCGATCTGGTCGGGATTTTCCCGGAAGGCGGCATCACCCGCGACGGCGAACTCCAACCCTTCCGCCCCGGCCTCACGCGCATCCTGCAAAAGCGCCCGGTGCCGGTGATTCCAATGGCCCTGTCCGGCCTGTGGGGCAGTTTCTTCTCGCGCATCGACGGCGTGGCGATGAAAAACCCCTTCCGCCGCGGGCTGTTCTCGCCGGTCGAACTGAACGTCGGCGCGCCGCTCGATGCCGAGGCGGCAACGCCGGAACGCCTGCACGCCGAGGTTCTGCGTTTGCGGGGGGAACGGTGTTAGGGATGCGCTGATTTAATCGTGACCCTTCAACGCTAATCGTAGTCCGTCATTGCGAGCGAAGCGAAGCAATATTAATTCTTATATTAATCAATAGATTATAGATCGCTACGTCGATTTTCTCCTCACGATGATGGCGTGGATTTGCGATGACGGATAAATCAGTGCCACCTTAGTTGCTGGCCGTTTCAGCCCTTCAGCACGTCATCCTTCAACGCCGCGCGCACGGCCAGCTACCGCGAGGCGCTCGCTCCAGTCATCGCAGCAAATTGGCAATAAGGGATCATTGAGTTTGATAATTGTTCGCACATAGCTTGACGTCATGGATTCATCAGGCGATAATCACCGACACTTTCCCGACAACATATCGTCGGCCCCGGTGGGCGGGGCGTACGAAACAGGATGCCGTCGCCCCCCCATGGCCCACCAAAAACTCCCCTCCTCCACCAGAACCTGCCCGCCTCGCCGCCCGCCTCGGGCCGTCTTGGCTCGTTCTCGCGGCAGCCATGTCTGCGCCCTGCGCAGGGTCGGGATGAACGATACGCAGCTTTATGCCAGAGGCCGACCGGAGATCATATAAATGCTTGGCATCGCCGTCCTTTTCTTCGTCGGCTTGTATCTGCTGCTTACGCTGGTCGTGATGCTGTTTTCTGTTCGCTGGGCAAGAAAGCATGGCCGCCGGAGCTGGGTATGGGGCGGCGTGGCGCTGCTCACCATGTACCACCTGATGTTCTGGGACCTGATTCCGACGCTGCTCATCCACAAATACTACTGCGCCACCGAAGCCGGATTCTGGGTCTACAAAACACAAGAAGAGTGGGTGAAGGAAAATCCCGGCGTACTGGAAACGCTGAGCATCAACCACCTGCCTGAGAAATACAAGATTAAGAGCGAAATAAAAAGTCACGGCGGCAGTGAAGACTACCTGTTACCTGACCGTACGCGTTTGTCGGCCCGATACACCTACGATCACACAACGAAATCGATTGTACTGAACCACATTTCCGTTCATACACCTGACGGCTGGCAGGGAAGTCAGCTTAACGAGCGGATTCGCTCCTTGCGGAAGAATACAAAAAACTTACCGTTCTCGATCAGGCGCAATGACGTTAGGTTGCTCGATGTACAAAGCAATACTGTTCTGATCAGTTACGTAACCTTCAACTGGGGCAACGGTAGCGCCCTATCTCTTGGTCCCACTGAGCCGATTCGCGCTCTTGGTACGGCCTATTTAGCTGGTGGTGACGGCTGCGGTGTGGACTCCCAAAGGTTTCGCAGTTTTGTCGACTTTTTCAAAACCAAAGGAGCTTGAAAATGCTGTATTCTAAAAACATATTCGAACTAGCTCAATTAGCTGAAGCAAGCTACGCGAGCATAGACCGATTTGCTGAGCTAAAGGACGCCCTTAAAAACGACGAAAGGGAATTGGGCGCGCTAATGAAATTCAGCACACAACAAGCCGAGACACTCGTGAACACATGGTCTGTCGTTCCTGATGCCCACCGTCCCAACACCGAAAGCGGCTATTCCTCAACGCTGTTCAGAAACACTGACGGCAGCTACGTCTTTGCCCTGTGTGGTACCGAAACGAGCGGCACACAGCTTTATGCTGATCTTCTTTCTGTTGATATCGGCGACCATTTGTTCTGGCAAGCCCTTTGAATGATGAAAACATACATCGTTCCAGCGTTGATTGCCGCTGTCGCGGTATCCGTTATGTCCGTGGCAAATCGCATGCTTCAAATCAGGGCTATGGACGAAATACTGTCCATGGTTTTTCTGCCGCAAGAACTTTTCGTGCAGGTCGAACGGTGGGAGAAGGCAAGTTGGACACCGTATCTGATTCCGTATCTTCTGGCCTGTGTCTGTACCGCCCTTGTTCTGGTCGCCGCTTGGCAGATGTTCAAATGCAATAAATGGCTCCAGGGCATCGGATGCGGTGTGATCCTACTGGTGTTGTTTTCAGGAGTGCACCTCTTGACCTTTCCGGAGTTCCGCGAATTTTCAAGAATTGCCCAGCCGTATTTTGACAAGACGCTGGTATTCCACTGGATTGCACCGGGCATGAAAAGCGCGAAGCGCGCAAATCTTATCGCCTCCCGAAAGATCGGCGATTTTCTGGTTGATGCGCAAAAACTCACCCAGAAGGAAAGGGAGATTGCTGTAGGGGAGTTGGCGGCGGATTACGCTATTGGCATATACAACCGGCGTGATGCCAGTTTCTATTTCACCGGGCTTGCGCGAGTTGAATATACCGAGACCGGCAAACGTATGGCGATCCAATTCGCTGACAAAAAACAGGTTTTTGAGCCGGAGCAGAATGACGAGGTTTTGCGTTACTTTAAGCTGGTCAATTTCGTGCTGAAGGCTCAGTGGCAGGGAAGTCTGATTGTCATGTTTGCCGTGATTGCGGTTGTCTCCGCATGGGTGCTGATAACAAACAAACGTTCTATCGAACCGCAGAAGGCGGTAAGTGAGATATGGGGGTCGGTGGCGTGATGGAAATTACCGGATCAAGCTGGACGAAAGTATTCAGATACGCCAAATGGACACTTCTTACGTTGGTGCTGGCCTATTTTTTCCTAGTCATGTGGATGGCGTTTTATAGCAAGGCCCAAAGTCGCATGGGGATGGCTTTCGAAACCATTGCTCACGAGACCTTGCTCAGGGAATATGGTAACAACCTGCCACAAATGCAAGTGTTCATTGCTGATGCTGCCCCTGGTGCTTGCTCAGTCTGGAATTTTGAAGCGGTATGGCGGCGTTGTGTCGTAGTCGTTTTATATGTTCGCGACTATCGTCCGGAGTACTTCTCTGGTGTTGAAAGAGAGGTGAAGAAGCTCGCTGAAAAATTACGTAAACCGTGCGAGCAATTATCAAAATTGAAATTTGATAATCAACAACAACTTATACAGGATTTAGAATGTCGAGCCGTCACTCGTCCTTTCAAGCTGCGCTTTTTGGTAAGCGCAGTCAAGGTTGATGACAGAGAAATAAACACATCCACCAAGACCAACCGATCAAGGCCTTATCGCTGGTGGGTAATAAAACGCGATAAATTATTTGAGCAGCATTTCAAAGGAGAATTCTGATGCCGTACATCCGCGTACGTACAATCCCGCCCGGTATTAATCCGGTTACAGGAAATGCAACCCCCGGCCATGCTTGGATTGAAATCAGTGACTCAATTGATTTCCCAAAAGGTGGTATAGAAAGCTATGGATATTACCCTGAAAAAAATCCCATCATGGGACCTGGTTTTGTGAGTCCCGATGATGCCGATACCTACTATGGCATCGGCGACTCCTCCCCACCATTTCCTATAATTGAAGACAATGCACAAAAGGTTCGTGATTACGCGGATAAGGCTGACGCTGGAAATTATGAGGTGATACCAGGATTTTTTGGCCCTAATAATAATTGTGCGAGCTTTGCCGCAGGAGCCATGGGGTTGGCTGGTGCGGAGGGAATGTTTCCCTTGCGAAATATTGTTCCTTGGTGGATGCCCGGTCAATTTGATCCAAATGTGCCCAATCTGGGCGACCTCTTCGGCGGTCTTCCCGGCGCGCTTGGTGCCCTCAACCCCGAACTTGCCGACCTCTTCGGTGCCGCCTTTGGCTGGCGCGCACCACAGCCGATAGCCCGCATCGATCCATTGGCGCTTGACCTCGATGGTGACGGTATCGAGACCGTGGGTGTCACGGCGACGAACCGTGTGCTCTTTGACCACGACGGCGACGGCATCAGAACCAGCAGCGGTTGGCTCAAGGGAGATGATGCCTGGCTGGTACTCGATAGAAACGGCAATGGCACGATAGACAATGGAGGAGAACTGTTCGGCACCGACACGCTGATGTCGAATGGCATGAAGGCGAGCAATGGCTTTGCTGCGCTAGCTGACCTGGATAGCAACAAGGATGGGGTTTTCGACAGCAGCGATGCTCAATTCGCAACTACCCAGATCTGGCGCGATCTCAATCAGAACGGGATTTCCGATGCAGGGGAACTGCAGACGCTGGCCGAAGCGGGTATTGCCAGCATTGGCCTGAATGCAACCAACGGCACGGTCAATCTGGGGCATGGCAATCTCCAGACGGCGTATGCAAATTTTACGCGCACCGATGGCACGACCGGCAGGGCTGGCAACCTGGAGTTGGCAAACAATCCGTTCTACCGGGTATTCATCGACCGTGTCGACCTTTCTCCTGAAGCAGCCGCTTTGCCGGATTTGAAGGGCGCTGGCACGGTACGCGATCTGCGCGAGGCGGCCAGCCTTTCTCCGTCCCTGGCCGCCGAACTGGCCGACCTGGGCGATCTTTCCCGCACCGAGATGTTTGCCCGGCTCGACGAGATTCTCATGGACTGGGCAGCCACGTCAGATTTCCAGACCTCGCGCCAGCGTGCCGCCGACCTCGGGCTGAACTTGGTCTTCAACACCTCGTCCTTATCGAACGCGGAACTCCAGGCGCTCGGGTTGGATGCGACCGGTGGCGTCGACATGTCCTCGGCCCTCGATGCCTTAAGGCTTACCTTGGCGCGTTTCGATACCACGAAGGCTGCAACCGAGCGTCTGGGCGCGATGATGGACGTGCTCGAAAAGTTCAACGGAAAAAACTTCATCGTCTTCCCGGATGACGGCACTCTGCGCATGGGCAACGGTAACTTGATCAGGAAAACCATGGTCATGGCCGACAACTTGCTGGGGGACGAAAGCTGGCAGTTCGTCCAGCCCCCGCTCTCGACCGAGCAGATCAGCCTGCTGCAACGAAGCTACGACACCCTGAAGGAATCCATTTATTCCGGCCTTGTCTTGCACACCCGCCTGGATGGTTATCTGGATGCCATCAACCTGAAATTCGACGAAAACGGATTCGGCATCGATTTCTCGGCCATGAATGCCAGACTCGATGCCGTCTTCGGCAACGATCCGGCACGTGCGTTGGTCGATTGCCTCGAACTCCGGAAATATGCTCCGCTGCTGGAAACCATGAGCTGGCAGCCGCAGGAAAAGCTCGTCACCTGGATTCGGGAGGCCGAGACCAATGGCACGATTGACGCCATCCGCGCCGAGGTGACACTGGCCTTTGCGAACAGCCCGGAAGGCATTCCAGGTATCCAGATCGGCACATCGACCGCAGATTCGCTTTCCGCACGAAGCGAAGGGGATATCTTGATGGGCGGCGATGGAAATGACAGTCTCAACGGCGGTGCCAGTGACGACATTCTCGATGGCGGAGCGGGCAACGACACCCTTCGCGGTGGTAAAGGTAACGACACCTATCTCTTCGGTGTCGGCAGTGGGCAGGACACCCTCGACAACTACCACACCGACACGGGTACGATGGATACCATCCGGCTAACGGGCGGGCTGACGTTGGCGGACATCACCCTCTCCGGTTCCGGTGGCGACCTGTTGCTGACGCTGGGAG
>OGQD01000230.1_pt1 | contig 46855 bp, 49 predicted proteins | sample 1553091 | NCBI WGS metagenome assembly OGQD01 (sample SAMEA2580290, study PRJEB22360) | human gut metagenome | biome: human gut; feature: human-associated habitat; material: faeces | place: Denmark | collected 2008/2010
GGGCCAGGTGCCCCCCGTTTTGGGGCGCGTCGGCCCCCGCCTGCATCGGCTTGATTTCCGCCTACCTATCCGGCGTATTCGGCGGCTGGCGGCGGGGCGCGGCTTTCGGCAGCGGCTTAACCGGCCTTTACGGCGTGCTGTTTGGCGTGCTGCGCTCGGAGGACAACGCCCTGCTGATGGGCAGCCTGCTGCTGTTCACGGCGCTCGGGGCGGTCATGCTGGCAACCCGGCGGCTGGACTGGTACAAACTCGATGGCAAGGCGGAGTCCGTCTGATGCCGTGCCGCACACTTCAAGATGAACGCCGCCCGTCTGGCCGGGCCGAGTTACGCTACCTGGCGGCACTGCGGCGATTCAATTGCTCGGGGCTGACATCCACATCGCCAGCCGGGTACAGGTTGGGCAGCAGCGAGCCGAGCGCGTGGACGGGGAACCCCACGCGCACCTTGCCTTTTGGCGAATCGGACAAGAGGAAGCCCTCGGCCAGAAGCTGGCCCAGCACGTCTCGGGCAACTCTTTCGGACAGGCCCGTAATTCGCCCTGCTTCCCCCCGCTCGAACGCTCCCAGGCCGAAGGCGTGAAGAAAGAGGTGAGCACTCTCAGGTTTCAAGTCAAAGCGAACGCGGTTGAAATAGCCCTCGACGCGCGCCCGGAAATTTTCAAGCGCGAACATGCTGCCCATGTAATCCGCCTGATCGCTGGCACGCCGCAAGGCGTACTCGATGAACTGGGCAAGCCGCTTCTCGGAAAGATTGCCGCGCCCGTCGAGATCACCCATCCGCGGCTCGTCCGCGCCGGCCAACAGCGCCTTGTATTCATCGGCGGTTTTCGCAAAGCCCCGCGACATGGACCACAGGCCGCTTCCATTGACACCACACGCACGCAGCATGGCATCGAGGGTAATGCGGGCGACACGCCCGTTGCCATCGAGAAACGGGTGAATCCAAGTAAGGCGATGGTGAGCGGCAAAAGCAGCCACGATCGCATCGAGCTTGGCCATCCCGCCCTTCTCGGCCCGTTCGAGCCTCTGCCCATAGATCTGCGCGTAACGCTCAAGGAAGCGCCCCAGGCACTCAGCCTTCGGCGCAAGATGCCGGCCAACGCGCACTTCCTGATTCAGTGCGCGAAACGCGCCTGGCTCCAGGCGCGAACCATCGCCGAGTTGCAGCAGATTTTCCGGCAGGCGCTGGCAGAACACGCGATGCAGATCAAGCAGAAACGTGGGCAGCGTGTCCTTGCCAAGACGCTGCTGCTTGGCCCAGCGATCCGCCTCGACGTGGGCCAGCGCGAGGTGCTGCAAATTTTGCTGATCCGCCTTCGCTGCGGCCCCTCGCAAAGCTTCCTCAATATCGGCTGGAAGCGTCTTGTGGCCTTCAATGAGGTTGCTGTAGTAGCAATTCATGTTGTCGACGAGCGCCGCAAGGCTCCGGGCGGTCGACGGAACGAGCGCAGCATCCAGATGTGCCGAAGCCTCGGAAAGTTCGTGCGCAAGTCCGATGAGCAGCGTGTAATCCGGGCGCGAGCCGTCTATGAGCAGAGGCTCCATCTGGGCGGGATCATCGTAAAAATCCACCATAACAAACCTTATTTCTGCCGATGTTTTAGCCGATTATAAACACATCAGATCAATAAGTTGTGCTGATTTTTTACTACCAACCCGCCGGTATTTTCACCGATACCTGCCCTCAATCCCGGTAGTTGCCGTCCTTGATCGGGAAATCGGTGATCTTGCCGCGCACCAGCGCGATGGCTTCGCGCAGTTCGTCGATCTTCTTGCCGGAGACGCGCACGGCGTCGCCCTGGATGGAGGCCTGGGCTTTCAGCTTGGCGTCCTTGATGAGCTTGACGATCTTCTTCGCCAGCTCGCTGTCGATGCCGTCCCTGATCTTCAGTTCCTGCTTGGATTTGTTGCCGGAAACGCTCTGCACCTTCTGCGCGTCGAGGCGCTTGACGCTGTCTTTTTCCTTCTTTTCCAGGGCGGGGAAGAGCAGGTCCTTGATCTGGTCGAGCTGGAATTCGGAATCGCCCCACAGGGTGATGATCTTGTCCTTCTCGTTCAGTTCGACCTTGGCGGAGGTGCCTTTGAAGTCGTAGCGGTTGTCGATCTGGCGGGAGGCGACGTCGACGGCGTTCTTCAAGGCCACCATGTCGGCTTCGGAAGTGAAATCAAAACTGGGCATGGGAACTCCTGAAAGTTTTTACCGCAGAGACGCAGAGGACGCGGAGAAAGGCAAGAACAGAAGCCTTGATTTTTTCCTCTGCGCCCTCCGCGCCTCTGCGGTGAATTACAGAATCAACCGAAATGGCAGACGTAGTGATACGGCTCGTCGCAGGCGATGTCGAACGACGAATTGCCCGGCACGTTGAAGGACTGGCCCGCGCCGTAGCTCGTCCACTCGCTTTCGCCCTTGAGTTTGACGCGGCATGTACCGCCGACGCCTTCCATGATTTCCGGCGCGCCGGTGTTGAAGGTGAGCGTGGCGGGCAGGATGACGCCGACGGTTTTTTTCGTGCCGTCGGCCAGGATGACGGTATGGCTGACGCACTTGCCGTCGAAATAGACGTTGGCCACCTTGACGACGCTGGCGTTATCGAATTTTTCCGACATTTCAGATTCCCCAAATTTTCTGGATGATGCCCTTGGCGATGAAACCCAACATGCCGAAGGCGAGCACGAAGAACAGGACGAAAGTTCCGGTCTTGCCCGCTTTCGAGCGCCAGGCGATTTCGCCGATGATAAACAGCATGAACAGGATGAAGGCGCCGACGCCCCAGGTCGAGAAGAAATCGGCGATCTGCTCCTCGGAGAGGCCAAACAGGCCAGTGGGCGGCGGTGCGGGTTCCATCTCGTTCGTCCTTTCTTAGCCCTTGCGCGCCTTGAGATTGGCGGCAATACGCATGCGCAGGGCGTTGAGCTTGATGAAGCCGCCGGCGTCCTTCTGGTCGTAAGCGCCGGCGTCGTCCTCGAAGGTGGCGATGGTCGGGTCGAACAGCGAATCGGTCTTGGAATCGCGGCCGACGACGATCACGTTGCCCTTGTAGAGCTTGAGGCGCACGAAGCCGTTGACGCACTGCTGCGTGTGGTCGATCAGGGTTTGCAGGGCGACGCGCTCGGGACTCCACCAGTAGCCGTTGTACACCAGGCTGGCGTAGCGCGGCATCAGGTCGTCCTTCAGGTGGGCGACTTCGCGGTCGAGCGTGACCGATTCGATGGCGCGGTGCGCCTTGAGCAGAATGGTGCCGCCGGGGGTTTCGTAGCAGCCGCGCGACTTCATGCCGACGTAGCGGTTTTCCACCAGATCGAGGCGGCCGATGCCGTGCTTGCCGCCGAGTTCGTTCAGCTTGGCGAGCAGTTCGTGGGCGGCCATTTTCTGACCGTTGATCGCCACCAGATCGCCCTTCTCGAAGCTCAGGTCAAGGTATTGTGCCGCATCCGGCGCGGCTTCCGGGGCCACCGTCCAGCGCCACATGGATTCCTCGGCTTCCGCCGCCGGGTCTTCCAGGTGGCGGCCTTCGTAGGAAATGTGCAGGAGGTTGGCGTCCATCGAATAAGGCGAGCCGCCCTGCTTGTGCTTCATGTCGACCGGGATGCCGTGCTGTTCGGCGTAAGCCATGAGCTTTTCGCGCGACAGCAGATCCCATTCGCGCCACGGCGCGATCACCTTGACGCCCGGCTTCAGCGCGTAGGCACCCAGCTCGAAACGCACCTGGTCGTTGCCCTTGCCGGTCGCGCCGTGCGAGATGGCGTCGGCGCCGGTCAGGTTGGTGATTTCGATCAGGCGCTTGGCGATCAGCGGGCGGGCGATGGAAGTGCCGAGCAGGTATTCACCTTCATAGACGGTGTTGGCGCGGAACATCGGGAAAACGAAATCGCGCACGAATTCTTCACGCAGATCGTCGATGAAGATGTTTTCCGGCTTGATGCCTGCCTTCAAGGCCTTGGCGCGGGCCGGTTCCAGCTCCTCGCCCTGGCCGAGATCGGCGGTGAAGGTGACCACTTCGCACTGGTAGGTGTCCTGCAACCATTTCAGGATGACCGAAGTATCCAGACCGCCGGAATAGGCCAGCACCACTTTTTTGACGTCGCTCATTTGCTTTCCTTGCTCTTTCCCAGTTTGCAGCCGCCCGGCCCCTGCCGCGCGGCAAAAAATCGGACAACACTCAAACCCGGCCCAGCACCAGGTATTCCATCAACGCCTTCTGCACGTGCAGACGGTTTTCCGCTTCATCCCACACCACCGACTGCGGGCCGTCGATCACCTCGGCGGTGACTTCCTCTCCGCGGTGCGCCGGCAGGCAGTGCATGAACAGCGCCTCGCGGCTGGCGACCGCCATCATTTCGGCGTCCACGCACCAGTCGGCGAATGCCTTCTTCCGCGCTTCGTTTTCCGCCTCGAAGCCCATCGAGGTCCACACGTCGGTGGTGACCAGATCGGCTCCCCGGCAGGCGTCCATCGGGTCGGCGAAAATTTCGTAATGCGCCGGGTCGACACCGGAAATCAGATCCAGGTTCAACGCGTAACCGGGCGGCGTCGACACATGCACCTTGAAATCGAGCAGTTGCGCGGCTTGCAGCCAGGTGTTGCACATGTTGTTGGCGTCGCCCACCCAGGCCACGGTCTTGCCCTGGATCGGGCCGCGATGCTCGATGTAGGTGAAGATGTCGGCGAGGATCTGGCAGGGGTGGTATTCGTTGGTCAGGCCGTTGATGACCGGCACCCGCGAATTGGCGGCGAAGCGCTCGATGATGTCCTGCTCGAAGGTGCGGATCATGACGATGTCGCTCATGCGCGAAATCACCTGCGCCGCGTCCTCCACCGGCTCGCCGCGCCCGAGCTGCGAGTCGCGGGTGTTCAGGTAGATGGCCGTGCCGCCCAGTTGCTGCACGCCGGCCTCGAACGACAGGCGGGTGCGGGTGCTGGCCTTCTCGAAGATCATCACCAGGGTGCGGTCGGTGAGCGGCCAGTATTTCTGGTAGTTCTTGAACTGCGCCTTGATCCAACGCGTGCGCTCGATCACGTGGTCGTATTCCGCGCGGCTGAAATCCTTGAATTGCAGGTAATGCTTGAGCGCCATGATTTACCCCGTCAGAAAGTCCCGGATCAGCAGACTCAGGCGGCTGACCAGTTCGCGCGCATCGGCTTCGCTGAAATTGAGCGCCGGCAGCAAACGCACCACCGTATCGCCGGTCACGTTGATGAGCAGGCCGCTTTCCAGCGCCTTGCCGACCAGCACGCCGCAGGGGCGGTCGAGTTCGATGCCGATCATCAGGCCGTGGCCGCGAACTTCGACCAGGCCCTGCACGCCGCGCAGGTTCTCCGCCACGCCTTCGCGGATCAGGCGGCCGATGCGCTCGGCGTTGGCGAGCAGATTTTCTTCTTCCATGCAGGCCAACGTGGTCAGCGCGGCGCGGCAGGCGAGCGGGTTGCCGCCGAAGGTCGAGCCGTGGTTGCCCGGCCCGAACAGGCCGGCCGCCTTGCCGCCCGCCATGCAGGCGCCGATCGGCACGCCGGAAGCCAGCCCCTTGGCCAGCGTCGCCACGTCCGGCTGCACGCCCGCCAGTTGATAGCCGAACCATTGCCCGGTGCGCCCCATGCCGCACTGCACTTCGTCGCACATCATCAGCCAGCCGTGGGCGTCGCACACTTCGCGCACGCCCCGGTAGTAGGCGGTATCGGCCAGATGGATGCCGCCTTCGCCCTGGATGACCTCGAACAGCACGGCGACGATGTTCCGGTTGTGCTCGGCCACCGCTTTCAAGGCCGCCAGATCGCCGTAGGGGACGCGCACGAAACCCGTCACCAGCGGCTCGAAGCCGATCTGCACCTTGCGGTTGCCGGTCGCCGACAGGGTCGCCAGGGTGCGCCCGTGGAAGGCTTTTTCCATCACCACCACGGTCGGCTGCTCAATGCCTTTCCGGTGGCCGTAAAAGCGCGCCAGCTTGATCGCGGCTTCATTCGCCTCGCAGCCGGAATTGCAGAAAAACACTTCCGACATGCCGGACAGGGCGCACAGCTTGTCCGCCAGTTGCTCCTGGCCCGTGACGCCGTACAGATTGGACGTATGGATCAGGCGCGCCGCCTGATCGGCAATCGCCGCCGCCAGTTTGGGATGGCCGTGGCCCAGGGTATTGACCGCGATACCGGCGACGGCGTCGAGATATTCGCGGCCCTCGGTGTCGGTGAGGCGGCTCCCCTGGCCGTGGCTGAAAGCCACCGGCAGGCGAGCGTAAGTATTCATGACATGTGACATGAGGCGACCCCCATAAACGAAAAACGGCGGCCATCGCCGCCCGAATGACACTGCAAGCACATTTCCTTTTTCCGGGAAAGGCTTGCAGGAAGGCGGATGTTAAGTGAAAAATAGCGCCCTGTATAGAACGGGTCAGCCATGAGAATAGCCATCTTCAATCAGAAAGGCGGCGTCGGGAAAACCACCACCGCCCTCAACCTGGGCGCTGCTTTGCAGCGTTCCGGCACGCCGCCGCTGCTCATCGATCTCGATCCGCAGGGACACTTGTCGAGCATCCACGGCAAGACGCCGCCCGAATCGGATCGGAGCCTGTTCGCTTTCTTCCAGGATCAGCGCACGCTGCGCGAACTGGAAGTGGAGTGGGAGGGCATCGGGCAGTTGATTCCCGCCCACCAGCAGCTCATCAAGGTCGATTCCATTTTTGGCAAAGGCCCGGCCATTCTCAACAAGCTGCGCCACGGCATGGAAACGCTCGACGCCACGCATCCGGGGCGTCCCTGCATCATCGACTGCTGCCCTTACATCGGCGTCCTGGCCCTGAACGCCATTTTCGCCTGCGAGCTTCTGATCGTGCCGGTTTCCACCGATTACCTGTCGCTACAGGCGGCAGAGCAAATTTCCCGCACCCTGGAAGTGCTCGAACCCGTGCTGAAACGGCGCGTGCCGCGTTACTACCTGCTCACCCGCTTCGACCGCCGCCGCCGCATGAGCGAGGACGTGCGCAACAAACTGCGCGAGCGTTACGGCGACGAAGTGCTGGACACGGCCATCACCGAGAACGTGACTGTCGCCGAAAGCCCCGCTTTCCGTCAGGATGTGTTTCGCCGCAACGCCAGCAGCGCCGGCGCTCAGGATTATCAGAAACTTTTCGTCGAACTCGTCGGGCGAGGCCATCTGCGCGCCGGTCCGGCAAACTGAGCCGCGCCTCAACGCGCGATGATGAGGTCCATCACGTCCTCGTAATTGACCGTGCCCAGGCGGCCGTTCATCGGCACGTCCTGGTACACGCAATCGAGCACCTGGCAATTGTTGTAGATCTGCTCCACCTTGCGCCGCGCATCGGCTTCGTCGCGCCCATGAAACGAGAGGTGCTCGACGATGACCCCGGTTCGGGTGCGAATGCGGAACTGATACTTTCCTATCGTTCCAGCCAACATAAAAACCCCGTCAGATCAATGTAGTACGACGAGTATATGTAGTGGTTTCTAGGATTTCAATCAATTTCTGCATCGGCTGCCACGACGACCTGACGCGCCAACTCCCGCCCGGCATAAGCCAGCCACGGCAAAACGACGGGAAAAGCCGGTAAAAGCAGGGCGCTACCGACGCCGAGAACGCCCAGAATCCCCGCCCAGACAAGGGCCGGGCCCAGGTTGCCGAACACCAGGCGCACGCTCGCCACGACCGCCGGCACCAGCTCGGCGCGGCGCTCGGCGAGCAGCGGCACGGAAAACGCCGTCACCACATACACCAGCCCGGCGATGAAGCAGCCCGAAACCCCCGCCCAAAAGGCAAAACGCGAGGCTTCCGCTGCCCGCCCGGGAATGCTGGCGAAGGTGAATGGCGTGCCGCCCACCATGTAGCTGTAGAGAATGGCCGCATCGGTGGCAAAAATCAGGAACAGGAGCAGGCAGACCAGCGCCAGCACCCACAAGGCGGGCGCGGCCTGGCGAAAACCGGCGGCGATGGCACCCATGCCAGGCGGCTCGCCCCGCTCTGCCGCCCGGGCGATACCAAAAAACCCAGCCAGCAGCACCGGGCCAAAAAGCATGAACCCGCCCGCCGCTGCCAGCGCAAATGGCAGCAAACCCCGATCGTGCAGGAGCACGAAAATCAGCAGGCCCAGGAGTGTAAAGGGCAGCGCATACAGGAAGGAAACCATGCGCGTCCGATTGGCCAGTTGCCAGCCGGCAGCCAGGGCTGCGCGCAAGGTCGCGAGAGTAAAGGGGCGCAGGTTCAGGGCGTGAGGTGTCATAGCAGTTCGCAACAAGGAAAAATGGGGTCAGCCTAGCCCGAACGCATCTTTCCTGCTGCGATACAAATCAAGATACCGAGCAAAAACCCCGGCACGGCTCAATGACGCGCAAACACCCTGGCCGCGCCGCCTGTTTCGATCAGCAACACGCTATAGGCATCCTTGCGCCCGCCGTACGCCGGCCCGTCCATCCCCGGCGAGCCGACCGGCATCCCCGGCACGGCCAGCCCGAGCGCGGCGGGCCGCTCGTGCAGCAGACGCCGGATGTCCGCCGCCGGCACATGGCCTTCCAGCAGATAGCCGCCCACCTTCGCCGTGTGGCAGGAGGCGTAGCGGGCCGGCATGCCGAGTTGCCGGCGCTGCGCGTCCAGATCATCGACCGTATGCACTTTGACAGTAAAACCGTTCTGTTCCAGGTGTTCCACCCAGTCGCCGCAGCAGCCGCAGTGCGGGCTTTTCCAGACCTCGAGTTCCTGCCTCGGATTTGCCGCGTGCAGCACACCATGGGCAGGCAGGAGCAAGGCGGCGGCCAGCAGGCGCCGGCGTGTCATTCGTACGTTCATGTCCGCCCTCCTCAATGCACGACGGCGCGGGCCTGCAGGGGTTTCTGCCCCGGCCAGATCACGTTCAGCAAAAGTTTGTCGCCTGCCGTCAGTTTGCCCTGGCCTTGCAACCGATCCTGGCCGCTGGCTTGCAGGGGAATTTCCTGTTTGTTCGTACCCGTGAGTACGGTCAGCTTGCCGCTCGCCCCGGCAGTCGCCAGCGGCGCGCCGTGGTTGCTGGCATGCACGGTGATCCGGCCATCCCTGGCGACGATCTCGAATTGCGCGTGGCCGGCCTCCGCCACGATGCCGCCATGCATCGACTGGCCGTGGCCTTCGTGCGCTGCCAGCGGCTGAACGGCGAATACAGCCGCAAGAATCAGGGGGAAAGTGAGTTTTCTCATGCTGTTGCTCCTGTAAGAATCAAAGGGTTTCGCTGAAGGATTCGCCCAGCAGACGCTCGGCCGGTTTGCGGCCAAAACGCCAGAACAGGGCAGGGGTGATGAAGGTGTCGAGCAAGGTGGCACCGATCAGGCCGGAGAAGATCACCACGGCCACCGGGTGCAAGATTTCCGTACCCGGCTGGCCGGCCTCGAACAGCAGCGGGGCCAGGGCGAAAGCCGCCACCAGCGCCGTCATCAGCACCGGCGTCAGGCGTTCCAGCGCGCCGCGCACGATCATTTCCCGGGTGAAGCGCTCGCCCTCGAAGCGCATCAGGTTCAGCCAGTGGCTGACCTTGAGGATGCCGTTGCGCGTGGCGATGCCGGCCAGGGTGATGAAGCCGATCAGGGCGGCAATGGAGAGCGGCTGCCCCGACAGCCACAGCCCGAGCACCGCGCCCACCAGCGCCAGCGGCACGTTGGCCATGACCAGAACCGCCAGCACGGCCGAGCGATAGCGCCCGAACAGCACCATGAACACCAGCAGGGCCGAGCCGGTCGCCAGCACGGCGATCAGGCGGGCGGCTTCCTCCTGCGCCTGGAACTGCCCGCCCAGGGTGACGAAATAGCCGCTGGGCAGCGGCGTATCGGCAATCGCCGCGCGCACGTCGGCCACCACGTCGGAGAGCGCCCGTCCCTGGGCGTTCAGCGACAGCACGATGCGCCGCCGGCCATCGTCGCGGGCGATCTGATTCGGCCCGTCGCCTTCCTCGATGCGCGCCAGTTGCGCCAGCGGCACCGCGCCCAGCGGCGTGTCGATCAGCAGATCGTGCAACGCCTGCGGCCCGCGCCCTTCTTCGGACAGGCGCAGGCGCAGATCGAACCGGCGGTTGCCATCGATGATCTGGCCGATTTTTTCGCCTTCGACCAGAATCTGCAATTCACGCAGCAACTGCCCGGGAGACAGGCCGTAGCGGGCAGCGGCGGCAAAATCGACGGCCACCCTGATCTGTGGCGCCAGCACCTGTTTTTCGATTTCCAGATCCGCCACACCGGGAATCTGCCGCAGTTTTTCCTGCAAGACGTTCGCCTGGCTGCGCAAAAGATCGAGATCGTCGCCGAAGAGCTTGACCGCCACCTGCGCCCGCACGCCGGACAGCATGTGGTCGATGCGGTGCGAAATGGGCTGGCCGAGATTCAGGGTGCCGGGCAGATGTTTCAGCCGCTCGCGGATCTCCGCATGCAGCGCTTCCTTGTCGCGCCCGCCGGGTTTCAGGCGCAATTCCAGCTCCGACACATGCACACCCTCGGCATGTTCATCCAGCTCGGCGCGCCCGGAACGACGGCCGATCTGGGCAATTTCCGGCACATCGCGCAACCGCCGTTCGGCCTGCGTCGCCACCTGCACCGATTCCGCGAGCGTCACGCCGGGGTCCAGGCGCAGCATCACCGTCATCGAACCTTCGTTGAAGGGCGGCAGAAACGTGGTCGGAAAAAACGGCACCGCCGCCGCTGCCAGAAACACCGCCATTGCTGCCGCTACGAGCGGCGCACGCGGCGCGGCCAGAACGCGTTCGAGAAGGGGTCGGTAGGCGCGTTTCAGGCGGCTGACCAGACGGGTTTCCTCGTGCTTGCGCGCCACCAGGGCTGGCAGCAGGTAGTAGGCCATGACCGGCGTCACCGTCACCGAAACCAGCAACGAAGCCAGAATCGACACGATGTAGGCCACCCCCAGCGGCACGAACAGACGCCCCTCGATGCCTGGCAGCGCGAACAGGGGCACGAACACCAGGGCAATGATGAAGGTGGCGTACACGATGGCCGAGCGCACTTCGAGCGAAGCCTGCAGCACCAGTTCGCGCAGATCATGGGCCACGCCCCGGGCCGCCGCTTCGCGCATGCGGCGAAGGATGTTCTCGACATCGACCACCGCGTCATCCACCAGCTCGCCGATGGCAATTGCCAGCCCGCCGAGCGTCATGGTGTTGATCGACAGCTTCAGCCAATCGAACACCAGCACCGCAATCAGGATGGAGAGCGGAATCGCGGTAAGCGAAATCAGCATGGTGCGCAGGTTGCCGAGGAAGAAAAACAGCACGCCGGCAACCAGGCAGGCGGCGAACAGCAGCTTCAGTTGCAGGTTGTCGATGGAAGACTGGATGAAATCGGCTTGGCGGAAAAACACTTCCGGTGCCAGCACGCCGGCGGGCAGGCTGGTTTGCATGTCCGCCAGCGCCGCTTCCAGTTGCCGGGTGAGTGCGATGGTGTCGGCATCGGGCTGTTTCTGGATGCTCAACACGACCGCCGGCGCACCGTTGAACCCGGCGTCGCCGCGTTTGACCGCCGCCGCAAATTCAACGCGGGCGATCTGGCGCAACAGGATCGGCTGGCCGTTGCGCGCGCCCAGGGCCAGATTGCGCAAATCCTCCAGACGCTCGCTGCGCCCCAGATGGCGAATCAGGAATTCGCGGCCGTCGATTTCGAGAAAACCGCCCGAAGTGTTGCTCGAATAGCCGCGCAAAGCCGCTTCCAACTGCTCCAGACCGATACCCAATTCCGCCATGCGCCGGCTATCCGGCTGCACCTGATATTGCCGCACCGCGCCGCCAATGGGGATCACCTGCGCCACCCCGGCCACCGCCAGAAGACGCGGGCGCAGCACCCAATCGGCGTATTCACGCGCCGCCATGTCGCTGCCCTGCGCGTCATCCAGCGGAATCGCCAGCATCATCACCTCGCCCATCACCGAGGACACCGGCCCCATGCTGGGTACGATGCCGGCAGGCAACTCGGCGGCCAGGCCGCCCAAACGCTCGCTGACCATCTGCCGCGCCCGGTACAGATCCGTTTTCCAGTCGAACGCGACATAAACGAAGGACAGCCCCGCCGCCGACACCGAGCGCACGCTGCTCACGCCCGGCAGGCCGTTGAGCGCGGTTTCCAGCGGGAAGCTGATGAGCTGCTCGACCTCTTCCGGCGCCATGCCGCCCGCTTCGGTCATCAGGGTCACGGTCGGGCGGTTGAGATCGGGAAAGACATCCACCGGCAACCGCTGCGCCTCGAACGCGCCATAGAACATCAGGATGCAGGCGGCCACCAGCACCGGCAGCCGCGCGCTCAGGCTTTTTTCCAGTATCCACTGAAACATGCGGCGCTCCTCAGCGAACCTGGCTGATCAGGCCAGCGCCGATCACCACCACCCGATCACCCGCCGCCAAGCCGTCGCGCACCAGCACGCGCGCGCCGTCGAGCGCCTCGCTGCGCACCGTTTTCAGCACGAATTGCTCGGCGTGCACCTTGACCCAGACGGCAGGCAGATTGGCCGGCGTGCGCACCAGCGCAGCGCTGGGCAGGGCGACGCCCGCGATTTTCTGCGCCAGTTGCACCTGTAGTTTCACGGGCTGGCCCAGCGGCCAATGCAAGCCCGCGCCCGGCGCACGCACGCCGAACAGCAAGGGCAGACTCTGCTCGCGCAAACGCCGGGCCGCGCCGAGAAAATCCAGCGCCACGCTCGCTTCAGCCGGGCCATTGGCGCGCTGACCCAGCGCCAGCCGGGCGCCACCGATGTCCTGCCAGCGCAAGGCTTCGTAGGCGCTGGCTTCGACGAACAGGCTGTCCGGGTCGGTGATTTCAAACACCAAGCTCCCCGCTTCCACCACCTGTCCGGCCACGCCATTGACCGAGGCCACCACGCCATCCACCGGCGCAACGAGGGCATCGCTGCCGGACAAACCCGCACCGAGTGCCGCCACCCGGGCGCGCAGGCTCGCCACTTCGCTCTCGGCCGCTTCGATATCCTTGCCCGGCACGCTATCGACCAGCTCGCGCAAACGGGCCAGCCGCTTCTGCGCCAGTTGCTGCGCCGCTTGCAGCTCGGCCAGTTGCGCCACCTGCCCGGCGCGCTCCAGTTGCCCGGCAGCGGGCCGGATGTGCGCCAGAATCTGCCCCTTCTTCACCCGGCTGCCCGGCAGCGGCAAACCCTGCGCCCCGGCTTCCAGACGTCCGGCCAGCATGGCCTGCACCCGCCCGCCACGCTGCGGATCGAGCACCACCTGCGCCGACAATTCCAGCGTCTGCGGCGCAGCGGCGACAACCGCCGCCTGGGTACGCACGCCCAACTGACGCTGGGTCGGTTTGGGCAGGAACACGCTGCCATCGGCCAGGCGCTGCGGCCGGTCACCGCTATCCGGCAATTGCGCCGCTTCATCGCCGTGATCGTGCCCTTCATGCGCCCAGGCCGGCAAGCACCCCAAGCCCACGCTGCAGCACAGGGCCAGCAAAACAGATTGAATCGTCTTCATGCGGCCCCCCGCTGCACGCGCCGACGCCAGACGAACAGCGCAAATACCGTCAAGGCAGCAAACAACAAAAACCCGATTTTCGCGTCGAAAACACTCCTTGCCTGCGGCCCGGCATCCATCTCGGCGCTGACCAGCAAATCGCCCGCCAGCAAATCGGCGTCCTCGCCAGCCAGCAAAGTAAAGGACAAAGGATGCTCACCCGGCGCACGCAAGGGAGCCAGCCAGGCGGCATCGTCGATGCGATACACCCCGGCCGCCGCGTCGTAAGCGGCAGTGATCTCCTTGCCCGCCGCTTCCACCGCAAGCTGCGCGTTTTCCACCGGCGCATTGCTTTCCGCCCTGTCGACATGAAACTGCAAACCCGCCGCGTACCAGCGCCCGACAATCTCGAACTGCTCGCTTTCAGCGGCCACCACCGGCACCCGCGCCGCTGCCGCAGTGGACGCATTCGCAACGGCACCCGCACCGCCAAATATAAGCAACAGCGCACCACACCAGCGCACCAGCGCACCCGCACGCACGCGCCAAGGCGTGCACGTTTTTTTCTGCCCAAGGCAAAACATGGAAAATCTCCGACTGAATCAGACACAGTCGGCGGCCCGGCGGGCCGGTTCAGTCAACGGAACCGGAAAGATTGCAGCGAACAGCCGCAGGAAGACACCGGGAGAATATCGCCGACGCTCAGACGGCGTAAAACTTGGGGGGACGTTCCAGACCCTGAGGAACCCGCGAACTGAACGCCGCCGCGTCTTCCAGGATCGGCATCTGCGCTCCCGTCAGCAGCGGCACGCGTAGGGCCGTTGCGGGATAAACGGGCAAATGCCCCAGCATGTGCCCAGGACAGCAGTGATGATGGCTGCCACCGCACTCATCCGGCGTCGCGCAATCGGCATCATGTCCGGCATGCGCCCCGGCATCCATGCCAGCGTGCGCTTCGGCGCTTGCGTGCGGCAAGACATGCGTTCCGGCATTCGCATAGCCCGCCACCTCCCAGCCAAACCCTGGCGCAAGCACGGTCAGCGCCAGAACCAAGGCGAGCAGACGGGAGCACAAACGGGAGAAAAATGGGGAATGAGCGGACATAGGCCGCCACTATAAACCAAGCCGCCGATTTCAGCGCAGCACCGATGGTGACAAAAAAGGCAGAAATGGACGTAACCCGGAGGAACTTTTACGCATACGGCTCACACTGAGCGGATGCCGGGATCCGCCTGTTCGCCGGCCTTGAAACAAGGAGAGATGCATGTCTGACACCTGGCTGCCCAGCCTGATCACCAAAACCCCACAAGCCGGTTTCGAACTGGCCATTACCCTGAGCCGCAAGGGGGTGCGTTACACCCAGCCCGACCCGGAGGTGTTGCAGAAGCTGCGCTCGGTCTATGCCAACGATGCCGATGCGCTTACCGCAGCGTCGCAGGTGGTCGCCATCAACTTCCAGACCGTGGCAGCGGCCAACAACTACTGGCGCAAGTAAAAACCGCCCAGCGGGAATCGATCGATCCCGAAAGGCAGTTGGCAGGCGTGCCGGAAAGCTTCGACACACCCGTTCTGAGCGTTCGTTCGAGTCTTTCAACAGCGGAGCCATGACCTATGTCGATTTTCATCAAGCGGATTTATCTTCCCGCCGAAACGAGCGATGGCCGGCGCGTGCTGGTGGATCGCCTGTGGCCGCGCGGGCTGGGAAAAGAAAACGCCGCGCTCGACCAATGGCTGAAGGACGTCGCTCCTTCCCACACACTACGGCAGTGGTTCGATCACGAAGTCGAGAAATGGCCTGAATTCGCCACCCGCTACTGCGCCGAGCTCGCCGCCCAGGAAACCGCTCACCCCGAAATCTTCGCCGAACTGCGCGCCTGGCAAAAAACCGGCAACCTCACCCTGCTCTACGCCGCCCACGACGAAGTGCACAACCAGGCAGCGGTACTGAAAGCCTGGCTGGAGAATCCGTGAACGGCGGAACGTGAAAAGTGAAATGCAGCACCCGACCCCTTTCACCTTCCGGGATTTTCACCGCCGTTCACACTGCCAGCAGCGTCTGCCGCCCATACCATTCCACGCCCGCCGCCACAGTCTGCGCCGTGTCGGCGGCGGCAGCCTCGATGCAGATGAAATGCCGCCAGCCGTCGGCGGGCAGGTCGGGCGTGGCGGCGCAGCCTGCGTCCCAGGGATTCCAGATCACGGTATCGGGAAAACCCTGTTGTTGCAGACCCAGACTCAGATTACCGGCGCGCAGCAGTTGCGGGCGGCGGATCTGGCGATAAACGCGTTCCGCCGGCCCTTCGAGGCAGAATTCGGTGCCGCTGTCGCGCTGCTCGGCATGGCCCGCCAGCGCATCACGATAGTGGTGGCCGTACAAACCTTCCACGGCAACGTCTTCCACCTGCACCACCCGCAGATAGGTGTGCAGGGCAGCGGTGAAAGCAAAGGCGCTTGCGCCCGGATTGCTGACGCACAACTCCAGATCGAGGCGGTCCGCTTCCAGCATCACCGTCAGTTCGAGGCCGAAGGCGTGCGGCCAGCGTTCGCGGCTCGCCGCATCGTCGCCGCAGGCCAGCGTCAGCAGCGCGTAATCCTCGCCGCTGCGCTGCTCGGCGACCGACCAGTTGCGGGTACGCACCAAACCGTGACGGGGCAGCGGCCCGAGCGTACCGAACTGCGGGAAGCAGACCGGAATCCCGCCGCGCACCGGGCTGTTCCCGTCGAAAACCGCTTTTTCCGACAGATAAAGGCGCTCGCGCCCGTCCGGCGTGCGCCAGGACAGCACCTGCGCGCCGAACGGGCTGACCGTGGCCTCGCTGCCGCGCGGGCCGCGCAGACGCAGCGCGCGCTGGCCGTGGAATTCGATTTCTTCGATGCAAGGTTTCATATTTCGGTATCGGAGCGGGAAGAGGAAGGAGCCGGCACGACGTACAAGCGCGGGCGCAGGCGCAGCCACTCGATCTCCTGGCCGAGCAGGGTGATCTCGCCCGGACAGCGGTTGTCGCCGGTGTCGCTGTACTCGAACGCGTAGTGGCGGCGGATTTTCAGTTGCCCGCCATCGTCGCGGCCGACGCCGCCGAAGCGGCCCGCCACGGTTTCGTCGAGCAACTGCACGCCTTCCTCGCGGCAGGCGGCGCGCGCGGCCCGCACGCCGGTTTCGCGGGCTTTCAGCGCATCCAGCCAGTACCAGGTGGCAGCGCCGAGCAGAAGGATCAAAAAGCTTTCGAGGAGCGGCATGGCGGCGCAGTATACTGCCCCCATGCTCAGTTACCGCCACGCCTATCACGCCGGCAACCACGCCGACGTGCTCAAACACCTGATCCTGCTGCAAATCGCCCAGTATCTCGGCGAAAAGCCCGCCCCCTTCTGGATCATCGACACCCACGCCGGAGCCGGCTGCTACGCGCTCGACGCGCCGCACGCCATGAAGCTCGCCGAATGGCAGGACGGCATCGGCCGGCTCTGGAACGCCAGCGGCCTGCCGCCGGCCGCGGCGGATTACCTCGATTTCGTCCGGATGCTCAATCCGGACGGCGCGCTCAAACGCTACCCCGGCTCACCCTGGCTGGCGCAGCAATGCCTGCGCGGCAGCGACCGCCTGCGCCTGTTCGAGCTGCACAGCAGCGACGTAAAAATTCTGCGCGACAATTTCCGCGCCGCCGGCCGTCAGGTGCACATCACCGAAGGCGACGGCCTCGCCGGCCTGAAAGCCCTGCTGCCGCCCCCGCCGCGCCGTGCCCTGGCGTTAATCGACCCCTCCTACGAAACCAGCGGCGATTACACGGCGGTCGTCAAAACCCTGCAGGACGCGCTGACACGCTTTGCCACCGGCACCTACGCCCTGTGGTATCCGCTCCTGCCCCGGCGCGAAGCGCGCGAACTGCCGGAACGCCTGAAACGCCTGGGTCGCAGCAACAAAACCGACTGGCTCAACGTCAGCCTGGAAGTGCGCGCGCCGTCGAATCAGGTTTTCGGCATGTACGGCAGCGGCATGTTCATCATCAACCCGCCGTGGACGCTGGAAAAAACCCTGCACGCCACCCTCCCCGCCCTCACCCGGCTCCTCGCCCAGGGCGATGGGGCGCGTTACGTGCTGGAGAGCGAGGAGAGTTGAAGGCTGGATTCCCTGAACACCTGGGCCATTGGCCCGCAATGCAGCAAGCAGGTCAGCATGATTTCATTTATGCCCTCGACCAAGCAGGCGATCTGGTCGGCTTGCTTTCACGGCGACCCCGACGATCTTTCCAGCAACCCGGCGTATCTAAACCTCAAGGCGAACCCGGCTGGTGTCAATCTTGAACGGCTAGATCAACTGGCAACGAACATGGGTCGGCTGATGAATTACGGGAAGAACATCAGTGCGTCGATTGCTCAGATTGATGAGCAGTTTGCTCGCACGTTTGACAACCCGGTGGCGAAAGATTTTGCGGGCCGTTTCAAGGAGTGGACAGCGACCATGCAAGACGGGCTAAAATCCGCGATGCGGAACGCCGGGTTGCAGCGGGAGCAGTTTTCGGATGACACGCGGGCGTTGCAGGGATTGATGTCTAATCTCGCTGGCGCGCAAGGCAATCTTTCCGCGCTCCAGGCGTTAGGCTCGTTGAATGCCCGGCAGATTCAGGAAAGCATGAAGTTGCGGGATCTGATTTCCGAGCAGCAAATCGCCCAGAGCAACTACATGGTGGCACAGGCCAAAAAAGAGCAAGAGAAAGAGGGCATCGATGATTGGATCAGGAGGGGTGGCCAAAAAGGTCCGATCCAACGCCCTTTGAAAACCGGGAAACCGTACAAATATGCAGATGAAGAAAGCAATGAGGATTCCAACAAGAAATAAAACGGCTACCCGAATGATGCAAGACTTTGCCGCGTTGTAAGCAGCACATGCGAAGCCAGCAGAAAAGCAGTCGATCAACCGGCGTATGGTTGCCCACAGCCAAATCTAGATATTCAAGAAATAAGAAATGATTTTTAATCATACGAACAGAAAAACATGGCTAGCAATAACCATGCTTTTCTTAGCATCGACAGCCTACGCACAAACTGCTGGCATTGGTGGGGCTTCTGATTCCGATATCGTGAATATGGTAGCGGAAGCGATTAAGCGTAGCGCTGATGATTTGCTGGTGCTGGCGGTAAAGCTGCTTTCAGGATTTATGCTGCTTCAATTTGTATTAACAAACTGGAAGCTGATTTATTCGGGTGATTTAGATACTGTCTTTGCCAAGTTTGTGGGGAGTATGTTTTGGTTCGGTTTTTGCTGGTTTGTTCTCGATAACGGCCCTAGCTTTATTCAGAAAGTCGGCAACCAGTTCTGGAGGGAATTTGCAAGCAATATCCCAACACCAGGTGCGATCATTGGAACAACTATTTCAGTTGTCGGGTCGATGCTAGTTATTGCTTTCGCCGCCGGTGCAAGCTTGGTAGGCACAGTATTTGGCCAAGCCGTCTTACTATTGGCATTTCTGATCGCGGGAGCCGGTGCTTTTTTTGCATTCAAGAAGCCAGGCTTCAAGCCCCCCCCAAGTTAAGCAGGAAATCCTATGCTCATAAGCACCGTTTTATGGCTTCTACCTTGACCTTACAGGCATTGAGTCGTGTTGGATTGGAACTCTCCCAAAGCGACGCGCCTAAGCAGCAACCGAGGCAGTCCGCTCAAGGCTGCTTGCGGTCATTCGCGATGAACTGACTGGCGGGCGACACTCAAGCGGTTAACATCTATCCAATCTGTTACACAATCAAGCATATGGATCTCAGGGCATCCTGAGGCTTTCATTTTCGATCATTCAAGGAATGAACCATGGCGGAAGAAGTACAACAACAACAGCGGTTGGCCGACGGCACGCGTGCAATATCTGTTGACCAGCAAATTGAAGAATTGCAGAAGATCACGGATTACGAAATCAAAGAGTGGCCCATCGGTGTGCTGGTAGAGAAGTTCACTAGTGGCCGAGAAACGGATGAATCGGAAATTTTCATTCCGGACTACCAACGGGAAATGGTGTGGACACCCAAGCAACAGTCCCGGTTTATTGAGTCGATCCTTATCAAGCTGCCAGTGCCTTTCATCTTTGCGGCTGATGTCGGGGAGGGCGATCGGGAAGGTGCATTGGAAATCATCGACGGATCGCAACGCATCAGAACCTTGGACAATTTCCTTTCCAACAGGCTTGAGCTAGTCGGGCTCAAGAAGCTCACGCAGGCTATTGGCATGAGGTTTTCCGATTTCAGCAAGCCTCGGCAGATGCGGTTCAAACGCACCGCCGTTCGTGTGATTGAACTTACAGAAAAGGCTGACGAGGATGCGCGCCGTGAGATGTTTGACCGTCTGAACTCCGGCGGGACCAAGCTGACCGGCATGGAAGTCCGTCGCGGGGTGGTCGACGGCCCGTTCATGAAGTTCATTACAGAATGCGCTGCGAACGAGCAGTTCAAAGCACTCGTCCCGCTTAGCGACCGCAACGCCAAACGCAAGGAATACGAAGAAATCGTCCTGCGGTATTTCGCCTATCTTAACAACTATCAGGGCTTCCAAAAGAGTGTTGATGAGTTCCTAACTGACTACCTTAGGAGTAAGAACGAAAGTTTTTCAGACGTAGACAAGCAAGCCATGCACGATGAATTCGTTCGCATGCTGAATTTCGTGTCTCAGCATTTTTCTAACGGCTTTAAGCGTAGTGGTTATAACACCGTTCCGCGTATCCGCTTCGAGGCTATTGCAGTCGGTGTCTCTCTGGCTCTGCGTGAGAACCCAGAGCTTGTGCCGGGAGATATCAGTCAATGGCTAGACAGTGATATATTTATTAAGCACACCCGCTCAGATGCTAGCAACTCGCGGCCCAAACTCATTAATCGCATCCATTACGTGCGCGACAACTTGCTGGGCAATGCGTTTGTAGAAGCCCCGGGTACCGCTGAAGTTGAAGCCAGTGCCAACGCCGATTCGCCACCAGACACATTAGAGCTAGAAGAGGATCTAGGGCAACTAGGACTCTTCCAATGAGCGAAGTTCAGCTTACAGACGATCTGTTGAACCAGAGAAAATTCGAAATAACGACTTATCTGAATTTCCTGAAGGTGGCAGTTGAACGGCGGGCCATGCTCATCGCGAAGGAAGGCGAGTTGCAGTTTCCATTGACCATGGAACTTACCCATACTCTCAAGGCAAACTTGGTCTTACTGCTTTACAGCGCCATGGAGGCAACGTTGGTGCAGTTACTCGACGAAATGCATGATGCCATAGGCTCCAACTGCTCCAGTGCGGATGCCCTCAATGCACAATTGCTCCGCGTGGTTCTGAAAACTGTGAAGAAGGACACAAAGTCCACCGTACTCTCTTCCGCCTCCCCACTTCACACAAGCCTGTTCCAGTATTGGATGGACGACTGGAAGAGCCGCTCTTCGGGTAAAGACAAGCGCGTCGACGGTATTTCAGGCAGTGTCGATAGTGTAGTTTTTTACGAGCAATTGAAGAAATTTGGCGTGGTGGCCCAGACCCACAACGACCGCCCGCCTGCGCATCTGACAGACGCTGCTCTTCAGAAAGTCAAGGTCAATCGAAACGAGTTGGCCCATGGAGAAAAGAGCTTTACCGATCTAGGCCGGGACCTTGCGGTAGCAACCTTGGAAATCGACGCGGAGGCGGTGTTTGACACCCTGCGTAAGATAGCCACTGAGGTTGACAATTACCTGCAGGATCGGCGTTACTTGGCACAACCGTCCGTGGCTGCTCCAGTGTCAGCTGCAGCCGGCAGCGAAGCGTAAAGAGCCCTAGCTACGGCCTCCCCCAGTTTGGGGGGGACGGCGTTGCCAATCAGTCTGGCGGCCGTCCTGACAATCACCTTTTCGTCTTCCCGAGCGAAGCGGTAGGTTTCCGGGAAAGACTGAAAAATCGCCGCTTCACGCAGAGAGATGCCACGATGCTGTTCGGGGTGCCCGAAGCGGCCATTGCCGTACCCATTGCACAGAGTCGTCATTGTAGGCGCGGGCTTATCCCATTCCATACGGCCATAAACGCCAGCAGAGTGTTTGCCACTTTCGCGCTGATGGCAGGCAGCCACCAGATGATCCGGCCAGTCTCGCCAAGTACCACCTGGTTTACTAGCTCGAATGCGAGCACGATTTAGCTCTGAAAGGGTCGACGCGATGTGCAGGGGGTCACTCTTGCAGGATTGGCCATCCTTCAGCTTCTTGAGATGTCCCACGGCTTGACGTACCGTCACCCAGTTCTTACTCCCTTTGTGGGTTGGCTCTGGTATGGCCACCGGGCCAAGTCGCGAGGCCACCAGCACCAGTCGTTTTCGTTGTTGTGGGGTACCGTAGTCGGCAGCGTTGACCACCGCGTAGGCGACGTGATATCCACCGCGTTTCAAGGTGCGCAAAAAGCCTTTGAAAGGCTGCGCCTGCTGCAGGCGAGGTACGTTTTCCATGGTGACCAAGTCCGGACGGCTCTCGTCCACCAGACGCGCGAACTCCAAGAGCAAACGCCACTTGGCTTTGTCGACAGTTGCGGTGTTGGCGTAGCTGGAAAATGGCTGACATGGCGCACATCCAGCCAAAAGCCGCACGACGCCTGGCGACCACAGTGCATTCAACTCTTCGCCGCTGACTGTTGTGATATCACGTAAAAGAAACTTGACCCCTTCGTGGTTTGCTTCATAGGGATATTGGCACGCCGGGTCTACGTCGATCCCGGCAACCATACGAACCCCTTGGGCAGCAAGCCCGCACGAAAGGCCGCCGACACCGCAGAAGAGGTCAACACCTTCAATACGAGTGGCATTCACGATAGAATCAATTCCTCCTGATATCTTGGTCCAGTATTCTCGCATTTTCACATTTAACTTTCGAGTACACCGACGGCTTAGCGAACCAATTGGATGTGTCAAAAGGATCAAACAACCCCCTCTTCATCTCACTGGCGAACGTCTCTTCAGCAAGACGGCAGAATCAATGGTAAACCCAACTGTAGTGTCCGTAAGCGTGAGCCGTAGGATGTCACGCGTCCGACAGAAGGACACTAAAACCGAACTAGCCTTGCGAACGGAGTTGCACAAGCGTGGACTCCGCTATCGCGTTAATTACACCGTTTCACAGAAGCCGCGGCGTACTGCTGATATTGCCTTCACCAAGCTCAAGGTTGCTGTCTTCGTCGACGGCTGCTTCTGGCACGGCTGCCCGCAACATGCTACTTGGCCAAAATCCAACGCTACGTTCTGGCGAGAAAAAATCATAAGAAATATGGCTCGCGATGCGGAAACGACCATTCTGCTAGAGGCAGCGGGGTGGACCGTGGTGCGTATCTGGTCGCACGTGCCGGCAAGTGAAGCATGCAACATCGTTTCCCGTGTTGTTGAGGAGCTCAAAACAAAATTATTTGGCACATCCACTCGATAACCGACTTGCACACTGATATCTGGCCGCGTTTTTCGCCAGCTTGGCCTGGGCGGCGGCACAGAGGTCGATGCCGGCGCGGTCGGCGATCAGGATGAGGTAGAGGAAAACGTCGGCGCATTCGTCGGCTAAAGCATCGCGCCGGACGGGGTCGGCGGGCAGGGCGTCGACTTCTTCGTCACGCAGCCACTGGGTCAGTTCCAGCAGCTCCGCCGCTTCCAGGTTGAGCGAGACGATGAGGTTTTTCAGCGAGTGGAATTGCTGCCAGTCGCGGGCGTCGCGGAAGGCGATGAGAGCCTCGCGCAGCGCCGGCAGATCGTTCGTCCGCGGCATGTTCAGCCGGCTTGGTTGCGCATGAAATCGGCAGTGTTGAAGAAATTCTGCAGCAGCTTCATGCGCAGGTTTTCTTCGATGCCGACATCGTCCATGGCGAGCAGCATGCAGGCGACCCACTGGTCGCGCTCCTTTTCGCCGATGGCGAACGGCATGTGCCGCTGGCGCAGGCGCGGGTGGCCGTATTCCTCGACGAACAGATCCGGGCCGCCGAACCAGCCGGAGAGGAATTTGTACAGCTTGTCGCGCGAGGTCTGCAAGTTTTCCGGGTGCATGGCGCGCAATTCGGCGAATTGCGGCGTTTCGGCCATGCGCTGGTAGAAGCGGTCGGCCAGTTGGGCGACGCTGGCGTCGCCGCCGATTTTTTCGTAAGTGGATTGCATGCGGTGAAGGGGGAAGGGTGGGGAATCAGCGGGAAGGTTTGCGGGCAGAGGGCTTGGCGGAGAAGGGCTGGCTGGTCGGTTTACCAGCGCCCGGTCGCGGGCCGGCTGGCCGGGCGGGGTAGGTTTTCTTGCCAGGCGCTGGTTTACCCGAGTTGAACGGCTTGGCCGCGCTGGTGGGTTTACTGTTGGCGGGTTTACCGCTGGCGGCAGCCCTTTTCTGGGCGCAGCTCTGGCCGGTGCCGGCGGGTTGCCAGGCGGGGACGAGCTGTTTCTTGCCGTTGCCGATCAAATCGGCGCGGCCCATTTCCTTCAGGGCCTCGCGCAGCAGGGGCCAGTTTTCCGGGTCGTGATAGCGCAAAAAGGCCTTGTGCAGCCGCCGCTGCTTTGCGCCGCGCACGGCACCCACGGTTTCCGCGCCCGCGCGTTGCAACCTGCGCAGAGGATTCTTTTCGGTGTGGTACATGGTCGTTGCCAGCGCCATCGGCGTGGGGACGAAGGCTTGCACCTGATCGAGCCGGAAGTTGTTTTTCTTCAGCCACAGGGCGAGGTTGAGCATATCCGCATCGGTCGTGCCGGGGTGGGCGGCGATGAAGTAGGGAATCAGGTATTGCTCCTTGCCCGCCTCGCGTGAGAAGCGGTCGAACAACTGCTTGAAGCGGTCGTAAGCGCCGATGCCCGGCTTCATCATTTTCGAGAGCACGCCTTCCTCAGTGTGTTCCGGGGCGATTTTCAGGTAGCCGCCGACGTGGTGCGTGACCAGTTCCCGGATGTATTCCGGCGAGCGCACGGCGAGGTCGTAGCGCAGGCCGGAGCCGATCTGGATCTTCTTCACGCCCTTCAAGCTGCGCGCGCGGCGGTAGAGCGAAATCAGCGGCGCGTGATCGGTGCCCATGTTCTCGCAGATGTCCGGGTACACGCAGGACAGACGGCGGCAGGCGGCTTCGATCTTCTCGTCCTTGCATTTCAGGTGATACATGTTGGCGGTCGGCCCGCCGAGGTCGGACACCACGCCGGTGAAACCCGGCGTCTTGTCGCGCATTTCCTCGATCTCGCGGATCACCGAATCCTCGGAACGGCTCTGGATGATGCGTCCCTCGTGTTCGGTGATGGAGCAGAAGGTGCAGCCGCCGAAACAGCCGCGCATGATGTTCACTGAAAAACGGATCATCTCCCAGGCGGGAATCTTCGCCTCGCCATAGGCCGGATGCGGGCGGCGGGCGTAGGGCAATTCGTAGATGGCGTCGAGTTCGGCGGTGGCGAGCGGAATCGGCGGCGGATTCAGCCAGACGTCACGACAACTCGCGCCCTCGCCGTGCGCCTGCACCAGAGCGCGGGCATTGCCCGGATTGGATTCGAGATGGAAGGTGCGCGATGCGTGCGCGTACAGCACCGGATCGCTCCTCACCTGCTCGTAGGACGGCAACCGCACCACCGTGTGCGCCCGCTGGCTGCGCCAGGCGCGCAGGCGCTCGGCGCGGCTGACGATGCGCACCGGCTTGTCGGCGGCTTCAGGCGCGCAGGCGGGCTGGCTTTCCTGTTCGGCATAAGGATTTTGATGCGCTGCCACCGGCCCCGGCGTGTCGACCTCGGTCGAATCCAGCGTCGTCCACTGCGCGTCCGGCAGCCAGCCGGGCGGCACCATGAAGGCGGTGCCGCGCAGGTCGCGGATCGCGCCGATCTTCTCGCCCTGCGCCAGACGGTGCGCGACTTCCACCAGCGCCCGCTCGGCGTTGCCGAAAATGAGCAGATCGGCCTTGGCATCCGGCAGCACCGAGCGGCGCACCTTGTCCGACCAGTAGTCGTAGTGCGCGATGCGGCGCAGGCTGGCCTCGATCGAACCGATCACCACCGGCACGCCGGAAAACGCCTCGCGGCAGCGCTGGGCGTACACCGTCAGCGCCCGGTCAGGGCGTTTGTCGGCTTCGGCGTGCGGCGTGTAAGCGTCATCCGAGCGCGGCTTGCGGTCGGCGGTATAGCGGTTGATCATCGAATCCATGTTGCCGGCGGTGACGCCGTAAAACAGATTCGGTTTGCCCAGGCGGCGGAAATCGGTCGCCGAATGCCAGTCCGGCTGGCTGATGATGCCGACGCGGAAACCCTGCGCTTCCAGCGTGCGCCCGATCAGCGCCATGCCGAAACTGGGGTGGTCGATGTAGGCGTCGCCCGTGACCAGAATCACGTCGCAGGAATCCCAGCCCAGTTGCTCCATTTCGGCGCGCGACATCGGCAGGAAAGGGGCCGGACCGAAACGGTGCGCCCAGAACTTGCGGCGGGAAAACAGGGGCGGCGGCGTGCCGGATTGGCCGGACGGGTCGGAAAAAGTGTGCATGCAATATTTTACATAAAGGCTGCGGCGAGCATGGCATACTCCTCCGCTTGGTTATCAGATCAAACACCTGTCAATTCAAGGTAGCCCGACGATGAAACTTCCTGTTCGCGAACAAAAAGGCGCCCGTGTGGCGCTGGTTACGGGGCGTATAGACCAGGCAGTGACCGAGGAGTTCACCCAGGCGCTGAAACCTTTACTGGACGACTGCGCGGCAGGCCAGCCGGCGCTGGTGCTGGATTTTTCCGGCGTGGTGTACATCAGCTCCGCCGGTTTGCGCGTGCTGATGCTGGCGGCGCGCCAGGCCAAGGCGCAGCGCGGCAATTTTGCCCTCGCCGCCCTGACGCCGCTGGTGCAGGAAGTATTCACCATCAGCCGCTTCAACCTGATCGTACCCTGCTACGCCACGGTGGACACCGCCTGCGAGGTGCTGGGCGCATGAAACAGGTCATTTTCTGGGGCACGCGCGGCTCCCTGCCGTCCTCCATCACCCATAGCGACGTGCGCGCCAAGATCAGCAGCGCCCTGCTCGCCGCCAATGGCCGCACTTTCCGCAAGCAAAGCGAACTCGATGCCTTCATCGACGCCCTGCCCTTTGCCGTGCGCGGCACCTTTGGCGGCAACTCGTCCTGCATCGAGATCGTCACCAATGGCCCGGAACATTTCATCTGCGACGTCGGCACCGGCGCGCGCGCGCTCGGCCAGGCCAAGATCGCCCGCTACGGCGTACCCAATCCGCAGGTGTACCACCTCTTCATTTCCCATCTGCACTGGGATCACCTGATGGGCATCCCCTTCTTCACGCCCATCTACATCCCCGGCAACCGCATCGTCATTCACGGCTGCCACAGCGGGCTGGAAGAGGCTTTCCGCCGCCAGATGCGCGCCCCGAATTTTCCGGTCGATTACACCCAGGCCGGTGCCGACATCGAATTCGACCTGATGACGCCGGGCGAATCGCACTACATCTGCGGCATCAACGTCACGCCGAAACTGCAGAAACACCCGGGCGACTCCTACGGTTACCGTTTCGAGAGCATCGAAAAAACCGTGGTGTACAGCACCGACTCGGAGCATCGCCTGGACGACAAGGAAAGCCTCAGAAGCTTCACCGAATTCTTCAAAAAGGCCGATCTGGTCATTTTCGATGCCATGTATTCACTCGCCGAGGCCGCTTCGGTCAAGTCCGAATGGGGCCATTCGAGCAACGTGGTCGGCGTCGAACTGTGTCAGGCTGCCGCCGCCCGCCGGCTCGCCCTGTTCCACCACGAACCGGCCAATGACGACAACCAGTTGGGCCATCTGCTGGAAGAAACCCGCCGCCTGGAAAAAATCACCCGGGGCGAGCGCGCGCCGCTGGAAATCGTCTCCGCTTACGACGGCCTCACCGTCGATCTGTAAGCCGGCATGCGCAGACCCTGGTGGCGCTGGCTCCCTGCAGCCCTGCTGCTCGCAGGCGCTTTTCTGCTGCAGCACATCGAAAAGACGCCGCTGCAATCCCTGCAATCCGCGCTGTTCGACCGCTATCAACGTTTTGCGCCGCGTCCGCAACACCCCGACCAGCCCGTACTGATCGTCGGCATCGACAGCCAGAGCCTGGCCGAATACGGTCAATGGCCGTGGCCACGCGATCTGCTGGCCCGCCTCGTGCTCGCCATCCAGGCCGGCGAGCCGCTCGCCATCGGATTGGACATGGTGTTTGCCGAACGCGATCAGAACGCGCCCGAGTTACTCGCCCGCCGCCTGCCGGCCGCTCAAGCCGCCCACATCGCCGCCCTGCCCGATCCCGATCAGGCACTGGCCGGCGCACTCGCCCGGCACACCAGCATCCTCGCCACCGTCGGCCTCAGCCGCAGCCTGCCGGGCGAGCGCCTGCCCATCCACCCGCTGCCGCATCTCGCCTTGCCAGCCGAACGGCAAAACTCCTTGCCGCACTTCGCCAGCGCCCTCTCCAGCCTGCCGCAACTGCAGGCCGCCGCTACCGGCGAAGCCTTCATCAACGCCGGCCCCGGCGAAGCGGAAAATCACGACCAGCGCAGCATCCTGCGCCGCGTTCCCAGCCTGGCCTTCGTGGCCGGCCAGCCCTATCTCTCGCTGCCGCTGGAAATGGTGCGCCAGGCACTGGGCAGCGACGAAGTGCAGGCCGCAGTGCAGACCGAATACGGCGCGCAGGGATTGCAGGCCATCCGCCTGGGCGATTACCGCCTGCCGACCCAAGGCAATGGCGAAATCCTGCTGCATTTCAGCCGCCCCAGCGCCGACCACCACCTCTCGGCTGCCGACGTGCTGTCCGGCCTCTATCCCCCGGAAACCTTCAGCCAGCGGCTGGTGCTGATCGCCTTCAACAGCGTCGGCTTGCAGGATCGCGTCGTCACCCCGCTCGGCGACAGCCTGCCCGGCAGCGACATTCACGCCCAGGTGATCGAAAGCCTGCTTGCCAGCCACGCCTTGCAGCGCCCCTACTGGCTGCCCTGGCTGGAAATCGGGCTGCTCCTGCTGATCGGCAGCGGCCTCCTGCTCGCCCTGCCGCGCTGGAAACCGCGCTATGCCGTCGCCAGCTTTGCCGCCACCGGCATCCTGCTGCTGGCCGGCGGTTACTCGGCCTTTGCCAGCGGCGGCTGGCTGTTCGACGGGGCCAGCCTGTTCCTGCTGCTCTCGCCCGCCGTCATCGTGCAACTGGGCAACGTGTTGATCCAGGCCGACCGCGCCCGGCGCGAAAACGAACGGCAATTGCAGAAAAGCCGCGAGGAAGCCGCCCGCGTCGCCGGCGAACTCGACGCCGCCCGCCGCATCCAGATGGGCCTTTTGCCCGACCCCGGCACGCGCTTTGCCGGAGAAAAACGTTTCACTCTGGCGGCGTTACTGGAACCGGCACGCGCCGTCGGCGGCGATTACTACGATTGCTTCATGCTCGACGACGAGCGCCTGTGCATCACCATCGCCGACGTGTCCGGCAAGGGCGTGCCGGCCAGCCTGTTCATGGCCATGGCAAAAACCCTGGGTGCCACCCTGCTGCGCCGCCACGGCGATCTCGCCGCCGGCATGCACGACCTGGAAATCGAACTGAGCCGGGAAAACCCCGCCTATCTCTTCGTCACCGCCTTCATCGGCGTGCTCGACGTCACCAGCGGCATGCTCGAATACGTCTGCGCCGGCCACGACGCGCCTTTGCTCTGCCGTGCCGGCCACATCAGCGCGCTGCCCACCGCCGAAATCGCCGGCCCGCCACTGTGCGCCCTCGGCGATTTCGCCTACGCCAGCGCCCGCACCCAATTGCAACCCGGCGATCTGCTCTGCCTGTACACCGACGGCGTCAGCGAAGCTGGCAGCGGCAACAGCGACAACATGTACGGCAGCCAGCGCCTCGCGCAAAGCCTGACCGACCTCCCCGCCCTGCCGCTACCCGCGCGCTGCGCCCTGATGCGCGACCGCATCCGCAGCTTTGAAGCCGGAGCAGCGCCGGCGGATGATTTGACGCTGGTGTTGCTGGAATGGCACGGCACGAATCACACGCGCGACGAATGACACGGCGGCGACCCAGCCAGCCCCCGCCTGAAGGAAGTTCTGAATAAATCAAAACCGTTCGGGCTGAGCCTGTCGAAGCCCTTGATTTTGCAGGTGATGCCCTTCGACAAGCTCAGGGCGAACGGATCTGTTCAGCGTTTCCCTAACGGATATTGATCTCCACGCGCCGATTGCGCGGTTCCTCGACCTCATCGGCCGTCGGCACCAGCAATTCGCGCTCGCCGCGCCCGGCGACTGCCATCTTCTCCGCCGGGAATCCCGCTTCGATCAGCATGGCGCGCACGCTCTCCGCGCGCTGGCGGGACAGCTTATCGTTGCTTTCCTTGCTGCCCACCGTATCGGTATGGCCGATCACCAGCAGTTCGACGGCAGGGCGTTCGGCGAGCACGCGGCGGATGGTGTCGAGTTCGGCTTGCGATTCTTGCGTGAGTTGATCCGCGCCGCTCACGAAATACAGCACATGGCTCACCGGTTTGGGCGGCATGGCCGACAGCGTCGCTGCGTAGCGTTCATTGACTTCCTCGGCGCTCGCCTGATACGAGCGCGCCACGCCCAGGCGGCGCACGGTGGCGGCATAGGGCGTATCCAGCGTTTGCTCGCCGTTGGCATCGCGCAACACGACGGCGCTGTTCCTGCCGTCGGCCGACGGCAGGAGCACCACGCGCTCGCTGGCGCAGCCGACCAGCAACAGCACCCCCAGGCAAGGCAGCAGCTTATTCATCTTTGCCACCGATCACTTCGATCACGAATTCCGTGCCACGCACGCCCAGCACCGAAGTCGGGGTGTGAAAATCGACCGATTCCGGCGCCCGCTTGGCGATCTTGCCCGTCGCCACCGACAGGCTGCCCTTGCGCACGCCTACCGACAATTTACCGTCGTGCGTGGTGTCGTCGAAATTGAAACGATCCAGCGTAATCAGACTATTGGCGCCAGCCGAAAGCAGGGTGTTGTCGCGCAGTGTCACCCCCAGCGCTCCGTCCGCCCCGGTGCGCAGGCGGTCTTTTTCAAAGACCTGCGCGCCGACCGCCGCCGGCAGCTTCGCCCCCGCCCGCTCGATCGTCGCCTCGCCGCGGCTGGTCTTGATCATTCCGGCGACGTCGCCGTTGTCCGGTGTTTCCGCCGCCAGCGCCATTCCGCCGCTCGCCCAGGCCAGCAGGCAGGCGGCCAGCGTGCGTTGCAAATTGTTCATGATCGGCATCCTTTGAGTTGTCAGTTTTCGCATTCTACGGAAAAACCCGACAGTACGCTCGGCATCGGTCTTTCAACCTCCCGCCCGCAAAGCCAGCAGCGGCGGCGTATCGAGCAGGCGGCGCCAGATCGACCAGCCAATTCCGGCCACGGCCAGCGCCGCCAGGACGCTGCTCAGGAAAGGCGCCAGCAGGGAAATTTCCGCCGTGGTGGAAAAAACCCGCTGCGCCAGCACCTGCCCGACCAGCGCCGCGCCGATGGCGGCCAGCAGGCCGGCCAGCGCGCCGAGTGTCGCCAGTTCGGCCAGCAGAACACGGCGCAGTTGGGCGCGGCGCGCGCCCAGGGCGCGCAGGACGGCGATTTCATGACGCCGCGCATCGAGCGCCGCCAGCAAGGCGGCGTAGAGCACCGCCGCGCCTGCCGCCAGGGTGAACAGGAACACCAGTTGCACGACGCCGACGATCTGCCCGAGCACGCTCTGAATCTGCGTCAGCACCGCCGTGATGTCGATCACCGTCAGATTCGGAAACTGCGCCACCAGCGCCGCCAGCGGGTCGGCACCGGCAGACGGCGGCAGGTGGAAGCTGGTGATGAAACTGGCCGGCGCATCTTCCAGGACGCCGGGCGGCGCCAGAACGAAGAAATTGACGCGCATCGAATCCCAGTCCAGCTTGCGCAGACTGCTGACGGCAAGCGTTTTTCGCATCCCGGCGACGGTGAATTCCAGGCGGTCGCCCAATGCGATGCCCAGCGTCTTGGCCAGCCCTTCTTCCACCGAGGCTTCTGCGGCTGCCACGGTTTTTGCCACAGCCTCGACCGGCTTCCCCGCTGCCTGAGCAGGGAACTGAGCGGCGAACCAGCGCCCGGCGGTGATCTGGTTCCCCGCTGGCAGATCGGCCCGCCACGAGAGATTGAATTCACGCTCAACCAGGCGCTGGGCACGTTCGTCCGCCGGGAAATCCGCCGCGCTGACCGGCTGCCCGTTCTTCGCCGTCAGCCGCGCCCGCACCATCGGCGCCAGTTCGGCGGCAATCCCTTGCGCGGCCAGCGTTGCCGCCACTGCCGCCTGCTGTTCCGGCTGGATGTTGATGATGAAACGGTTTGGCGCATCCGCCGGTAGACTCTGCTGCCAGGTGTGGAGCAATTCGATCCGCGTCACGCCCAGCAGCAGCAAGGCCATCAGGCCGCTGCCCAGCGCCACCACGTTGAGCACATTGGCTGCCCTGTGCCGGGCCAGCGATGCCCAGCCGTGACGCAGGCCGAAACCGCCGCCCCGGCCTTGCCAGCGCGCCAGCCCATGCATCGCCGCCCAGGCTGTTGCGGCAAAAAACACGGCCATGCCGGCAAAACCGCCCAGCACCAGCAGCCCCAGGCGCAATTCGCCTGCCGTCGCCACCACCAGCACGCCCAGCAGAGCCGCCCCGACGCCCCAGGCCAGCAAGGTCTGCGCGGCGGGCGGCCCGAATTCGCGGCGCAGGACGCGCAGCGTCGGCACCCGCGCCAGTTGCAGCACCGGCGGCAGGACGAAACCGAACAACAGCACGAAAGCCACCAGCACACCCTGCCCGAGGGCATTCAGGCCGGGCCACGGGAGCGCAATGGAAAACAGGCCGGACAAGCCGGCCACCAGCGTGAAGTGCACGGCAAAGCCGAGCAGCGAACCGGCCACGGCGGCGAACAGGGCGAGCAGGCAGAACGCCGCCAGATGCAGGCGCAGCACCCGCCCCTGCGTCATGCCGAAGCAGCGCAGCAGGGCGCAGGTATCGAGATGCCGCGCCAGATAGCGGCGCGCCGCCAGCGCCACGGCGATGGCCGCCAGCAGCACGGTCAACAGACTCGCCAGACCGAGGAAGCGCCCTGCCTGATCGAGCGCCTTGCGCACTTCCGGCTGCGCGTCCTGCAAGCCTTCCAGGCGCTGCCCGCGCTCCAGCCGGGCTTCCGCCCAGGCCCGCCAGTCGGCCAGCGCCGTTGCATCGCCCGCCAGTTGCAGGCGATGGGTGACGCGCGCGCCAAAGGCGGTCAGGCCGCTCTTCGGCACGTCGTCGAGCGCGAGCATCAGGCGCGGCGACAGCGAGAAGAAATTGAAGGCGCGATCGCTCTCGCCGGTCAGCACCTGCCGCACCGGCAGATGCAGTTGGCCGACGCCCAGCGCATCACCCCCAGTGAGCGCGAGTTGCTGGAACAAACGCGCATCAACCCAGGCTTCACCGGCCTGCGGGCCGCGCTCGGCGGCTTTTTCCACAGCCCCCGGCGCGGCGGCGACATGCAGTTTGCCGCGCAGCGGGTAATGGGCGTCCACCGCCTTGATTTCCACCAGTTGCGCCCGCTCGTTGGCAAACACCATGCTCGGGAAAAGCTGTATCTGCGCCGTGCGCAAGCCCCGCTGTGCAGCCTCCGCCGCGAATTCGGGCGGCAGCGGCTGATCCGCGGTCAGGATCAGGTCGGCACCGAGCAACTGCGCCGCCTCGCCCTGCAAGGCGCGGTTGAGGCGGTCGGCGAGGAAACCCACCGCCGTCACCGCCGCCACGGCCAGCAGCAGGGCGGCGAAAATCAGGCGCAGTTCGCCGGCGCGCCACTCGCGCCCGAGCATGCGCCAGGAAAGGGGCCAGTTCATCTTGAAAAACCTATCGGGAACACGGAGGATGCGGATAACCTGCTGATAACACATATTTTCTTAGGGAGGCCCTGAACGAATCCGTTCACCCTGAGCTTGTCGAAGGGCATCACCTGCAACATCACGGGCTTCGACAGGCTCAGCCCGAACGGTCTTGATTTATTCAGAACTTCCTTGGCGCTTGCACAGGCTCCCGGCAAATGTTCCGTGCAGAAACGACTCACCCTGGAAAAATCTGCGTTCACCTGCGCAATCCGCGTCTGAAGCAAGGTTTTCAGGTTCATTGCAACTCCCGGATGCGCGTCACTGCCTCATCCACCCGGCGCACGGCGATCACTTCCAGACCGGGAATCGCCTGACGCGGCTTGTTGGCTTCCGGAATCAGGGCGCGGGTGAAGCCGAGCTTGGCCGCTTCGCGCAAACGCTCCTGGCCGCGCGGCGCGGGGCGGATCTCGCCGGCCAGCCCGACCTCGCCGAAAACGATCAGTTTTTCCGGCAAGGGCTTGTTTTTCAAAGAGGAAGTAATCGCCATCAGCACCGCCAGATCGCCCGCCGGTTCGCCGATCTTGACGCCGCCCACGGCATTGACGAACACGTCCTGATCGAAGCAGACGATGCCCGCGTGGCGGTGCAGCACGGCGAGCAGCATCGCCAGACGCTGCGCGTCCAGCCCGACGGTCAGGCGGCGCGGGTTGCCGTGCGCCGTGTCGACCAGCGCCTGAATCTCCACCAGCAGGGGGCGCGTGCCTTCCTGCGTCACCAGCACGCAGGAACCGGCCACGTCCTGCCCGTGCTGCGAAAGGAACATGGCGGAAGGGTTGCTCACGCCTTTCAGCCCGGTTTCGGTCATGGCGAACACGCCCAGTTCATTGACCGCGCCGAAACGGTTCTTCACCGCCCGCACCAGACGAAAACTGGAATGGGTATCGCCCTCGAAGTACAGCACCGTATCGACCACGTGCTCCAGCACGCGCGGCCCGGCCAGCGCGCCTTCCTTGGTCACGTGGCCGACCAGGATCACCGTGATCCCGGCCTGCTTGGCGAGCCGCGTCAGTTGCGCCGCGCACTCGCGCACCTGCGCCACCGAGCCCGGCGCGCTGGAAAGCTGATCCGACCACAGGGTCTGGATCGAGTCGATCACCGCCACCTGCGGCTTTTCCGCCTGCAAGGTGGCGAGGATACGCTCCAGATTGATTTCCGCCATCAGCGGCAGGTTGGCCGTATCCAGGTTCAGCCGGCGGGCGCGCAGGGCCACCTGCTGCCCGGATTCCTCGCCGGTCACGTAGATCACCCGCTGCGTCCGCGCCAGATGCGCCAGCGCCTGCAACAAGAGCGTGCTCTTGCCGATGCCGGGATCGCCGCCGATCAGCACCACGCCGCCCGCCACCAGACCGCCGCCCAGGGCGCGGTCGAATTCGCCGATGCCGGTGGCGATGCGATCCGCCTCACGCGCTTCGATCTCACCCAGATTCTGCAAGCGCGCCGCCGGGGCCAGCGCCTCGAAGCGATGCTTGCCCGGCGTTTCAGCCACGCTTTCGACCAGGGTGTTCCAGGCATTGCAGCCCGGACACTGGCCCTGCCACTTGGGGTTGGTGGCGCCGCATTCGGTGCACGAATAGATGGTTTTGGGTTTAGCCATAAACAAAGTGCAGGCTCACGCCGGCAGATCGAAGCCCTTGAGCTTGCGGTACATATCCACCGCGTAGGAATCGGTCATCCCGGCGACGAAATCGGCGACTTGCAGCAAGCGCACGTAAGGGTCGGGGTCTGGCTTGCCGTCGTGCGCCAGGAACTGCGCCGGCAGGAGTTTCAGGAGCATCCGCTCGCGCGTCGTCATGCGGCAGTCCGGCGCGCCAGCGGCGGCTTCGACCGCGTTGGTGAACAGTTCGAGCAGCGCCCCGAGCACCTCGAAACCGGCGGTTTCGATTTCCAGCGCCGGACGGGCGGTGTAGATGGTTTCCTTGGCAAGTTTCAGCACCGCCTGCAAGGGTACGCCGACGGGCGATTGCGCCAGCAGTTCCTCGTCGAAATCGCCCGCCAGGATGGCGTCCTCGTTTTCCAGAAAGACCGCCGCCGCGCTTTCCAGCAAGCGACCGATCGCCTTGGCGCGCAGGTATTCCAGCCGCTCCTTGGGATCGTGCAGACGGTTCAAACGCTCGCCATTCACCGCCGTCCCGGCCAGATCGGCGAGCAGGCATTCGGCGTCGCGGTAGGCGACGAAACCCAGGCGGGCGGCGTCCTCCAGATCGACGATGAGGTAGCAGGTGTCATCCGCCACTTCCACCAGAAAGGCCAGCGGGTGGCGGCGCCAGGCGGTGCCGGGAATGCGCTCGACCAGCCCGGTCGCCGCCGCGACGCGGGCGAAATTGGCGGCGTCCTGCTGGAAGAAGCCGAATTTCCTGCCGCTCTTGCCGTCCAGTTCCGCCGCAACCTGCGACGGGCGCGGATACTTGGTAAATGCCGCCAGCACCGCGCTGGTCAATTGCAGCCCGCCCGGATTGGCCGGGCTTTGCAGACGGCTGACGATGCGAAAGCCCTGGGCATTGCCCTCGTAACGCTCGAAATCCGCGCGTTGGGCAGGCGAAAAATCGTAACGCTGCAACACGCCGGAACTGCGGAACCACTCGCGGATGGCGTCCTCCCCGGCGTGGCCGAACGGCGGATTGCCGATGTCGTGCGCCAGACAGGCCGCCGCCACGATCGCCCCGAAATCGCCCGATTCCACGTCATGCAGGCCATGCCGGGCGATGATCTCGCGCCCGATCACCGCCCCCAGCGAACGCCCGACGCAGCTTGCTTCCAGACTGTGCGTCAGGCGCGTGCGAACGTAATCGCTTTTAGAGAGCGGAAAGACCTGCGTCTTGTCCTTCATGCGGCGAAACGCCGAGGTGAACACGATGCGGTCGTAGTCCTGCTGAAAGGCTGTGCGCTCCGCCGAACCCGGCGTCCGCCCGGCCCCCAGGCGCTCGTTCGAGAGCAGTTTTTCCCAGATTTTCCTGCGGCTCATGGCTACCATCCGTCCTCAAGCACCTTCCAGCAAGGCGCGCACGTCATCCGGCAGCGGCACGGACTTGCCGTTGCGCGTATTCATCCACACCACCTTGGCGCTGCCCTCGGCGTACAGCTCGCCGTCGATCCGCATTTCCACATACGTCTCGCAGCTGGAACGGCCAATCGCCCCGACCAGCGTGCGCACCTCCACCGTCCCCGGATACGTCATGGGCCGCAGGAAAGTGCACGCCGCATTGATGATCACCGGCCCATCGCCGCCCGGTCGCACCGGAATGCGCATCTCCTCGATCCACTCCACCCGCGCCTGCTCCATGTAGCGGAAATAGACCGTGTTGTTGACGTGCCCGTAAGCATCCATGTCGCCCCAGCGGATGGGGATGTGGGTGGTGTGCACCAATTTTTTCTGTGTCGTCATCGTAAAAACCGCGCCCGCGAAACGGCGCGTCCGGCAAGGGAAAGTCCCGTACTGTAGCGCAGCCGCTCGATCTCTGCTGCGTTTTGGCTCCCATCAAAACGACATCACCCGCGATCTGGCAGAATCCCTGCCTCGCACCCTCGCCTGCCAAGCCGGGCCGTTTCCGCCATGACCATTCAGTTCAGCACCTATTACACTCTGATTTTCGCCGTCATCGTCCTGCTGCTCGGCAAATTCATGGTGCGCCACGTCCGCTTCCTGCGTGAATTCAACATTCCCGAACCGGTGGCGGGCGGGCTGGTAGCGGCGCTGGCGTCCTATGGCATCAATCTCGCCACAGGCTACCGGCCCGCATTCGATGGCAGCCTGCAAACGGCGTTCATGCTCTGTTTCTTTTCTTCCATCGGCCTGAGCGCCAATTTCGCCAAGCTGCGGGCCGGCGGCTCAGCCTTGGTCGTATTCCTTCTGGTCATCGTCATATTCGTTTTCGTGCAGAACGGCGTTGGCGTGGCGCTGGCCAGCGCCCTGGGGCTGAATCCCCTGATCGGCCTGATTACCGGCTCCATCACCCTGCTCGGCGGGCATGGCACGGCGGGCGCGTGGGGGACGGTGCTGGAAGCACAGCACGGCATCGTCGGCGCAATGACTATCGGCATGGCTTGTGCGACTTTCGGCCTCGTCATCGGCGGGCTGATCGGCGGCCCGATGGCGAAATGGCTGATCCTGCGCCACCGGTTGCACAACGGCCCAGGTCATGACGACGGCTTGCCGGTGGATCAGGCAACACCCAATTTCGAATTCCCGCACGAGCAGCGCCTGATTACCGCCGACGCCGCCATCGAAACCCTTGCCCTCTTCGCCGGCTGTCTGGCTTTTGCCGAATTCATGACCCAGTTGACCCAGGGCACCGCCGTGCAGCTGCCCACCTTCGTCTGGGCGCTGGGCGGCGGCGTGCTGATCCGCAACACCCTGGATTACGCCTTCGGCTTCGCGGTGTTCGACCGCGCCATCGACGTTTTCGGCAACGCCGCCCTTTCCATCTATCTGGCCATCGCCCTGCTCTCGCTCAAACTGTGGGAACTCGCCGGGCTGGCCGGGCCGCTGGTCGTCATCTTGGCAGCGCAAACCGTGGTCGTTGCCGCCTATGTCGCCTTCGTGACTTTCCGCGTCATGGGCAAGAACTACGACGCCGCCGTACTCTGCGCCGGCCAGTGCGGCTTCGGCATGGGCGCCACCCCCACTGCCGTCGCCAACATGCAGGCCATCACCAACCAGTACGGCGCCTCGCACAAGGCTTTCCTCATCGTCCCCATGGTCGGCGCCTTCTTCATCGACCTCATCAATGCCGTGGTGCTGCAACTGTTCATCAAGGCGTTTGGCTGAGGCGCTTCACTCCGTGGAGGCTGCCCAGGTTTGCTGCCTTCATTTCCTTTGACTACCGGCCCTGGGCGGGATGTAAACGTACTGTTCCTGATCGTTTCCCTTGTTCTTCCGATCCGGCCAGTCGCAACTGCCGCAATCGCAGCAATTGAGCAGGTCGCCAAATCTGAAACACGATTTCCCCCTCGGCAGATCGCAGTTGAAATCGCACGGCAGATCACAGCCAAAGTCACAATCGCCGCGCTGCGCGCGGTGCGGTCGCTGGCGCGGGGGCGCGTAACGGCGATGCGCCACACCGCAAAGATACATGCGCCGGCGCAAAACCCGAAGTCCAGACCAAACGCCATACCTGCGCACGGCGCGATACCCCAAGCCGGAACAACCGGCGCGGCCCGTATGGACACGGTAGGCGCAGCAAAAACCCTTGTAGGGCGAGAGGTAACGCTGGTATGCGGTAATTGCCATGAGAACGAGCGCACGCATGAGGTTATGACTCCTTGACGGCGGCAAATGACCGCATTGTCGGTAAATTCTGCCGGAAAGCATCAGCCGGATGCTGGTTTTCTGATGCCAAGCACGTCCATGAGTTGCGCCGCCCGGGGGTTGGCGAGGAGTTTTCCGAGCACGCTGTCGCGCAGCGTGGTGTTGTCACCGGGAGCATTCAGCACCCGGGCGACGTAGTCGTCATTCAACCCAATTTACCCGATGAAAATTTTTTTATTGGGTACCCCCTGACAGGACGCCCTCTTGGGAGCGTCACTCTGGTAGCGCCGCCAGCCTGGCAGCTTGGTTTGGCGGGGCGCTTCTGCGGCGGTTAAGCGATGCTTGCACCTTCCTCATCAACCACGGCAAAGACGGGCGAGGACGACAAAACCCTTGTGAGACAATGGAAAAACTCCGCAACGGTAGTTACTGCATTTTTCGACAGTGAGGTGAACGACATATGAAACTGGAATTTGACCCGCAAGCCGACGCCACTTACCTTGAACTCACAGCCGCAGAGGTGGAAACATCAAGCGAAATTCAGCCCGGCATCATTGCTGACTATGACAAACACGGCCAAATTGTAGGCATCGAAATTCTGCAAATCAGCAAACGAAAACAGCCAATACCAATCAAAAAAGCTGCATAAGGCACCCGCAAAGAAACGCCGTAACATTCTGCCGACGGGACGTCGGCGCTCCCAAAGAGGAGCAAAATTAGCCCATGCGCCCGAGTTTGCGAATTTTCTGCCAGAGCTGCGCTTGCGGCATGGACATCCCCATTGCCTGCTGGCAGCGGGCAAGCCATTCGGGGCGTTGTTGCATGCGCGCGATGGCTTGATCGAGGTCGCGGCGGATGGCCGTTCCATAAGCTGCCTCAGCTTTTGCGAAAGCCCGTTTCCAGCATGCGGGGGTGAGTTCCAGCATCGCCAGATCAATCAGATCACGGCTAAAAATGATGTCATATGCATAACTATCCGCATTGGCCAACAGCTTGCTCGCGGCGAGATCGGCCTGGGTCAGTGTTGCAATGCCGCAAAGGCGATCATCCTCTCCCGGTGGATCAAACGAAATGCGGGCTTCGCGGACAATCTCGAATTTGATGACCTGATTGTCGATCTGCAACAGCGTGCGCAGGCCATATTGGTCAGCGCGCAATTCGCGCACCGGAGCCAGCGCAATCGCACCGGCGCGGGTAATCGAGGCCAGTCCTCGCTCACCGGTCAAACGCTGGCGCAGCTCGCGGTAGCCCTCTGCATCCGCCACCAGAAAATCAATATCCACCGATTCGCGGTATTCCCCGTAACGCAAGGCGATGCACGTGCCGCCGCCGAACAGGCAGGCACAAATTTCCAATATCTGCGCATCAAGCGCCGCGAGGATGCGTGCGATGCGTTGGTGGTGCGGGCGCTTATACATCAGGGTTTTTCGGGGTAAAAGCCAAGCGCAGGGCGTGCAGTAGCGCGCGTTCGTCCGTGCTCAGGCGCTCCTGGTCGAGATGGCGGGCGTTGCGCTCGTAAAGGGCAAAAGCCTGGGCCGGACTCAAACTGTCTATGCCGTGGATGTGCCAAGCCAATTGTTGCAACTGCGGATAATCGGCCAGCGCAATACGCGCCGGAATCCAGTGGTCGCGTTTCTGGTCTTCGGCAACGCCCCCGGCAGCGAGCGGCTCGACGCGCAAGCCCAGCCCGAGCACCGCCAGCACCCGCCCGTAAGCCCCCATAGCGACGCGGGTTTCGCCTTTCTCGATACGGTGCAGGGTCACGCGCGAAATTCCCGCCGCTTCTGCCGTGGCAATCGCGCTGACCTGCAATGCTTTGCGCTGCTGCCGGATGCGCGCGCCCAAAGCCTTGAGCGGCGCGTCAGCAAGATTTTCTTCGGCGGATAGATTCAGCGTCATAGTGTTTCTCATAATATACGTTTAGGGCGATTTGTATACTTTGAGAAACGATTTCTGTGATGCAATAGGCGGGAATTTTTCGGCCAATCTGCCAGCGCCCCCGCCGCGAGATGCTGCCCTGGGAGCGCCGCCATCCTGGCGGCCCGGTTTGGCGGGCTGATCCGGCGACGATCAAGCGGGTTCCGCCCACATCGTCTCCGGTTACATCCCTTGCTCCCAGCAGGCAGCGAAGATGGCCCCGGCCTCCGGGTGAGCCGCCAGTGCCTGCCGCAACGCATCCGCCTGGCTCGCAACGGCTTTCCTGATTGCAAGCGGCGCGGCGGCGAAGGCGGCAGGCAGGCTTTCGCTGTCTTCTTCGCACAACACAGCAGCCAGCGTCACCGCCTGCAAGCGATCTTTTTTTGCCTTCTCTGGGAACCCCTGCCGCTGCGTACTGCTGTAAAGCTTGTGAAACACCAGTCGCGCCGCCTGGGGCAGACGCAAGGGAATGCACTGCCCGCCCGCCAGCAAGGCCGCTGGCTCCGGGTTTTCCAGGAGATAGTCGTAGTACGGCACGGCCTGCGCCGCCCAGGCCAGATCCGGCAAGTCGATCACACGCCCCAAAGGTTGCCCCGGTGCCAGCACGTCCACCCGCAAACCTTGCACTCCCGGCAGTTTGACCGCGCTGGAGGCTTGCAACGACGGAAACCCCGGCACGGCAACGAAAGGCAGCCCGGTCGCCTGCATCGTTGCAAAAAATTCCAGCGGCGCGGCCAGCCGGAGTTTCTGGCGGCGCGCAAGATCAATGTCCTGCGTCCGCGCAGCCACGGCGATGGCTCCATACTCATTTAACCAAGCCATGTAAGCCAGTGTGCCGACCAGCACCAGACCCGCCTCGAACGCACCCCGGTTGCACAACTCGACCAGCACCCGCGCCACAGCCTTGTCGGCCACCTGAAACCCGAGTTTGCGCAAACTCGACACCTGCGCTGCCGCCCACTGCGCAAAGGCGATCCGCTCCGCCATCAAGGCGCGGGCATCTGCATCATCCTCCCGGCCCACCAAGGTTTCAGCCTGCTGCCCCGGCGTGCTGTAATACACCCGATACCAATATGCGCGCCCCTGCTTTTCGCGCAGATAGAGCGTGCCCGGCGTACCCGGCAACAAAGGATGCGCCTGCAAGCTGCGCTCCTTCAATTCCGCATACTGCGTGCGAAACGCCAATTCCTGGGGACGAAACAAAAACCCGCTCATACCACTTCGCTCATCAAGTGACTGGTTGCAATTTACCCAATGAAAAAATTTTTTATTGGGTACTTCCTGGGCAACTTTAGCAAACTTCAGCCGGGAGGCAAATTCGGGGAGATTTACGGGACAGGACGCTACCCTGAGAGCGGCTTCTTGGAAACGCACTCCTGGGAGCGCCGCCATCTTGGCGGCCCGGTTTGGCGGGCTGATCTAACAACGGTTAAGCGGGTTTTGCCGGCGGGACGCCGGCGCTCCCAGGCCGACGCTCCTATGAGGTGCTCCCCATGTCACGCTCCTATGTAGCGCTGCGGGCGAGGTTGAGGGCCAGCAGGCGTTTGAGGATTTCTTCGTCAGGCATTTCCGGGGTGTAGTCCGACCAGCCGTAGGCGGCGGCGACGGCGGTGTCCAAAGCTCTGTGCACCATGTCCAGCCACGGCGGGCGGGTGTTGTAGAGGTTGGTGAGGGTGCGTTTTTTCAGCTCGGCCTCAAAGCCGGGCTTGGCAACGGGGCGTTTGGGGAAACCGGCGCGTTCTTCTTCGGGGGTGATGACCCAATCCACCCAGTCCGCCGGGTTGAGCCAGTTCTCGCGCAATTCGTTCAGACGGCGGGCGGTGGCGGCGATGTTTGCGGCCAGGATTTCGCCCGCCATGCAGGGCGGCGACGCTTGCCCGGTTTTCGGGGCGGTATCGCGCGGCGTCATGTGGGCGGGGAAAGGGAAGGTTTCAAAGGTGGTGGTGGGAGTGTAGCGCGGGCGATCTTCGAGGGAAGTGCCGAGGCGCAGCGACCAGAGTTCGTGGAAGCGGGAATGCAAGATGCCAAAGGTGAGGTCGTCGGAACGGGCGATGGTAATCAACGCTTGATCCGGCGAAGTCGTAATTGGCAGCCAAACGAAAAACCGGTGTTTGCTATGCGCAATCGTTGCGATATAGCGAGTTAGCCCCCGAAGGGCTGCTCGCAGTTCAACGCGCGGTCGCCCAAATCGCCACCAAAAATTGCGCAAAGCTGGTTCAGATTTTGTCAGCCGCTCAGGCTTAACATTTGCAACTACATAACCAAAAGGAGCTTCGTACATCGCCGCATCCATTTCGGTCATCTCATTCCCAAAGTCGATAATCCATTGTTCCTGCGGGCGGCGAGCCAATTCAAATCCATTGGCCCAAGGTCTGACGACATCGCTATTTGGTCTTCCGTTCGGATTCGGCAGCACTAACCACGACATGGCTTGTTGTTGGTCAATCTCAAACTTCGCTTTTTTTGAAGCACCCTGAAAACTGGTCTTTAAATTTTCCACAAGCGATTTGGCTTTAGTTAAGTCAATACCCACAGCAGCCGTCAAATCCGCATGAATCGCCACCACCTCACGCCCATCCAAGCGGCAGGCGGGGGGCGGGATGGCGCAGTTTGAAGCTTCGCTTACGGAGCCAGCCCGCCCCCCGCCTGTCGCCGCCGCGCCGTCAGCCACGCCCTCGACAAAGGCGCCAGAAGCCGCACCAGAAAACCCAAACCCCACCAGAGAAACCCGCACCGCCGCCCCATCATTGACCCACGGCTCATCGCTCCAGGCCTCGAAAATCCGCGTGCTGTCGAGCACACGATCCAGCACCTTGCGGTTGGCGCCGCCACGAATGGAGTTGGTGGCAACCAAGCCAGCAGCGCGCAACGCCCCCGCCGCAATCTGTGCCCGCGCTTTCTCGAACCAGTAAGTCACCAGATCGGCACCGCCGGGGACACGGCCATCGTAAGTCTTGCGCAGGGTTTCGACGTAAGCGTCGCCCAGTTCACCGCGCATGACGCTGCCGCCCAGAAACGGCGGATTCCCCACCACCACGTCCGCCGTCGGCCATGCCGCTTCGCTGCCATCGGCAGTCAACAAAGCATCGCGGTGGGCGATGCCGTCGAGCGGGCGCAGGATGGGGTTGAGGGCGTGCGGATAGCCGTTTTGCCGGCACCATTGAATGTCGCCGATCCAGACCGTGACGCGGGCGAGTTCGGCGGCGAATTCGTTGATTTCCAGGCCGAGAATGTTGTGCGGGCCGGTTTCCATCGCCAGCGGCACGGGCAGGCCGAGTTCCTGGCCTTCGACGTGCACGCGCTTTTCCAGATCGCGCAGGGCGCGCAGCGCGAGATACAAAAAATTGCCACTGCCGCAGGCCGGATCAAGAACGCGGAAATGATTCAGGCGCAACAGAAAACCCTGATGGAGCGCGGCGGGCTTGCTGCCGGGTCTTTTCAGTTTCTGCGCCGCCTGAATATCGGCCTTGACGGCCTGCCATTCGGCCAGCAGCGGTTCGCAGATCAGGGGATCAATGAGCTTGGCGATGGTGCCGGTATCGGTGTAATGCGCGCCGAGCGGGGCGCGGGCGGTGGGATCGAGGCCACGCTCGAAAAGCGTGCCGAAAATGGTGGGGTCGATGGCGCGCCAGTCCATGTCGGCAGCGGCGCGATGCAAGGCGGCCAGATCGCTGGCGGCAAGCGGCGGCACGTCGATGTGTCTGAACAAACCGCCGTTGAACCAGGCAATGTCGTGGTCGCCGTATTCGCCGTTTTTGTCGCGCATGGCGGCAAACAGCTTTTCGATGCGCCACGCCGCCTTGCCCGTGTCGCCGCCCGCATTGGCAAGCAGCGCGGTGAAAATGCCTTCGGGCAAGAGCTGCTCGTCCTCGGCAAACATGCAGAACAGGCACTGGACGAGAAAATGCGCCACGCGCTCGCCGCAGTGTTCGGCGAACACCGGGCGCTCGCGCATGGCCTTGGCGAGTTCGGCAAACTGCCCGGCGGCAGCGGCGGTAATGGCGGCGGTGGACTTTTCCGGACGCAGCTTTTCCGGGTCGGTGAAGACCCAGGTCAGCAGTTGCCGTTTTTCCGGCAGGGCGAGTTCCTTGATGCGAATTTCGCGCGGCTCGTCCGGGTAACCGGTGAAGGCGGTATGAATGACGATGCGCTCGCGGTCGCAAACGACCAAGAGCGGTGGGTTGTCGAGTTGCAGGGCGTAATCGGTGAGCTGCTTCAAGGCCGCGCCCAGATCGCGCCCCGGTTTCTTGTTCTCCCAGGCGAAATGGCCGCGCTTCCAGACATCGGCCCAACCGTCACCGCCGCTCGCTTTCTTCGCGCCGCGCTCGAAGCAGTAGCTGTCCGGGTCGCGCGGTTTGGCGACGCCGAGCAGATCGCATAGATCATCAAAATGCGGCTGCGCCCCGGCACGTTCGGTGAGCGGGTTGTCTTTCCAGGTGGCAATGAATTGGTCGGGCGTCATGATGGAGACAGAGAAGGCAACGATGGGGGGTGAAGGCGCATGATAACTGGCGGCGATCAGGAAGCCGAGCGGGCAGCCAAGCTGACGGCACTGCGTGAAGCAATTGCTACCGGTTCGGCGAGCGGCCCCGGCCTTTCCAAAGAAGAGGTTTTTGACCGCCTGGAAGCAAAAATTCTGGCCATGGCTGAGGATGCCGCCTGATGCGACTGGAGTTCCAGCCAAGCGCCGAGGACGATCCTGCTGCCCCCCCTGAAACCCCCGCTTACATCTGGCAAACGACAACTTACAGCCTGCTCCGTAAGCTTCATCCTGTCGCCGGGCCATTCTTATCCGGCTTTGTTTCCAGGAGAAACCATCATGCAAACACGTCATTTCAACCGCGCCACTCTTGTTGCCGCCGCGCTGGCCGTGAGCCTGCCCTTCGGGGCCATGGCATTTCAGGGCAAATATGGCAACGGGCCGAAGGACGGAACCTGTCAGGCCGGTGGCGGACATTTCATGAAGAGCGCCTACGGCATGCACGGCGGCGGGCTGCGCGGTCTGCAGCGTCTCGATTTGAGCGAAGCGCAGCAGGACAAGATTTTCGACCTGATGCACGAGCGCGCCCCGGCAGCGCGCCAGCAGATGAAGGCGCTGCAAAAGAACGAGCGCGAGCTGCAGGCCCTGCGCCAGAGCAACGATTTCAGCGAAGCGAAGGCAAAAGCCCTGATCGACGACATCGCCCGCCAGCGTGCCGACATGGAACTCGCCCGCTTGCAGGGCGAGCGCCAGGTGCTGGATATCCTGACGCCGGAACAGCGCCAGCAATTGCAAGCGATGCGCGCCGGCAAGCCGGGCAAGATGGGGCGCATGGGCGAACGCGGACCGCGTTCGTAAATCGCCGGATCGGTTGGCAACGCCGAAGACCGGAATTACAGTTCCGGTCTTCGGCGCGTTTGGCAGGACACAATCGCCTGACGGCAGACCCCTTCCATTCACCCGACGCTGGAAGCGGGAAACAGCCACCAATAGGCCACCAACAGCCAGCGAGGAAAACCGATGAACAAGCAACGGCGGGCGTTATTCCTGTCTCACGGCGGCGGCCCTCTGCCGCTTCTGGGAGACGAGGGGCATCAGGAAATGGTGTCCTGTTTGCAAGACATCGCAGCGGGCATGGAACGGCCAGCGGCGATCATCGTGGCGAGCGCCCACTGGGAGGAAAACCGCCCGACCGTGACCGCCAGCGAACGCCCGGCGCTGATCTACGACTACAGCGGCTTTCCACAGGAATCCTACACCATCGAATACCCCTGCCCAGGCGCGCCGCAATTGGCCCGGGCCATTGCCGGACGACTCGCGCAGGCGGGCATCGCCGCTGACCTGGATACCGATCTGGGCACCCCGCGCGGCCTCGATCACGGTGCCTTCGTGCCGCTGAAGATCATGTATCCGGAAGCGGATATTCCGTGCGTCCAGGTGTCATTGCTCGGAAATCTCGACCCTGCCGCGCACATCCGGTTGGGGGCCGCCCTGCGTGACCTGGGTGATCGATCGCTGCTCCTGATCGGTTCCGGTTTTTCCTTCCACAACATGCGCGCCTTTTTCGCGCCGGCGACCGATGCAGCAAAGGCCATGAACGAGGCTTTCGAGCGCTGGCTGCTGGAAACATGCGCGAGTCCGGATCTCCCGGAGGCAGAGCGAAGGCGCAGGCTCATCGACTGGACATCTGCGCCTTTTGCCCGCCATTGTCACCCGCGGGAAGAGCACCTGCTGCCCCTGCACGTCTGCTATGGGTTTGCCGGGACAGCATGTTCCGCCGCCTACGAACTTCATATTCTCAATAAAAAATCGAGCATGTATCTCTGGGACACCAATAGCCAAAGCGATCATTCAACCGGGCACCGGAGCGCCCTGGAGTAAGCCATGAAACCCATCAAAACGGCATTGCTGGCAATACTGCTGCTGCCCGCCATCCTGTGGCTGGGGGGGGCGACGCCTGGGGCGGGCGCCAGCCCCAGC
>OGQD01000232.1_pt1 | contig 46665 bp, 39 predicted proteins | sample 1553091 | NCBI WGS metagenome assembly OGQD01 (sample SAMEA2580290, study PRJEB22360) | human gut metagenome | biome: human gut; feature: human-associated habitat; material: faeces | place: Denmark | collected 2008/2010
GTTGGTGCTGGCCCCGCTTCCTCTGCTGGCCGCCCCCCCCCCGCCCGGCCGCGTGGACCCCCTGGCCTGCGCCAGGAGGGCGATCATTTCCACCTGCCGCGCGCCGAGCGGCTGGCTGGCGAGCAGCTCGAAGGCCAGGGTTTGCAGGCTGTCGCCGACCAGCAGCGCGGTGGCTTCGTCGAATTCGACGTGGCAGGTCGGGCGGCCACGACGCAGGGTGTCGTCGTCCATGCAGGGCAGGTCGTCGTGCACCAGTGAATAGACGTGGATCAGTTCGACCGCGCTGGCGGCTACGTCCAGATGTGCCGCCGGTGCATCGCTCAGTTCGCCAGCGGCGAAGGCGAGCAGCGGGCGCACCCGCTTGCCGCCGCCCAGGGTGGCGTAGCGCATGGCGTCGTGCAGGCGCTGCGGAATGCTGTCGCGGGCGGGCAGAAAACGGCCCAGCGCGGCTTCGGTGCGCGCCTGCGCGCTGGCCATCCAGTCGGTGAAGCTCGGATTCATGGGCGCTCCAGCAGGTTGCGGTCGGCTTCGCGGGCCTGACCGGCTTCGATGATACGCACCTGCCCCTCGGCCTCGTCAAGCTGCGCCTGGCAGTGCCGGATCAGCGCGACGCCGCGCTGATGGGCGGCGAGCGAGGCTTCCAGCGTCAGTTGCCCATTTTCCATTGCGGCAATGGCGGCTTCCAGCTCGGCCAGCGCGGCCTCGAATTTCATCTCGGCGATCGGGGTCGGTTCCATGGCGCAAGGGTTCCGGGGAAACTGGCGAAAATACTCCATTCGGGGCGGGGTGGTCAAATTCGGGTAAAATCCGCCGTTTTTCAACCCCGCTGGAGGACTGGCATGTCGGACATGGCTACTTCGTCCCGGTTGGCGCCCGCAGCATCGCAACTGCCGGTGAACTGGTATTTCGACGAACGGATACACGCGCTGGAGAAGCAGCTCATCTTCGATGCCGGGCCGGGTTACGTCGGCCATCGCCTGATGGTGCCGGAAGCGGGGAATTACCGCAGCCTGGAATGGGCCGATCACGGCCAGATGCTGCTCAACGGCGGCGAAGAAGGGGCGCACGCCGGCATCTGGCGCATGTCCAACGTCTGCCGCCACCGGCAGGCGATCATGCTGCAAGGCAGCGGCACGCTCGACGGGCCGCTGGTCTGCCCGGTGCACCGCTGGACTTACGATCAGGGCGGCGAACTGATCGGCGCGCCGCATTTTCCGCAGAATCCCTGCCTCAATCTGGCCAAGCTGCGGCTGGAAGACTGGAACGGCCTGCTGTTCAAAGGCCCGCGCTCGGCTCAGGCCGATCTGGCGGGCATGCACACCGCCCACAATTTCGATTTCTCCGGCTACAAGCTCGACCACGTCGAGATGCACGAATGCAACTACAACTGGAAAACCTTCATCGAGGTCTATCTGGAGGATTACCACGTCGTGCCTTTTCACCCCGGTCTGGGCAATTTCGTCACCTGCGACGATCTGACCTGGCAGTTCGGCGAGTGGTATTCGGTGCAGAAAGTGGGCATCACCTCGCTGCTGAAGGCCGGTTCGCCGGTCTATGAACGCTGGCAGAAGGTGGTGCGCGAGTATTACGGCGACCGTGGTGAAACTCCACCGCAAGGCGCGGTGTGGCTGACTTACTACCCGAACGTGATGGTGGAGTGGTATCCGCACGTGCTGGTGGTGTCCACCGTGCTGCCGCAAGGGCCGGACAAGACCATGAACGTGGTCGAATTCTATTACCCGGAAGAAATCGTCGACTTCGAGCGCGAATTCATCGAAGCCGAGCGCGCCGCCTACATGGAAACCGCCATCGAGGACGACGACATCGGCGAGCGCATGGACCGCGGCCGCAAGGCGCTGCTGGCGGCAGGGCGCAACGAGGTCGGCCCCTACCAGAGTCCGATGGAAGACGGCATGCAGCATTTCCACGAGTTCTACCGGCGCATCATGCAGGGAGCCATCGCGGCGCTGTAAACCGCCCGCTGTAAACCGCCTTGCGAACCGCCTGAACCATGCAGTCATTGTGGATGATCGTCGCCAGCTTTCTCTTTGCCTGCATGGGCGTCTGCGTCAAGTTGGCGGCGCAGACGCATTCGGTGGTGGAAATCACCTTCTGGCGCAGCTTCATCGCGCTCCTGATGCTGTTTGCGCTGGTGCGCGTGCGCGGCGTCACGCTGGCGACGCCGCACTGGCGCTGGCACGTCACGCGCGGCGTGGTCGGCTACACGGCGCTGTTCGGCTATTTTTACGCGATCACCCTGCTGCCGCTGGCGACGGCGGTGACGCTCAATTACACCTCGGCCATCTTCCTCGCGCTTTATCTGGCGCTCTCCGGTCTGCGCCTGCGGCTGGGCATGCTGGGCGCGCTGGCGCTCGGCCTGCTCGGGGTCGGGTTGCTGCTGCGCCCGAGCTTTCACGCCGATCAACTGTGGGGCGCACTGGTCGGGCTGGCCTCCGGGGTGATCGCCGCGATGGCGTATTTCAGCGTGCGCGAACTGGGGCGGCGCGGCGAATCGGAAATTCGCACGGTGTTCTATTTTTCGCTGGTGGCGACCTTGTGTTCGCTCGTCTGGCTGGCCTTCGGCGATTTGCACGCGCTCGACTTGCATAGCGGCCTGATGCTGCTCGGCGTGGGCGTTTTTGCGGCGCTGGCGCAACTGGCGATGACGCGCGCCTATTCGCGCGGCAAGACGCTGATGTCGGCGGCGCTGGCCTACAGCACGGTGATTTTCTCCAGTTTCGCCGGCATGCTGTTCTGGGATGAAATGCTGCCAATGATTGCCTGGCTGGGCATCGCGCTCATCATTTTGTCCGGCATCGGCGCCACGCATTTTTCCCGCACGCCGGCAGTGAGAGGTTAAATCGGGGTTAAACCAAGGTTAAACTCAAGGCATCCGACCATGACAGAACAACAGGAGTCCCCATGATTACGCTCGACCATCAGCCCAACCGCGTCAGTGTGGCCGTCTTCGGTGAATTCACGCTTGCCGATTACAAGGAATTCGAAGAAATCGTCAATTACAAGATCCGCTTCGAAGGGCCGGTTGACCTGCTGTTCGACCTGAGCCAGATGGCCGGCCTGACGCTGGACGTGGCCTGGGAAGAAATCAAGTTTTCCCGTGCCCACGTCAACGATTTCAACCGCGTGGCGGTGGTGACCGACAGCCAGTGGGTGACCTGGAGCGCCTGGCTGTCGCAGACCTTCGTCGAGGCCGACGTCGAAGTGTTCGACGATCTTGCAGAAGCCAAAGGCTGGCTGGATCAGCCCGCCTGAACTTTTCGGGCGCCGCGCCGCGTTCAGGGCGGCGCTTATCCGTTCGTCTCTCCGTTCTCTTTTTTTGCCAGCTGCGCCAGCGCCCAGGCAACGTGCTCGCGCACCAGCGCCGAGGGATGCTCGGCGTGCGCGAGCAGGGCAGCGCGGGCTTCCGGTCTGGCCGGGCCGTTGCCGAGCGCGACGGCGATGTTGCGCAGCCAGCGCTCATGGCCGATGCGGCGGATGGGGTTGCCGGAGAGGCGCTCGCTGAATTCGTTTTCCGTCCAGGCAAAAAGCTCAAGCAGACTGGCGCTGTCCAGGCCGTGGCGCGGCGCGAATTCGCTGTCGCCGACGCGGGCAAAGCGGTTCCAGGGGCAGGTGCTCTGGCAGTCGTCACAGCCGTAGATGCGGTTGCCGATCAGCGGGCGGAATGCTTCCGGGATGGGGCCGGCGAGTTCGATCGTCAGATAGGAAATGCAGCGCCGGGCATCCACCACGTAAGGGCGGACGATGGCCGCCGTGGGGCAGGCGTCGATGCAGCGTTGGCAACTGCCGCAATGGTCACGGGTCGGCTGGTCGGGCGGTAGGGGCAGATCGCAGTAAATGGTGCCGAGAAAACGCCAGGAACCGCGCTGCGAGAGGAGCAGGCTGTGCTTGCCGCGCCAGCCCAGGCCGGCTTGCGTGGCGAATTCCACTTCCATCACCGGAGCCGAATCGGAAAACACCCGGTAGCCAAAGGGGCCGATGAGTTCGCCGACGGCGATGGCGAGTTTCTGCAAACGATTGCGCACCACCTTGTGATAGTCGCGCCCCTGGGCGTAGCGCGAAATGGCGGCCTGTTCCGGGGCGTCGGCCTGTTTGCGGTGCGGCAGGTAGTCGATGGCGGCGGAAATCACCGTGATCGTGCCGGGGTGCAGTTCCTGCGGGTTGGCGCGCAGTTGGGCATGGCGCGCCATATAATCCATCTCCCCGTGCATGCCCGCCGCCAGCCAGGCGCGCAGGCGGTCGACGGCGGGGCCGGGTTCGGCGCGGCTGACGCCGACTTCGGCAAAACCCAGGGATTTCCCCATCTCACGTATGCGCAATTTGAGCGCAGCGCCATCCAGCAAGGAGTTCCGATCATGCATGCGCCGCATTTTACTGCCGATTTTGCCGCTGGTTCGGCCACTGATCCTGCCGCCGATTCTGCCGCTGCCCCGGCTCGGCTGGCTGCTGGCCTGACTGTCGACCTGCCGGACGAGGCCGCCACGCAAACGCTGGGCGCGGCGCTGGCGCAAACGCTGGCACCGGGGCTGGTGATTTTTCTCGAAGGTGACCTGGGGGCGGGCAAAACCACGCTGGCGCGCGCCCTAATCCGGGCGCTGGGCCATGTCGGGCCAGTGAAGAGTCCGACCTATGCCCTGGTTGAAGTTTATGTAGTTTCGAGTTTATACTTGTATCACTTTGATTTTTATCGCTTCGAGTCAGCAGAGGAATTCCTCGATGCGGGTTTTGACGAATATTTCAATGCAGCAAGCGTTTGTCTGGTCGAATGGCCCGACAAGGCGGCGGGCTGCGTGCCGTCGCCCGATCTGCGCGTCTTGTTGCAACACGTGGAAGATGGACGGGGAGAAGGGCGACGCATCGAGTTTGTGGCCTGTTCCGAAAGGGGGGCGTCATGCGTCGAACAACTGAAAACTCACGCCGCAGATTCCTGTGCCGGGCCGGCGCCAGCCTGATCCTTTCGGTCACGCCGCTGGCCGGGCGGGCGGCCAGCAAACCGGCCATCGTTGCCGTGCGTATCTGGCCTTCGGCGGATTACACCCGCGTCACCCTGGAACATGACGCGCCGCTCAAGTTCAACCATTTCACTGTGGAAAACCCCGACCGCCTGGTGGTCGATATCGAAGGCGTCGAATTCAACAGCGTGCTGGAAAGCATCGCTGGCAAGATCAACGAGAACGATCCTTACATCAAACTCCTGCGCGCTGGGCGCTTCAAGCCGGGCGTGGTGCGCCTGGTGATGGAATTGAAGGCGCGCGTGGCACCGCAGGTATTTTCGCTCGCGCCCGTGGGCGAGTATGGGCACCGGCTGGTGCTCGACGTGTACCCGGAAACCCCGGTCGACCCGTTGATGGCTTTGCTGGAAGGGCGTCAGGAAGTCGTCGAGCCGCTCAAGATCGATCCCGACCTAGTTGCCAAGCCGGCGGAAACGCCCCGTCCGGGCAAGCCGGTGGTGGATCGCATGATTACCGTCATGCTCGATCCCGGCCACGGCGGCGAAGACCCCGGCGCGGTCGGCAAGCGCGGCACCTATGAAAAGAACGTCACGCTGGCCATCGCCAAGCGCTTGAAAGCGCGTATCGACGCCGAGCCGAACATGCGCGCCGTGCTCACCCGCGATGCCGATTTCTTCGTGCCGCTGCACGTGCGGGTGCAGAAAGCGCGCCGCATCCAGGCCGATCTTTTCATCTCCATCCATGCCGACGCCTGGATCAAGCCGGATGCGCGCGGCTCCTCCGTGTTCGTGCTGTCGGAAAAAGGCGCTTCCAGCACCCAGGCCCGCCTGCTGGCGCAAAAGGAAAACGATGCCGACCTGATCGGCGGCGTCAATCTCGCCAAGACCAAGGACGTGTTCCTGGCGCGCACCCTGATCGACCTGTCGCAAACCGCCACCATCAACGACAGCCTCAAGCTGGGCAAATACCTGCTCGGTGAAATCGGCTCGATCAATCACCTGCACAAGGCCAGCGTCGAGCAGGCCGGGTTTGCCGTGCTGAAAGCCCCGGACATTCCTTCCGCCCTGATCGAAACCGCCTTCATTTCCAATCCGGAAGAAGAGTTGCGCCTGAAGGACGAGGCGTATCAGGCGCAGATGGCGGAAGCCCTGCTGCGCGGTATCCGTCAGTTCTTCATCAAACACCCCCCGGGACCGAAGGCGCGGCTGGCGCAGTTGGGTTGAGCGCTTCGTGTTTCGCCACCGCTAGCTCGGTATAATCGGCGGCTTTCCCCTTCCTTTTCCCTTTCCGCTTCCCTTGTCACTTCCGATGCGCGTCTTTCGCGGCTGCTCGCAGCCCGCTCCCCGGCCTGCGGCCTTGGCCATTGGCAATTTCGATGGTGTGCACCTGGGTCATGCCGCCTTGTTGCGGCGCGTGCGCCAGGTGGCGCAGGCGGGAGGATGGGCGCCGAGCGTGCTCAGTTTCGAGCCGCATCCGCGCGAGTTTTTCAGTCCGGAGGAGGCACCGGCGCGCCTGAGCACCCTGCGCGAAAAGCTGGGGTTGCTGGCCGGGAACGGCATCGAGCAAACCATGATCTGTCCCTTCAACGCGAAATTCGCGGCGCTGACCGCCGAAGCCTTCATCGATGAGGTGCTGGTGCGCGCCCTCCGGGTGCAGCACGTGGTGATCGGCGACGATTTCCGTTTCGGTGCCGGGCGGCGCGGGAATTTTTCCATGCTCTGCGCAGCGGGGGAAAACTACGGTTTCAGCGTCGAATCCATGGGCAGCGTGAGCGTGGATGGCGAGCGTGTTTCCAGTTCCGGCGTGCGCCGGGCGCTGGCTGCGGGGGCGCTCGATCATGCGGGCCGCCTGCTGGGCCGTCCTTATGCCATCGATGGACAGGTTATTCATGGGCGCCAGCTCGGGCGGCAACTGGGGTTTGCGACGGCAAACCTGCGCATCAAGCACAATCCGTTGCCCATGAGCGGCGTGTTCGCCGTCGATGTGATCGGCCTGGATGGAACGCCTTTGCCGGGTGTCGCCAATCTGGGCATACGCCCAACCCTGGAAGGCACCCGCCCCCTGCTGGAAGTCCATTTGTTCGACTTTGACCGCAATATCTACGGTTCGCACATCAGCGTGCGCTTCCTGCGCAAATTGCGCGATGAACAGCGTTTTTCCGATCTCGGCGCCCTGAAGGCGCAAATTGCCGCCGATGCCCACGCGGCGCGCGCGTTTTTTGCCGCCGCTGACCCTCTTTCCTGAACATTCATTTCATTTTCCCGAACATGGCTGACTACAAACACACCCTGAATCTCCCCGATACCCCCTTCCCGATGCGCGGCGATCTGCCCAAGCGGGAGCCGCAGTGGGTGGCGGCGTGGCAGGAGAAGAAGCTCTACCAGCGGATTCGCGCCGCCTGCGCCGGGCGACCGAAGTTCGTGCTGCACGACGGGCCACCCTATGCCAATGGCGACATCCACATCGGCCATGCGGTGAACAAGATTCTCAAGGACATCATCCTGCGCTCGAAGACGCTCGCCGGGTTCGACGCGCCCTATGTGCCGGGCTGGGACTGCCACGGCATGCCGATCGAGATCCAGATCGAGAAAACGCATGGCAAGAACATTCCCCGCGCCGAGGTGCAGCGGCTGGCGCGGGCCTACGCTGCCGAGCAGATCGAGCGCCAGAAGAAGGATTTCATCCGCCTGGGCGTGCTCGGGGAGTGGGACAACCCCTATCTGACCATGAACTTCAAGACCGAGGCCGACGAGATTCGGGCGCTGGCGGCGATGCTGCGGCGCGGTTTCGTCTATCGCGGCCTGAAGCCGGTGAACTGGTGCTTCGACTGCGGTTCGGCGCTGGCGGAAGCCGAGGTCGAATATCAGGACAAGAAATCGCCGGCCATCGACGTTGGTTTCCCCGTTGTCGAGCGCGAAAAGCTGGCGGCGGCCTTCGGCCTTGCCGAACTGCCGGTGGGTGAAGCTTATGCGGTGATCTGGACGACCACGCCGTGGACGATTCCCGGCAACCAGGCGCTCAACGTGCATCCGGAAATCACCTATCACCTGGTGCGGACGGAACGCGGCTGCCTGGTGCTGGCGGCGGATTTGCAGGAAGCGTGCCTGGCGCGCTACGGCCTTGCCGGTACCACCGTCGCCGCCTGCGCCGGGGCCGCGCTGGAGCGCATCGCCTTCCGCCATCCGCTTTATGCGCGCCAGTCGCCCGTGTTCCTGGCCGATTACGTCGGGCTGGACGCCGGCACCGGCATCGTGCACTCCGCGCCCGCCTACGGTCTGGACGATTTCCACACCTGCAAGCGCTACGGCATGCACAACGAGGACATCCTGACGCCGGTGCAGGGCGACGGCACGTTTGCCGCCGATCTGCCGATTTTCGGCGGCATGAACGTCTGGAAGGCGAACCCCGTGGTGGTGGAAAAACTGGCCGAGGCCGGCGCGCTGTTCAAGCACGCCAGCATCGAGCACAGCTACATGCACTGCTGGCGGCACAAGACGCCGCTGATCTACCGCGCCACCAGCCAGTGGTTCGTGCGCATGGATGCGCCGGACGTCGACAGCCAGGGCGTCGCCGCTACCGAACCCGCCGGCCACACGCTGCGCTCCGCCGCCTTGCAGGGCGTCGAGGACACCGCCTTCTACCCCGCCTGGGGCAAGAACCGCCTGCACGCCATGATCGCCAACCGCCCCGACTGGTGCATCTCGCGCCAGCGCAACTGGGGCGTGCCGCTGCCTTTCTTCACCCACAAGGCGACCGGCGAGTTGCACCCGGACACGCTGGCGCTCATGGAAGCCGTGGCGCAGCGCGTCGAAGCGGGCGGCATCGAGGCGTGGACGCAACTCGATCCCGCCGAATTGCTCGGCGCGCAGGCCGCCGATTACGTCAAGACCACCGACATTCTCGACGTCTGGTTCGATTCCGGCACCACGCACCTGAGCGTCATGCGCGGCTCGCACGCCGATCAACTGACCTGGCCGGCCGATCTGTATCTGGAAGGCTCCGACCAGCATCGCGGCTGGTTCCATTCCTCGCTGCTCACCGGCGCGGCCATCGACGGCCGCGCGCCGTACAAGGCGCTGCTGACGCACGGTTTCGTGGTCGATGGCAAGGGCCACAAGATGTCGAAATCCAGGGGCAACGTCATCGCGCCGCAGCAGGTTTCCGACAAGATGGGGGCCGACATCCTGCGCCTGTGGGTGGCCGCCACCGATTATTCGGGCGAACTCAACATCTCCGACGAGATTCTGAAGCGCGTCGTCGAAGCCTACCGCCGCATCCGCAACACCCTGCGCTTTCTGCTCGCCAACGTCTCCGATTTCAACCCGGCGACGGACATGCTGCCGGTCGGGGAATGGCTGGAAATCGACCGCTACGCGCTGGCGCTCACCCGAGCGTTGCAGCAGACCTGCGCCGCCGATTACGAAGAATTCGAGTTTCACCGCGTGGTGCAGGCGCTGCAAACCTTCTGCTCGGAAGACCTGGGCGGCTTCTATCTCGACATCCTGAAAGACCGCCTCTACACCACCGGCGAGAAATCGAGCGCCCGCCGCTCGGCGCAGTCGGCCCTGTGGCACATCGCGCACACCTTCGTCCGCCTGCTCGCGCCGGTCACCGCATTCACGGCGGAAGAGGCGTGGGCCGTACTCAATAAAAAGGACGACGATAAAAAGAGCGACGACTCCATCCTCTTCCAGCAATGGCACGAACTGCCGGCGCAAAGCGAAGGCGAGGCGCTGCTCGCCAAATGGCGGACGATCCGCGAGGTGCGCAACGACGTGACCAAGGCGCTCGAAGCGCGCCGCGAAGCGGGCGAGATCGGCGCGGCGCTGCAAGCGGCGGTGGAGATCCGCTGTGGCGGTGAGAAATATGCCGCCCTGGCGTCGCTCGGCGACGATCTGAAGTTCATCTTCATCTGCTCGGCGACGACGCTGGTCGAGGCTGCCGACGAAGCCGTCACCGCCACGCCGCTTGCCCACGCCAAGTGCGAACGCTGCTGGCACGTGCGCGCCGACGTTGGTAGTAACGCCGAGCATCCCGAACTGTGCGGGCGCTGCGTGAGCAATCTCTTCGGCGCGGGCGAGGTGCGTGAGCATGCCTAAACCCGGGCACTGGTATGGATTGGCCGCGCTGGTGATCGTGCTCGACCAGCTCAGCAAATGGCTGGTGCTGGAGCGCATCATGCCCGGCGAGGTGATCTATGTCGCGCCTTTCTGGAACTGGGTGCTGACCTTCAATCCGGGCGCGGCGTTCAGCTTTCTCGCCGACCAGCCGGGCTGGCAGCGCTGGTTTTTCACCGTGCTGGCGCTGGCCGTGTCCGCCTGGATCGCGCTGGAATTGCGCAAGCATCCCGGGCAGAAGCTGCTTTCCCTGGCGCTCGCCCTGGTCATGGGCGGCGCGCTCGGCAACGTGATCGACCGCGTGCGCTTCGGCGCGGTGGTCGATTTCGTGCAGTGGCACGCCGCCGGTTACTACTGGCCCGCCTTCAACGTCGCCGATTCGGCCATCAGCCTCGGCGCGGTCCTGCTCATCTTCGCTTCATTCGCCCACAAGAAGGATTCCCCATGACCGCCAGCGTGCAAGCCGACAGCTTCCTCACCCTGCACTACCGCATCTCCACCCTGGAGGGCGAGGAATTCCTGTCCACCTTCGACATGAGTCCGGCCACCCTGCAAATGGGCAGCGGCCAGCTGGCCGGGTCGCTGGAGGACGTGCTGCTCGGCCTGGAACAGGGCGGCCACTACGTGTTCGAGCTGGAGCCGGGGCAGGCTTTCGGTGAGCACAACGCGCGTCTGGTCGAGCGCATCGCCCGCAGCGGTCTGCCGGCGGGCATGGAACTCAAGGAAAACTCCATCGTCGAGTTCACCGCCCCGAATGGTGCGGCTTTCTCCGGCTTCCTGCGCGAACTCGACGAGAAAAGCGCCCTCTTCGATTTCAATCACCCGCTGGCCGGCAAGGCCATCCGCTTCGAGGTGAAATTGATCGGAGTGATGTAAGGGGGGAGAATGACTCCGGCAGTAAGGAAAAGAAGGGGGTTGCTTGCCAGCGGCCCGCGATTTCCCGAACCTTTGATGCCGGAGCCTCTGATATGACGAACCCTGTTTCACGCTTTCGCTTCGCCCGGCGCGCTGTTCTCGCCGCGGCGGTGCTGGCGCTGACCGCCTGCTCCTGGCTCGCCCCGCAGGGCGAAGCGCCCGATCCGCAACTGGCGCGGGACTGGCCAGCCGATACCGTCGGCGAGCGGGAGGCCGGGCGGGCAGCCAGCGAGTTGCACTGGCGCGAGTATTTCGTTTCCCCCGAACTGGTTGCCCTGATCGACACCGCCTTGCAGAACAACCGCGATCTGCGTCTGGCGCTGCTGCGCGTCGAGGAGGCGCGGGCGGCTTACGGCATCCAGCGCGCCGGCCAGTTTCCGGCCATCGGCCTCGGCGCGCAGGGCGCGCGCAGCCGGGTGCCAGGCGATCTCAATGCCAGCGGCCAGTCGGTGGTGGGCAGCGATTACGAGGCTTACGTCGGCCTCAACAGTTGGGAGCTGGATCTGTGGGGGCGCGTGCGCAGCCTCAAGGATGCCGCCTTGCAGGACTATCTGGCGACCGAGGCTGCCCAGCGCGCGGCGCGCGTTTCGCTCATCGCGGCGGTGGCCAACGCTTGGCTCGGCCTGCGCGAACTCGACGAGCGCATCGCGCTGGCGCAGCAGACCATCGCCACGCGCGAGGAAGCCCACCGCATCTTCCGCCGCCGCAACGAGGTGGGTTCCGCGTCGACGCTGGAACTGACGCAGGTGGAAACCTTGCTCAATCACGCCCGCACCCTGGAAACGCAGTTGCAGCAGGCGCGCGCCGCGCAGGCGCACGCCCTGACGCTGCTGCTGGGCGCGCCGGTCGAACTGCCGCCGGCTGTCGACGTGCATCTGCGCGACGACGACGTGTTCGCCCCCGTGCGCGTCGGTCTGCCCGCTGAATTGCTGACGGCGCGCCCCGACATCCTCGCCGCGGAACGACGTCTCGCCGCCGCTCAGGCCAACATCCGGGCGGCGCGCGCGGCCTTTTTTCCGCGTATTGCCCTGACCGGCAGTTTCGGCACCGCCAGCGCCCAGCTTGACGGCTTGTTCGAGTCCGGCAGCCGCGCCTGGACTTTCGCGCCGACGATCTCGCTGCCCATTTTCGACGGCGGGTTGCGCCGATCCAGCCTCGATCTGGCCGAAGTGCGCAGCGATCAGGCGGTGGCCAGTTACGAGCGCACCGTGCAGATCGCCTTCCGCGAGGTGGCCGACGCGCTGTCGTCCCGCCAGTGGCTGACGCGGCAGGTCGCCATCCAGCAGCAGTCGCTCGCCACCCAGACGCAGCGCGCCCGGCTGGCGCAGTTGCGCTACGAGCACGGCGCGACGGCCTATCTCGAAGTGCTGGACGCGCAGCGCGATCTGCTGGAAGCGCAGCAGCAATCGGTGCAGGCGCGGCGCAGCCTGCTGTCCAGCCACATTGCGCTCTACACCGCGCTGGGCGGCGCAGCCAATGTCGACGCCGTGGCTGGTAACGCCGATCAGCCTGCAACTTCCACTCCTTGAGGTAATCGTGATGGCATTTTCCGCATCGTCGAAGAAAACTGTTTTCATTGTCGCGGCGCTGGCCGTCGCCGCTTTGGTCGGATTCGGCTGGACGAAGTACGCGCATCAGGGGCCGGGCGAGGGGTTCGTCAGCGGCAACGGGCGCATCGAAGCCACCGAAATCGACGTTGCCAGCAAATTCGCCGGGCGGGTGGCCGAAATCACCGTGCGCGAGGGGGATTTCGTGACGGAAGGGCAGACGCTCGCTCGCATGCAGATCGACACGCTCGAAGCGCAGCGCGCCGAAGCCCGCGCCGGTCATCAGGAGGCGCTGCATGCCGTGGCGGCGGCCAAGGCGCAGATCAGCCTGCGTCAGAGCGACGTGCTGGCGGTGCAGGCGCAGGTTGCCCAGCGCGAGGCCGAACTGGACGCGGCGCAGCGGCGGCTGGCGCGCTCCGACACCCTGAGCCGGGAAGGCGCGGCCTCGCAGCAGGAAGTGGATGACGACCGGGCGCGCACGCGCAGCGCACAAGCGGCGCTTGCCGCCACGCGCGCCCAGGTCGTCGCGGCGCAGGCGGCGGTGGAGTCGGCAAAAGCGCAGCAGACCGGGGCAGAATCGCGGGTGGCGGCGGTGCAGGCGAGCATAGACCGGATCGAGGCCGACATTGCCGACAGCGCGCTCAAGGCGCCGCGCGATGGCCGGGTGCAGGTGCGCGTGGCGCAGCCGGGCGAGGTGATCGGCGCCGGGGGGCGGGTGCTCAACCTGCTCGATCTGTCCGACGTGTACATGACCTTTTTCGTACCCGAAACCGTCGCCGGGCGCGTGGCGCTGGGCAGCGAGGTGCGGATCGTGGTCGATGCGGCAGCGCAGGCGGTGATTCCGGCCCGGGTTTCCTTCGTCGCTAGTCAGGCCCAGTTCACGCCGAAAACGGTGGAAACCGCCAGCGAGCGGCAAAAACTGATGTTCCGGGTGCGCGCCCAGATTCCTCCCGAATTGCTGCGTCAATATCTGACCCAGGTGAAAACCGGCGTGCCGGGCGTGGCTTGGCTCAAGCTCGACGCGCTGGCCGAATGGCCCGCCGCGCTGGCCGTGACGCCAGCACTGCAAGCGGTGTTACAGACGACGGAGCAGACGACAGAGGGAACGACAGAGCGGCGCTCGGATCAAGCGACGGAACAGCGCACCAACCAAGCGGCAAAACAGGCGGATTGATCCATGCGGCCCGAACAGCCTCCAGTGGTACGCCTGGGCGGCGTCCGGCTGCGCTACGGCAAAGTCGAGGCGCTCTGCGGCATCGACGCGGCGATTCCCGCTGGCTGCATGGTGGGCCTGATCGGCCCGGACGGCGTCGGCAAATCCAGCCTGCTGTCGCTGATTTCCGGCGCGCGCCGGGTGCAAGCGGGGAAGGTGGAAGTGCTCGGCGGCGACATGGCGCGCCGCCCGCATCGCAACCGCGTCTGCCCGCGCATCGCCTACATGCCGCAGGGCTTGGGCCGGAATCTCTATCCCACTCTGTCGGTCGAGGAAAACCTGCAATTCTTCGCCCGCCTGTTCGGGCATGACGCCGCCGAGCGCCGCCGGCGCATCGACGATCTCACCCGCGCCACCGGCCTGCATCCCTTTCTCGAACGTCCGGCGGGCAAGCTGTCGGGCGGCATGAAGCAGAAGCTCGGCCTGTGCTGCGCCCTGATTCACGACCCCGATCTGCTGATTCTCGACGAGCCGACCACCGGCGTCGATCCGCTGGCGCGCGCGCAGTTCTGGGACTTGATCGAGCGCATCCGCAGCGAGCGGCCAGGCATGAGCGTGCTGGTCGCCACCGCCTACATGGACGAGGCGCAACGCTTCGACTGGCTGCTGGCGATGGATGCCGGTCAGGTGCTGGCGACTGGCTCGCCACAAGAACTGCTGGAATGCACTGGCACACAGTCGCTGGAAGCCGCCTTCATCGGCCTTTTGCCAGCGGAGAAAACCCGCAACCATCGGGCGGTGGACATTCCCCCGCTGCAAGCGGACGCGGAGGACATTGCCATCGAGGCACAGGGACTGACCATGCGTTTCGGCGATTTCGTCGCGGTCGATCACGTCAGCTTCCGCATCCGACGCGGCGAGATTTTCGGCTTTCTCGGCTCCAACGGCTGCGGCAAGACCACCACGATGAAGATGCTGACCGGCCTTCTGCCCGCCAGCGAAGGCCGGGCCTGGCTGTTCGGCAACGAGGTCGATCCGCAGGATATCGACACCCGTCGGCGCGTCGGCTACATGTCGCAGGCGTTTTCCCTGTATGGCGAACTGAGCGTGCGCCAGAACCTGCTGCTGCACGCCCGGCTGTTCAACGTGCCGGAGCCGGAAATTCCGGCCAGGGTGGCCGAGATGGTGGAGCGCTTTGGCCTCGATGAGGCGCTGGACAGCCTGCCCGAGAGCCTGCCGCTCGGCGTGCGCCAGCGGCTGTCGCTGGCGGTGGCGATGGTGCACAAGCCGGAGATGCTGATTCTCGACGAACCCACCTCGGGCGTCGATCCGGTAGCGCGCGACGCCTTCTGGCGGCTCCTGGTAGAACTGTCGCGGCGCGACAAGGTGACGATCTTCATCTCCACCCACTTCATGAACGAGGCCGAGCGCTGCGACCGCATGTCGATGATGCACGCCGGCAAGGTGCTCGACAGCGACGTACCGGCCCGGCTGGTGGAAAAACGCGGCGCGGCGACGCTGGAAGAAGCCTTCATCGGCTATCTGCTCGAAGCCGGTGGCGGCACGCAGGCAAGCCCCGCAGAAAGAGCGCCGACGCAGACAGAGGCACCACAAACAAGCCCCTCTCCCCTCGCGGGAGAGGGGTTGGGCAATCCTCCCCCGCCAGCAAAAAACGAAAAACAAGGCTTCAGCCTGCAACGCATGCTGGCCTACCTCTGGCGCGAGGCGCTGGAATTGCAGCGCGACCCGATCCGCGCCACGCTCGCCCTGGGGGGGGCGATCCTGCTGATGTTCGTGATCGGTTTCGGCATCAGCATGGACGTGGAAAACCTGCGCTACGCGGTGCTCGACCGCGACCAGACCACGCTCAGCCGCGACTACGCCTTGCAGCTGTCCGGTTCGCGCTATTTCGTCGAGCATCCGGCGCTCACCGATTACGACGAACTCGACCGGCGCATGCGCAGCGGCGAGCTGTCGCTGGCGATCGAGATTCCGCCCGGATTCATGCGCGACGCGCTGGCCGGGCGGCCGGTGCAGATCGGCGCCTGGGTCGATGGGGCCATGCCGATGCGCGCCGAAACCGTGCAGGGTTACGTGCAGGGCATGCATCAGCACTGGCTGGCCGCGCAGATGAACGAGCGCGGCGGCGCGCTGCTAGCCAGCGCCGGCGTGCAGACGCGCTTTCGCTACAACCCGGACGTCAGGAGCCTGCCGGCGATGGTGCCGGCGGTGGTGCCGCTGCTGCTGTTGCTGCTGCCGGCCATGCTGACCGCACTGGCGGTGGTGCGTGAGAAGGAAACAGGGGCCATCATCAATCTGTACGTCACGCCGGTGACGCGCAGCGAATTCCTGTTCGGCAAGCAATTGCCCTACGTCGGCCTGACGATGGTCAATTTTTTGCTGATGAGCCTGCTGGCGGTCACGGTATTCGGCGTGCCGGTCAGCGGCGATTACCTGACGCTCACCCTGGCGGCGCTGATCTTCGGTTTCGCGTCCACCGGCATGGGGCTGCTCGCTTCGGCGGTGACGAAAAGCCAGATCGCCGCGATGTTCATCGCCATGATCGGCACCATCATCCCGGCCATCCAGTTCTCCGGGCTGATCGACCCGGTGGCCTCGCTCGAAGGCGCGGGGCGGCTGATCGGCCAAGTTTACCCGGCCACCCACATGGTGACGATCAGTCGCGGCGTGTTCAGCAAGGCGCTCGGCTTTTCCGATCTGACCGGGGCGTTCTGGCGCATGCTGGTAGCGGTGCCGGTGATTCTCGGCATCGCCATGGCGCTGTTGAAAAAACAGGAGCGCTGACATGCGTGCACGCCACCTCGCCAACATCTACCGCCTCGGCGTCAAGGAATTGTGGAGCTTGGCGCGCGACCCGGCGATGCTGGTGCTGATCGTCTATGTGTTCACGGTCGGCGTTTACACGGCGGCGACGGCGATGCCGGAAACCCTGCACAAAGTCCCCATCGCCATCGTCGACGAGGACGATTCGCCGCTCTCGCAGCGCATCGTTTCCGCCTTCTACCCGCCGCAGTTCAACCCGCCGGAGATGATCGCCATGCCGCAGGTCGACCCCGGCATGGACAACGGGCGCTACACCTTCGCCCTGCACATTCCGCAGGGTTTCCAGCGCGACGTGCTGGCGCAGCGCGCGCCGGAAATCCAGCTCAACGTGGACGCCACGCGCATGAGCCAGGCCTTCACCGGCAGCGGCGCGGTGCAGCAGATCGTGCTGGGCGAGATCGACGAATTCGTCCAGCGCCAGCGCGCCGCTCCGGCGCTGCCGGTCGATCTGGCCCTGCGCGCGCGCTTCAATCCGGCGCTGGAAAAAAGCTGGTTCGGCGGGCTGACGCAGATCATCAACTACATCACCATGCTGTCGATCGTGCTGACCGGCGCGGCGCTGATCCGCGAACGCGAGCACTGCACCATCGAACACCTGCTGGTGATGCCGGTGACGCCGACCGAGATCATGCTCTCGAAAATCTGGTCGATGGGACTGGTGGTGCTGGTGTCGGCCAGCCTGTCCATGAACCTGGTCGTGCGCGGACTGATCGGCGCGCCGGTGGAAGGCTCGCTGCCGCTGTTTTTCAGCGGCGCGGCGCTGTGCCTGTTCGCCACCACCTCGATGGGGATTTTCCTGGCGACGCTGGCGCGCAACATGCCGCAGTTCGGCATGCTGATGCTGCTCATCCTGCTGCCGCTGGAAATGCTCTCCGGCGGCAGCACGCCGCGCGAGAGCATGCCCGAACTGGTGCAGAACATCATGCTCGCCGCGCCCACCACCCACTTCGTCGAAATCGGCCAGGCCATCCTCTACCGCGGGGCCGGCATCGAAGTGGTCTGGAAGCAGTTCCTCTGGCTGCTGGTGATCGGCAGCGTGTTGTTCGCGCTGTCGCTGGCGCGCTTTCGCAAGACCATCAGCCAGATGGCCTGATTAACGATAAACGCAAAAAAGGACACAAACCGATGTTTTCACTGACCAGCCTTGGCGGCGCCGGCACCGTGACCGGCTCCAAGCATCTGCTGACCTGCGGCAACACGCGGATACTGATCGACTGCGGCTTGTTCCAGGGTTTGAAGAATCTGCGCGAACTGAACTGGATGCGCCTGCCCGTCGATCCCCGCAAGATCGACGCGGTGGTGCTGACGCACGCCCATCTGGATCATTGCGGCTATCTGCCGCGTCTGGTGCTGGACGGCTTCCGGGGCCGCATATTCTCGACCCCGGCCACCCGCGACGTCGCCGAATTGATCCTGCTGGACAGCGCCTGGTTGCAGGAAAAGGACGCCGAATTCGCCAACCGCATGGGTTTTTCCAAACACAAGCCGGCGCTGCCGCTGTACACGCTGCCCGACGCGAAACGCACGCTGACGCATTTCACGCCGCTTTCCCTGCACCAGAAAATCGACCTGCCCGGCGGCGCGACCCTCATGCTGCGCCGGGCGGGCCACATCCTCGGCGCGGCCACGGCCGAGATCGAAGTCAGGGGCAAGCGCCTCGTGTTTTCGGGCGACCTCGGGCGCTATGACGATCCGGTCATGCACGACCCCGAGCCGGTGCGCGAGGCGGACTACATCGTCATCGAATCCACCTACGGCAACCGCCGCCACGACCCGACCGACCCGGTGCCGGCTCTGGGCGAGATCGTCGAGCGCACCACGCGGCGCGGCGGCACGGTGGTCATCCCGGCCTTCGCCGTCGGGCGCGCCCAGTCGCTGATCCACAACCTGTGGCAACTGCGCCGGCAAGGCGGGCTGCACAACATCCCGGTCTATCTGGACAGCCCGATGGCGAGCAACGCCACCGCGCTCCTGCACGCCTACCGCGACGAGCACAAATTGAGCGATCACGATTTCCGGGCCGCTTTCGCCGCCGTGACTTACGTGCAGGACGTGGAGGAATCCAAGGCGCTGTCGGCCAACCCGTTCCCGAAAGTCATCATTTCGGCCAGTGGCATGGCCACCGGCGGGCGGGTGCTGCACCACATCGCGGCCTTTGCCGGAAGCCACCAGAACACGCTCTTGTTCTCGGGCTTCCAGGCCGCCGGCACGCGCGGGCGCAAATTGCTCGAAGGCAGCCGGGAAGTGAAAATCCACGGCCGCTGGCTGACCGTGAACGCCGAAGTCGCCGAACTGCCCATGCTCTCCGCGCACGCCGACAGCGATGAACTGCTGCGCTGGCTGTCCGGCTTCGAGCGCCCGCCGCAACACGTATTCGTCGTGCACGGCGAAGCCGAGGCGTCCGAAGCGCTACGCGAGCGCATTCAGCGCGACCTGAGCTGGAACGCCAGCGTGCCACGGCAGAATCAGGAATTTTCGCTGTAGCCGGGGAAGCCATGCTGGTCGAGCGGCTGACGTCATCAATATGCTCCGGCTTGATGAAATCCTAGGCAATAACTTTCAGTATTTGGTGTATCCGATTGCTCAGTCTGGCGCTTTAATCGAGCCTTGCTGCGAAGGCGGTCGTTGCAGGGGCAATTCCATGTTTCTGAAGATTCACTCCCATGACTTGGAATAGTCCCGGTTACGAAACAGCTCGGGCAGGCCGGAGACCTGTTTGAATCGCAATACCTCGTCGTCGTCCATGCCAAGTTCGCGGGCCACATCGATCTCACTCAAACCAGCCTTGAGTAACGTCACAACGATCTCGGTCATGGGCAAAACGCCATGCACACCGCGTGCGCGGTTGTGACGGATGGTGGAGGCGATCCGGTCAGCAGTATCCGCGCGATCACCGCGGATGATTACGATGGGGACGTAACCGTGCAATCGCTTGCGGATGCGGCCTGCCTTCTTTCCCACGCGCTGCCGGTGGAAGCCATCGACAACCACGTACTTGTCATCCTGCTCTTGATGCGTGACGATCGGCTGGGTGTAACCATCAGCGTCGATGGACAACTCCAGCAGTTTCATTTCCGGTGGCGCCACAGTGTTCGGGTTGTAGTCATTGGCTTCGATGTGATCGGTCGGTACCCATTGCACGCAATCCACTGGTTCGTCCGCGAACGGACTGTACTTACGCAACTGTCGTCGTATCTGGTTGAGGGCTTCGATCCGGCGTGCCAGCGGCAAGCTGGCCAGTTCGCCGAACAGGGTTTCTGTGCGCATCACTAGATTCGCGACTCGTGGCATGTGCGTTCCTCTTCAACATGACCCAGGCTCCCCGGGTGGTTTGTATGTAAAAACCATGTGGCAACAGAAAGGGCACGCTGGTCTGCGGAATGTTCAACGTGCAGTCCAAACCTAAGCCATCGATATAGTCGAACACCTGCCGACGCAGTTCTCGAAATAGCCCTTGCTTGCGCGCCTCGGCGCGTAGATAGCCGTTGCGGATGCGTATCCCTTGGGACTGGTGTTCGACGCTGATGAAGCCAAGCACCCGTTTGCCGCCCTTGTTTCGCACGACGAACCAGCGATAGCGAGGCCCATCGTTCAGGGGATAACCGCCACACTCACGACGCACCGTGGCGCTGGCGAAGAAGCGGCCCATCTGAGCGAAAAATACGGCCTCGTCGTCGTACGAGCGGAGCTGCGCAAATTCGCAATTTTCCAGGCGGATCATGAGGCGCCCCCCTCACTGGGTCGCAGCGATTCGACGTCACGCTGGGCAAAGCCGAAAGATAGCGAGCGCGCCATGTCCTGCTTGAGCAGCGAAAGCGCCACACGGCGCCAGGACGGCTGCTTCTTGCGATTCTCCAATTCCGGCACGCCGGCATCAGGCCACTGCGCAAGCGGATAGTCATGCTTGGCCCACCACCGGATGAAAACCTCGATTCGGCGCATATAGACCTCGCGCAATACATCAGGCATGCTCTGGAGCAGGAACTGGCTGTATTGCTCCCAGGTGCTGAAGGTCGGCGGCAGTCCCAGGCCGCCCCGGTATCCCAGGAATTGCTGGCGGCAGTAGCGGGCCGCGTAGTTCGCTCCGGCCACACGCTTGACTACCCGGAACCAAGTGTCGGGTTCAAGCTTGTGGAATAAATCTAGCCCTTTGCGCTGGTCGTCACCGTAAGGCTGGCAGATACGCATCTGCGAGAATGGCACGCCGGCCAGGTACATGTGATCGTACAGCCGGTTGTAGGCGTGTCCCTGTTCGCCCATATAGCGCCACAGATCCTCGAACTTCCAGTCGTAGATCGGAAAGAAGGTGACGGCGCGACCGCGCGTAAGGTCGCGCGCGCTCCACGTGATCGGTGTCTGGGTGCCTGGTGGCGTCCAGGCCCGTTTTTTGACGCGTGCGCGCCGCTTGACGGCCAGGTAGCGGTTCAGAGATTCATCGGCGCGAATGCCGACTAGGAAAGCCGTCGGCACATCCTGCGCGAGCCATTCGTTGAATGCGGGTACGAACTGCTCGAATTCCATACGATGGCGGTAGAAAGGGAAGAAGGCCGGATCGCTGACGACCGCCGGATGCTGGGGCATAGGCCGTATCCAGTCAGCTTCACGCCCCGGCTCCCAGGCGCACCAGTAAGGTTCTTGCAGGCTTGAGGCGTTGCGCAGATTGATCGGCAGGCAAATCCACCAGGGGCGTACATCATCACGGCTGAACATCTCATCGACATGCGCGATGGTTGCCTGATACTGCCCCTCCAGATCGATGAACAATGCGTCCACCGGCCCACGCCCTATTTCGCGGGCAACCTCCAGGGCCAAGTGGAGCGTGACCGAGCTGTCCTTGCCACCGGAGAAGGCCACGCACACTCTTTCGAAGTGCTGGAAGATCAACCTGATGCGTTCCTTGGCCGCCTCATAGACGTTGAGATCGCGGTAGTGTTTGCCTGCCATGCGGCCCCGTTTCCTCTATTCGTATAAGTGGATCATCTACCGCTCCCGCTGCGCAGGGCGCCGCCCTTGCGGTGTGGCGGTCGTCGGCCCGGTTTCTTTTATGGATGTCCGCCATGTTCAATGCCGCGTTGATCCGCTCAGGCAACTGCTGAATCTCCGCGTCATCACGGTTGCCAAACAGCCCCATCAAGTGCAGGTTGCCCACGGCGGCAAAGTAGGCGGTCGTCCCCAAGCGTTCGAGTTCGCCGGCATCGAGCGCTGGCTCAACTCGTCGCAGCGCTCTGACACCTTCGACAATATGTTCCGTTGCGCGCGTGATTACTCGATTCATGAACGATTGAACATCGTTTCATTATATGGCAAAAAATAACATGTAACCATCCCGGTGGACGGGCGCGGAGGGGATGACGCAAGGATGGGGAGGCTCGCTGCTGCGGGAACTGCCAGCCTCAGGGTGGGCGGATCGCCAGCCCGGGTGGGAAGGGAAATTTTGGCTTTGTTTACGGCCTCAAAACGCTGGCTGTAGGTGGATTTCCGTGGCTTTCGCTGGTACGGTAATTCGACAGGAAATATACGCGAGCGTATCCAGCGCGACTTGGGCTGGAACGCCAGCGTGCTGCGGCAGAATCAGGAGTTTTCGCTGTAGTTGCAGTTGCGTTTCGTTGGTCGTGATTCGCTGACGGCAGGGTTTTCCCGCACGGGAGTTCGTATCCGCCAGCGTATCCGTCGGCAATAAAAACAGCCCCGGCTGGAACCGGGGCTGTTTGGCTTTGGATGACAGCCAGTCGGTATCAGTCTTCCAGCAGGCTGCGCAGCATCCAGGCGGTTTTTTCGTGCACGTCCAGGCGTTGGGTGAGCAGGTCGGCGGTCGGTTGGTCGTCCACCTCGCCCACCAGCGGCAGCAGTTTGCGGGCGGTGCGGGCGGTGGCTTCCTGGGCGGCGACCAGGTGGCGCACCATGTCGGTGGCCTTGGGCACGCCGTCCACTTCCTTGATCGAGGCGAGCTTGACGAATTCCTTGTAGGTGCCGGGGGCGGCGAAGCCGAGGGCGCGGATGCGTTCTGCGATCTGGTCGAGCGCATTCCATTGCTCGGTGTACTGCCCCATGAACATGGCGTGCAGGCTGTTGAACTGCGGGCCGGTGACGTTCCAGTGGAAATTGTGCGTCATCAGGTAGAGGGTGTAGCTGTCGGCGAGCAGCCCGGACAGGCCCTTGACGATCTTGGCGCGGTCGGCTTCCGAAATGCCGATGTCGATATTCGGGGTTTTGACTTTCTTGGCACTCATGACGATCTCCTGAATTGAAATGACGGATTGCTCAAGCCGTTCGGCTGGACACTGGGTAACTATAGTGCAAAACCGGTCTGGCCAGCCAATTGGACTTGTTTATGTGGGCGATTGCACCCCTGCATCCGCGCTTGCGGCGCCGTTCAGAAAGGCGCAGGCGGCGGGTGGCGCCAGGATGCGAAAAGGCAGGCGGGTGCGCCCGCGCAGTTTGAGCAGCGCCTTGTCCTTGCTGACCAGGCAATCGGCCCGGGCGCGGGCGGCGAGTTCGAGGAATTTCTGGTCGTCGCGGTCGCGGCAAAGCGGCAGGGGCGGCGCGCTGCCGGAGGGGCAAGGGCTGACGAGGGTGGTGTAACGCGTCCAGCGGGCGGCCTGCATTTCCGGCGTCAGTTTCAGTTGCGGATAGGTCAGCACGCGCGCCAGTTCGTCGAGGGTGCGCTCGTCCGCCAGGCAGGCGATGCGGCCGCTTTCGAGCGCGTGCATCAGGGGCTGGGCGTCGGTATTGGCCCAGTGGAACAGGTCGAGCACCACGTTGGTGTCGAGGACGAAGCGCAGCATGGCGCGGATTATAATGCGCACCCGTTTTGCCTGTTTTCCCCATGTCCTTCACTTCACAGATTCTGCTTGCGCCGATGGAAGGCCTGGCTGACCCGCTGATGCGCGAGGTGCTGACGGCCATTGGCGGCTACGACTGGGGAATCTGCGAATTCGTACGGGTGACGCAGAGCGTGCTGCCCCGGCGCACGTTTTTGCGCACTTGCCCGGAACTGCTGCAAGGCGCCCGTACGCTGGCGGGCACGCCGATGCGGGTGCAGTTGCTGGGTTCCGACCCGCATTTCATGGCCGCCAACGCGCGTCGGCTGGTGGAGTTGCAACCGGCGGGCATCGATCTGAATTTCGGCTGTCCGGCACCGACGGTATTCCGCCATCGCGGCGGCTCGGCCTTGCTCGGCGAACCGCAGTTACTGCACGACATTGCCTGCGCGGTGCGCGCGGAAATTCCAACACGGGTGCCCTTTACCGCAAAAATGCGCCTGGGCATCAGCGACACGCAACTCGCGGTGGATTGCGCGCAAGCACTGGCGGCGGCAGGTATCGATGCCTTGATCGTGCATGGCCGGACCAAAGAGGACGGCTACAAACCCCCGGCGCGCTGGGCAGAGATTGCGCGGGTGGCGGCAGCGGTGCCGATCCCGGTGATCGCCAACGGCGAAGTGTGGACGTTGGCCGACTGGCAGCGGATTCGCGAGGAAAGCGCCTGCCGCGATGTGATGCTGGGGCGGGGCGCGCTGGCGGACCCCTTTCTCGCCCGGCGCATCCGGGGCGAGGTTATCGATGCGGCAACGGCCTGGACGCTGCTGCAACCCTGGCTGGCGCGTTACTGGCAAGGCGTGCGCCAGCGCGTGGTGCCGGAACATGCCGGCGGGCGCTTGAAGCAATGGCTGATGCTGCTGCGCCGGCATGCACCGCAGGCCGATGCGTTGTACCGGCAATTGCGCCCGGTCAAGGCGGCGGCGGATATTGATCGGCTGCTCGTTGCGGCGGGCATTCTGCCGGCGGATTTCAGGTTCGAGGCCAGCGATGCAGGCTGAATCGCGGGTGATTTCCAGTGCGCAGACGGATGTGCATGCGGATTTGCGGAAACTGTTTGACCGCCACCTGGCGCAGCCCTGGCGCAAACCCTTCGCGGCATACAACGAGCGCGCCCTTGACGCGGCGCTGGCCGCGCATGCGGGCTGGAATGCCCATGCGCCGCTCGTGCTCGATGCCGGTTGTGGCGTCGGCTGGAGCACGCTGCATCTGGCGCGTGAATTTCCCGGACATTTCGTGATCGGTGTCGATCAATCGGCAGCGCGTCTGGAACGCGGCAAGCCGGAGCAATTGCCGGAAAACGCCGTGCTGGTGCGCGCCGATCTGGTCGATTTCTGGCGCTTGCTCGCCCGCGCCGGGGTGCGTCTGGATCGCCACTACAACCTGTATCCCAATCCCTGGCCGAAGATCGGCCATCTCTCCCGGCGCTGGCATGGGCATGCGGTGTTTCCGGTGTGGCGCGAGCTGGGCGGGATGCTCGAATGCCGCAGCAACTGGCGCGTCTACATCGAGGAAATGGCGCTGGCGCTGGGCTGGCTGGCCGCCTCGCCGGTGGCGGCAGAGCGCTATCGTCCGGCGCGGGGCATCACGCCTTTCGAGCAGAAATATCTGGCCTCTGGGCATGAATTGTGGCGTTGCCGGGTGCATCTTGGCTGAGCGCGGCGTGGCTGAGACGAGCGACAGACTCTGCCAGGCCTGCGGTGCCTGCTGTGCGCGGTTTCGCGTGGATTTTCATCCGGCGGAACTGGCGGGTGGCCGCTTTGCCTGGGGCGCGGGGGTGCCGCTGGAAATGACCGTGCGCCTGACGCCGAATCTGGTGCGCATGTGCGGCACCGATGCACAGCCGCCGCGCTGCGTGGCATTGGCAGGGGAAATCGGGCAGGCGGTACGGTGTACGATCTACGCCGAGCGCCCCTCGCCGTGCCGGGAATTCGACACCGAACATGAAGCCTGTGCGCGGGCACGGCGCTATTTTGGCTTGCTGTAACACTATCGAGCTATAACCAACGTAATATTTGATACAGGCGGTTTAACAGGTAAGCTCGCCCGGATTCGGGAAAAACAGACAAAATCATTGAAAATGGACGCAGTCGTAGACGAACAACAGATTGCCAGCTTGCTCAAGGGGGTGGATATTCCGCCCCGTCCGGCGATTCTCACGGAACTGGACAAGGAGTTGCGCAAGGAAAATCCCAGCACGAGCGAGCTGGTGCGCCTGATTACGAGCGATGTGGCGCTGTCCGGGCACATCATGCAGGTGGCCAATTCGCCGGCATTTTCCGGGGCGACGCCCCTGTCGTCGATCAACCAGGCCTTGCAGTTTCTCGGCACCCGGCCGATTTTTTCCATGGTGGTGGCGCGCCTGCTGCGGGCGGCGCTGGACAGCAATCTGGGCGGCGGCCTGGAGCGGTTCTGGGAGAGCTCGACGCTGACGGCGAACCTGTGCGCCGAAATCGCCGATCGCCTGCGCTGTCTGCCGGTCGATACGGCCTACACCTTCGGTCTGTTTCACGATTGCGGCATCCCACTCCTGATGCGCCGTTTTCCCCAGACCAAATCGGTGCTGATGCAGGCCAATGCGGCGGAGGACGGCAAATTCACCCAGGTTGAAGATCGCCTGCTCGGGACCAATCACGCCGTGGTCGGTTATTTTCTGGCCCGCCGCTGGCGTTTGCCGGACGAGGTCGCCCAAGCCATCCTGCATCACCACGATTACGGCATTCTGCTGCGCCAGGGCGAGGTTTCACCAGTCACGCAGGCGCAGATCGCCGTCAATGTGCTGGCCGAGCATGCCATCCGTCTGCATGTGCAGGGCGAGAGCGAAAACGAATGGCCCAAGGCTGCGGCTGCGGTCTGCGCCTTCCTCGGCCTGTCGTTGGGCGGGGTGGACGATCTGATCGAAGATATGCGCGATTACATCCACTGAGTCCACGGACTCGCCTGAACGAAATCAGCCCATCCGTATCACCGCACCAGATCGAGCAGTTTGGCGAAGGCTTCCGAAAACTGTTGCAGGCCGGTGCGTTGCAGCACTGCGCCGACGGTGTCGAGGTCGATGCCGAGCGCCGCGATGGCGGCGAGCTGGTGTTCCGTGCCGGCGGGGTCGGCGCTGAGGGTCGGCGCGGCCGAGCCGTGTTCGCGGAAGGCGAGGAGCGTTGCGTCGGGGACGGTGTTGACCGTGCCTTGACCGATCAGTTCTTCGACGTAGAGCACGTCGCGGTAGGCCGGATTCTTGGCGGAGGTGGAGGCCCACAGGAGCATCTGCGGCAGGGCGCCGCCCGGTAACGCCGGCTGCTGCTGCCAGTCGGCGTAGGCGCGCCGCGCCATGGCGATGGCGGTTTTGCCCTGCAGGGCGTGCGGCAATTCCGGGTCGAGCAGGCTGTCCAGGCGGCTGATGAAGACGCTGGCCACCGATGCGATGCGCTCCACGCTTTGCCCGGCTTGCCAGCGCTGCTCGATGCCCACGCGGTAAGCGGCCTGAACGGCAGCGAGTTGGGCGGGGGAAAAGATCAGGGTGACGTTGACGTTGATGCCTGCGGCAATGCAATCGCGGATGGCTTCGATCCCGGCAGGCGTTGCCGGGATTTTTATCATGGCGTTGGGGCGGGCGATCTCGTTCCACAGACGGTGCGCGGCTGCGACCGTTGCGGCGCGATCGAAGGCCAGGGCGGGAGAGACTTCGAAACTGACGAAACCGGCCTTGCCGGCAGTGGCTTGATAGGTCGGCAAAAACAGGTCGCAGGCTTTCTGCACATCGGGCAGCACCAGATTCTCAAAGCGGCGTTCGGCGTCCTGCGCGCTGCCTTTGAGGGTGGCCACCGCCGTCTGGTAGGCCGGGTCGGTGCGGATGGCGTTGTAGAAGATGGCCGGGTTGGAGGTGACGCCGGCAACGGCATCTTCCTCGATCCAGCGGGCCAGTTCGCCGGATTCGATGAGTTGGCGGGAAAGGTTGTCCAGCCAGATTTGCTGGCCCAGGGCGGAAACGGCGGCGATGCGTGACATGGTGAGGATGTGCGGCAAAAAGCCCGGAGTCTAGCAGGGCTGGGGGAAAGCGGCGGTGCATCAGCAGGGTTTGCGGACGAACTCGGCGAAAACATCGGGGGGAAGCGGGCGGCTGGTGAGAAAACCCTGGTAGTAATCGCAGCCTTTGCCGCGCAGGAAGGCCAGTTGTTCTGGGGTTTCGACGCCCTCGGCCAGCACCTTGAGGCGCAGCGTGTGCGCCATGGCGATGATGGTGGCGGCGATTGCCATGTCGTCCTCGTGATGCGGGATGTCGCGTACGAAACTGCGGTCGATCTTCAGGGTGTCGAGCGGAAAGGATTTGAGATAGGAGAGCGAGGAGTAGCCCGTGCCGAAATCATCCACCGCGATGCGCACGCCAAGGGCGCGGATCTTGCGCAAGGTTTGATTCACTTCCTGGCGGTGCTGCATCAGCACGCCTTCGGTGAGTTCGAGTTCCAGGTACTGGGCCGGAAAGCCGCTGTCCGAGAGCGCCGCGCTGACCTTGTCGACCAGATTGCCGTAGTGAAACTGGCGTGAGGAGACATTCACCGCAAGCGTCAGCGGCGGCAGGCCGGCATCGATCCAGGCGCGGCCCTGGCGGCAGGTTTCCTGCAGCACCCAGTCGCCGAGCGGGACGATGAGCGTGCTTTGCTCGGCCAGCGGAATGAAATCGCTAGGCGGCATCAGCCCGAGTTCCGGGTCCTGCCAGCGGACCAGGGCTTCGGCACCGAAGATGCGGCCGCTCTGCGTGTCGATCTGGGGCTGGAAATGCAGGCGCAGTTCCTGATTGCCGATGGCGCGGCGCAGGCGCGTTTCCAGGGCGATGCGCTGGCGGGCTTCCTGCGTCAGGCGTTCGGTGAAGAACTGGTAATGCCCGCGCCCTTCCGCCTTGGCGCGGTAGAGCGCGGCGTCGGCCTGCTGCAGCAGTTCTTCCATGCTGCTGCCGTGCTCCGGATAAAGCGCGATGCCGATGCTGCAGCCGACGGCGACCTCGCTGCCATTGGGGAGTTCGATGTTCTCTTCGACCAGTTGGGCGATGTCTTCGGCGAGTTTGGCAGCGTCGTCCGGATGCGCCAGGTTCTCGATGAGAATGGTGAATTCGTCGCCGCCCAGGCGGCTGACGGTATCGGTGCCGCGCACGCGCTGTCCGAGGCGTTCGGCGATCTGCTTGAGCAGCGCGTCGCCCATGGCGTGGCCGAAGCTGTCGTTGATGTCCTTGAAGTGATCCAGATCGAGCATCAACAGGGCCAAGCCGGCTTCTTCGCGCTGCGCGCGCGACAAGGCGTGTTCCAGGCGGATGCGCAGCAGCAGGCGGTTGCCCAGGCCGGTCAGCGCGTCGTGGTGCGCCATGTGTTCGAGCTTGGCTTCCGAGGCTTTCAGGCCGGAAATGTCGGCATGGAAGGCAACGTAGTGCAGGATATTGTCCAGATCGTCGCGGATGGCGTTGATCGAAAGCAGTAGCGGGTACTCGCTACCGTCCTTGTGGCGGTTCCAGGTTTCGCCCTGCCAGTAACCCTTGCCGTGCAAGGCTTGCTGAATGTTGTGGTGCGCCTCGGGCAGGCGGTCGACCGAGCGCAGCAGGGCCGGGCTCTGGCCAAGCAGTTCGTCCGCGCTGTAGCCGCTCAGGCGGCAGAGGGCAGGATTGACGCGGATGATGCGCTGCTGCGGATCGGTGACCATGATGCCTTCGCGGCTGCTTTCGAAGACGTTGGTCGCCAGTAGTCCTTGCAGGTGGGCGGCGTGGCGCTCGCTGATGTCGCGCGAGAGAACGATGAAGGTGCTTTCCTGGCCCGCGACGGCGCGTTTGCGCGCGACTGAAAGCTCGAACCAGCGCGGGTTGCCGCCTGTGTCGAGCATAATCTGCCGGCCGTGCGAGCTGCCTTGCAATGCGGCTTCTTCGATGGCTGCGAGCAAGGTGTCGGCGGCCGGGCGGGGCAGCACGTCGTGGGCGAGCCGTCCGAGCAGGGTTTCTTTCTCGCGTGCCAGCAGTTTTTCATCCTGTACGGCAATGTTCAGGTAACGGCCTTCCCGGTCAAATTCGAAGAGAATGTCGGGAACGGCTTGCAGGGTGGCCTGCAGGTCGTTGGCCAGAATGCGCAAAGGCCGCCCGAAACGGCGGCTCAGGGCGCGTACCAGGACAATGCCAATGGCCATCAGGCCGAGCACGAGCAGGGCAATGAGCATGCCGCCCTGGCGTATGGCAGCCGTGCGCGAAGCTTCCGAGAGGCCGACTTGTATGACCCCCTGAATGGCGTGATCGAAACCGGCCTGGTAGGGCAGCGTCACTTCGCGCAGGCTTTCCTCATGGTAGGCGATGGTGCGCGAATCCGGTTTGCGGGTGCGCATGACGTTCTGGTTGCTGGCCTGCGTTTCGGCTGGCAGGGCTCGATCATTTTGCGCCGGGTCGCTGTGGGCGATGATGCGCCCGTCCGGGCTGGCAATCAGCAGGTAGCGGATTTCCGGGTGTTGTTTGTGGATTTCTTCCAGCAGCAGACGCGTCTGGTATTTGCCGGAGAAGCCGATGCGGCTGACGGATTCGGCCAGGATGCCGGTGAGCAGGGTGGAGAGTTTTTCTTCTTCCTGATGGACCACGCGCTGGAGCAGGAAATTGCCCGCCAGCAGCACGACGGTCATCAAAACCAGAATGACGGCCCCAAAGGCAAAGGCCAGGCGGCGGTTGAAATTGCGGAACTGCAGCGAACCGAGCGTGGGCTTTTTGTGCAAGGAGGGGCTGCCGGTGTCCTGACTCATGGGTTGTGTTGCGGCTGGTTGTTCCAGATGGGTTGCGCCGATGGCCAGTTTTTGCGGAAGCTGGGCGGAATCGGCCCCTGCCAGCCGGGGTAGGCGCTCAAGGTTTCGCGGGTGACGGGAAATACCGGGATCAGCGTGTGCTGCGGCACCGTGCGCCCGCGGGCGAGCGCCTCGGCATGGCGCATGGCCTGCGCGCCGAGCGGGCCGCAGAACTGGGCGGAGTCGATGTAGGTCAGCCGGCCGGCGCGGATGTTTTCCACCGATTGCGGGTCGCCGTCGATGCTGGCAACCATGATTTCATGCCGCCCCGCCTCGAAGAGCGCCTCCACGATAGCCAGACCGCCGCCATCGTTGACGGTGAACACGGCGTCGATGCTGTCGGGCGCAGGAAAATCGCGCAGCATGACGGCGGCAGCAGCGCGCCCTTCGGCGGGCTGCACGGCTTCGTAACGGCGCAGGATCTGATAGCTGCGCTTGCGTTCGCGCAAGGCATCGAGAAAGCCTTCCAGGCGCTCGACGGTGGATGAAACGTGCGGGTATTCCACCAGCACGAGCCGCAGGGTTTTGCCCGGCGGAAACTGCGCGGCGAGGTATTCGCCATCGAGATACCCCGCCTGGCGGTTGTCCGAAGTGACGTAGGCCGCCAGTTTGCCGCCGCTGATATATTGATCGTAAGCCACCACCGGGATGCCGGCTGCATTGGCGGCGCGCAGCGGCTGGGCGAGCGCCGCGTTGTCGGTCGGCTGGACGATGATGACGGCGGGGCGCAAGGCGACGAGTTCGTTCATCTGGGCGATCTGGCGCTCGATGCCCTCGGGGCCGTCGCCCGCGACTCTGGGAATCAGTTCCAGCAGCGGCTGGCCGCTCGCCCTGGCCTGCGCATTGAGACGTTTTGCTTCGGCCTCCAGCCCCTGGCGCATGGCAACCTGGCCGGGAATGCTCATGGACCAGTACAGAACACCGATGCGTAAAGCCTCCGCTGCCTGAGCGGCATGGCCCATGAACAGCAACAGGATGGATAACAGCAATCGACGATATTGCATCTATGGCCCTCCTAGGACAGGCGGATTATATAAACGAAAACGCTGGATGGGCCGCTGCTTTCGGCCGGTGCGTCATAGTGTTGCGGATTTTTGTTGTGGTTCTTGTGGCTACAGGGGCGGCGGATGCGTGTATCTTGGAGTAGCGTTTGGGTGATCTAACATATAAAATATATAAGACCTGCGCGCCGTTGCCTTTTGCTTTGCCGCAAACCTGCTGCCGCGCCGCGAACGTCGTAAAATCTGCCCTCTGTTTTGCTGAGTTCTCCTTGGGTTAATCCCCTACTCAACCCCCTACGAAAGGAAGTCGCCGTGCTTGAAGCCTACCGTGCCCATGTTGCCGAGCGTGCCGCCCTCGGTATCCCGCCGCTGCCCCTCTCCAAGCAGCAGACCGCCGATCTGGTCGCCCTGTTGAAGAACCCGCCGCAAGGTGAAGAAGCCGCGCTGGTCGAGCTGATTACCTACCGCGTGCCGGCTGGCGTGGACGACGCGGCCAAAGTCAAGGCCGAGTTTCTCGCCAAGGTCGCCAAGGGCGAGGAAAACTGCCCGCTGGTCTCCAAGGAAAAGGCCACCGAACTGCTCGGCACCATGCTCGGCGGTTACAACGTCAAGCCGCTGATCGACCTGCTCGGCTGCGCCACCTGCGGCGCGGTCGCCGCCGAGGGCCTGAAAAAGACCCTGCTGGTGTTCGATTACTTCCACGACGTCGCCGAACTCGCCAAGAAGGGCAACGCCAACGCCAAGGCCGTGATGCAATCCTGGGCCGACGGCGAGTGGTTCACCTCGCGCCCGGAAGTGCCGGCCTCGCAGAAGCTGACCGTGTTCAAGGTCACTGGCGAAACCAATACCGACGACCTGTCGCCCGCGCCGGATGCCTGGTCGCGCCCCGACATTCCGCTGCACGCGCTGGCCATGCTGAAGAACCCGCGTCCGGGTATCGAACCTGACGAGCCGGGCGCGCGCGGCCCGATCAAGCAACTGGAAAAACTGGCCGCCAAGGGCAACCTGATCGCCTACGTCGGCGACGTGGTCGGCACCGGCTCCTCGCGCAAGTCCGCCACTAACTCGGTGCTGTGGTTCACCGGCGAGGACATTCCCTTCGTGCCGAACAAGCGCTTCGGCGGCGTCTGCCTCGGCTCCAAGATCGCCCCGATCTTCTTCAACACGATGGAAGACGCCGGCGCCCTGCCGATCGAAATCGACGCCGGCCAGATGGACATGGGCGACGAGATCGAACTGAAGGTCGACGGCGCCAGCGGCAAGGTCACGGCCACCAAGAACGGCGCGGTGATCGCCGAATCGCAACTGAAGACCCTGGTCATCCTCGACGAAGTGCGCGCCGGCGGCCGCATTCCGCTGATCATCGGCCGCGGCCTGACCGCCAAGGCGCGCGAGGCGCTCGGCCTGCCGGTTTCCACCCTGTTCCGCCTGCCGCAGCAGCCGAACGATCCGGGCACCGGCTACTCGCTGGCGCAGAAGATGGTCGGCCGCGCCTGCGGCCTGCCGGAAGAAAATGGGCAACAGCGGGGCATCCTGCCCGGCACCTACTGCGAACCGAAGATGACCACCGTCGGTTCCCAGGACACCACCGGCCCGATGACCCGCGACGAACTGAAAGACCTCGCCTGCCTTGGCTTCTCCGCCGATCTGGTGATGCAGTCCTTCTGCCACACCGCCGCCTATCCGAAGCTGGTCGACGTGAAAACCCACCGCACCCTGCCGTCCTTCATCACGGCGCGCGGCGGCGTTTCCCTCAAGCCCGGCGACGGCGTCATCCACTCCTGGCTGAATCGCCTGCTGCTGCCGGATACCGTCGGCACCGGCGGCGACTCGCACACCCGCTTCCCGATCGGCATCTCCTTCCCGGCCGGCTCCGGCTTGGTGGCGTTTGCCGCCGCCACCGGCGTCATGCCGCTCGACATGCCGGAATCCGTGCTGGTGCGCTTCAAGGGCAAGATGCAGCCCGGCATCACCCTGCGCGACCTGGTCAACGCCATTCCGCTCTACGCCATCCGGCAGGGCCTGCTGACCGTCGAGAAGAAGGGCAAGAAGAACATCTTCTCCGGCCGCATCCTGGAAATCGAGGGTCTGCCCGACCTCAAGGTGGAACAGGCCTTCGAGCTGACCGACGCCTCCGCCGAGCGCTCCGCCGCCGGCTGCACCGTGGCGCTCAACAAGGCGCCCATCGTCGAGTACATGCGTTCCAACATCACCCTGATGAAGTGGATGATCGCCGAAGGCTACCAGGATGCCCGCACTCTGAAGCGCCGCATCAAGGCCATGGAAGAATGGATCGCCAACGGCGAACTGCTCAAGGGCGACGCCAACGCCCAGTACGCCGCCGTGATCGAGATCGATCTGGCCGACGTCAAGGAACCCATCGTCGCCTGTCCGAACGACCCGGACGACGTCAAGGTGCTTTCCGAAGTCGCCGGCGACAAGATCGAGGAAGTGTTCATCGGCTCCTGCATGACCAACATCGGCCACTTCCGCGCCGCTGGCAAGGTGCTGGATGGCAAGTCCGACATCCCGACCCGCCTGTGGATCGCCCCACCGACCAAGATGGACGCGATGGTGCTGAACGAGGAAGGCTATTACTCGGTGCTCGGCAAGTCCGGCGCGCGTATGGAAATGCCCGGCTGCTCCCTGTGCATGGGCAACCAGGCGCAGATCAGGAAGGGCAGCACCGCCATGTCCACCTCCACCCGCAACTTCCCGAACCGCCTCGGCATCGACACCCGCGTCTACCTCGGCTCCGCCGAACTCGCCGCCATGTGCGCGCTGATGGGCAAGATTCCGACGGTTGCCGAGTACATGGAGCAGATCCAGGTGGTGAATGCAAAGGCTGCCGACATCTACCGTTACATGAACTTCGACCAGATCCCGGATTTCGTCGAAGTGGCGGATACGGTCGAGGTTTGACGCCTGAGGTTCGCGTTTGTTTGAACGCCTGAAAACCCCCGCCGTTACTGGCGGGGGTTTTGTTTTGGCGCTGTGTGGAACAGCCAGCGTGTTTGAAAGCGCGAATTGAAAGGGGGGCGCCAATGCCAATGGTCGGAATGGCGAGCGCTTCCCACACCTCTTTGCCCAGATCGCCCGGGATGGCTTCCAGTAGCAGCATGCAGGCTCCGGTTTCCTGAAGCGCCAGCGCATCCGACATCAAGCGGCTGGCACCCTCCGCCGTCCTGCCTTGTACCTTGAAGCCGCCCAGTCGATGCACGGATTGCGAGGTCAGGCCAAGGTGGGTAAATACCGGGATGGATCGCTCGGTGAGGAAGTTCAACACATCGCTCCCATGCTGGCTGACGGTTGTCTGGTGGCGCTGCCGACGCCGCATCCGGGGCCGCCGTCCAGCAAGGCGTACTGTCTGGTGCAGCGGGATTCGCTACCCGGCGCGCAGGCGCAGGCATTGATCGACTGGATCTGCGTGGAAGCGCGCCTTACGGATTCGGCTCCTGCGTGATGATCTGGCCGGGGATTTCGTCCGTGACCGCGCCGTCCCGCAGCCAGGCAAGCGGGATGCGCCACAGGGTGTCCGCGTAGCGGGCATTGAAGAAGGCGAAGTGTCCGATTTCCTTTTGCCCGAGCGCCGCCGGCTCGATACGCAGATGGGTGGCCCGGCTGTTCCTGTAGTACCCGAGCAGGCGATGGATGGCCGGAATGGTTCCGAACTCGTCATCCGTCATCGAGAGCGCCAGGGTGGGGGCCGTGACCTGGGCGAAGCCGTCGACCAGATGCTGCCGTTCCTGCGCTGACAAGGCCCTGGGGCCGGACTTGTAGAAATCCTCGAAACGCGGTTCCGGTGCTATCCAGTCGCGCACGATGCCGCGCGGTGTGTCCTCGAGCCAGCCGAGCCGTTTGCCCGGAAAGTAGCCGAAAATTGCCGTCAGCGTCGGCATCACGACGTGCCAGCGAAGGTACATGGCAAGCCGCTTGTGCCGGGCGTAATCCCGCCAGTAGGCGAACTGGGAACCCATCGTGAAGATGCGCACGATACGATGATTGGAGGGAGCCATGCCGATCAGAAAGCCGCCGACGCTATGGGCGGCCACCATCACCGGGTGGGCCTTGAAGCGGCTGTCGACGAATCGCAGGACACCCTCGAAATCCTTGCTGCCCCAGTCGAGCCAACTGGCCTCGAAGCCGCGCATGTTTTCCGGGCGCGAGCCGCCGATGCCACGGTAGTCGTAGGTGACGACGTTGAAGCCACGAGCATGGAGAAAATCGGCAAAGCGGCTGTAATAGCGGCTCTGCACGGAGGTGGCCGGATTGACGATGACGACCGGGGCCGGCGCACAACCCGCCGCAGCTGCGTGCACCCAGGCCTGAGCCTGTAACGGAAAGCCGTCGGTTGCCGGGATGCAGATCTTTGCGGGTTTTGATGGTGTCGTCGTCATGGCAGGCGGCGGGTCGTGAAAGAGCGCCGCAGTCTACGGTGAGCGGTGCAGGCGCTCAAGTGAGTTCTCGGCGACAAGCCATTCCTGATGCGCATGAATGGCGCTGCTTCGTTGTTGCCTCCAGCAGCAGGCAGCGCCCCGATCAGGCAAGTGCGGTATCATTTCGCACTTTGTGGCCGCGATCCTGCCGTGATCCTGCCGTGGATTTGTCGAAACGCCAACCAAGGATTTTGCGCGTATGTTTGATGCTGTTCGTAACAACAAGAAAATTGTTCAGGTTTTCCTGGTGCTGATTGCGCTGCCGTTTGCCTTCTTCGGAGTGGATTCCTTCCGGGACGGCGGCGCGGGCGCGGATGTGGCGAAAGTGGGCGAGGTCAAGATTTCGCAGCAGGAATTCCAGCAGGCGGTGCGCGAGCAGCAGGAAAGACTGCGCGCGCAACTGGGTGAGGTGGACCCCAGGATCATCGACAACCCGGAGTTCCGTACGGCCATTCTCGATGACCTGATCGATCAGCGCCTCTTGTTCCAGGAGGCGAAGAAGCGTCACCTCTTTGCCAGCGACGAGGCGGTGCGCCAGAGTATTTTGGCCATCGAGGCATTTCATGAAAACGGTCAGTTTTCACAAAAGCGCTACGAAGCCTTGCTGAGTGCGCAGGGCATGTCGCCTGCGGGTTTTGAGGCCCAGGTGCGCCAGGACCTTGCCTTGCAGCAGTTGGCAGGCACCATCGGCCGTTCGGGCATCGCGTCGCAGCGCGTCATCGACCAGGTGCTCGCGCTCCAGAGCGAAGCGCGTCATGTCCAGGAATTGGTGCTGCCGGTGGAAAACTACGTCGGCAAGGTGAAGCTCGAGGACGGCGCGGCGAAGAAGTTCTACGACGAAAACAGCGCGCAATTCCGCACACCCGATCAGGCCAAGGTCGAGTATGTAGTGCTGTCCCCGGACAGCATCGACGTTACGGTGAGCGAGGAGGAAATCAAGGCGTGGTACGACGGCCACAAGAGCAGCTACCAGCAGCCGGAGGAGCGCCGCGCCAGCCATATCCTCGTCAGCGCGGAAAAGCACGGCAAGGCAGCGGCGCGGGCCAAGGCGGAAGAAGTGCTGAAGGAAATCAAGGCCAAACCGGGCGCGTTCGCCGAACTGGCGAAAAAACATTCGGACGATCCGGGTTCCGCCGCGCAAGGCGGCGACCTCGGCTTCTTTGGCCGCGAAGTGATGGTCAAGCCCTTCACCGACGCGGCTTTTGCCCTGAAGGAAGGGGAAGTTTCCGGCATCGTCGAATCGGACTTCGGCTTTCACATCATCAAGCTGACCGGCGAGCACGTCGCCCGCGAGAAAACGCTGGCGGAAGTGCGCGGCGAGATTGAAAACGAACTGAAAACCACGGCGGCCTCGCGCAAATTCGCCGAAGCGGCCGAAAGTTTCAGCAACATGGTCTATGAGCAGTCGGACAGCCTGCAACCGGTGGCCGAGCAGTTCAAGCTGAAAATCCAGCGCAGCGACTGGATCGGCCGCGACGCCAATTCTGCCAACGGCGTGCTCGGCAACGCCAAGTTGCTGGCCGCCCTGTTCAACGACGACACGATCAATAACAAGCGCAACACGGAGGCCGTGGAAGTCGGGCAGAACACGCTGGTTTCGGCGCGCATCGCCGAATACAAACCGGCTTCGGTACAGCCCTTCGAGGGCTTGCAGGCGGCCATCGAAAAACTGCTCGTCAATCAGGAAGCGCAAAAACTGGCGCGCGCCGACGGCGAGGCGCGTCTGGCGGCCTTGCAGGCCGGCGAGGACAAGCTGGCCTGGAGCGCCGACAAGGTCGTCTCGCGCCAGGACGCCCGTCTGCTGCCCCCCCAGGCCGCGCCGCTGGTGTTCCGCATGGATAAAACCAGTCTGCCGGGCTATGTCGGCGTCGATCTGCCCGGCAAAGGCTACGCGTTGTACCGCCTGAGCAAGATCGAAGCGGGGGCGCCGATGGACGCGGCGCGCCGCCAGGGCTTGCAGGGGCAGTTGCGCTCTCTCACCGCGCAGCAGGAAGTCACCACCTACCTGAGCGCCCTGCGCTCGCGTTACAAGGTGGATGTGAACGCGAAGGCGCTGGCGGCCTCCAGCGAACGCTGATTCGGGCGGTACATGGAAGAACCCGGCGCTGGTTTTGGCGGTGCCGGGTTTTTTATTGCGGGCTGTGGGTTGCGCCTAGCGCCTCGAACGCATCGTTCGCCGAAAGAAACACCTCGCCGCGCAGTTTCTGCCATAGGGGCGCGCGTTCCAGGCGATCCTGCACCGGCCCCTTGACCTCGGCCAGATGCAGGCGGATGGAGCGGCGGGCGAGGTCGTCGGCCAGATCGGCCAGCGCCTCGGCGGCGGTGGCGTCCACCCAGTTGACGGCGCTCATGATGAGCACGACTTCGCGCAGGGCCGGATTCCCGCCCAGTTCATCGCGCAGCCGGTTTTCCACCGCCGCCAGATTGCCGAAGAACAGGCTTTCGTCGATACGCAGGAAAAGGGCGTGGGGCAGGGTGCCCACCCGGTGCCGCTCCACGTTGCGGAAATGACTGCTGCCGGGAAGGCGGCCGACGACGGCGATGTGCGGCGTGCTCGCCCGGTAGAGGTGGGTGGCGAGCGAAAACAGCACGCCCAGGGTGATGCCCGCTTCCAGACCGAGCAGGCAGACGCCGCTGGCCGTGCCGAGGGCGGCGATGCCGTCGGCCCGATCATGCCGCCAGGCTTGGCGCAGCGCGTTGACGTCGACCATGCCCAGCGCGGCGATGATGATGCTGGCGGCGAGCACGGCCAGCGGCACGCCGGCAAACAGAGGCGCAGCGCCGAGCACGATGACGAGCATGACGAGCGCCGCCACGATGCTGGAGAGCGGCGTCTGCGCTCCGGCCGCGACATTGACTGCGGTGCGCGAAACGCCGCCGCCCACCGGCATTCCGCCGTAGCCGGCGGCCAGCAGATTGGCCCAGCCCAGGCCGTTGAGTTCGGCATTGGCGTCGATGCGCTCGTGCCGTTTGCTCGCCAGCGCCTGCGCCATCGAAATGTTCTGCACCATGCCGATGAGGGTGAGCAGCACCATCGGCACGATCAGGCGGTTCAGTTCGTCGAGCGCCGGCAGCGTCAGGTGCGGATCGGGCAGTCCCGGCGCGATGAAGCCGACCACGCGCAGGCCGTAGCGCTGCGCCAGTTCCAGATGCGCCGCCAGCCCGGTTGCGGCCAGCACCAGAAGCAGCGGCAGCAGGCGCAGAAAGAAACGCCAGCGCGCCGCGGCGGCGGGGTTTTCCGGCAGGTGCCGGGGCGCGTGCCAGCGCGCCAGCCCGAGGATGAGCAGAGCCGCCGCGCCGATCCAGGTGTTCATGTTCCAGTGGCCTTGCGCGAACAGGGCGGACAGCACGGCGCTGGCGCTGGTCTGCGCCGGGGCGAAGGTGAACAGGTGCTTCAACTGGCTGAGTACGATCAGCAGCGCCGAGCCGCTGATGAATCCGGCAATCACCGGGCGGCTCAACAATTGCGAGAGAAAACCCAGACGCAGCCGGGCGGCGGCGATGAGCAGCAGGCCGGAGCCGAGGGCGAGCGTGGCGGCGAGGCTGGCGTAGGCGCCGGAACCCGGCGTCGCCAGCGGGGACAGCACGGCGTAGGTCATGATCGAAGTGATCGCCACCGGCCCCACCGCCTGCACCCGGCTGCTGCCCAGCCAGGCGTAGGCGAGGGCGGGCAGGATGGAAACGTACAGACCGGCCTGCGGCGGCAAGCCGGCGAGCAGCGCGTAGGCGAGGCTCTGCGGAATTACCAGCAGGGCGGTGACGATGCCGGCCACGACGTCACTGCCCAGATGCTCGCGCGGATAGGGCGCGGCCCAGTCAGGCCGCCAGCGCATGTTCGGGCCGCTGCATGAAAACAAAACGCCGGCCGGGAGAAACCGGGCCGGCGTTGCGAGGCAAGGGAGACACGCCTTAAGCGGGCAGCGGTTCAGAATTACCCAGTGCGGTGGTGTTCATGCCGCCATCGACGTACATGATTTCGCCGGTGATGCCGCTCGCCAGATCGGAGAGCATGAAGGCGGCGGCGTTGCCGACTTCCTCGATGGTCACGTTGCGGCGCAGCGGCGCGTGGTGCGCGTTGTAGGCCAAGAGCTTGCCGAAGTTGCCGATGCCGGAAGCCGCCAGGGTCTTGATCGGACCGGCGGAAATGGCGTTGGCGCGGATGCCTTCCGGGCCGAGGCAGAAGGCCAGATAACGGGTGGCCGCTTCCAGGCTGGCCTTGGCCAGACCCATGGTGTTGTAGTTGGGCATGGTTTTTTCCGCGCCGAGGTAGGTCAGCGCCAGGGTCGATGCCTTGCGGCCCTGCATCATCGGGCGCGCCGCCTTGACGAGCGCCGGATAGCTGTAGGAGGAAATTTCGTGCGCGATGCGAAACGCTTCGCGCGACATGCCGTTGAGGAAATCGCCCTCGATGGCTTCGGTCGGCGCGTAGGCGATCGAGTGCACCAGACCGTCCAGGCCGTCCCAGCGCTGGCGCAGCGCGGCGAAGGCGTTGTCGATCTGCTCGTCGCTGGCAACGTCGAGCTGGATCACCACGTCGCTGCCGAATTCGGCGGCAAATTTCTTGATGCGATCCTCGAAGCGTTCGCTCTGGTAGGTAAAAGCCAGTTGCGCCCCTTCGCGCTGGCAGGCCTTGGCAATGCCGTAGGCGATCGAATGCTTGGACAGCAGGCCGGTCAGCAGAATTTTTTTGTCAGCAAGAAAGCCCATGAAATTTTTCTCCCTAGGGGTTGAGCCGCGGAATTATACCGGGATTGCTCCCGCTCCGCTGTCCTGTTCGCGCCGTGTTTGACGCCGATACGCCATCCGCGGGCGGCGTTCGCGGCGCATAAAGCATGGCCGTTGCGGTGCATCAGGAATATAATCATCAGCTTATTTTTCCGTCGATTGGAAACATCATGCTCAGTTTGCTCTCCCGCCTTTCCAAGCACCTGACGCTGGCCATTCCGCTGACCATGCTGCTTGGCTTTCTGTACGGCTGGGCTTTCCCCGCCGGCTGGATGAAGAACCTCATCGTGCCGCTGACCTTCCTCATGGTGTATCCGATGATGGTCACCCTGAAAATCGGCAAGCTGCTCGAAGGGGGCGACGGCAAGGCGCAGGGGCTGGCGCAACTCATCAATTTTGGCGTCATTCCCTTTCTGGCGCTGGCGATCGGCCGCTTTTTCTTTCCCGAGCAGCCGTATTACGCGGTCGGCCTGCTGCTGGCGGCGCTGCTGCCGACGTCGGGCATGACGATTTCCTGGACAGGCTTCGCCGGCGGCAACCTGGGCGCGGCGGTGAAAATGACGGTGCTCGGGCTGATCCTCGGTTCGCTGGCGACACCCTTCTATCTGCAATGGCTGATGGGCGCGGTGGTGCCGGTGGATTTGCTGGCGGTGTTCTGGCAGATCGTTTTCATCGTTTTCCTGCCGATGCTGGCCGGCCACGTCACGCAATCGCGCCTGATCAGAAAATATGGGCAAAAAACCTTTCAAAGCGACTGGGGGCCGCGTTTTCCCCCGTTTTCCACTTTGGGCGTGCTCGGCATCGTATTCGTGGCGATGGCCTTGAAGGCAGAGCAACTGGTGGCGCAGCCGGCGCAATTGGCGCAGTTGATTCTGCCTTTGCTTGCTTTATACGGCATCAATTACTTATTGAGCACGCTGGTGGCGCGCGCTTTATTACCGCGTGGCGATGCAATCGCGCTGGTTTACGGCACGGTAATGCGCAATCTGTCGATTGCCCTGGCGCTGGCGATGAACGCCTTTGGCGCGGCAGGTTCGGATGCGGCGCTGGTCATTACGCTGGCTTATATCATTCAGGTGCAGTCGGCGGCCTGGTATGTGAAATTGACGGATCGCTTATTCGGAAAGAAACCGGCCTGAATTATTTTTGGCTGTTTCAATTGAAAAAACGGCCCGATTCAATTAAATTGGCGCCTCATTTCTTGAAAGGAGCTGGTAATGAATCTGTCTACTCTGAGCGTCGCCGAACTGCGTAATCTGCAACAAGCCGTGGCTGCCGAACTGAAACAGCGCGAAGTGCAGGAGCGCGAAAACCTGCGCAAGGAATTGCTGCAATTGGCTCAAGCGCGCGGTTTCAGTCTGGACGAATTGTTTTCGAATGAAGGCAAGGGCAAGGCCGCTTCGGGCAAGAAAGTCCGCGTCAAATACCGCCATCCGAGCGATGCCTCGCTGACCTGGACGGGCCGCGGGCGCAAGCCGAAATGGGTGGAAGGCTGGCTGGCCGCCGGCGGCAATCTGGAAGGGCTGCTGGCCGCTTGATGCGTATTCTCCTCAGTAACGACGACGGTTATTTCGCGCCGGGACTGGCGGCTTTGGCCGAGGCTCTTGCGGGCCTCGGCGAAGTCGTGGTGGTCGCTCCGGAGCAGAACCGCAGCGGGGCCAGCCATTCCCTGACGCTGGATCGTCCGTTGATCGTGAAACGGGCCGCCAACGGCTTTTATTACGTCAACGGCACCCCCACCGATTGTGTGCATCTGGCGGTGAGCGGCATGCTCGACGCCATGCCCGATCTGGTGGTTTCCGGCATCAATGCCGGGGCCAACATGGGCGACGACACCATTTATTCCGGCACGGTGGCGGCGGCGACCGAAGGTTATTTGTTGGGAATTCCGTCGATTGCGCTATCCATGACGACATTCGATTGCCGCCATTTCGATACGGCCGGACGGATTGCCCGGCAATTGGTCGAGCGCCATATTCAAGCGCCGGTCAATGAACCCGTTTTATTGAACGTCAATATTCCCGACCGGCCGTTTTCCGAAATTACCGGCCTGGAAGTGACCCGCCTGGGCCGCCGGCACAAGGCGGAGCCGGTGGTGCGCAGCGTTTCGCCGCGCAAGGAAACCGTCTATTGGATTGGCGCGGCCGGCGCGGCAGCGGATGCCGGGCCGGGAACCGATTTTCATGCGGTGGAGCAGGGGCGGGTGTCGGTGACGCCGCTGCAGATTGACCTGACGCACGCCGGCCAGCTGGAGCGCATTCGTCAATGGGTGCGATGAATCCCGGAGCCATGAATTCCGCGCATCTGCACGGCTTGCAGGGTATCGGCATGACGTCGCAGCGCACGCGCGCGCGCATGGTCGAGCGCCTGCGGCAGAAAGGCATCGCCAACGAGCGGGTGTTGCAGGCGATGGCCGCCGTGCCGCGCCATGTTTTCGTCGAAGAAGCGCTGGCCTCCCGCGCCTATGAGGACACCGCCCTGCCGCTCGGTCTGGGGCAGACCATCTCGCAGCCCTACATCGTGGCGCGCATGGTGGAATTGCTGCTCAACGGGCGGCCCGGCTTGGGCAAGACGCTGGAAGTGGGGACGGGCTGCGGCTATCAGGCGGCGGTGCTGGCGCAGTTGAGTCCCGAGGTCTATAGCGTCGAGCGTCTGGCGCCGCTTCTGGAAAAAGCGAAGGCGCACATGCGCCTCTTGCAGCAGTTCAACGTGCGGCTGAAACTTGCCGATGGCCACTTCGGGCTACCGGAAGCCGCGCCGTTCGACAGCATCATCGTCGCTGCCGCCGGGGCCGCCATTCCGGCCGATTTGCTGCGCCAGCTGGCCCCCGGCGGGCGCTTGGTCTTGCCGGTCGGGGGGCAATCACAGTATCTTTGCATGGTCGAACACACCGCAGAAGGCTTTGTCGAGACGCGCCTGGACCCCGTCCGCTTCGTCCCGCTGCTGCCCGGAACACAATGAGCAAACTCTATTTCCCCCTGTTTCTACTCCTGTCCGTCACCGCCTGCTCGCAGGCTCCGGCCCCGGCCGTGACGCGCGAACCCACGCCGCCGACGGCCGCGGTGCGTCAGGCCGGGCCGGGGGAATATCAGGTCAAGCCGGGCGACACCCTGTACCGCATCGCCCGCGAACATGGCATGACAGCGGCGGAACTGGCCGGTTTGAACAACATCGACAACCCCGGCATGCTGCAGGTCGGCCAGATCCTGCGCCTGCGCCAGACGGCGGCAACGGCAAGCGCCATGCCCGAAGTCACGGCAACGCCGATCGCCGCAGCGGGCGGCGTCGAAACCCGCGCGCTGGATGCCGGCCCCGTCGCTTCGGTACCGCCGGCAACGGGGGGCGTCATGCACGAACCGCGTGGCGGCAAGGAGCCTTATTCGGAAGAAGCGAACGCCCGCCTCAATCAGCAACCAGTACCGGCTGCTGCAGCAACGGCGGTTGCCACAACAACGACAGCGGCCGAAGCGTCCCCGGCAACCACCGCAACCGCAGGCAGCGCCACGGTTGCCGGCGTCACCTGGGCCTGGCCGACCACCGCCAGGATCAAGGCGGCTTACAACGGCAGCAGCAACAAAGGCATCGATTTCGAAGGCAGGCAGGGCGATCCCGTGCAGGCGGCGGGCGACGGTAAGGTGCTGTTTGCCGGCAACGGGCCGCAGGGTTACGGCAAGCTGGTCATCGTCAAGCACAACACCGATCTGCTCTCGGTTTATGCCCACAACAGCAAATTGCTGGTGAAGGAAGGCCAGGCCGTGAAACTGGGCCAGAAAATTGCCGAGATGGGCAATAGCGGCACGGACAGCGTCAAGCTGCACTTCGAGATACGCCGCCAAGGCTTGCCGGTCGATCCCAACCCCTTCCTGCCCAAACGATGAAGTCCGTTCCTCTGGACAGCAGCAGTGACGATCTGCATGCGACAGAGGATGTCTGGATCACGGCCCTGAACGAGCCGCCCGGTGGCGCGGGCGCGCTGCTGGGCGACATCACCCAAGCTTACCTGAACGAAATCGGCGAGCATCCCCTCCTGAGTGCAGAAGAGGAACTAAGTACCGCCCGCCGCGCGCAGGCGGGCGATTTTGCCGCCCGGCAATTGATGATCGAGCGCAACCTGCGTCTGGTGGTGTATCTGGCGCGCCGTTACCAGAACCGGGGCATGGCTTTGCTCGACTTGATCGAAGAGGGCAATCTCGGCCTCATGCATGCGCTGGAAAAATTCGATCCCGAGCGCGGTTTTCGTTTTTCCACCTACGCCACCTGGTGGATACGCCAGCACATCGAGCGCAGCCTGATGAATCAGGCCCGCACCATCCGCCTGCCGGTGCATGTGGTGAAGGAAATCAACCTCGTTTTGCGCGCGCTGCGCCATCTGGCGCTGGACGATCCGCACGAGGCCAGCCCGGAAAAGGTGGCGTTGTTGCTGGACCGGCCGCTGGCCGATATTCAGCGCATCCTGGCGCTGAACGAACACATCGCTTCGCTCGATGCGCCGCTCGACATTGATGCCAGTCACAGCATGGTCGAATTCATCGCCGATGACGCGCCGGCAAACGATCCGGAGGGCAATGTCGAGCGCCAGCAGATCGAAGCCCTGATCGACAACGGCTTGAGCGCACTCACCGAGCGCCAGCGCCGCATCGTCGAGCGCCGTTACGGCCTGAACGGCTGCGACATGGCGACCCTGGAAACGCTGGCCGAGGAACTGGGGCTGACCCGCGAACGCGTGCGCCAGATCCAGCAGGAGGCCCTGAAGCGCCTGCGCGAACACATGCAGCGCCAGCGCCTGAGCGGCGACGCGGTGCTGGGCGACTGAAAACCCGGGTCAGTGGCGGTTGCTGGCCAGCGCGGCTGCCGGTAGCGCGGCCCGGATCGCCTCGGCGAGCTGGAACACCGACATGGCGTAGAAGCTGGAGCGGTTGTAGCGGGTGATGACGTAAAAATTCTCCAGGCCCAGCCAGTATTCCGTGCTTTGTTCCGGGGTGACGAGATCGACCAGCGTCACCTGCTGCTCCGGCGCGATGTCGGCGTACAGCCCCGCAGCGAGCAGATCGCCGGCCTGCAGCGCCGGACGGATGCCGGCTTCCAGCCAGCGCTCGGCGGGGGCGTTCTCCTGCAGGCGGGCGGGCACGGCAATGGCGGCATCTTTCTGCCAGCCGTGCTGCTCCAGGAAACGCGCCACGCTGCCAATCGCATCCGGCACGCTGTTGGCGAGATCGACGCGGCCATCGCCGTCGAAGTCGATCGCATAACGGCGCAGGCTGCCCGGCATGAACTGCGGAATGCCTAGGGCGCCGGCGAAGGAGCCTTTGACGGTAAGCGGATCGAAGCCGTTTTCCCGGCTCATCAAGAGAAACTGCTCCAGTTCGGTGCGGAAAAATTCCGCCCGGCGCGGGTACTGGAAAGCCAGAGTGGCCAAGGCCTCATAAACGCCGAAACCGCCCGTGATGCGCCCATAAAAGGTTTCGACGCCAATGATGGCGACGATGATTTCCTCCGGCACGCCATAGAGCGCCCGGGCGCGCGCCAGGGTGGCGGCATTGTCCTGCCAGAAACGCACGCCGTTCTCGATGCGCTTGGGTTCGATGAAACGGGCGCGATAACGCGTCCACGAACGCTGGCCGGGCGAACTCGGCGGCTCCATCAACTGGATGACGCGCGGGTTGGTGCGTAACTGCGCCATCTGCGCGATGAGTTCTGCCGCCGAGAAACCCTGGCGCTGCGCCAGATCCTCGGCAAAGGCAATGGCTTGCGGCAATTCGGCGATGGTTTGCGCGCCTGCCGTGCCGGCGAGGACAAGGCAGCAGGCGGCCAGGAAATGACGTACACGATTCACAGAAAACTCCGGCGGGGCAGAGCCGCTGCGGCGGCCCGCAAGGCGGCGAGATGTTCGCTGCCGTCAGGGGCATAACGAACGTGGAGGAAGGCGGTAATCACGGGTTGCAGTTGGCGGGCCAGTTCGGGCTGTTCTTTTTGCAGGCGTTCGGCCAGCGCCAGCGGGCTTTCGGACGGCGCGCAGTGTACCCCGGTTCGGCGCAGGGCGTCTTGCCAGATGCGTATTTCGGGCGGGGATTTGTGGCGCTGATGCAGCAGAAACAGGGTCAGCAGCCCCAGACTCAGGAGGCTCAGGCTGCCAAGCAGCCAGGCCAGCGTCTGCCAGCCGCCGGGCAGCCCCAGTTTTTCCAGCAGATCGCGCTGGCGCAACTGGTCGTAACCCAGCACTTGCTGCTGCCAGGCGTTATTGAGCGCTTCCCAGCGGCGCAGCAGGGGGCGCAGCCAGTCGTTGCTGGCGCGCATGAAGAAGGGCAGCGGCTCCCCCGCCGGCCACGCCGCCCGCAACAGCGTCGATG